>OGYG01000579.1_pt1 | contig 35441 bp, 35 predicted proteins | sample 1576481 | NCBI WGS metagenome assembly OGYG01 (sample SAMEA3541497, study PRJEB24748) | human gut metagenome | biome: human gut; feature: human-associated habitat; material: faeces | place: China | collected 2012 | reverse complement strand
AGACTTTTATAGTCAATTTGGAGTTAAAGATAAAAGACATCGGATTTATGGCTTTTAAGGTAATGATCGATGTCTTTTTTTTGAAAATAAGATTTTGCTTTTGTTGTATTGTTTATACTTTCTACAGGTGTTTTGTTTTTTAATAAGTTGTTTATAAACAAAAAAACAGTACTATGTACTGTCTTCATCTATTATCCAGCTTTTCTTAATGTTCTTAACTCTTTAGCAGAAATTCTAACTTTTGTAGGTTTACCATCTACTAAAATAGTAGCTTTTTGTAAGTTAACATTCCATTTTCTTCTACTTGAGTTTAACGCATGAGAACGAGTGTTTCCTGATAATGGACCTCTACCACTGATTTGGCATTTTCTTGACATGTTCTTTCCCTCCTTTAGTAGTTGTTCTACGTACTGTGTTATATTAACATTATTTATAGTATAATGCAAACATTTTTTTACAAAAAAGCTGTTTTTATCAATATTTGTGATTATAAATACTTTATATAATGATAAAAATGAGTTAATTTGTATTTTTTTTTAATAATATGTGATATGATGGCTTGCGGTTGGAAAGATACTAAAAGAGTGATTATAATTTGTAAATATTATATTTTTAAGGTATAATTATGTTTGAACATGAAATCATTTTAAGGAGGATAACTTGATGATTGAAAAAAATACAAATTTAGGATCAGTAAATATTTCTTTAGATGTAGTTTCTACTGTAGCTGGTGGAGCTGCTACTGAATGTTATGGTGTAGTAGGTATGGCTAGCCAAAAGAAATTAAAAGATGGATTTTATGAATTATTAAAGAAAGAAAATTATTCTAAAGGAATTATTGCGAGTGATGGAGAAACTGGTTTAATTTTAGATTTATATATCATTTTAGGGTATGGAATTAAAATTAATGAAATTTTAGTTGAAGTTCAAAAGAAAGTGAAATACGTTGTTGAATCAACATTAGATGTCAAAGTTGAGGCAGTTAATGTTTATGTTCAAGGACTTCGTAATATCGATTAGTGGAGGAAAAATATGCAAATACTTACAGGAAAGCTATTTAAAGAGATGGTTTTATGTGGTGCGAATACTCTTCATAATAATCATCCTGAAATAGATGCTTTAAATGTATTCCCTGTACCTGATGGGGATACTGGAACAAACATGTCTATGACTTTTAATGCTGGAGCAGCAGAAATCAAAGATATGGATAGTGACAATATTTATGATATTGCTAAAAAATTATCTAAAGGTTTATTAATGGGAGCACGTGGTAACTCAGGTGTTATCTTATCACAAATCTTTAGAGGATTTGCAATGGGCTTAGAAGGTCATGAAAGTGTTGATGCTGTTGCTTTTGCCAATGCTTGGAAAAGTGGGGCAGAAGTTGCTTATAAAGCTGTTATGAGACCTGTTGAAGGAACAATTTTAACTGTTATTAGAGAATCAAGTGAAAAGATCGTTGAATATACTCAACCAGGTATGGAAATTGAAGATGTTTTCTCTTATTTTGTTAAAGAAGCAGAAAATTCATTAGAAAGAACACCTGAATTGCTTCCAGTATTAAAAGAAGTTGGTGTTGTTGATAGTGGTGGAGCAGGTTTATTGTTGGTTTTAACTGGATTTATGGCTGCTTTATCAGGTGATCGTGTTGATTTTGTTGATATTAAATCAGAAGGTCAAGTCAATGCTGGAACTGAATTAGAATCTGGTGAAGAAGGATATGGATACTGTACAGAATTTATTGTTCGTCTTGAACCTTCATTAATTGATAAATTTTCAGAAAACCAATTAAAGAAAGAATTAGAAAGAATTCCAGGAAACAGTATCGTCGTTGTACAAGATGAAGATATCGTTAAAGTACACGTACATACATTAAAACCAGGTGAAGCTTTAAACTTAGCACAAAGATTTGGTGAATTTGTGAAGTTAAAAATTGAAAATATGCAAGAACAAGCAAATAACTTACAAAATGCTGCAGCAAATCAAGGAAGTATTGTAGGTGTTGATGATAGCAAACCTCAAAAACGTGAAGCTAAAGAAACAGCTATTATTTCTGTTTGTGCTGGACAAGGTGTAGAAGATGCATTCTTAGAATTACATTGTGATTATGTTGTAAGTGGTGGACAAACAATGAATCCATCTACTGAAGATATGGTTGCAGCTGTTAAAGAAGTAAATGCTAAAAATGTTATTATCTTACCAAATAACTCTAATATTGTAATGACTGCTCAACAAACAGCTACAATCTTAGAAGGAGAAGTCAATGTTATTGTTATTCCAACAAAAACAATTCCTCAAGGATTATCAGCATGTGTTATGTATAATCCAGAAGTTTCATTGGAAGATAATATTGCTGAAATGGAAGATGCTGTTGCTAATGTTAAAACTGGACAAGTAACATTTGCGATTAAAGATACAAACATCGATGGTGTTGAAATTAAAGCAAATGACTACATGGCTTTAGTCGAAAAAGATATCGTTGCATGTAAACCAAATAAATTAGATGCTTTAAAAGTATGTTTAGAAAAACTAGTAGATGAAGATTCTGAATTAATTACTTTACTTGTTGGCGAAGATGTTGTTGATGAAGAAGTAGAAGAAATCGAAAGCTACATTGAAGATAACTTTGATGCAGAAGTAGATATTATCGAAGGAAAACAACCTGTTTATTCATTTATTATTGGTGTCGAATAAAATTATTATAAAGTTAAAAAGGTCCTTAGAGAAATCTAAGGGCTTTTTTACTGATTTATATTGTTTTTAAATTCTAGAGGGGATCGACCATATCTTTTTTTAAATACTTTAGAAAAATAATTAGGATCTTCAAAACCACAAAAAAAGGCAATTTCTTTAACATTTAACTCATCATTTATAAGAAGTTCTGTGGCTTTTTTTAAACGATAATCCAAAAGATATTGATGGATTGTTGTATTGTATTTTGATTTAAAATGATTAAGTAGAGTTCCACGACTACAGAAAAAATAAGAACATAATTCTTCAATTGTAATTTGTTTATTGTAGTTTGCAATGATATAGTGTTTAACTTCTTGGGCAAGATGATCGTGTTTTGCTTGGATACGGTTTGTAAGTGAAATGTATTTTGCACATACATCACAAATATTCGCAAAAGCATAAACTTGTTCCTCGTTTAAAATTGTAATTTCTGTGATATATTTTTTTAATATTTCTTTATCTTGAAAATATTCTTTAGATTTTTCAATGATTTCAGAATAATTTCTATATGTTCCTATAACGGCCTGTCCCATCATTAAATAACCAGTTAAACTTCCATAAGAATAAAGAGGCATAATTGCTTCATTTAAACCAAAGTGGCATTTATAAATATAAAGTTCACCCGTTTTTTTGACATGTTCCATAGCTTTATAATCACAATCAATACAATGTTGAAAAGCATTGTTGTTTTTTTCTAATTCATTACAAAATTTTGATTTCTTATGAGGATAAGAAGCTAATAAATTTTGGTTCAAATCAAATATAGACATATTCAAACCTGATATTTTATATAAATCTTTTAATAATTTTTCTAATTCATTCATAATATTCTCCATACTTTATATAATATAAGCTTATAATTATTATACTTCTTTCTTTTTATATCATAAATAGGTAGAAATATAATGAATAAAAAACATATTTATACTTTTTTACTCTATATTATACTTTGTTCCATTTCTATTTTTAAGGGTTAATTTATAATATAGTCAGGAGGAAAGAAAAATGGAAATGAAAAATGAATGGGTCAAAGATCCAAAGATTTTTAATGTCAATCGTTTAAGAGCAACAGCATCGATTCATAGATATGCAAGTATTAAAGAATTAAAAGAAAAACAAAGCAGTTTCAATTATTCATTAAATGGGAGCTGGAAGTTTCATTATGCAACAGGATTTAATCAATTAATACCGGAGTTTTCTAATAAAGATTATTGTGTAGATCACTGGGATGAAACCAAAGTACCTGGTCATATTCAATTACAAGGATATGGAAAACCAATGTATGTCAATCAAATCTATCCTTGGTCAGGAACACAACAAATCATTCCTGGAGAACTCCCTGATAAAAATCCAATTGGAAGTTATGTCACTTATTTTGACAGTTCAGTAATCAAAGATAATGTCGATACTTATATTAATTTCCATGGTGTTGAATCAGCCATGGCTCTATGGGTCAATGGAACATTTGTTGGTTACAGTGAAGACACATTTACACCTTCAAGTTTTAATATTACAGATTTGATTGTTAATGGAGAAAACAAAATTGCTGTTAACGTTTATCGTTTCAGCAGTGGAAGTTGGTTAGAAGATCAAGATTTCTGGCGTTTTTCAGGTATTTTTAGAGATGTTGAACTTCAAATGGTACCACACGTTCATTTAAAAGATATCAAGATTTTGACACATTTAAATGAAAATTATGATCATGCAACTGTTGAAGTAACGCCAATGATTGTAAAAAAAGAGGCTAAATTTAAGGCAGTCTATACTTTAAAGTATAAAGATGAAATTATTGGACAAAAAGAAAGCAAAGATTGTTGCAGTCCAATCAATTTTGAATTCGATGATCCTCATTTATGGTCAGCAGAAAAACCACACCTTTACCAATTATATGTAGAAATCATGGATGAAAAGGGTTTAGTTGAATGTAGTCAATACAATGTGGGTGTCAGAGAATTTAAACTTATTGATGGTATCATGTGTATCAATGGAAAGAGAATTGTTTTTCATGGTGTCAACCGACATGAATTTTCTGCTAAGACGGGAAGAACGGTTTCTTATGAAGATACTAAAAAAGATATCTTGAATATGAAAGCTAATAATATCAATGCCTTACGTACATGTCATTATCCAAATCAAACATTTGTTTATGATTTATGCGATGAATATGGTCTTTATGTCATTGATGAAGTCAATCTTGAAACACACGGAACTTGGAGTGAACTTTTTGATAAAACACATATCATACCAGATGATAAATCTGAATGGCTAGATATTATTTTAGATCGTGCCAATTCTATGTATGAAAGAGATAAAAACCATCCTTCGATTATTATTTGGTCATTAGGAAATGAATCTTATGGTGGTAAAAATCTTTATGAAATGTCTAAGTTTATGAAACAAAAAGATACTTCTCGTTTGATTCATTATGAAGGACTTTCACATGATCGTCGCTACAATGAAACAAGTGACATTGAAAGTCAAATGTATACTTTTGCAGTTGATGTTGAAAAATACTTAAAGGAACATCAAGATAAACCATTTATTTTATGTGAATACGCCCATTCTATGGGAAACAGTAATGGAGCATTATTCAAATATATTGATTTAGAAAAGAAATATTCCTTGTATCAAGGTGGATTCATCTGGGATTACATCGATCAAGCATTATACCATGATGGAAAATTATGTTATGGTGGGGACTTTGGCGAAAGACCAAGTGACTATGATTTCTGTGGAAATGGAATTGTTTTTGCAGATCGTACAAATACACCAAAGATGCAAGAAGTCAAATACTGTTATCAATATGTGGATTTTAGAATAGATGAAAATGATATTCATATCAACAATAATTATCTGTTTACAGATTTAAATGAATATCAATTACAAATGGATCTGTTATGCAATGGTAATGTTGTTCAAACCAAAACAATGACAGTAGATTGTAAACCATTATCATCAGTTGTTGTTGAAAATCCATTTAAAATAAATGATCAAGACCAAGAATATACTGTAACAGTTTATTTGAAAAAGAATCATGAAATATACGCTCAAGAACAATATATCTATGAAGTAAAAAATAAAACCCATAACATTCATACAACAAAACACGTAGATATCGTTGAAGACTACTTGAATGTAGGCGTTGTAGGAAAAGATTTCAATGTGATTTTCTCAAAACAAAAAGGTTTGGTTTCTTATAGATATCATCAACAAGAATATATCAGAGTACCTGTCAGACCAAATTTCTTTAGAGCAGCTACAAATAATGATGTTGAAAACAAATATGGTTATCGCTATGGTAAATGGTTAACTGCCAGTCTATATGCAAAATGTGAGTTTGTTGGTATTTCAAAAGGAGACTGTTCCTGCAAGATTGAATATGCTTATGATTTACCAAATTTACAAGATGAAAAGGTTCATTTAGTTTATGAAGTCTATGGTGATGGTAAAATCATTGTAGATATGTCTTATCAACCGGTTGTTTTTGAAATTGAAATGCCTGTATTTGGACTTATCTTCCAATTATATAAAGATATGGAAGAAGTAAATTATTATGGATTTGGTCCAGAAGAAAACTATATTGATCGAAACAAAGGGGCACTTCTTGGAAAATATACTTATCAAGTAACAGACAATTTAACACCTTATTTATATCCACAAGAATGTGGTAACAGAACGCATGTCAGAGAATTATCAGTTGCAGGTGAAAATACAAAATTAACAGTCAAAGGTGAAGATTTTGAATTTACAGCTTTACACTATACACCTTATGAATTAGAAAATGCGCGTCACAAAGATGAACTTCCAAATGTTTATCAAACGGTTTTATGTATCAATGAAAAACAAATGGGTGTTGCTGGTGATGATACATGGGGTGCTAAGACACATGATGAATTCTTATTAGATAAAGAAAAACATCATTTACGTTTTAGTTTTAAAGGTAAGTTATAATGAGATTTATATTTGTAAGACACGGAAAGACACATTTTAATGAAATCAATCTGACACAGGGTTGGTGTGATTCTCCTTTGTCAAAAGTGGGAATCAGACAAGTTGAAAGTATTTCAAAGCAGCTAGAACAATACCAAATAGATAAGGCATACACATCTCCATTGGGTAGGGCAGTACAAACGTCAAATATTATTCTAAGTAAAAAAGAAGTCGAACCGATTTATGAAGAACGTTTTAAAGAAGTTAATTTTGGAATACTTGAAGGAATATCCACAGAACTTGTAAGAAAACTCAATATTGAATCACCAAACTGGTTAGAAGATTTGGATATGGATTACAGACCTTATGAAGGAGAAGACATTCATGATGTTATTTCAAAACATCATGAAGCACTTCAAGAAATCATAGAGGATTGTAATGAAAAGGATACCGTTTTAATTGTAGGGCACGGCTGTTCGTTATATGGATTTATCAAATCATTATTACCTCAACAATCTTTTAAATTTCCTAATAATGCTTCAGTAATGATTGTTGATTATTCAAATGGAAATTTCAAACTCGAACAAATTTTAGACCCTATTATATAAAAATAAACAGGTTTGCGATGGTAAACCTGTTTATTATTTATAAAGTTTCAGAATATCTGATACTGATTAGATCAGAAATAAGCTGTAACGGATAGGGATGACTTGCGTAGCCACCTTTACTGTTATAACGGATGTAGAAATCGATAAATGGATATTCTATTGACTGGTCAGAAGTAATCATGCATATCTTTGGTTTCTTTTTGTTACTTTTGAATGGCTTGGCTCTTGGAAAAATACGATCAAAATAGGTTCCTGATTCTGAAAAAATAATAATAAGATTATTTTCATCAGCGTCAGTAATATAGTCTGCCTGATCTTTGATATTAAAACAAGAAAAGATAAGTTTACCACTTGTTTGCAGATCGAACTGTAAATTGCAGGCAACACTTTCAGATTGCATATAGCCAAAAGCGGCTATTTTCTGATAAGAACTGATTTCTTGAACAAGTGTATTGATTTGTTTTTCAATATCATTTTCTAAGAAGTAATTTAAATTGGAAATAACATTTTTTACATATGATTGAAACATTGATGAGGATTCATATTTTTCATAGTCAAACTTTCTTTTTAAGCGAGCAGACTCAACAGAAAACTTTGCGATTTGATTTTTCAATGCATTGAAATCTTTAAGTCCAATATCACGACAAAAGCGCGAAATACTAGAATTTGACACATAGCAAGCCTGAGCTAGATCTGTGAGAGAATATTCTTCTAAATCGCGCATATTTTCTATCATATATTTAGCTATTTTATAGTTATTTGAACCTTTTGGTTCATCATTAAGTGTTGATAAAAGTATAATTATTAGGTTAAACATGAAGAATCTCCTTTATGTATATTTTGCATAATTATACCATAGTTAATTATTGTTTAACAACAATAGTTTTAGCTACTTTATCATGAAAAGATTGTGTATTTGCTTGGAAATAAGCATAGATAATTGAACCGATAGTTAAAGCATAGGCAATATATTTTAAAGGATCAACAATCATTGTAAGTTTAAATAATGGAAGCAGCTTTCTTATATAGGTTGGGATGATAATCATTCCACCTTCAAGTAAGGATGCTCCAAGAAGTTCTCTTAACATCATATCTTTTAAATTGATTGATTCATTATTTTCTTTAATGATTTTGATCTTACATATTTTTTTACCAAGTGTTTGTCCTTTAAAAAGATATGTTGGAATAAATACATAGTAAATAATACCAATCAAAACACCATAAAGACCTAAAGCAAGACCTATAGAAAAATCATAGTGTGTTAAATCAAACATATAAGGTTTTAAGTAGTCATTTCCTCTTAAATAGAAGGTAATAGGGATAACAGCCAGCATGTTAGTAAGATACCAATCGATGATCATAGCTACAAATCTTCTAACACGTGTTTCGATAATATCCATATTATTTCTGTTTTTATTGCTTTTGTTATTTTTTGTTTTATTTTTTCTCATAAGTAGTCCTCCAGGATAGAAAAATTATAACAAATGAACGCTTTATTTACTTTTTCTTTTCCAAAAGGTAGAAATTATTTCCAAACATTGGAAATAAAAAAAGAAAGCCGAAGCTTTCTATAAAGATTTTATAATCTTTTATAATCATCCATATTTAATAAAGATGCAGCATCTTTATCACAGATAACAGTGAAGTTAGGATGTAATTTTAAAACAGTTGCTGGTAGTTCATCTGAAATTGGTGAATCTAACACTTGTTTTAAAATTTGAGCTTTTTCTTTACCAGTAACAATCATTACAAGATGTTTCACTCTCATTAGACTTTTTGGTCCCATTGATAGAGTGATTGGTAGATGATCTCTTGCTGGATATGTTGGATTAGCTGCATTTTTTGTTTTACGATCCATTGGATAAGTATAACTATCCATAGGTGTACATCTTGGACAGTTGCTGCAGAAATGTCCATCCCAACCAAGACCAATCAACATAACATCAATACCACCAGCATCTCTGATTTCTTGATCATAAGTTTCCCAATTTTCCATAGTTGTTGTATGGATTCTTTCATCAGGGATATTTGCATCTTTAAAGAATAGTTCTTGCATTTCTTCCCAGTTTGGGCCATATGGTTTATCTTGATAAGGTGCTTCATCAAAAAGATAGTATTGAATGTCTTTGAATTTTTCTTGGTCTTTAACATAAGGAACCATCATCTTATAAAGATTGATAGGAGAGCGTCCAGCAGTTAAAGAGATGTTGACTCTTTTATCTTGCATCATTGCTCCAAGTAAAATGTGCATTGCACTTTCGCTCATTTTTTGTTCATTTTCTTCAATGATTAACTTCATAATATATCCTCCTGTTTTATAAGAAGATATAACTCACACACAACTTCATTATAAAAAATAAAAAGGGAGTGTCAACATAAAAAAATAAATGCAAATAAAAAAAATAAAACAATTTATTTCCATGATTTGGAAAAGATTTCAAGTAATTGGAAAGATGTTTTTTGTTGTGGAAATCAAAAGAATTTTAAGCGGTTACAGTTATATAATTTCACTGTAGCAAGAGAAGGGAGGGAACTTTCATGAATTTCATGGAAAAATTTAATGAACTTGCAAATCGTACACTTGTACCAATTGCTAACAAATTAGGGAATCAAAGACATTTAGCAGCTATTCGTGATGGAATGGTAGTAGCAATTCCGTTATCTATTTTAGGAGGGGTATGTTTAATTATTTCCACACCACCTTTTAAACCGGAAACGTTGCCAAATTGGGGATTTGTCTCTGATATGTTAAATGGTTGGTATAATTGGGCGCAAGCTAACAAAGCAATGTTGCAATTACCTTATAATATGACAATGGCATTAATGGGGTTATTTATTGCATTTGCAATTGCTTATCATTTAGCAGATGAATACGAAATGCCAAAATTAAATTCAGCAATCGTATCAACTGCCGTATTTTTAATTGTATCTGCACCAACAACTTCAGCAGTAGCATCAAATCTTATTGTTGATGGAAAAAGTGCCACAGACTTATTAGCTTTAGCTGGTAATTACATACCAACGACCTATTTGGATGCCAAAGGTATCTTTACAGCAATTTTGGTTGCTATAGGTTGTGTGGAAATTATGCATTTTATGTTTAAAAAAGACATTCGTATTAAAATGCCTGAAGGTGTTCCACCAGCAATCAGTTCATCTTTTGATGCAATCTTACCATTATTTATTTGTGTAATCATTTTTTATGGTCTTTCTTTAGTTGTACAAAACTTTAGCGGACAACTTTTACCAAGTATGATCATGACAGTTTTAGCACCTGCAATTTCAGGACTTGATTCATTAGTTGGTATTTGTTTAATTACCATGATTGCTCAAGTATTCTGGTTCTTTGGATTACATGGAGCAAGTATTACTCAACCAATCCGTTTACCATTTATGCAAATGTATTTGATTGCTAATCTTTCAGCATTCTCTGCTGGACAACCAATCGTACATTACTTTACTCAACCATTCTGGTCATATGTTATTACACTTGGTGGTGGTGGAGCTACAATGGGACTTTGTATCTTGTTGTTGAGATCTAAATCAGCAGAATTAAAGACATTAGGAAAATTATCAATTGGACCTGCAATCTTTAATATCAATGAACCGATTATCTTTGGCTTACCAATGGTTTTAAATCCATTAATGATGATTCCATTTATCTTTGTACCAGTAATCAATTCAATTATTGCTTATGGTTTAATGGCCTTCCATATTGTAGGAAAAGGAATTATTGAAACACCATGGACAACACCAGCACCACTTGGAGCTGCTCTTGGATGTATGGATTTTAAAGCTGCTATTATGGTTATTGGTTTAATTATCTTAGATATGGTTTTATATTATCCATTCTTTAAATTATTAGAAAAACAAAAATTAGAAGAAGAAAATTCAGTACAAACAAATTAAAAAAAGAAGATTAACTCACACATCAATCTTTTAAAAATTGAATAACTTAAGTATGCTCTAATGAGGCCCCAAAATCATTAGAGCTTTTTTTTATAAAACTTAAAGTTCGACAGTTGTTTCTCTTAGTTTATGAAGAAGGGAGGGATAATATGTCAACTAAAGTTAGGGTAAACCTGAGAGAAATGTATCCTAAATATTATAATCAAGATTGCTTTGTTGAAGTTGATCAGGATGTTTATGAGACAATGAATAAATATGATCATATTGATGCAGCATATAAAAGAAAAGTAGATTATCATAAGGGATATTTTTCGTTAGATCGAAGTCCATTTTTAGAATTAGAAAAAGAAGGCTTTGGTGTTAACGAAAACTTATTGTTGAAAGAATTGATACATCAAGAATTAATAAGTTTTATTGAGTTAACAATTAAAGATTTACCAGTCAAAGAAAAAGAACGTATTTTAAAAAAATATGTTCAATGTAAGACTCTAGAATCAATTGCTATTGAAGAAAACTGTAGTATACCCGCGGTTTACTATTCTATTAAAATAATACTGGAAAAAATTAAAGAAGTTCTAATTAAAAACGGTTATGACATTAATGATTAATTTAAACATCGTAACTTAAAAATGTTTTATAAATCTCATTATTTTAAGGAGATTTAAGACTGTTGACAAATATGAAGTTGACAGTTTTTTTTAAATTATTTTATTAATAAAAACAAGCTCTTAACGCTTCACATCATTTGTGCACATTGCACAAATACTAATGATTAATTTAGGATGCTTGTCTCTACTCAATTTGTTATATTTCATTATAATGAAATTGTAATAAAAATTAACATGTAAAAGAATGAGATAACCCATATATATTTATATCTCATATATTTACATTTTAAGTAATAGTTTCCCAAGATATTAATTTTTTTATTACACGAATTCCCTATAAAAATAAAGAAGATCATTCCCCTTAAATGATCTTTTTTATTTGTTTATAATTGTTATTAAAAATAGTTATAACATTAATGATTAATTCAAAGATCATAACTTAAAAATGTTTTATTGAATCTCCTTATATTTAAGGAGATTTTTTTAACATATTTATACGAGTTGAACACTAAATAGTATTGTAATTATATGAAAGGAGTATGCAATGATAAAAAAATCAGTAGAGGTGAAATATATGTAGCCGACTTAAATCCGTATCAAGGTTTTGAACAAGGTGGGATAAGACCTGTAGTTATTTTACAAAATGATGCAGGAAATTATTTTAGTAGCACTACTATAGTTGCATCACTGACATCTCACGTAGGGAAAAAAGAAAATTTACCAACACATGTCTTTATTAACAGCCGAGAAGATCTTGAACATGATTCTATAATAATGTGCGAGCAAATAAGAACGATTGATAAATCAAGATTAATTAGATGTTTAGATCGGTTAGATGAGTATGAGATGGAGGAAGTTGAAGAGGCTTTGAGCGTAAGTTTAGGATGCTTTGATGACTCATTAAGTATAAATGTAGAATTACATATGTGATATAATCGTCTTTATAATATTTAGAAATAGCTTAAAAAATCTTCTTTGAATCTCCTTACATATGTAAGGGGATTTTTTCCTTGAAGAGAACATTGACAAGTTAATAAAGACAATATTAATACATGTCCAAGATTAATATACAATCTGAAATAATGATACTCATGATTAGCCTTGATCCGAGCGTTAGATGCGTCGTAGGTTAAGGAATCGTATAGGATAAAACACAAAGAAACCTGTTTGTTATTCAACAAGTGAACTGCATTGGCAATGTAGTTGTTAATGTTGAAATTTTTTAAATAATTAACATGAACTATATAAAGGATAATAATATGTTTACCATTGTATATATAAATAAGGAAACTATAGAATTAAAACAAGATTATTTATATGAGTTAGAGGATAAAACAACAGTATTTGATCAATTAAAGAATGAATATCTGATAGAAAATCTCTACAGGTCTTTAGAAGCACTAACAACCAAACAAAAAAGAAGAGTAATTTCTTATTATTTTAATAATGAAAGTATTGAAGAAATTGCTATAAAGGAACAAGTGAGTGAAAGTGCTATAAGAAAATCTATTCATTAATCGTTGATTCAATTAAAAAGAAAATTAAACAAATATAAATAAATTTGTACATTTGTGAAAGTTAATTATAGTGAATAAATGTGTTTGTAAAATAAATAAGAAAGAAGGATATTTAAAATGGAAACACAAGAAAAAAAGAAGTAATGACAATCAATGAATTTGCTGAAGCAACAGGGATACATTATGCGACAGTAAGAAAGTTGATCAAAGAGGAAATAATTTATTATTTTAAATTAGGTAACAGATATTATATAAATTATCCAAAAACAATGGAGCATTTATATTCAAGTCCTTTAAGCGATATTTTATGGACTAAACCTAAAAATAAGGCATAAAATCAAAAAAGTCTTAAAAATGTCTCAAAAATAGTTTATTTGTCGTTTAAAAAATTGGAAAATTAAAAAGGAAAACAGCCAGTTTACTCTTATACAATTTAAAATATCACGGTATTTCAATAGATTTAATTGATTTTAAAAATAAAAGATATTATAAATCAGTTGGAAAATCGTGGTATTTTATTGGTGTTGAATAGCCTTTTAGTTAAAATAATAAATTAAGGTACGAGAAATCGTATCTTTTTTTATTTGAAAATGATTTTCTTGGTTAGAATTAATATTACAAGTCCAAAATAGATTTTAATAATAATTATTTTGACTAAATAATCCAATAGAAATAAGTGCTTATATCATGGTATAATATCATTAGTCAACGATAACATAGATAAGAAAGTGAGCTGATTATATGAAGTTAATACCTACAGGAATTGAAAATTTTAAAACAATGATTGATAAAAGTGCATATTATGTAGATAAAACAAATCTAATTGTAGATGTCTTAAATGAACAAGTTGTTTTGTATACAAGACCTCGAAGATTTGGAAAAACACTTAATATGTCCATGCTTTATTATTTCTTTTCTATCAAAGAAAAAGAAAATGCTTATTTATTTGATCATTTAAATATTTCAAAAAATAAAGAAGCTTTAAAACATCAAAATAAGTATCCAACAATACTTATTTCTTTAAAAGAAATGAAAAGTTCTTCTTTTAAAGCTCAAATAATTTCTTTTTCTAATATCATCTATGAATTATTAGAAAAAAATTTGGAAATATTATCTTCAGCTCAATTAACTGATACAACAAAGAAAAAACTAAATAGTTTGCATGATGAAACAACATCAATTGAAGATTTAAAATTTTCACTAAGGGTTATATCTAATGCCTTATATACTCATTATCATCAAAAAGTGATTGTTCTTATTGATGAATACGATGTTCCATTACAATCAGCGTATCAAAATAATTATTACGATGAAATGGTAGATTTTCTAAGAAGTGTCTTTTCTTCAGCGCTTAAAACAAATGATGCTCTAGAAAAAGGAATTATGACAGGATGTCTTAGAATATCTAAAGAAAGTATCTTTACGGGTTTAAATAATTTTACTTCTTATTCTCTTTTAAATAATGGAGGTAGTGAGTATTTTGGCTTTAATGAAAAAGAAGTCAAACAGTTATTAGAAGATTATCAATTATCATCTTATATGGATGAAGTCAAAGAATGGTATGATGGTTATCTATTTGGAAATATAGAAATCTATAATCCTTGGAGTACATTGATGTATGTCAAAAATAAAATACAGGATCAATCTTTTAAACCTGTTTCCTTTTGGGCAAATACTAGTGGAAATGATCTTGTGGTGAATTATATCCAAAATGGTGATAGAAAATTACGACAAGAATTTGAATCATTAATGAATGGACATGCTTTAACTAAGTATATCAGACCAGAACTTACTTATCGAGAAATGGATAATATCAATAATATCTATAGTTTTCTTTTACTTACAGGTTATTTAAGAGTCATTGAAGATTTAGGAGAAAACAAATATAGACTTGTTATTCCAAATAAAGAAGTGTATGAAATCTATAAACAAACATTCATGGCTTACTTTGAAGATTATACAACAAGTAGAAAGAATAAACTTTATCAAGAACTTATTCAAGGTGATACAAAGAAAGTAAATCTATTGCTTAATGACATATTATTAAGAAGCATTAGTTACTTTGATAATCAAGAATCTTTTTATCATGGATTCTTAGTAGGATTATTGAATGATTATGAAGTGACATCTAATAGAGAAGCAGGTCATGGAAGATTTGATGTATGTGTTTTGCCTGATAGTATATTAGGAACAGTAGTACTTATAGAATGTAAACATTCTATAAGTGAAGATGATTTGATAGATGATGCTAGAGAAGGTGTACAACAAATCATAGATCAAAAGTATTTAGAGGAAAGAAGATTTAAGAAATATGAAAATGTTGTAGGATATGGAATCTCTTTTTATAAAAAACAATGTTATGTAGTTAAAATGAATAATAATTCAAAGTAAAAAAAGTGGTATCACGAAAATGGATACCACTTTTATGTAAGAATATTATTTAAGAAAAGTCTTTTCTTACAAATAATGTTTTACTGATTATTTGTATATGATGTTGTTCTATTTCGTGAGGGTGTAAAATATTAGAAAGAAAACATATTATTATAAACAAAGGGATGTTTAGAAATTGATTTCTAGACATCCCTTTTTGTATTAATAAAAATACGCAGAATATTAAATTCTACGAATGAACTATAGCACAAATAAACCCTAAAAGAAACATAATTCTACTTTTTTCTTTTTATTTTAAAAAAGTAATGTCGTTGAGTAAAATATAAGGTCGTTCAGTAATAAAAATAAAGAAAAAGAGGAGAAATATATGGAAGAAAAAAAACTAACAATTCAAGAAGAATGGCTACTAACTAAGAAGATCTCTGTTAAATATTCTACATATTGTAAGTATGAAAGTATTGTCACAAAACACATAAATCCTTATTTAAAAGAAAATAAAATAGAAGAATTAACAGAGCTTCATATTATTCATTACATTGATCATTTAATCAATGTAATGAATTTATCTACAAGTATTGTTAATTCAATCCAGTGTACGTTAAAAGCTATTTATAGATACGGTGAACGTACACATGGATTAAAGAAATTAGATTTTAATGTTATTAAGTTTAGTCAAAAATCTAAAACTAAAGAACCACTTACATTAGAAAAAGAAATGATTATCTGGCAGTATTGTTTAAATAATAAAGAAAGAATATCACTAGCAATGTCTTTAGGATTATATGCAGGACTTAGAATAGGCGAAATATGTGCCTTAAAATGGGAAGATATTGATTTAGATAATAGTATGATTTCTATAACTAAAACAGTACAAAGATTAAAAAGTGAAAATCATGAACATAAAACACAGCTCTATATTTTAGAACCAAAATCAACAAGTTCTATTCGAAGTGTGATACTTCCTGATTTTTTAACAGAATATTTAAAAAAATATAATGATTTCTATAACAAAGATTTCTTTATTTTATCAAATAAAGAAATCCCTGTAGATCCTAGAGTTATTCAAAAAAATTTTAGGAAAATATGCAAAGCTAATGATATCGATGCTACATTTCATACATTAAGACATACCTATGCTACAAACTGTATTAAAACAAATATTGATGTAAAAACATTAAGTGAAACATTAGGACATGCTAATGTTAATATTACACTTAATCGTTATGTACATACATCATTAGATTTTAAAAAACAACAAATTAATAAAATAGAACCTCCAATAAAGCCGTAGAATTTAATAATCTATGGTTTTTATTATGCCTACAAACATTGAAACTTCTGCTTTTGTTTTAATGTCAAAAAAGGAGAAAACAAATGGCTGTATTTACAAGTATGTATGATCCTATGAATAAAGATAAAGAAAAACTGATGAATGAAAATGAAGAACTGTTAAAAGACATGCTGGACTTTGCAATCCAAGAACTACAAGACAATGAAATAGAACTCATTAATCAAATGAAAGTATGTGATGACTATCAAAGCATCTTTGAATGTCTTAAACAGAGAGCTTTGAAAAGACAGGGAAAAAGCTAATGAACTATTATGTCCTGTTCTGTCAAAGCTTAAAGATAGAAAAGCTCTATCATACATTCAATCTCAAAAAGGATACGGAAGCTTTCATCCCAAGAATGGAAAGATATATACGTTCTAAAGATAAAATCGTTATCCAGAATATGTTTCCAGGTTATCTCTTTATTAAGACAAAAATGAATCAGACAGAGTTTGATACATTGCTTCTATTAATGAAAGAAGAAAGAGATGGAGTTATCAGGGAACTAAAAAAGGAAGAAGTATCAGCACTAACTAAAGAAGAAATAAAGCTTCTAGATATCCTTTTGAATAAACAATACATCTTGGTGATGTCAAAAGGATATAAGGTCAATGGAAGAACAAAGATCATTGAAGGACCATTGAAAAAATTAGAAGAACATATAGTAGCAGTAGATAAGAAAAGTCATGAAGCAGTACTGAATATTGAATTCTTAAACAAGAAACTAAAAGCAGGGATAGAAATGCAAAATAAAGAAGTATAGCGTAGGGGGAGCCGCCTGTACATCTTATTTGAATATAGTTTACCTAGTCCAATATAAATACTTATTGGATAGGTAAACTATATTCTTTTTATATTTAAAAGAGGGGGAGGATATAGTATGGATAAAAGAGTTATACCATTTTCACCACCAGATATGAGTGAAGATGAAATCAATGAAGTAGCTGATACCTTAAGAAATGGATGGATCACTACAGGTCCTAAAGTTAAAGAATTTGAAAGGCAAATAGCTAAATATGTAGGTGTCAATAAAGCAGTCTGTTTAAATTCACAAACTGCTTGTGCAGAAATGGCATTAAGAGTATTAGGAGTAGGTGAAGGTGATGAAGTTATCGTACCTGCTTATACCTATACAGCAAGTGCATCAGTTGTATGTCATGTAGGAGCTAAACTTGTTTTAGTGGATGTTAAAAAAGATAGCTTAGAAATGGATTATGATGCTTTGGAAAAGGCAATCACTGAAAAGACAAAAGTTATTATTCCAGTTGATCTAGGAGGAGTTCCCTGTGACTACGATAGAATCTATGAAGTCGTAGAAAAGAAAAAACACTTATTTAAACCAAGTAATAAGATTCAAGAAGCAATGGGAAGAATATCAGTCAATGCTGATACAGCACATGCTTTTGGTGCTTCATGGCATGGAAAGATGTGTGGAGCTATTGCTGATTTTAGTTCATTTAGTTTTCATGCAGTCAAGAATTTAACTACAGCTGAAGGTGGAGCACTTACTTGGAGAACAATTGAAGGAATAGATGATGAAGATATCTATAAACAACTTCAATTGTTATCATTGCATGGACAATCAAAAGATGCGTTAGCTAAAACAAAACTAGGAGCATGGGAATATGATGTCGTAGCACCATTATATAAATGCAATATGACAGACATCATGGGTGGTATTGGACTTGCTCAAATGAGAAGATATCCTGAAATGCTTAAAAGAAGAAAAAAAATCATTGAAAGATATAATGAAGCTTTTACTCCTTTAGGTGTTGAAGTATTAAATCATTATGATGAAGATCATCAATCAAGTGGACATCTTTATATTACAAGGGTACCAAATATTACAGGTGATCAAAGAAATGAAATTATAGAAAAAATGGCTGAAAGAGGAATAGCATGTAATGTACATTACAAACCACTTCCAATGCTTTCAGCTTATAAGAATCTGGGATTTGATATTAAAGATTATCCAAATGCTTATAATCAATTTGTTAATGAAATTACTTTACCACTTCATACTAAGTTGAGTGATGAAGATGTAGATTATATTATTGGTAATTTTAAGGAGATTATTTCATGCTTGTAAAAGAGTGGAATGAATTACCTGATTATATGCAGGTAGAAGAAGTAAGACCTTATTATGAAATACTTAGAAAGAAAAAAGGACAATTAGTATTAAAGAGAATATTTGATATATGTGTTTCTTTAGTATTAATTGTTTTATTATCTCCAATTATTATTTTCTTTTCTATCTGGATCAAATTAGATTCTAAAGGACCAGTATTCTATAGACAAGAACGTATTACTCAATATGGAAAAGTATTTAGAATATTTAAATTTAGAACCATGGTCAATAATGCAGATAAGATTGGAAATCTTGTCACATCAAAAAATGATTCAAGAATAACTAAAGTAGGAGAAAAAATTAGAAAATATAGAATAGATGAAATACCTCAACTATTTAATGTATTGATAGGAGATATGTCTTTTGTAGGAACAAGACCAGAAGTAAAAAAATATGTAGATCAGTATACACCAGAGATGTATGCCACATTGTTACTCCCTGCGGGTATTACAAGTGAGTCAAGCATTCGATATAAAGATGAGGATAAATTATTAGACATTGCCACTGATATAGATAAAGTTTATGTCGAAAAAATTTTGGTTGACAAAATGAAATTTAATTTAGAGAGCATTAATAATTATAGTTTTTTAGAAGAAATCTTAACAATGTTAAGAACAGTATTTGCTGTTCTTGGAAAGGAATATGAATAATTACTTAATATGATTACTATAAGAAAAGTAGAATCAAATGAAAAAAAAATAATCAATGAAATTGTTACAATTCACTTAAAAACGTTTGATGGTTTTTTCCTTACGTTTATGGGAAGAGGATTTTTAAATCAAATGTATCTATCATATTGTAAACATAAAGATTCAAATCTTTTGGTTGCAGAAGAGAATAATCAAGCAATTGGTTTTTTAGCATATTCTAGTGATTTTAGTGGATTGTATAAATTTATGTTAAAAACAAGATTAATACAATTTGCGTGGTATAGTTTAGGAGCTTTTTTTAGAAAACCAACAGCATTTATGCATATAATACGAGCATTTTTAAAGCCAAGTGAAGCAAAGAGAGAAGATGAATATGTCGAATTATCTTCAATTGGTGTTGATCCTAAATTAAAATCTAAAGGAGTAGGATCATTGATGATTGATAAATTAAAGGAAATTGTAGATTTTTCAAAATTCTCATATATTACTTTGGAAACTGATGCGATAGATAATGAAGGTGCAATTTGTTTTTATGAAAAAAATGGCTTTAAGAAAAAAAGAAAATTTAAAACAGCTGAAGGAAGAGAAATGTATGAATATAGATTTAATTTAGGAGAAAAAGAATGAATATATTATATTTTGCATCGGTAGATTTTTATCAAAAACCAAATCCATCTTTTCATCTTATGCATTCAATGATAGATGATTTACTAAAAAATGAAAACAAAGTTAATTATATAGGGTATGCACTGGAAAGTAGTTCAGAACATGTACCATTAGAATTTAAAAATAATCCTAATTTTTCTTATAATTTGGTAGTAATGCCAAATACAAAAAAATCTAATTTTTTAAAGCGATATGTAGATGGTATTAAATATGCAATTAAATCAAGAAAATATATAAAACATTACGCTTTAACCAGTGATGTTATATTTATACAATCATCTCCAACGGCGTTGTTCAATATTGCTGTTGTGAAAATGATTATAAAAAGTAAGAAAAAAATTGTTTATAATGTACAAGATATGTTTCCAGGAAGCAGTATTGCTAGTGGTGTGATGCCTTATAGATGGATGCAAAAAATATTTTTTTATTTACAAAAAAAAGCATATAAAATGTCAGATGTTATTGTGGCTATATCAGATGATATGAAGGATAAGTTAATAGCACAGGGAGTTTCTAAAGATAAAATTGAAGTAATTGTAAATTGGTTTAATGATGAAACAGTATCTGAAGTTGATTGGAAAAATAATAAATTTGTTCAGATTGCAGAGATGGATATAAATCGATTTTATGTTCAATATGCTGGAACAATGGGGTACGTTTTTGATTATAAAATGATTGTCCAAGTTGCAGAATTACTAAAAAATGAAAAAGACATTATTTTTCAAATGATTGGTGAGGGTAGTCAAAAACAAGATTTTGAAAATCTTGTTAGAAAAAGAAAACTTGATAATATAGTTTTTCTTCCATTACAAAAACAAGAGCTAGTTTCAGATGTTTATAGTGCTTGCTCCGTATGTATTATACCTTTAAAAAAAGGGGTTATTGGAAATTCAGTTCCAAGTAAAGCTGGATTATTAATGGCATGTAAAAGACCTATTATTACATCATCTGATAAGGGATCGAAATATAATTCAATGATTAATGAAAATGGTATTGGTTTTGCTTTTGGAACTGAAGAAGCAAAAAAAATGTCAGAGGCTATATTAAAATTAAAAAATGATAAAGAGTTATGCAATGAGATGGGGATAAAAGGGTATGAATTTGGACATGATTTATACTCTAAATCTACTAATATGAAAAAATATACACAATTATTTTTAAAGTTGTCAAAGTGAAAGGATAATTATGAAAAAAAAGATATATAAAATAGGAATTTGGGGACAATTCGGTGATGGTGGACCAATAGCCGATGGTCAAGCAGTTAGGACAACAATTACTACAAACGAATTAAAAAAAAGATATGGTGATGATAATGTTCTTATTTTAAATACAAATGCATGGAAGAAACATCCAATAAAATTTTTTTTAGATACTATTAATCTTTTAAAAAAAAGTGAAAATATATTGATATTTCCTGCAGATAATGGTTTAAAAGTTGTTGCTCAAATATATGATATATTTAATGTATTTTTTAAAAGAAAACTTTTTTATATTGTAATAGGTGGTTTTTTACCAGCGTTTTTAGAAAAAAATCCAAGGTATATAAAAATACTTAATAAATATGAAGTATTGTTTGTTCAAACACCGAACTTAAAAAAAGATTTGGAAAATTTAGGAATTAAAAATATAGAAATGATGACAAATTTTAAAATACAAAAAATAAGAGCATCTGAAGATATTAAAATTGATGAAAATGAAAATATTAAGTTGTGTATTTTGTCTAGATTAACAAAAGATAAAGGAATAGAAGATGCTGTTGAAGCAGTCAAAGAAGCTAATGATATATTTGGAAGTGTGAAAGTAAAATTAGATTTATATGGAATAGTGCCAGAATATTATAAAGAGAGATTTGCACATTTAATCAATCAAAATAAAGATTTTGTAGAGTACAAAGGTGTTGCAAATTATAATCAAACAGTAGATGTGTTAAAAAATTATTTTGCACTATTATTTCCAACGTATTTTCATGGCGAAGGTTTTGCTGGATGTATAATTGATGCTTTTTTTGCAGGTATACCAATAATCGCTACTGATTGGTTATACAACAAAGATATAGTTAAAGATAAAAAAAATGGAATACTAGTGCCTATTAAAAATTCACATGAGATAGCTAATGCGATTGTTGAATTATATAACAATAGAGATTTAGTATTAGAAATATCAAAAAATAATTCTAATGAAGCGAAAAAATATACATCTAAACAAGTTCTAAAGGAATTATTTGACTATTTGGATAATGGAGAAAAGTATGAATAGAAAGGTTAATTATTATTTTCGTATAATTTTTAATATATTAAGAAATATTACATTAAGAATAAAAAGTTTAAATTCAATAAGATGTTCTTTAATTCAACTATTTAGTCCATTTGCAGATATTATTGTATCTACAAACGGAGGAAAAATAATTATAAAAGGAAAATGTAATATCGAAAAAAATAGTATTATTAGATCCTCTGGAGGAAATATTATAATAGGTAAAAATTGTTATATTAACAGAAATTGTAATATTATTTCGCATGAAACAATAAAAATTGGTAATAGAGTAACAATAGGTCCTAATGTTTGTATCTATGATCATGATCACAACTATAAATCAAAAGAAACTAATGGAGAATATGTAACAAAAAGTATCAATATTGAAGATGGTGTATGGATTGGAGCAAATTGTATTATAACTAAAGGAGTAACAATCGGTGCTAATAGTGTTATTGCAGCTGGAACAATTGTTACTAAGAATATAAATCCTAATACGTTTGTGAGAAATAAAATTAATCATATTATAGATGTTATAGAGGAGGATTTATGAGAAAAGCTGTAATAGTAACAGAAAATAGTTATCCTGAAGGTGATGCGGGTGCTGTTAGACAACATGCTTTCGCTAAAATTTTAAAACAATTGGGTTATGATGTTCTTGTTATAGGATATGGGAAAAACTTTGATAATAAAATATGTAAATATGATGGTGTAAATTTTATCTCATTTAGACCGAATCAAGAAAATATAATCTCTAGAATAATTTGTAGGGTAAAATTTGGAACAAAAGTATATAGATATATTAAGCAGCATTATAATTTTCTAGATGTTTTAATGGTTGTTGATATTATGCCACAATCTTTTAAAAAAATTGAAAAATTAAAAAGAATATATAATTGTGTTCTAATTCATGATTCTGTTGAATGGTATTCACCAGAGGAATTCAAAAATGGAAAATTTAATTTAGCATATATTAGAAAAGACTATACTAATAAGAAAGCTATAAATAATTTATGGAATGTAATAGCAATCAGTTCATTCTTAGAAGAATATTTTAAACAACGAAATAACAATGTAAAAAGAATTCCGGTAATAATGGATATAAAAAAAATTACTCCGCGATTAAAATGTATAGAGAATAGTGAGAAATTTATTTTTGTATATGCAGGTGGTCCAGGAAAAAAAGATTATCTTAAAGAGATTATAGAAGGTTTTTCTTTTTTAAGTTTAGAACAAAGAAAAATAGTAGAAGTAAATATTATAGGGGTTAATGAAGATCAATTAGTTAAATCTTGTGATGTAAGTATAGATTTAATTAATTCGATAAAAGATTGTTTAAAAATTTATGGACGAATTTCTAGGGACGAGACTTTAGAATTAGTAAAAAGAGCAGATTACTCTCTTTTAATAAGAGATGAGTCATTACGTTATTCTAAAGCTGGTTTTCCTACTAAAATTGTTGAAAGTTTAGCTTGTGGCACACCTCCATTATGCAATTTAACTTCAGATTTAGGACTCTATTTAAAAAATGAAGAAAACTCAATAATTGCTTTAGGTCATACATCAAAAGATGTTTATAAGGCAATAATACATGCTATTTCGATAACTGATATTAACAAGAGAAATTTCATGAGAGAAAGCGCACGAAAATTAGCAGAAGATTCTTTTCATTATTCTCGTTATGTATCAAGTTTAAAAGAGATTTGCGATAATTAGAACGGAAATTAATAAAGTGAAAGAAGGAGGAAAAAAATTGTTGAAAATAAATTTAGTAGAAATAAAGAAATATTTATTAGCAATTTGGATAATTCTTTTATCAGGTGTTTGGACGATTAATTTACCATCATTATTAATTGTTGGTATAAATTTCATATTATTATTTTTTTTCCTTATAAAAATGATCTCACAGTATAAGATAATTAAAGGAATGAATTATTTAATTATTATCATTTTATTACTGTTATCTGCTTTTATTACTAATAGTGATTACTCTGCATGGATGTCTTATACTTTTATATTAAGTTATTGTGTCATAGCATTATATATTAGTAATTATTGGAAAAAAGGGGAATTTCTAAATAAATATAGCAATATTATTTTAATAATATGTTTTATATCAATAGTAATGTACTCTTTTAGAGGAGTATTGGTGAATCATCAAAGTGGTTTTCCAATAGTACAAGGAAAATCTATTTCATATACTAATTTTTATATCTATTTATATTGTCGAGAGCTACCTGATAGAAATTGTGCAATTTTTTGGGAGCCTGGAGCTTTTGCAGTATTTATTGGAATAGCGCTATATAATACTTTAATAACAGATAAAAAAAATAAATATTATAGATTAATAGTTTATTTTATTGCAATGCTTACTACATATTCAACACTAGCCTACATTTTGATGTTATTTGCGTTGTTAATGTTTGTAATGAAAAAAAAGAAGAACAATATGGTCAGTAGAACTGCAATAAGTATTATAATAGTGCTTATTATATTATTAATAATGAATGAACTAGGAGTATATCAAAATATACAAGATAAATTATTTGAGGGATTAAATACTAATACTTCTAGTAAAGCTCGTAATATTGGTCAAATGATTGATATGAAAATTATACAAACTTCTCCTGTGTTTGGAGTGGGTTTTTCTAGATATAGCGAACTAGTTCCATATATCGGAATGCTGTTAGGTGAAAAATGGACTGTTGCTGCAAATACATTTACATATACGGGAGCGATATTTGGATTAATATATCTCTTAATAATATTGAGGGGCATTATTAAATTTTGTAAAAATGATAAAAATGCATTTTTTATATTAGTAAGTATAATTTATATGGTTTGGTTATTTACAACACAAAATTTTGTTGAAAAGCCTATATTATATTGTTTGATATTTTTAGGATTTACAAATACTGCTTTTGAATATAAAGAAGGAGGTATATAAAATGAAAAATCAGTTTAACATTCCAGTTGTTTTGTTCATATTTAAACGCTCAGATACAGTATTGAGAATAATAAATGTTTTGTCTAAAATACAGCCTCAAAAGATTTATTTATTATCAGATGAAGGACGTAATGAGGATGAAAAAAAAATTGTAGCAAATACGAGAACAAATGTAGAAAATAGTATAAATTGGGAATGTGAAATTATAAAAAATTACGCATTAGAAAATAGAGGAGTGTATAAAAATATTGGAGAAGGAGCAAAATGGGTTTTTGAAAGGGAAAAAAAAGCTATATTTTTAGAAGATGATAATCTCCCAGAGGAGACTTTTTTTAAATATTGTGAAGAGTTACTAGAAAAATATGAAAACAACTCTAAAATATTATGGATTTGCGGAACAAATTATTTAGAAAAATACGATTCAAAATATAGTTACATGTTTACACAACATTTATTACCTTGTGGTTGGGCTTCATGGAAAGAAAAATTTTTAAAATATTATGATGGAAACCTATTAAATTATAGAAAAGAACAGTATATGTCAAATTTCATATCTTCTTATAAATCTAAACGTCTTTTAAAACAGAGAAAAATAAGTATAGAAGGCGAAATATATAGAAAAGAGAAATTTAATAAATACGCATCATGGGATTATCAAATGTTATTTTCAATTAGAAGTAATAATATGTATGGAATTTCTCCTAAATATAATCAAATTAGAAATATAGGGGTAGACGAGTTTTCAACACATGGAGGGACAAGTCTTCAAATGGAATTAACTAAACGGTTTTGTGAGATTCCAACTCATAAATTGGAATTTCCATTAATTCATCCGGACAATATTGAAATTGATAAAAAATATGAAAAAAAGATTACTAATATTTTATTATTTCCATTGAATTTAAGAATAAAAATGAAAATTGTGTTCTTTATAAAAAAAATATTAGGTATTAGTAAGTATGATAGTCTCTCAGAAAGCAATAAGTATATAAAATTAATAAAAAGACTTAAAAAAAAATAGTATGCAAATTGTATTTTATAATAAATAGTGGAGGAATAAAGTAAATGTCATCATTTAAAGGAAAAACATTAATGATTACTGGGGGAACTGGTAGTTTTGGGAATGCGGTGTTAAACCGCTTTTTAAATACAGATATTGGAGAAATTAGAATCTTCTCCAGAGATGAAAAGAAGCAAGATGATATGCGTCATGAATATCAAGCTAAGATGCCAGAAGTGGCAGATAAGATCAAATTCTACATAGGAGATGTAAGAAATCTACAATCTTGTAAGAATGCAATGCATGGTGTAGATTATATCTTCCATGCAGCAGCATTAAAACAAGTACCATCTTGTGAGTTCTTTCCAATGGAAGCTGTTAAAACAAATGTTATTGGAACAGAAAATGTTTTAACAGCAGCTATTGAAGAAGGAGTAGAAGCAGTTATCTGTTTAAGTACAGATAAGGCAGCATATCCAATCAATGCAATGGGTATTACAAAAGCAGTAGAAGAAAAAGTAGCAGTAGCTAAATCAAGAATGTCAGGAAAGACAAAAATCTGCTGTACACGTTATGGAAACGTCATGTGTTCAAGAGGATCAGTTATTCCATTATGGATTGATCAAATCAAAGCAGGAAATCCTATTACAGTAACTGAACCATCTATGACAAGATTCATCATGAGCTTGGATGAAGCAGTAGATTTAGTATTATTTGCGTTTGAACATGGTGAAAATGGAGACTTATTGATTATGAAAGCACCAGCATGTACGATTCAAACACAGGCAGAAGCAGTATGTGATCTATTTGGTGGAAATAAAGATGAAATCAAAGTTATTGGTATACGTCATGGAGAAAAGATGTATGAAACTTTATTGACAAATGAAGAATGTGCTAAGGCAATAGATATGGGTAATTTCTATAGAGTACCAGCAGATAATAGAGGATTGAACTATGATAAGTATTTCAAAGATGGAGATGAAGAAAGAAATACGTTAACAGAATTCAATTCAAATAATACAAGAAGATTAACATTAGAGGAAACAAAAGAAACAATTTCCAAACTTTCATATATCCAAGAAAGATTGAATGAAGAATAGGAAATATAAAAGATGATAAAATTATTGAATAAAATTAAATCTATTCCAGAAGGTGTTAAATCAGCTGTTGTATATACTGCATCTTCAGTCTTTACTAGAGGATTAGCAATTATTACTGTTCCAATTTTTACTAGGTTGATGACAACAGATCAAATCGGTATTGTTAATATTTATAATTCTTGGTATTCATTAATTAGTGCATTTGCAACATTATCTCTTACATCCGGAGGTTTTGCTGTTGCAATGAATGAGTTTTCAGATAAAAGGGATGAGTATGAATCTTCTATTCTTTCTTTGACTTCAATAATTGCAATTTTAATTGCAATTATTTATATATTAGCTCCTTCATTTTGGCAACATACATTAGGATTAACAAATGCGGTAATTGTACTAATGTTAATTGGATTTCTTTTTGCGCCTGCAAGAGATTTTTGGCTTGCAAGACAAAGGTATGAATATAAATATAAGTTAGCTGGATTAGTTTCAATATTAACAGCAATAATTGCTTCCTTTTTTTCAATATTTGTTGTTATTTATTTCAGTAAGAATGGTAGTGATAATACTGCAAGTGCAAGACTATTTGCAAATTATTTTGTTGTCTATGTTGTCGCTGCAATAATTTGGATATATATAATGTTTAAAGGTAAAAAATTTTATTCAAAAAAATATTGGAGTATGTCTTTATCAATTAGTATTCCACTTGTAGGTTATAACATTGCAGGACAAATTTTGAATGTATCTGATCGTATGATGATTAGTAGTATGGTAAGTAATAGTGCAGTTGGTATTTATAGTACTTTATATACTGTTAGTTCTTTATCCTTAATGGTTTGGCAAGCTATAAATGCTTCTTTTATTCCTTATTTATTTCAAAATATTGATAAAAAAAATCATAATATAAAAAAAGTATCCACTATGTTAATGGGAGCATATGCTATTATTGCTGTTTTATTAACATACTTTGCTCCTGAAATTGTAAAAATTTTAGCAACAAAAGAATATTATGAAGCTATTTATATTATGCCACCGATTGCAGCAGGAGTATTTTTTACTTCGTATGCTAATTTATATTCAAATATTGCTGTTTATTATAAAAAGACTAAGTATGTAATGTATCCATCGTTTGTGGCAGCAGGATTAAATTTATTATTAAATTACATTTTTATAAAATTATTTGGGTATATGGCAGCTGCATATACAACACTATTTTCTTATATAATACTGGCTATTTTACAAGTTGTATGGGTTAAAAGATTATGTAAGGATAATGGTACATCTATAAATAATATATTTGACAATAAAATGATGTTCATACTTGCTGTTTTGACTACAGTTTCGACATTGTTTGGTATCATCTTATATGTAAATACGTTTATAAGATATGCTGTTTCAATATTAGGAATTATATTGTTATTAATTTTAGTAAGGCTTATTTATAAAAGAAAATTAATGAAGTAAATATAATTAGTTTATTGTAAAACTTTATAATAATATTTTTAATTAAAAAGGAGAAATATAAAAATGAGTTTATTTAAAGGAAAAACATTAATGATTACTGGGGGAACTGGTAGTTTTGGGAATGCGGTGTTAAACCGCTTTTTAAATACAGATATTGGAGAAATTAGAATCTTCTCCAGAGATGAAAAGAAGCAAGATGATATGCGTCATGAATATCAAGCTAAGATGCCAGAAGTGGCAGATAAGATCAAATTCTACATAGGAGATGTAAGAAATCTACAATCTTGTAAGAATGCAATGCATGGTGTAGATTATATCTTCCATGCAGCAGCATTAAAACAAGTACCATCTTGTGAGTTCTTTCCAATGGAAGCTGTTAAAACAAATGTTATTGGAACAGAAAATGTTTTAACAGCAGCTATTGAAGAAGGAGTAGAAGCAGTTATCTGTTTAAGTACAGATAAGGCAGCATATCCAATCAATGCAATGGGTATTACAAAAGCAGTAGAAGAAAAAGTAGCAGTAGCTAAATCAAGAATGTCAGGAAAGACAAAAATCTGCTGTACACGTTATGGAAACGTCATGTGTTCAAGAGGATCAGTTATTCCATTATGGATTGATCAAATCAAAGCAGGAAATCCTATTACAGTAACTGAACCATCTATGACAAGATTCATCATGAGCTTGGATGAAGCAGTAGATTTAGTATTATTTGCGTTTGAACATGGTGAAAATGGAGACTTATTGATTATGAAAGCACCAGCATGTACGATTCAAACACAGGCAGAAGCAGTATGTGATCTATTTGGTGGAAATAAAGATGAAATCAAAGTTATTGGTATACGTCATGGAGAAAAGATGTATGAAACTTTATTGACAAATGAAGAATGTGCTAAGGCAATAGATATGGGTAATTTCTATAGAGTACCAGCAGATAATAGAGGATTGAACTATGATAAGTATTTCAAAGATGGAGATGAAGAAAGAAATACGTTAACAGAATTCAATTCAAATAATACAAGAAGATTAACATTAGAAGAAACAAAAGAAACAATTTCTAAACTTTCATATATTCAAGAAAGATTGAATGAAGAATAGGAAATTGTTTTTTTAGTGGAGAAATTATTATGGAATATAATTTTAAATGGAAAAATAATGGAAAGACAAAACTATGTATAGGATTAGGAACAAGACCTGAAATCATTCGTCTTGCTGCAGTTATTAAAAGATGTAGAGAATACTTTGATACATGTGTCATCTACTATAATCAAAACTGGGATAAAAATTTGAGTACAGTTTTCTGGGAAGATTTTGAATTAAAAAATAATGATGGTGAATTTGGACCGGATATTCTTGTACCAGTGGTTGGAGATAATCTAGGTGTTACTTGTGGAAATATCTTAGGAAGAAGCTATGAGCTTCTAAGTGAATTACAACCTGATGGGTATCTTGTTTTAGGTGATACAAACAGCTGTTTAAGTGCAATCAGTGCTAAAAGATTACATATTCCTTTATTCCATATGGAAGCAGGAAACAGATGCAAGGATGAATGTCTTCCAGAAGAAACAAACAGAAGAATCGTTGATGTCATCAGTGATGTCAATTTATGTTATAGCGAATTTGCTAGAAAGTATCTAGCTGATACAGGGTTGCCTAAAGAAAGAACCTATATGACAGGTTCTCCTATGGCAGAAGTTTTAAGAGGAAATCTTGATAAGATTCAAGCTTCGGATGTCTTAGAAAGATTAGGACTTGAAAAAGATCATTATATTTTATTAAGTGCTCATAGAGAAGAAAACATCGATACGGAAAAGAACTTTATTTCTTTATTTACAGCGATCAATGCTCTAGCTGAAAAATATGATATGCCAATTCTATATTCATGTCATCCTAGAAGCAAAAACAGACTAGAAAAAAGCGGCTTTAAATTGGATCCAAGAGTAAGAGTCAATGAACCATTAGGATTCAATGACTATAACTGTCTACAAATGAATGCTTTAGCGATCGTTTCTGACAGTGGAACACTGCCAGAAGAAAGCAGCTTCTATTTAAGTATTGGTCATCCTATAGCTGCTGTATGTATCAGAACAAGTACGGAAAGACCTGAAGCATTGGAAGCAGGTGATTTTATTCTTGCAGGTATTACTACTAAAGAATTGTTGAATGCTACTGATATGGCTATTGAAATGAAACAAAAAGGTGTACTTGGTAAGCCTTGTCCAGATTACGTAGATGAAACAGTATCAATGAAAGTTGTAAGAATCATTCAAGGATATATCAATGTAGTTAATAAAATGGTATGGAGAAAATATTAGAATGAAGATATTAGTAACAGGAGCCAAGGGCATGGTAGGAACTGCCCTTGTTAATAACTTAAAAACAATACAGGATGGAAGAAACAAGACAAGACCTGATATCCATATAGAAGAGATCTATGAATATGATATCGATAATACATTGGAAGAATTAGAACAGTACTGTAAGGAATGTGATTTCGTATTCAATCTTGCAGGAGTCAACAGACCTGAAAATACAGAAGACTTCATGAATGGAAACTTTGGTTTTGCCTCTACATTACTGGATACATTAAAAAAATATGATAATAAATCAACGATCATGTTAAGCAGCAGTATTCAGGCAACACTTGCTGGTCGCTTTGGAACAAGTGAATATGGAAAATCAAAGAAGGCGGGAGAAGAACTGTTTTTCGACTATTCAAAAGAAACAGGAGCTAAAGTAGCAGTCTATCGTTTTCCAAATCTGATGGGACATTCAAGACCAAGATATAACAGTGCTATTTCAACATTCTGTTGGGCAGTAGCCAATGATGAAGAATTTACAGTCAATGACAGAAGTACAGAATTAGAAGTCCTTTATATTGATGATCTAATTGAAGGTATGTATGATCTGTTAGAAGGAAAAGAACAACGTTGTGAGTTTGATGATGTTGAAACAGTTGATAAAGAAGATGGAAGATACTGCTACATCCCAGTAACACATAAAGTGACATTAGGAGAAATCGTTGATTTACTAGAACAGTTTAAAAACCAACCAAAGACGTTAATGATGCCTAAAATGCCAGAAGGATCATTTGCGAAAAAACTATATAGTCTATATCTTTCTTATCTTCCTAAAGAAAAGTTTGCTTATTCGTTAAAAATGAACTGTGATGACAGAGGATCATTTACTGAACTTGTACACACAGAAGACTGTGGACAGGTATCAATCAATATCTCAAAACCAGGAATTACAAAAGGACAACACTGGCATAATTCAAAATGGGAATTATTCATTGTAGTACAGGGACATGGATTAATCCAAGAAAGAAATATTAATACTGGTGAAGTCGTAGAATTTGAAGTAAGTGGAGATAAGATAGAAGCAGTACATATGATACCAGGATGGACACATAACATCATCAATTTATCAGAAACTGAAAATCTTGTCACAGTTATGACATGTAATGAAGTCTTCAACCCAGCTCATCCAGATACGTTTTTTGATCCAGTTAAATAAGTAAATAATGAAGAAGGTGTAATTTTGAATAAAACAATTTTTGTCACAGGTTCAGCCGGTTTTATCGGCTCTAACCTGGTATTGAAATTATTAAAAGAAAATAATGATCTTCATATTATCGGTATCGATAATATGAATGATTATTATGATGTATCAATAAAAGAATACAGACTGAATAAAATTAAAGAAGAAGTAAAGAAGACTACGAACAAGTGGTCTTTTTATTATGGAAATATTTCTGATAAGAAGCTGATAGATAAGATCTTTGATGAGCATAGACCTGATATCGTAGTCAATCTAGCAGCTCAAGCAGGTGTTAGATATTCTATCAGTAATCCAGATGCCTATATAGAGAGCAATCTTATTGGTTTCTATAACATCTTGGAAGCATGCAGACATTCCTATGATGATGGAAACAAAGGTGTAGAACACCTTGTTTATGCCTCATCAAGCAGTGTCTATGGTTCTAATAAGAAAGTTCCATACAGTACGGATGATAAGGTAGATAATCCAGTAAGCTTATATGCTGCAACAAAGAAAAGCAATGAGCTTATGGCGCATGCCTACAGTAAGCTTTATAACATTCCATCTACTGGACTTAGATTCTTTACAGTCTATGGTCCAGCAGGAAGACCAGATATGGCTTATTTTGGATTTACTAATAAACTAAGAAATAATGAAACAATTAAGATCTTTAACTATGGAAACTGTAAAAGAGATTTTACATATATCGATGACATCGTAGAAGGAGTATCAAGAGTAATGAAGAAAGCTCCTGAAAGAAAGACAGGAGAAGATGGCTTACCAATACCACCTTATGCAGTCTATAACATTGGAAACAGTCATCCTGAAAATCTATTAGAATTTGTAGATATTTTACAACAAGAACTAATAAATGCAGGAGTATTATCGGAAGACTATGATTTTGAAGCACATAAGGAACTTGTACCAATGCAACCAGGGGATGTACCAGTAACCTATGCCGATACATCAGCATTGGAAAGAGACTTTGGATTTAAACCAAGTACATCATTAAGAGATGGGCTTAGAGAATTCGCTAAATGGTATAAAGAATTTTATATGTAAAGAAGGAATCTTATATGGATGAAAAAGCATGTCTATTTTATTTTTTGATAATTATCAATGTGATTATATTAGAGCTGAGAATCAAAATGTATCGGATTATTTAAAACAAGAATATAGAAAGTTTTTAGATGGTTTAAAAATTGCTTTAGACGGAGATAATGAGGGAATTGAAGAATTATGTAACGAAATAAAATCTAATTTAGATTTTATTGAAGATAATTGCAAACAAATAGCCGAAGTTGTTGAAAAAAGGGAAAGAGGATTTTTTAAACAAGCTTGTGATCAAGCATTTAAATTGTTTAATAATTGGGAAAGTTATATTTTTTCAGCTAGATATTTAAAGGACAATTTTTATAGAATTAGAAAAGGTGATTTTTCAAAAGGAAATGAAAATATACAAAGGAAAGAATTATTTCATGCTCCTATTAATAAAAATAAATATATTTCCAGTGGGAGATATAGTATTTCGGGATATCCTTGCCTATATTTATCTGATGGGCTGGGCCTTTCATGGTTAGAAACAGGAGCACCGAATAATTTTAGTTATGCAGTTTTAAACTTTTGTCAGGGAGCACCATTTAATGTGATTGATTTTTCTATAACTCCAAATATGTTTCATTCTTCTTATCATGTCTATAAACAGTATATGAACAATTTTGGAATAAAATATATAATTTCATTTCCTTTTCAACTTGCTTGTTCTTTAAAAGTAAAAAATAGAAGCGATGCTTTTAAAGCAGAGTATATAATACCACAAATACTAATGCAATGGCTTTTAGAAAAAAGCAAATACGATGGGATAAAATATAAGTCATCTTTAAACAGTTCTACTGCAAAAAAATATGGCTATTCGAATTATGTATATCCTACAAAAAGTTATAGAACAGATGGGTTTGATGAAAAGCTAGTAAATTCTTTTGAATTATCAAATATTGAATATGTAAAAATTAAAGATTGGTTTGATGGTGCAAAAAAAGAATTTGATTGCGCCAAAGAATTGAGAAATAAATTAGTTAAAAAAAATAAAGATGCAATTATAAGTAGAATAGTTAATCTTTTTGATGAGATAGAAAAGTGCAAAGAAAATATTATAAATGGAAATAATGATGAAGATAATTATTCCAAAATGGATGACATTTATAGAAATGTAAAAAATCTGAAAAAAGAAATTAACAAAGAATCTTTAGAAGTAGATTTTGAGGTTACAAAATTAATAGAAAAGATTGAAGATCTTCATTACGATATAATTCCCTTACTTATAGGAAAAAATAATAAGTTACATTTTAAAAAGATTGGAGAGGATTAGATTGAAACTTGCAGTAGCAGGAACAGGATATGTAGGATTGAGTATTGCTACATTGTTAGCACAGCATCACGAAGTGATGGCTGTGGATATCATTGAAGATAAGGTAAATAAGATTAATAATCGTATTAGTCCTATTCAAGATGAATATATAGAAAAATATTTAAAAGAAAAAGAATTAAATTTAACAGCAACCTTAAATGCAGAAGATGCATATAAGGATGCTGTTTTTGTTATCATTGCTGCACCAACAAACTATGATTCAAAGAAGAACTTCTTTGATACAAGTGCAGTAGAAAGTGTAATCA
>OGYG01000544.1_pt1 | contig 37209 bp, 37 predicted proteins | sample 1576481 | NCBI WGS metagenome assembly OGYG01 (sample SAMEA3541497, study PRJEB24748) | human gut metagenome | biome: human gut; feature: human-associated habitat; material: faeces | place: China | collected 2012 | reverse complement strand
CCCACGCACCGTCAAATTTGAAGGCTGCTCTTCCACTTTCAAACAGATTCTCGATTGGAGCTTCTGACATATATTTGTTCTCTACAATCTGATGGAAATAATTCATAACCTCAACGTTTTTCTCTGAATTAAAATATCCGTCTACAGTCATTCCATCATCACTTACCAGATTGCCGCCATTTGCCCAGATGAATGGGGCATAATAGTAAATACTGGCTTCACCTACCGGGAAAGTCATATCAATCGGATATCCCTTCTTCTCATCCATTATTGGCTTCAGTTTTGCCAGAATATCCATAAATTCCGTTCTTGTCCATGGATGGTCGGCATCCGGCACTTCAATCCCGGCCTCCTCAAGAATATCTTTATTGTAATAAAGACCTACACTGGATTCCATAACTCCAAGTGCATAGAGCTTGTCATCATAAGTTCCCTGCTCCAAAATGGATTCCAGATACTCGCCCCTCTCCTCCTCTGTCAGGTCTGCCAGAGGCTGGATGATACCGTTCTCTGCATATGCAGCAACATTCGGTCCGTCCAGTGTGAGAACATCCGGAAGACCTCCTGAGAGCACCGATGAATTTACCTTATCTGAATAACCGCCTCCACTGTCATTTCTCGGAATAAATTCAATATCTGCGAAATATTTACCATTATATTTCTCATTAAAGCTGTCTACAGATTCCCTGTAAACCTGTCCTTCCAGAGTATCCTCAATACTGTGGACCCAGATGGAAAGATACTGTTCGCCCTCATCATATCCTGCCACATCGCCGGGCTTTACTTCTTTTTTCTGACATCCTGTAAGACTGACTGCCATAGCCAGACCGGCAAGAAAAATCAGTTTCGCTTTCTTCATGTGCTCCTCCTTTTCCCTGTGCTCATTCTACGTTACCGGTAAAGTTACCGGTTACTTTATGGTTTGATAATATCACAGCAATGCTATCAAGTCAACCATCATATGCGATTTCATTGCTTTATACAAATTTCATATCTCCACTTTGTAAAGTTTTTACAAAACCGGTTACTTAACCGTTTCTGTTGATTGTTTTCATTGTTCTGTTTTGAAATTTCTGCTATACTGTTATCATAAAAGTAATTGACTTCTCACTATAACATGGTAAAATTTTATTTTATCGAAAGGAACCTGATATGGGTAAAAAAAATATAACTTTCAGTGACATCGCAAAATATACCGGTTTTTCCAAAACAACCATTTCCAGATATTTTAATAATCCGGACTCTCTTACCCTGGAAAACCAGCAGATCATTGCGACTGCTCTTGAAAAATTAAACTATAAGGAAAACAAAGTCGCGAGAATACTCGCGAACGGAAAAACAGAGTTTATAGGAATCATTATTCCGAACCTTTATATGCACTACTATTCAGAAATCTTGAATCAGATACTGAAGACCTACGACTCTTTCGGATATAAGTTTCTCGTATTCACCGGAGATGACCACGAATCAACCGAACGAAAATATATACAGGAACTTCTTGCATACAAAATTGAAGGCATGATCATTCTGAGTCACACAATTCCTTCCATAGAACTTGCTTCTTATAATATTCCAATCGTAACGATCGAGCGTGAAGATCAGTATGTGAGCAGTGTCAACACAGACAACTATATGGGTGGTGTACAGGCAACCAGTCTTCTTGCCAAGACAGGTGCCGATATCCTGATCCATATCAATGCAGATATTCCCAAGCAGACACCATCCTATGAACGTATTCGAGGATTTTCTGATATCTGCAAGGAATACAACATTCCTCATGAAATGATTCTTACGGATACCGGACATACTTATGATGAAACATCCCGGATCCTTAAAGACCTTCTTGAAACAATTGATACGAAGTACAAAAGAAAAACAAAAGGTATCTTCCTTCCAAATGATACCTTTGCCAATATTATGCTTAATCATCTGATTCAGAAGTATGGCTGTCTGCCTGATGATTACAAGATTATTGGTTTCGATGACTCTCCCGTTTCAAGAGAAGCAATCATCCCGATCAGTACTGTTGGGCAGCAGATTGATAAAATTGCTTTATCTGCCATGGAACTTCTGAATGAACAGATTGAAGAACGCCATAAAAGGAAACCAACTCTGTCTGTCGAACCAACGCATAAAATCATTCCGCCAATTCTTATTAACCGAAAAACAACCCTTCCTGTTGAACGCTGAACAACAGGAAGGGTTGTTTTATCTAAACATCTTAACTTTATGCGTTTCTGAAACGGCTTAAAAATTCTTTTGTCAGTTCTTTCTGCGGATCCAATGCGGAAGTCGGCTCATCAAAAAGCAGGATTTCCGGCTCCATCGCAAGTGCTCTCGCGATCGCAACTCTCTGCTTCTGTCCGCCGGAAAGCTGTTTCGGTTTCGCATTGATATACGGTGCCATACCAACTTTTTCCAGATATATCATCGCAATCGTGAATGATTCAAAGTATGTATAAAATGCACCCGCCACACCTTTGGTCGTATAGAACAGTTCAACTGTACCGATAATGGAAAGTACGCAGGTATCTTTGATGTTGATGATCAGGTTATTGCCGATCTGTGGCATAATATTTCGAAGTGCCTGCGGAAGAATGACATTGATCATGGTCTGTACATGTGTCATACCGATTGCTTTTGCGCCTTCTGTCTGTCCCGGATCGATTGAAAGGATTCCTCCACGGAAGAACTCCACATAGCAGCAATGATGCATCCAAAAAGCGTTCCCACCAGTGCCAGCCACATGCTGACTCCGGCTCCCTTCGCAAAAGAAGGACCATATTGCTGAAGAAGATAGATGATTCTTCCCCAAAAACTCTCAGGCAGCATTTTGCTCCTCCTTTATGATTCGGAAAGTGGCTGTACAGAAATAGCCTCATCCATCATTTTATTGAAATCATCCTCTGTCATCTCACTTAAGCCACCGTTGATCGCATCTTTGAGTTCATCGTTTCCTTTTTTCAGGGAAATACCGATGTTGATGTCTTCATCAGATACTTCGAATTCTCCGTCTGTTCCTGTGAAATCAAGAAGTTTGAAATCCGGATAAGCTACGCATGCTGCTTTTCCTGTAGGCATATCTGTTACAACCGCATCACATTTGCCGGCTTCAAGAGCTACCAGCATAGCCGGTGCACTTTCCTGTGCAGGAAGGATGTTGCCATCATAACGTCATATCCATATGCGTAATTTAATACTTAATTTATCGAAAGTCAAGAAAAAAAGCAGTTCCCGAAGGAACTGCCTTTGCTCTTTATTTATGAAGGTCTTCTTACAGAAAGGATTGTTCTGTAAGTAGCATCATTGCTGATCTTGATACCATCTCTGGAGTTAGATGCATGTACAATCTGTCCGTTACCCATGTAAATTGCAACGTGTCCACCATAGCAGATCAGATCGCCCGGCTGAGCATCTGCATAAGAAACCTCTGTTCCCCAGTTCTGCTGCTCATAAGATGTTCTAGGAAGGCTGTAACCAAACTGTGCATAAACGCTCTGTGTAAATCCAGAACAGTCAGCACCGCCTGTAAGGCTTGTACCGCCCCATACATACGGATTACCAACAAACTGTGTTGCATAATCTACGATTGAAGAGCCTGAGCCTGAACTGGATGAACTGCCGGATGAAGAGCTTACACTGTCAGGATCAACTGTGTTGTCGCTGTCGATTACGTTACCGTATTCATCATACTCCACACCATCATCACTGCTTGTCACTTCGCTCGGATCTACTTCATTGCCCTCTTTATCATATACGGTGTCACCGTTTTCTGCAGCTTCATCTGCATCTACTTCATTGCCCTCTTCATCATATACCGTCTGATTTTCCTGCTGTGCAGCTTCTTCTGCTGCTGCGGCGGCAGCGGCTTCTGCTTCTGCCTGACGTCTTGCTTCCTCTTCAGCTGCAATACGTTCTGCCTCAAGCTGTTCAATCTCTGCCTGCTGTTCCTGGATCAGGTTTGCATACTCATTTGCCATTTCCTGTGCATAAGCGATTTCATTATCGCAGTCTGCAGAGTTGGCTTTCTTTGTATCGATCTGAGTCTGAAGATTTGCAGATTCAGCTTCATATTCCTGTTTCATGCCTTCCAGTTCGGATTTCTCCTGCTGGTACTGATTTCCGAGATTTGTAACCTGTTCAATCGTATTGGCATATGTCTCAAGGCTCTTTCTGTCGTAATCATACATCTTCTGTGTATATTCTGCTTTTGTCAGAAGATCAGAAAGATTATCTGCACTCATCATCATCTGGAACCATGCTTCGCTTCCACCTTTTTCGTACAGATACTGGATACGCTGTTTCATTGCTGCGTACTGTTTGTCTTTGGCATTCTGTGCTTTCTGAAGATCTGCCTGTGTCTGTTCGATATCAGCCTGTTTATTACTGATATCTCCCTCTAATGTCCGAATGGAAACCATGACGTTTACAAGATTTGCATCCAGTGTATTGATTTCATCCTGTAACTGCTGCTTGGCAGAATAAAGCTGATCGATCTGGGCATATGTTGCATCAAGCTGTGCGCTTGTTGCTGCCTGTTCCTCTCTCAGTTCATCTTCTCGTGACGCGCTTACGCTGACTACCTGTGCTGCTGTCATCATTAACGCCAACGTCAGGCAAACAATTCGTTTCTTCATGTTTCTCACCTCATAATCTTAATTGCTATATTCTGTAACATTTACGAAATATCTCTTTCAAGTTCTTATACATATTAACATATAGTTTTTACGATTGCAAGAGGAAAACATTAAAAAATTTAATATTTTGTAACATTTATTAAAAACTCCGCAAGAAATAAAGGAGTTTCCATATTCCGGAAACTCCTCTGTAACATTTCTTTCTTATTTAATTAGAATCCAAAAAGGATTTTAAGAATCTGATCGGCTGTCTTGCTTTTGAATCCATCCGGATCAGAAAGTGTACTGTTCCATCTCATGTAGTTACCACGACGAACAAAGTTTCCACATGCCGGGCGATATTCGAATTTTTTGTAACCGGCATATCTGGTCATATATTTTCGTGCCAGTGTCACCGCCTGGCTGTCAGATTTACCTTCCGGAGTACTGGTACCCGCAATCTGCACACCTGCGTTTGGTGTGGAGTGTACGATCACTGCGCTCTTATCGGAACACTGTCCGAGAACAATCCATGTATGTCCGTCATCGTATCCGATATCTCCGGGATAAAGCTTCCAGTTTTTCTTTGAGAGATAATTCTGATTTACGTATGTGCCCCATTTCAAAGTATTCTTATAGTAGGAACCGATCTCTCCCGAAACAACTGTATATCCATATCCGACATTACTTCTTGTCTGCATGACCTGATATGCTGCCCAGCCTACAAATCCGGAACAGTCGAGGCCCTTTGCTCTGTTAGTCTCGCTCAGATCACGGTAGTTGTTATAATTGTAACTGCTGCTCTGACCGAGGTAAAACTTCTGCCAGTTTGATTTCACACCCTTCAGCGTGGAATCATACCAGCCACCGCCCCAGATATAAAGTGCCTGTCCAACCGGCCGCAATGCACCTGCCAGATAATTCTTAATGGTCTTTGTTCCGGTCTGTGCCACCGGCTTCGGATCATTCTTAAAATATGAAGTATCTACCGCAGCATTGTCTGCTTCGCTACTGCCGTCATATATCAGCACACCGGTTGAACTAAACTTGTAACTGATACCATCGATCTTCTTTGATCCGGTAACCATCTTAAATGTCTTTGTGTCAAAATAATATTTGCTTCCGTCGATCGTTACCCAACCACCTGTTGCAATACCTGTACTGGTGTTAAAATAGTAAGTGCTTCCGCTGATGGTCTTCTTGCCTTTTGCCATAACGCCATTCTTGGCAAAATAGCGTTTCTTTCCTTTCGACGAGGTCATCCAGCCGGTTGCCATACGGTAATATTTCTTACGGAAATATCTGGTGTAGCCCTTTGAAGATGTAATAAATCCGGATTTTGCAGCTCCGGTCTTTCCATCGAAATAATACTTGTAGCTGCCGATTTTCTTAAGCCCGCGGTACATCCTGCCATCACTGCCAAAATACCACTTCTGGTTTTTGGAATTCGTCATCCAGCCGGTTGCCATTGTATACTTCCTGGTATCAAAATATCTGTAAAAATTCGTTCCGAATTTTACGAAACCACTCACTGTAAAGCCGGTCTTCTTATTGAAGTAATAATATTTGCCGGCAATTTTATTAAATCCGGTATACATCACACCGGTTTTCTGGTCAAAATAGCGTCTTCTGCCTTTCGACGAGGTCATCCAGCCTTTGTAAAGTGCGCCGGTCTTTCTGTTCAGGAAATATTTCTTTCCTTTTACTGTGACCCAGCCTTTTGCTTTCTTTCCATTTTTATAGTAAAATGTCTGACCACCCACCGTTCGAAATCCGGTCGATGCAGCCTGTGCATCTACGGTCGTTGCCTGAAATGCAAAGCCTGCTGCAAAAAGCATTACTCCTAAAAATATGCCCGCGATCCATGACTTTTTGCATACCTTTCCCATACCCATAACCTCTTTCTGTAAACAAATATGTTTGTATTTTTTACAATCTTGTTACAATATTATGTAGGTATTATATCTCATGTTTATCTTTCCGTCAACAAAAAATATAAAACGCTGTAAACAGTAACGTTTTATGCACAAAAAAAAGGGCAAAGCCAATGGCTTCACCCTTTTGTAATATTTCACTTTTTTCTGATAAGTATCTTTCTGATCAGAATTAAAGAAGATGTTTTCTTAATTCTGCGCCGTCCAGTGCACTTAAGTATGCCGGTGCAACATCAAATACAGTCTTGCATCCCTTCTGACCTTCCTGATTCATGCGGTATGCCGCTCTTGCATAGGCAGCGATAACGGATGAAGTAAATTCCGGGTTGGAATCAAGTTTCAGGCTGTACTCGATCACATGGCTGTTTTCATCGTTCCAGCCGGTCTTTCCGGTACGGATTACAAATCCACCGTGTGGAATACCGCTGTGATCACGTTTCAGTTCTTCTTCGGAAATGAAATGTACGGTTGTGTCATATTCATCAAAATAGTTCGGCATAGTCTTGATCTCTTGCTCGATACGTGCAAGATCAGCACCTTCCTCTGCCACTACGAAGCACTCTCTTGTGTGTTTCTGTCTGGTAGTGAGTTCCGGATTCTGTCCGCTTCTTACCGCTTCAAGCGCAGCCTCAACCGGGATCGTGTACTGTTTGCCGTCTTTGACACCATCGATGCGACGAATTGCATCGGAGTGTCCCTGACTTACGCCTTTGCCCCAGAATGTATAATCTTTACCATTGGTCAGGATTGCATTTGCATACATTCTGTTGAGGGAGAACATTCCCGGATCCCAGCCTACGGAAATGATTCCGACATGATTACTCTCGGAAGCTGCTTTATCTACATTTGCAAAATGCTCCGGGATTCTTGCGTGGGTATCAAAGCTGTCAACAACGTTGAACCACTGTGCATATTTCGGGGTCTGAACCGGAAGATCTGTAGCACTTCCTCCGCAGAGAATCAGAACGTCAATTTTATCTTTCATTTTTTCTGCTTCATCTACATGATATACTTTTGCTGTATCTGTAAGAATTTTTACGGATGCAGGATCACGACGTGTGAATACGGCAACAAGCTCCAGATCCGGATTGTGTTTGACTGCACATTCTACTCCTCTGCCAAGATTGCCATAACCTAAAATACCAATACGAATACTCATTATGATTTCCTCCTGTAATACTCTTCCTTTTGCTGTTCTTTGATGCAATAACACTTTAGCACAGCAATACATCCATTATAATAATATCACTCTTATAAAATGTCAATTTCTTTTATGACAGGATTTCGATTTTTTCACTCTGACTAACAGCAGAACATGCCGCCTCCCGGGCAACACAGATTACAGACCATGTTCGCCAGACACAGCTTCATACAGTAATCACTGCCATCCGATGGCATGCCGCCGAATGGATTCTGCTGTTCCTGATACCAGCTTCCTCCGCCTTCCAGTCTCTGAAGGAGCATCCGGTACTGCATATTATCCGGCTCCATATTGACTGCTGTACGTGCATCGTTCATTGCGTTCACATTATTTCCAAGTCCCATATTCGCCATCGCCGACAAATAATACCACTGCCCGTTTCGCTGACTCAAGGAGGAAAGCACGTTCATCGCCTCCTGAAAATGTCGGCTCTGGATGTAGTTTGCCGCTGCCTGTCTGCGGATGGCCTCCTCATCCTGATACGTCCTCCGGCTCTGACCGCCAAATCCTCCAAATCCATCATAGGAATTGTAATTTCCGGAAGTTCCGTACTCTTTTTCTTTCATGATCTGCTCGTAAGCCTGCTGTACTTCTTTAAATTTCTCTTCCGCCTGCGCTTTATTCGGGTTGTTGATATTCGCATCCGGATGGTATTTGCGGCTGAGCTTACGATACGCTTTTTTAATTTCCTCATCTGATGCATCTCTGGAAACACCCAGCACACTATATGGATCAAACATGTTCTTTCTCCTGTTCTTTCTTCCGTTTCCCGGAAACTGTCTCAAATCTGCACCATACTCCGGAATACAGGATATTCCGAAGAATATCGGTATATTTTATAATAGGAAGTTTCTCGAATTCCCGGCAGGTTTCTGCCATCATCATCATAAGCATACTCTTTACCCGGTCATCAAACCCTTTTATTATATAATCTTTTGAAAATGGATTGTAATTTCCTTTTTTGACATCCTCTTCCACATCATCATAGGCATCCAGCAGATAAATAAACTTACCGAAATAAAATCCCATACGCCGAAGAGTCGGTTCCCATACATCTTCTCTGTATGCAAAGATTTCTGCCATGATTCTGCCAAAGCAGCCGGATACGCGATCGATGTCTGTCGCATTTTCTTTTTCAAGTTCGGACAGTTCATCCAGACAGGATACAATCGTCTGCACCTTTTTGCTCCAGAGTTTTTCGCTCTTCTTTTCTTTATTTTCCAGCAGTTTGCCAAAAACAAGTCCCGGAATGCTTCTCTCATCATTCCAGTCATCTTTGCATTTGTAATAAGTCAGAAAAATATTCATATCCGCAGCATATTCAGTAATTGCATTTTTTCTGACCGGCTGTCTGCGCACCGGATGTACGATACAGCGCGTCGTTCCTTTCTTTGTCGGCGGCTCATAAAGTCCGCTGAGCAGAAGGATCACAAAGGTCATATCATAAGTTAACGTAATCTGTCCGCTGAGTCCGTAGCGCTCTTTCAGCTCCCTGCACAGTCCGCAGTAAAAAGAACGGTACATATCGAAATCTTTGAATTTGATCTCCGGTTTATTCATTACCACATATCCAAACACTGTGTCGCCTCCTCCCTGTCACGCTGACCTGTTTTATCAGCTTCTTTTAATAAATTTCGTATGGCATTTCGGGCATTCAATCTCAATCTTGCCCTTTCCTCTCGGAATACGGATCTTCTGACCGCATCCCGGGCAGGAATAAATATGATGTGTCTTTCTCTGATTCATCATACTCTTTTCTCTGTTGAAACGCTGTCTGAGCTTTGCAGTCGCAGCAAGATATTTTTCGTTTTCCTGGTATCTCTTCTGGATATCTCTGGAAAGCATGCGGTAATATGTATACAGCAGCACCAGAAGCCCAACTGTATCAAGAAGTGCGCCTATTCTGCTTCCGTTGCGGAAAAAAATCGAAAGGATGATCGCAACAAGTGCCACCCCCATCGTAAAACGCGCAAATGCATCTACTCCATAGCGTCCCTGCATAAATCTGTTAAACTTGTCTCTCATCTAAGTCCTTCTTTCTTATGACCTTTTGCCTTTATGTGATCTGTTTCTGCTTTATATTTTCTCTGATTATTTATCATCACATACCTGGAAGATGTAGAATTTCAGGTAATAGGATTCGTCGGAAGACCACAGGATCGGGTGATCCGGTGCCTGTGTGCGGTATTCTACCTGACGGAGTCTCTTGTGTGCACTTCTTGCGGCCTGACCGATTGTTTTTGTAAACAGTTCATATTCCATAAAATGGGAACAGGAACAGGTTGCCAGAAATCCGCCGTCTTTTACCAGTTTCATTCCACGAAGATTGATCTCACGGTAGCCTTTGACTGCATTTTTGACAGAGCTGCGGGATTTTGTAAATGCAGGTGGATCCAGAATGACCACATCGTACTTTTCTCCCTCTTCTTCGAGCTTCGGAAGCAGTTCAAAAACATCTTCGCATATAAATTTTACGGTTTTATCCAGACCGTTCAGTTTCGCATTTTCCTGTGCCTGATGAACAGCAAGCTCAGATGCATCTACTCCTGTTACTTCTTTCGCTCCGGCGATTCCTGCATTCAGTGCAAAAGAACCGGTATGTGTAAAGCAGTCCAGTACCCTCGCATCTTTACAAAGCTTCTGAATCGCAAGACGATTATATTTCTGGTCAAGGAAAAATCCTGTCTTCTGTCCGTCTTTGATATCGACCTGATATCTGACACCATTTTCCTGAATTTCGACAAGTGTCGGAAATTCTTTCCCGATAAATCCTTTGTACAGTTCCATACCTTCCTGCTTACGGACTTTTGCATCGCTTCTCTCATAAACACCGCGGATCGTAATACCGTCTTCCGCGAGAACTTTCTTAATAAGATCCAGAATCAGCTCTTTCCAGCGATCGATTCCAAGCGCCAGAGACTGTACGACCAGAATATCCTCAAACTTGTCAACCACAAGTCCCGGAAAAAAATCCGCCTCGCCAAAGATCACGCGGCAGCTCGAAGTATCCGTAACCTTTTTGCGGTATTCCCATGCATCCCTCACGCGCTTCTCAAAAAAATCTTCATCAACCTTCTGATTTTCATTTCTTGTCAGAAGACGAACGGTAATTTTAGAATTTCTGTTGATAAAACCTCTGCCAAGCGGATATCCGTCAAAATCATGTACAAGTACAATATCTCCATTTACAAAACTTCCCATGACTGATGCGATCTCATTGTCAAAGACCCACATTCCACCAGACTTCAAAAATCGTCCCTCTCCTTTTTTCAGTGTAACCACTGCCAGACCCATATCTTATCTCCTTTCGGAACTTTTTTCTTTTTCACCCATTTATACCTTTTTCGCTAAAAACTTCTTTTATTTTATCACAGTCATCCGGGAATTTCCACTTTTTCACAGTCTATTCATAGAAGAGAACAAAGCGGACAAGTCCCCTTCAAACTCCCTGCATCCCTCAATCTTTGATGGACTTGTTACGCTTTGCGTGCCAGATGCAGTCTGCTTTAGCAGACATATTCCTCTTGCATCTGGTCACATCCTCGCGGAGCGTTTTTGCTTTATTGGAAAATTACTGAGTAATTTCCTATAAAGCAAAAAGGGATGCCGAAGCATCCCTTAGAAATCTGACCTGTAAGGCTGATATTTTATTCTGCATATTCCTCTGTGTAGGAACCATCTTCTGCAGTTGCATCATAAGAAGTATCCTCGGAAGCAGCCTGTGCTTCTGCAGTATCTTCTGCAGCCTCTGCCGGCTGTGTCTCCTGTGTATCTTCACCGTAAAGTTTCACGAAGAAGCTCAAAGTATCATCATACATTTTCTGACGAACTTCTTTGTCTGTACTGTAGAGGATATCATCTTCTGCCGGATCTGTTTCTGTGCTGAAGATAGTCTTTAATTCTTTATTAAGCATGTTCAGCTCCTGAGACAGGTAAACTTCTGTTCCGTCCGGTACATAAGAAGTGCCGCCGTCTTTCAGAACTTTCAGATATGTCTCAAGTACTTTCCGGCTGAGTTTCTGTGCAACATCCTGATCCAGTGTTACCGGTGGCTCTGTCACGCCTTCTACTACGGACTGAAGTGCCCCAAGATCACCTTCATACTCTCCCTTACAGAACTGTTTTGCCTGATCAAATTTGATTTTGGCCTCTTCTGAAAGATCATCTGTGTTTAAAGCATCCTTCGTATTATCTGTGGATTCATCTGTTCCGTCACCTGTGGCCGGTGGGATTTCTTCTGTGGAACCGTCTGTTGTTCCGTCTTCGCTTTCATTCGGTGTCTCTTCTGTAGTTCCGTTCTCAGTGGTGCCGTCTTCGCTGGCATCCGGAATATTGTCGGTTCCGCTGTTGTCATAAGAATCTGTATTCTCGGTCTGGTTGGTATCTGCACCGGTGTCCTTCGCAAGGTTTGCATCTTCTGTGGAAGTCTGTTTTACATCATCACCAAGTGCTCCGCTGTCAACATTCTGTGTAATGTCCTCTCCTTCATCCACTGCATCGTCATCAGAACTGTCATCAGAAGAAGTTCCGTTCTTGCTGTCTTCGAGATTCTGCTGGATATCTTCCAGAGTTTTCTTCATTTCCTGAATGTCATAGTTCTGCTGTGCGATCTGCTGCAGAAGGGAAACGATCGTATCAAGTTCATCCTGCGTTAAAGTAACACCATTCTGAACAGCGATGTTATTTACGATATTGTAGATTTCATCAGCATTCTGGATATTGTCACCGATGATCTGAAGTTTTGCCTGATTGATGATATTCGTTGCATTGTCCTGTCCAACCTGCTGTGCAACATCACCTGTAACAACGACTTCTTTCGCCGCCAGGTCTTTCTTTGTGGAATCAAGTTCCTGTCCGCTTGCGGATTCGTATGCTTTCATGACACCGGTAAGCGCACCTGTACCGGATACTTCATACGGGCATGCTGCAACAACTTCGCAGTTGGTAACACCTGCTGTGGAAAGTGCTGTCGCGATCATATTGCAGGTCACGTAATTGAGGTTTGCAGTACGTACTTTAATACCGCCTGACTGGGTAGGCTTTACGTAAGCACAGCTTAAAGTTCTTGTTCCGATCTGCTCACTCGGAACATAATTACCGAGAAGATTACGCTCATCCTGATTTGTAACAGTGATGACCTGTACCTGGCTGGAATCTGCCTTAAAATAGTTCATCATTGTATTCTTCTGATCCTGAGTAAGGTCTGCACCGAGTGTTACGACCTTTGTGCCGTCAGCCATCGCCGGGATCGGAGAGCTGACTGCCAGGCACATGCTGCAAAGTAACGCAACCATTATGTTTCTTTTCTTCATATCTTCATCCTCCATATTCTCTTCACAGGAAAGTAGCCTCTGCTTCCTGCGATTACATATCTTTTTATCGAGTACATGTATTATAACACAGTTCTGCACATAGTTGTATTTTAAATTTTATTTTTTTCGAACAAATGTTTTATTAAAACTCTACAGAACTTCCAGAAACACCTGCATGGTACCGCCGCAGACAAGTCCTTCTTCCTCTGCCTCGGAAACGGTCATATCTACCTTAAAAATCTTTCCGGTCCGGTCCCCGTCGTGAATCATACGCAGACACTGATGCTGCACTTCACTTTCCATGCAGCCGCCGCCGATCGTCCCAACTAACGTGCCGTCGGCAAGAACCAGCATTTTTGTCCCGATCTCTCTCGGCGCCGATCCCTGTCTTTCAATGATCGTTGCAAGTGCCATTCCATTTTCTGCCTTCTTTCTTCCGGTCAGGTATTCCATCAGTTCCTTTTTGTAGCCGCTTGTTTTGCGCAGACTGTTCTTTTCATGAATGAGTTCGGATACAATAGATATCGCAATTTCTTCAGGTGTCTCTGCATTGATCGGCATACCTACCGGCGTATGGATCTTATCCAGCAGTTTCCAGTCGGTTCCTTCTTCTTCCATCTGTTTCTTAAGAAGTGCCGCACGTCCACGGCTTGCCATCATACCGACATAACAATGTGGTTTTTTCAGTATAATATCCAGACATTCCTTATCATACCGATGTCCTCTGGTCACGACCAGAAAATACGTATCTTCTCTGTCCGGGATCTGAGCAAGTCCATGCTCAAAACTGTCGCAGATCACCAGATCCGCGCCCATTCTTCTTGCTTCTCCGGCAAAACTCGGGCGGTCTTCCAGTACCGTCACATAAAAACCCACTTTAGTTGCAAGCAGGATCACCTGCTGCGAAACATGTCCTGCTCCGCAGATCACCAGATGTGCCTGCTGTTTCAGTGCTTCCCCAAATACTTTCCGGCCATCGGACTCTGTGATCCGGCTCTGTTCTGCCTTGGCAATTTCTTTTAATTGTTCATCCGGGATCGCACCGTCACCGTACGCTGCGATGAGTTCTCCCTCCGAAAGGAAATATCGGCTGCCACTGTTTTCCCCTTCAAGCACCGTAGCCAGAATATTGTTTTTCTGATTCTGATATTCTTCTATTTTTTTATAAAATTCAAAAAGCTCCATGTTTTCCCCCCGTGAACTTTTTTCTGTTTCTTTTATCCACAAAAGTATAACACTTCCCATGTCTTTCCTGCAAGGACAAAACCGGAGATCTGCTTTTTTACAACAAAACATGCAGATACATCTCACATGAAATATACCTGCATGTCATAAAAAAATTCTTCCTTATTATATTGCTTTGTGATAAAGTTCTGCAATATCACGCTTATGAGAAGATCTCGGATTGACTGCAATATTTCCGCTCTTCATAGCATCATCTGCCATGGCATCCGAAAACGGCGAGGCCGCTGTAGAAACATATGCCTCTTCTGCATGAATAAATGCGTCAATTCCACATGCTTCCGCCACAGATGCCGGCGCAGATGTCAGAAGTTCCGGATCCAGTATCGCATAAGAAGGAAAAAGTTCATAACTGAATACTGTCAGTTTATAATCTCTGCTGTGATCTGTGATAACCGAAAACGCCGTGACCTCCGAACCGGTGCCTGCTGTCGTCGGGATTGCAATAAGCGGGATGATTTTTCCGGGTACTTTATGTGCCCCTTCATATTCTGTAATACTGCCACCGTATTTTGCAGTTACACCGACTGCCTTGGCAACATCCATCGGAGAACCGCCGATCATAGCGCCGAAAGCGATCACAAGAATATCCCATGCACTGAATACTTTATCAAATTCTGATTTTTTCTGTCCCATAGACTCATTCCTCCCCGCTTCCGAATTTTCTTCTGACAAGTTCCTCGATGTAATCTGCTGTTCCCTCTGTTCCAAGATAAGAGCTGTCTATCAGGATATTTCTATTGTGACGGTCACCACGGTTGCTTCCTGTCAGTGCCAGATGACGTTTGTGATATCGTTTATCTTTTTCCAGAAGCAGAATTCCGGCATCCTTCTCTGTAAGATTATGGCTCTCCATAATGTTGTGGATTCTTACGTCATCCGGAGCGTAGATAAATGCCCTCAGAAGATTGATCTTATCGGAATCTTTGAGAATATAATCCGCTGAACGTCCGATGATCACACAGTTTTCCATGATTTCTTTTGGTATTCCGACCTCTTCGATGATCTCGTCCACGAGTTCACGATTATAAAATTTGATATTGAGGTCTTCTGCTATTTTTCTGCCTATGGCATTACCTTTGGCTCCGTATTCACAGCCAATTGTTATTACCAGATGTCTCATATCGATTTCCTCTCACACGAATTTTGTTATTCATTTCCTCTTAACAGAAAAAGCGCGCGAACCACTCATTGATGATCCGCGACGCCCTTGTCACTTTTTCTTTCTTATTTATTTTTCCAGGGATTTGATCGTATCTTCAATGATCGCAACCGCTTTGTCGCAGTCTTCTTCTGTCACGATAAGCGGCGGAATCATACGGATGATATGCGCTCCGATCGCTGTGATCAGAAGTTTGCGGTCCAGGCAGCCGTGTTTTACATCTACACCACCGATCGTATCATCAAATTCCACACCTACCAGAAGTCCCTGATGTCTTACCTCTTTTACATGTGGAAGTTTTTCCCGATCATTCTGCACTCTTATTGCTGCGCGAGGAAATCATCCACATTGATTCCTGTAAATGAGCGCAGTATCGGGAAATATCTGCGTTCCGTTGGTTCCTTTTCCTGCGTATACCAGATACCTCTGAGTCCGCTTTCCCATGCACCTTCTATATCTTTCTTTACATTATCTCCGATGAATGCGCATTCTTCCACCCGGACGCCTGCTTTTTCTACACAGAGTTCAAATAAATGGTAATGTGGTTTCTCCACGCCGGCTTCTTCACTGGTAACCATAAAATCAATATAGACCTCCGCACCGATCGCTTCGAGTTTTTTGTACTGGATATAGGCCGTCATATCTGTACCGATTCCGATGCGTATCTTTCTTTTTCTGAGTTCCATAAGGAAATCCAGAACCCCCGGATTTGGTTCTATATGCTGAAGAAATGCATCCCAGTAAATATGGTACATCTTCTGCACATGCGGAAAAAGCGGTTTTTTCAACAGTTCCATCATACATTGCAGACGCAGCATACGGCTGTGGAGCGCAGCGGTATCTGTACCGATCCTGTTCGCCATAATATATCCTGCTTTTCTGTAATACTCCTGTGTCTCTTCTTCTGTTATGCCGAATGTTTCCCTGCAGTAGCCTTCCAGTGCTTCCATGCCGTAAGCGTGATTCGCATCATAGCTGTATAATGTATTATCCAGATCAAAAATAACTGCTTTTATCATATGCTTTCCCCTTTTCTGTTCCGATGTTTCTTTCAGACATAAATCACCTTCCGATGCCGTCTTCTATTTTCCATGATAATCAAGGAAAAAGCAAGTGCAACAGGCTTTCTCACTGCCGGTATTTTTATATACATGGTCCTGATCAGTCTCAAATTTAAATATCTGTTCTTTCTGAATGCAATAACTCTGTCCGTGGCATTACAAGGCGGCAGTCTTCTCTGGGCGGCTGGATCAGCTCCTGAAATTCAATTCTGAGGCCACTTGTAATCTTACCAAGTACGCCAAGAGAGGGATTGGCCGTCCCTCTCTCAATCTGCGCAAGCATGCTTTTGCTGACTCCGGTCTGTTCTGCAACCTGATCCAGACTCATGCATTTTGACTTTCTTATTCTTTTTAAATTTGCCGCTACATTCTTTGACAGATAATCCATACTTTACTCCAGAATATGTTCTCTTCCCATTGAGATGATCGTCCGTACATGATCATCTGCAAGAGAATAAAAAATAGATTTTCCTTCTCTGCGGTTTTTCACCAGTTTATTCTGTTTCAGAATACGAAGCTGGTGAGAAACTGCGGATTGTGTCATATTCAGTACTTTCGCAAGATCGCAGACACACACTTCTGATTCAAATAATACAAACAAAATACGGATACGGGTGGAGTCTGCAAATACTTTAAAAAGATCCGCCAGATCATACAATTCTTCCTCATCCGGCATGGTCTCGTTGACAATCTTCAGAAGATCCTCGTGGATTTCCTGACATTCGCAGCTTAATTCTTCTCTTTCTTCTGCCATATATGTCTCTCTTTCTTTCAACCCATCTTTGTAGCCTGTGGTTACAATTTCTTTACGAAAAGTGTCCTGATCGCATTCAGTACTGCAAGCACCATAACTCCGACATCAGCAAAGATTGCAACCCACATGTTGGCAATACCAGCTGCACCGAGAATCAGGCAGATAACCTTGATACCGATTGCAAAGTAAATGTTTTCATAAACAATGCGCATGCATTTCTTCGCGATACGGATCGCTTTGACAATTTTTTGCGGATCATCATCCATCAGTACGACATCGGCAGCCTCGATTGCTGCATCAGAACCAAGCGCTCCCATCGCGATACCGATATCTGCTCTGGAAAGTACCGGTGCATCGTTGATGCCGTCACCAACAAATGCGAGTTTTTCTTTTTCTGTCTTTTTCGCAAGGAGCTCTTCTACTTTTGTTACCTTATCTTCCGGAAGGAGTTCACTGTATACACAGTCCACACCCAGCTCACCGGCTACCTGCTGTGCAACTTTGTCAATATCTCCGGTCAGCATGACTGTTTCTTTGATGCCGTGTTTCTTAAGATTTGCAATTGCTTCTTTTGATGTCGGCTTCGGCACATCAGAGATCAGGATATGTCCTGCATAAGCACCGTCGATTGCCACATGAATGACCGTTCCTACCTGATGGCATTCGACTGCTTCCACACCGATACGTTTCATCAGTTTTGCATTGCCGACTGCCACAGAAACACCGTCTACTTTTGCAGTCACACCGTTTCCACTGATTTCTTCTACATCTGTCACACGGTTCCGATCAATTTCTTTACCATATGCAGTTTTCAGGCTGCGGCTGATCGGATGTGTGGAAAAACTTTCTGCAAGTGCGGCATATTCAAGGATTTTTGCTTCTTCCATTGTATTGTGATGCACACCGGCAACTTCAAACACACCTTTTGTCAGCGTACCGGTCTTGTCAAATACAACATATTTTGTCTGTGCCAGTGTTTCCAGATAATTGGAACCTTTGACAAGAACACCTGCGTTGCTCGCACCGCCGATTCCCGCAAAGAAGCTGAGAGGAATACTGATGACCAGCGCACACGGGCAGCTGATTACAAGGAAGGTCAGTGCACGGTAGATCCACTGTCCCCACTGTGCAGGATTGTGAATGAAAAGAAGATTTACAATCGGCGGCAGGAACGCAAGGACAAGCGCACCATAGCAGACTGCCGGTGTGTAATAACGTGCAAATTTTGAAATAAAGTTTTCGGATCTGGATTTGCGGGAGCTGGAATCCTCGACAAGCTCCAGAATCCTGGATACGGTAGATTCACCAAATTCCTTTGTGGTACGGATCTTCAGCACACCGGTCATATTGATACATCCACTGATGATCTCATCACCCGGTTTTGCATTTCGCGGAAGACTCTCGCCGGTCAGTGCACTTGTATTCAGAGTGGTGCTTCCTTCAATGATCACACCGTCGATCGGCACTTTTTCGCCCGGCTGTACAACAATCACTGCACCGATCTCGACTTCATCCGGATCAACCTGTTCCAGTTTGCCTTCTTTTTCAATATTTGCATAATCCGGACGGATATCCATCAGTTCACTGATGTTGCGACGGCTTTTGCCGACTGCATAGCTCTGGAAGAGTTCACCGATCTGGTAAAAGAGCATAACGGCGATTGCCTCATTGTAATCTCCGCTCTTCTCATAAACTGCCAGTCCGAAAGCGCCGACTGTAGCAATCGCCATCAGGAAGTTTTCGTCAAACATCTGACCGTTTTTGATTCCCTTGAAAGCTTTTTTCAAAATATCGTATCCGATTTCCAGATAAACCGCCAGATAACAGATGAATCTCAGGATTCCCGTAACCGGAATGAAATGCAGAATGATCAGCAGTGCCGCTGCTATGATAATACGTGTCAGCATTTTTTTCTGCTTTTTATTCATCTCTTTTCTCTCCTTTTCGAAAATCGCTCTGCTGCAGCCGCAGCAGAGCAACCAGGTTCATTCTTATAAATAAATTTCGCAGTCGTCTTCAACTTTCTTGCAGTTCTTGAGGACTTCTTTCATAACGCTCTTCGGATCCTGTCCTTCTTCGAATTCTACGTTCATTTTCAGCATCATAAAGTTTACGGCTGCATCCTTAACACCTGCAGTATTCTTTGCTGCTTCTTCCATTTTGTTTGCACAGTTTGCACAGTCAACTTCGATTTTGTAAGATTTTTTCATAGTAGGATTCTCCTTTTATATGCTTATTCTTTTCTTTTGTTCTTTCATATGAACAATCATTCATATGTTTGATTGTATTATAGCATGTCGGTCATATATGTCAATATATTTCCAGAAAATTTTCTAGAATTTTATCAGATATCCGGTTATAAAAAATTCCGGAAATATCAGCCAGATACTCCGGAAATTTTTCTTTTTATTCTTTAACAAGTAAGGCTACTGCCTCTGTCCATACGGTTTCGCAGAACTGATCTACGCAGCATGCCTTTTCCAGACGGTAGCCTGCTGCAAGAAATGCCTCCAGATCACGTGCAAGACTGGTCGCCTTACAGGACACGTATACGATACGATTTACGCCATAAGAAAGAATCTTCGGCAATGCCTTTGGATGGATACCGTCACGCGGCGGATCCAGCACGATCACATCCGGCTTTTCTGTCAGATCATCCAACACTTTCAGAACATCGCCTGCAATGAAGCGGCAATTATCCAGCCCGTTCAGCTTCGCATTCTCTCTTGCTGCTTTTACAGCATCCTCTATGATCTCGACACCAATCACTTCTTTTGCCACCGGGGCAAGAAGCTGTGCAATCGTACCGGTACCACTGTAGAGGTCAAATACTTCCATGCCACTGGTGTTCTGGATGTATTCTCTTACAATATTATAGAGTACTTCCGCTGCCAGTGAGTTCGGCTGAAAGAAAGAAAAGGTACTGATCCGGAATTTCAGTCCGAGCAGCGTCTCATAAAAATAATCCTGTCCATAAAGGATTCTCGTCTCATCACTCTGTACGACATCAGAAAAAGAATCATTGAGAATATGCATGATACCGACGATCTTTCCTTCCAGCGGAAGTGCCAGAAGCTGTTCTTTCAGTGGTTCCAGATCATATTCCTCCTGCGTGGTCGTAACAAGATGTACAAGGATCTCACCTGAAGTCACACCACGGCGCAGCATCAGATGACGGAGATAGCCTGTATGCTGCAGTTTCCTGTAATAAGAAGCACCTTTTTCTCTGAAGAACTCACGTACGCAGATCAGAATGTCGGTCATATCCTTATGCACCAGCTTACAGTCATCTGTATTCAGAATATCATACGTACTGCCTTTCTTGTGCAGTCCCAGAGAAAGCGGTCCGTCTTTGTACTCATCTCCAAAGGAAAATTCCATCTTATTACGGTAACCAAACTCAATCGGACTTCCATGGATGCCTTCCCATTCGAAATCCGCCAGACCGTTCTCATCTACCTGACCGCCCTGTACCAGTGCATCCTCCAGAAGTTCTCGAATCTGTGTTTCTTTCATTGCCAGCTGATTTTCATAAGACATCGTCTGATACATGCAGCCGCCACATGCCGGAAAATTGCTGCACACCGCATCTCTTGTCTCAAGAGGAGATTTTTCCAGAACTTCAAGGATTCGTCCCTGCGCTCTGCCGGAACGTTTTTTCTGGATCATGAAGCGTACCTTCTGTCCCGGGATTCCATTCTTGATCAGCACTTTCTGATCGTCAATACAGACATACCCCTTGTTCGGAAAGTCTACCTTTTCTATTATACCCTCGTAAATTTCACCTTTTTTCATTTCAATTATTCCTTATCTATATCTTTACTTGCGGAGCGTACTGCCCTGCCAGAGACTGAGCAGTAAAACAGCCCCGGTTATCTGCCGGAGCTGCTGATTCATGCTACTCTTACTCTTCTTCGTCCTCGAAATAATCATCAAAGTCATCATCGAAATCTTCTTCGAAATCCTCCAGATAATCCGGAGCAAAGAAACGATATACTGCAAACGCAATACCTGCTACTGCTGCAACAGCACCGATGATCGCCAGTACCCAAAGGACTGTATTTTTTTCTTTTTCGTCCTCTTTTTTCTTTAAGGCAGCAAGTAAATCTTCAATTTTTTCGTTCTGTAATAAATTATTCAGACTCATGATGGGCACCTTCCTCTCGCTCAAACTCATTTTATAAATTATAGTATACCACTAATTGCTTCATTTTACCATATCTTCTCATAAATTTTCGCTGATGCTCTCACTATCATCGTTACCTGTAAACAGTGACCCATCATCATTCTTTACTTCTGATACACCGATTTTTTCTCCCAGATGTACTCTCGTCTCGATCCCCTTTTCGGAATTAAGGAGGATGTCCGGATCCGGTAATACACGGTCTTTCTGAGTTATCAGTACGATCGTCGAGCCACCGAAAGCAAAATTGCCTTTTTCTTTGCCTCGCTTTACTCTGCCCCGAAGCGGAACATTCTCGATTCTGCCAACCATCAGGGCACCGACTTCCATCATAAGGACCGTGCCGAAATTGACAGTTTTAAGCAGCGCATATTCTCTTGTATTTTCTTTATAGATCGGATAAACATCGTTTGCCACCGGATTGACGGTGTGCAGCGCACCATCAATGTGTACTCTCCTTGATTCAAAACCATCATCAATATAGATGTATCGGTGATAATCATCTACGCAGAGCCGGAATACCCAGAGGCATCCGCCTTCGTAACGCTTCGCAAGTACCGGATTCTTCAGAAGCTCCGCAACCGTATACGGAGTATGTTTGATTTTTACCCTGCAATTCTCATCGATCGGATATACACTCACACGGCTGTCGCATGGACTTACAAAATGTTCCGGAACCATACTGACCGGTCGCGCGCCTTCACGGATCCTTCTTGTAAAAAAGTCATTGTACGACCAGAATTTTCTCTCCTCATAATCCCGCATGTCGATTCCGGCATGACGGATAAATGCCGGTACTGCCAGAGCTGAAAGGCGGGAATCAAGAATCCTGCCGCCAAGCTCAGATAAAACCGGATTTACCAGTGGCTTCAGCAATGCCCTGCCAAATGCACAGCCGTACATCTTCTCAAGAAAACAGTCCTGCCCGGAATCGTTTTTGTAAATATTTCCCTGTCTGTCTGCTGTATAGCTGCTCACGGAGCCACTCCTTTCAGTTTTGCCACAACACCATGACGAGCCCACCATGCTTCCTTATAGAAAAGAATAAAGAAGACTGCTACTGCCACAACCGAAACCAGAACAACCAGTTCTTTATTTGTCGGTTTGCGGAAACGGAAATTAAAAATAAACAAAAATCCAACGATCAGCATTGCCGCATGAAGCAGCCCTACAAAATAACGGAAACCCGGAAAAAACATAGATGCCACAAACAGAAACGGCATGATCACAGCCATTGATGTGATCGGAAGTCCCTGATAGTATTTACGGTTTTCGTTTGTCTCACTCTGTCTCTTTGCTTCCATTACATTAAAATATGCCAGACGGATCACACCAGCCAGACCATAGAACGCAAGTATGATAACGCTGTAGAACTTGCACATGCCCAGCTTGTATCCAAGAATGATCGGAAAAATTCCGAAACAGACAATATCACAGAGAGAATCTATCTGAATGCCGAAAGATTTCTCGTCGTCTGTCCTGTCTTTCTTTGTTCTCGCTATTTTTCCGTCAAACATATCACACAGTCCGGAGAATGCCAGACAGAAAACTGCTATCGTAAGTTTCCCGTCAATTGCGCAGAACATACCCACTATTGAAGAAACAAGACTGATATATGTAACAACTACCGTATAATCATAAAATCCTATCATTCGTAACTCTCCCTCTCTTTGCTGTCATGCTCCTGCCCGATCGTAAGCTGTGCCACGATGGTAAAAAGAGCACTGATCAAAAGCTCCCCATAATAACCAAGTCCTCTGCAGAGAACCATTCCCGGCAAAAGCAGTGTTCCAAAAACCGGTGCAAAAATCGTCAGAAACAGTGTTTCACTGATTCCCATACCTCCCGGAAGGGGAAGCATATCAACAGAAACAGAAATCACCGCCTGCAGAAACAACACCGTCCAGAATCCCGTGCCTGACAGTGAAAAAGATCTGTATACAAACCAGGTCACCGCAAACATTGCCATTCTCTGTACAAAGGTAATCCCAATTACGTTTACGATCACTTTTGAATGAGTTTTGAGATACGCCGCCGTATCTCTGTATGTATCCATAGAGTCTTCCAGCTTCTTAAGTCTCCCGTCTTTCCTGCGGAGGATGTGAAGCTTTTCCAGTATCTTAAGTCCCCGGACCATAAAGGTTCTTGCAAGGAGCGGATGAAATACCAGTATTGTCATAAAAGTCACACAAAAAATATTCAGTGCAAGTCCAAGATAAAATACCGGAAGTATCCCCTCCAGATACTGATGGAGAAATCCTCTTCCAAATACTGCCACGCCGATTCCGATCACAACAAGTACCAGTTTGTATGTAATCGTAATGATCATAAGAATCACGGCAGATACCGGTATGGATATATTTTTCTTTTTCATATAGTATGCCTGCATCGGCTGTCCGCCACTTGCAGACGGTGTAATACAGCTGAAGAAAAAACCTACCGATGAAAAAAGAAAACAGGTTCTTTTTTTCAGTTTGATTCCATACGAACGCATCATATACCATATAATGATCGATTCACCCCAGATAAAAAATGCGACCAGCGCAAGCCCGGGTGCAAGCCAGCGCTTATCTGCACTGCGTATGGCATCCATCATAGATTCAAGATCTTCTCCATGAAACACTCCGTAGATTGTAAGTGCAAATACAACCACTAGAAAGACTCCGTTGAAGATCACTTTTTTATTTTTTTTCATAAGCAGCTCACCCTTCTGTCAGCCTGCGAATTTTCTGTTCGATCCTGCTGCCAAATCTTTCGTATATCCTGTAGAGATCTGTCTTCCTTCCGATGAAGAAGCAAAATTCAGCAAGAAGGATTCCGCCTGCCACGTCTACGATCACATGCTGCTTCGTAAGGAGTGTGGATGCAAACACCAGAACTGCAATTACCATGGACATCCTCTGATACCAACGCGGAATTTCTTTCCTGCCACGGATTCCCAGATAACAGAACCAGCTTACCAGACAGTGGACGGACGGAAACAGATTGTCCGCCGCGTCAATCGAATACAGCCACAGAGCTGCCTGATTCCACAAACCGCTCCCTGTGATCAACGGTCTTGTATTTGTCGTTGGAAATGCAAGAAAAAACACAAGGCAGACACATCTTGATATAAAATCTCCTGTAAAAAACTGATAGACGCTGCGCCGATCCTGCCTTGCAATAAGAATGTAATTGACGGCCCAGAAAACATAGCATCCAAAATAGATCACCAGAAACTCCGGGACAAAAGGGATGCTTCTGTCCACACCTGTCTCGATATTGTGGTGATACCATCCGCCTGCTATCATTCTTGAGCCGGAATAGACAAGACAATTAAATACAAAAGAAAATATAACCGGAAAAACTCCATAAGCAGGGAGTATCCTCGTGAGACCTTTTAAAAGATTTTTCATGATGTACTCCCTTCGTTTTTCATATAAAACAGTATAGCATTCCCTGACGGATGAAGCAACTAAAGTACGAAAACATTAAAAATTCTTAAGAAAAAAGTTAGATTTTTTTCAGCTTTGCAAATGCTGCAAACATTTTTTTCGTACCAAAGCGGTCAAAATCTACGGTAACCTCATAATCTCTGCCGCCTTCTACGATATCTTTAACAATGCCGACACCGAATTTGACATGGCGCACGGTATCACCGACTCCGTAATCAAGCGAATCCGCTTTGGTCACTTTGAAGTTCTGTGGCTGAAATGCCTTCGTATGGAAATTCTTCTTCATCTGAAGATAACTGTTCAGTGAAGATTTCGTCTCCGGCATCTTCGGCTTGTGTTCCTGCACAGTATGTCCGAGTTCTACCAGTTCACGCGGAATCTCCCGCACAAACCTGGATACACGGTTATACTGCGTCTCCCCACGTACCATACGCTGCTGTGCACTGGTCAGTGTCAGCTCCTTCATGGCACGGGTAATGCCTACATAACACAGGCGACGCTCTTCTTCCATGTCGGAAGGATCTCCTGAAAAGATACTCATGCTGCCCGGAAACATCCCGTCTTCCATACCGGCAAGATAAACATACGGAAACTCCAGTCCCTTTGCACTGTGAAGCGTCATCAGAATCACATAATCCTGATTTTCATCAACTGAATCAATATCCGCGATCAGAGCGATTTCCTCAAGAAAGCCGGACAGAGTCGCTTCACGTTCTTCATCCTTCATGGCTTCTTCATAAGAAACCGTCTTGGAAATCAGTTCATCAATATTTTCGATTCTTGCTCTTGCCTCATCAGTATCCTCGGCTTTGAGTTCATCCACATAACCTGTCAGGTCAATGATCTCTTCAAGAAGTTCTGACACAGAATATGCCTGTGCTTTGCTCTTTAATGACTGGATAAAAGTCACAAAGCCCTCGATCTTTGACAGGCTTCTTCCGATTGACGGAACCTCCTCCGCCACACGAAGGGCATCATAAAAACTGATATTCATCATATCCGCATAATCCTGCACCCTGCCGACAGTCGTTGCACCGATGCCACGCTTCGGTACATTTAAGATACGTCGTACGGCAAGATCATCTGCTGCATTGTCTACAGTCTTTAAATAACACAGAAGATCTTTGATCTCTTTTCGTGCATAGAAGTTTACACCACCGACGATCTTGTACGGGATATTCGCAAGCAGACATTTTTCTTCAAAAAGGCGCGACTGGGCATTTGTACGGTAAAGCACCGCGCAGTCATGATAATCTGCCGCACCTTCACGATGGCGCTTCGCAATATCACCCACAACATATTCTGCTTCTTCATAGCCGTTCATAAACTGACGGAAATGTATCTTCTCCCCTTCCGGGTTCTCCGTCCAGAGAGTCTTTTCTTTACGCTCAGTATTGTTGGCTATCACACCGTTCGCTGCATCAAGGATATTCTGCGTAGAACGGTAATTCTGCTCAAGACGGATGACTTTTGCATTCGGAAATACTCTCTCGAATCCCAGAATGTTGCCGATATTGGCTCCGCGGAACTTGTAAATAGACTGGTCATCATCACCTACTACGCAAAGATTTTCATATCTGGATGCAAGAAGGCTTACAAACTTAAACTGGGCAGTATTCGTATCCTGATACTCATCAACCATGATATATCGGAACCGCTCCTGATAAGTCTGCAGTACATCATCGCAGTTCTGAAACAGCTCAACAGTTTTTACGATCAGATCATCAAAATCCAGTGCATTATTTCTTCGAAGTGCTGCCTGATATTCACGATAAACCTGCGCTGCTCTTTTCTGATTAAAGTCTGCTCCGGCATTCATCTCCATCTCATCCGGATTCAGAAGCTCATCCTTCGCATGGGAAATCTGCGCCAGAAGTGCACGCTCCTTAACTTTCTTTGTGTCGATGTTCATCTTGCGGCAGATTTCTTTCATCAGGGTTTTCTGGTCATCTGCATCATAGATCGTAAAATTATTATCATAGCCAAGGCGGTCGATGTGACGTCTCAGAATGCGCACACATGTAGAATGGAAAGTGGATACCCACACACTGCCTCCGCCGACATTGCCTGCGATCTGGTCGACACGCTCACGCATTTCGTGCGCAGCCTTATTTGTAAATGTGATCGCAAGGATATTCCACGGATTGATTCCTTTCTCCGCAATCAGATATGCGATCCTGTGTGTCAGCACTCTGGTCTTTCCTGACCCTGCTCCTGCAAGGATCAGAAGCGGTCCTTCTGTATAGAAAACCGCCTCCTTCTGGCGGTCATTTAATGTATCGTATATGCTCATCAGATTTCTCCTGTCTCTCATTAGTCAGTTCTGTATGTCGAACTGATGTTTTCATGTCTTCTGTTATTATACATGAAAGCCCGCACGGGGTAAAGGAATTTTAAAAAAACCATTTACAAGTAGTATTTGAAACTATATAATAAAGCATATAGGTGTCAAATCACCATTCTGCCTGTCTGAACAGGCAAAGGAGATGAATATATGTCAGTAAATACAGAATCTATCATCCACAATATTATGGAACGTATTTCCGGAATCGGCTATGTGAAGCCAGAGGACATTCCAAATATAGATCTCTATATGGATCAGGTAACTACTTTTATGGAAGCACAGCTTGCACATTCAAAGCGTTACAAAGATGATAAGATCCTCACCAAGACCATGATCAATAACTACGCAAAGAATAATCTGCTTCCTTCACCCGAGAAGAAGCGCTATTCCAAAGAACATCTGCTGGTTCTGATCTTTATCTACTACTTCAAAAACATTCTGTCGATCAACGACATCCAGACACTGCTCGGACCGCTGACCGACAAATATTTTAAATCAGATGAAAATCTAGATCTCACTTCTATCTATACAGAAGTGTTCAGCATGGAAAAGGGCCAGATTGAGGCGCTCCAGAAAGAGCTTCTGGAACGTTACGAGATCGCTCAGGGTACTTTTAAGGATGCACCGGAAGAAGATCGGGATTTTCTTAAATTATTTTCCTTTATCTGTCTCTTAAGCTTTGACGTTTATGTCAAAAAAATGCTGATTGAGCAGATGATCGATGATCTTCGCGCCACGACCGATTATGATCCGAAACACAAATCAAAAAAATAATATGCAGAATTTATCTTTCATACTTTCCGCAATAAAAATTACCTGCATCACTGCAGGTAATTTTTATTTACATATCCGTATTTTCCAAGTCGTTCAGAGTATACTTTCCAATAGGTACTGTCACTGGAATCTGCGATCTGTACGATATCTCCGGTATTCAGTCTTCCGATCTCATTCGCATCATCATATGCCATCTCGCTTCGAAGAGCAAGATATCCGCTTGTTACCTTGACTGTCTTGCGGATCACCGGATTACGGTCTACAAGATAATCCTTATTGACATATCCGCCTTTGTCAAAGTCCGGTGCATATACCAGCCAGTAAGTATCATCGCTAGTATCTGCGATCTGGACAATATCTCCGGAATACAGTTTCGCAATCTCATTAGATGATTTAAAAGCTTTTGCATTACGAAGTGCCAGGTATCCACTCTGCACACTGACTGTACATTCATATGAAGAGTTTGCCAGATACTTGCGGTTCACATATCCGTACTTATCATACTTCGATGAATATACATACCAGTAAGTACTGTCACTCGCATCTTCCAGTTCCACGCTCTCGCCGGTGTAAAGCTGACCGATCTCATTCGCATCCCGGTATGCTTTCTCTGTACGAAGTGCCAGATATCCGCTCGCAACGGTCACAGTGTACATATTCGACAGTTGTGTACCGACATCAACTGCCTTCGGCTCTGCCATAACCGGTACAGAAAACACAAGCGTAAGCATCAGTGTCAGCAAAACTCTCGTGATCTGCCTGATCCATGTGTGATTCTTTTTCATAGTGTAGCCCCCTTTTTCTTTCGAAGGACTCTGAACCGTCCTTGTCAAATTTTTTATTATAGTATATCATATATGAAGTTATTTCTGTAAAATAAATTCATCAGGAGGATACAAAAAATGCGAAAATTTTCAGCCATTTTTCTCGCCGGATGCCTGCTTCTTTTACTTCCGTCCACAACCTGGGCTTCTGAAGAAACCACTTATGAAAGCGAGCAGGGACAGGCCATGATCAAGGCTCCGTCTTCATCTGTATTTGGCAGCGGAGATTCCACTGATTCAACCGCTGATTCTGACAGTTCTGATTCTGATAATTCAAAAAACACCGGGGATACCGCTTCTTCCGGAATTGACTGGTCTGCAGCCAACACTGCCTCCCGTGCTTCTTCCGATAACTCCGGATTTACCGTATGCATCGATCCGGGACATCAGGGCAGCTGGGTTGATATGAGCGCTCAGGAACCGATGGCTCCCGGCTCTTCTCAGACCAAAAACAAGGCAACGACCGGCACCACCGGCAACTATTCCAAAGTTCCGGAATACGAAGTAAATCTGCAGGTATCTCTCGTTCTTGAAAAGGAACTGACTTCCCGCGGATATAAAGTCGTCATGACACGCGAAGACAACGATAAAGCGATCAGCAACAAAGAACGTGCGGAATTTGCCACCTCTGAGGATGCAGATATCACCGTCCGCATTCATGCAAACAGCGACAACAGCGCATCCGCTGCCGGAGCACTTACTATGGCACCGACCAGCGCCAACCAGTATCTTGATACAGACCTTATCGAAAAAAGTAATACTCTGGCCGAATGTATCATAAACAGCTACTGTTCTGCCACCGGACTTGCCAACAAAGGTGTGATCTCTGCTGACAACATGACCGGTACCAACTGGAGCACTGTACCTGTTGCGATCCTGGAAATGGGATTTATGAGTAATGAAAGTGATGACATGTATATCACCGATACTTCCCACCACGAAACAATGGCTAAAGGAATTGCCGATGGAATTGATGAGTACTTCAACATCGTTGCATCTGATCTCACCGGATCAGGAGAAGATCTTTCCGATCTGACTGATACACTGGAAAAGACTTATGTCGATCCACTTGAAGCAGCTAATGAAACCTGGGCAATTGCTGCCATGGATCTGAGCGACCATGCTTACAGTACTGTAAATGCAGAAGTATCCATGCAGTCTGCCAGCGTGATCAAAGCTTTCATCATGGCTGCTGTCTTTGATAAACTTGTTTACGCCGATGGAGCGACGGAACCTTCTTCTGATTATGAAAGCAGTCTGAAGTCTCTCCTGACCCAGATGATCACAGTGAGTGACAACGATGCTGCAAACGAGCTTGCACGCAGACTTGGCGGCGGGGATTTTCAGAACGGCGCATCTGTCTTAAATGAATTCTGTCAGGAACACGGCTATACATCGACACATCTCGGGCGGGAATTTCTCGCTTCCAACCCGACCGATGACAATTATACAAGTGCATCCGACTGCTGCCGTCTCCTGTCTGACATTTACAGCGGAACCATGGTAAACGCAGATGCTTCCGCCGACATGCTGGCACTTCTGAAGGCTCAGACACGTACCGGCAAAATCCCATCCGGCATTCCGTCCGGTGTGGATACCGCCAACAAAACCGGCGAACTTTCTGCAGGTGACGGTCTCGGCGCAGTCGAAAACGACATCGCGATTGTTTTTGATAAGGAGCATCCGTATGTTCTCTGTGTGCTCTCAAACAACATCCAGAACAATTCAAGCGCACAGGAAACCATCAAAAGAATTTCCGCGGATGTCTATCAGTATATGACCTCCCGGAAATAAAACAACTTCTGAATAATTCAGACAGACAATAGAAAAGGAACAGGTTATCGGAGTTTACATTGCTCCATAATCTGTTCCTCTTTTTCTTATGTGATCTTTCTTTGATTATGTCGTTTATTCTTCTGTCTTGCCTTCTGCTTCTTTTTCTTTCATTCTGGCAAATACCATCTCATAACCGTCGTTTCCGTAATTCAAAGAACGGTTTACACGGCTGATCGTCGCGGTAGATGCACCGGTCTTTTCAGAAATATCCAGATATGTGCGTTTGTCTGTCAGCATCTTTGCAACTTCAAAACGCTGTGACAGAGAAAGAAGCTCGTTAATCGTACATACATCCTCAAAAAATGTATAACACTCTTCTTTATTCTTCAGACAAAGGATTGCTTCAAATAAATGGTCAACCTCTTCTGTTCTGATTTTTTTACCCATGATCCCTTCTCCTTTGGTTCCATTTTGTTTTAGTCTTATTTACTGATCTGTGTCTTATTCCGTATACATCGTATTTTAACACTTTAACATGTGAAAAGCAAGAACTATTTTAATGCGTTAATATACCCCCTCAACGCATTCACAGAATGATTCACAACCAGCTCCTCCGGAAAATTCAGTTCTTCCAGAAGTCCTCTTGCCGCATCAAATTCCGCAATGTGTGTATCAAAATGTGCATCACTGTCCATCACTACCGGGACCTGATATTTCATACAGAATTTAAGCATCTTTACGTCATTTTCCCTTGCATTCTGCCGAAATGAATTCGGTACAATTGAATGATTGTTTACTTCCAGAATCTTACCATATTCCTTTGCCCCCTGTACGAGAGCTTCATAATCTACCTCATAACGTCCGTCATCCGGATGTCCGATAATATTGACATATGGATTCTTCATCGCATTCAGATATGCACTTGTATTTTCCTCACGTGTTCCCGGCTTCATGCACGGCAAATGAAGGCTGGCAATTCCGATATCCATTCCCCGAAGTTCCGCCTCATTCAGATCGACTTCCCCCTGCGGATTCAGGATATTCAGTTCTGCTCCCAGAAACAGCCGAATACCGTAAAGTTCTCTCGGAACAGTTTTCAGATTATGAAAGTAATAATTATGGCAGGTTCCCGGCATCATCGGTGCATGTTCTGTAATTCCCAGAATCTCAAGTCCCCTGTCCGCTGCTGCTTTTGCCATTTCGCGCAGCGTATTGTATGCGTGGCCGCTTGCAATTGTATGTGTATGCAGATCCATCACGGTTTCGTATCTCATTTCATCTGTCCTCGTCTTTCTTATATGATATCCTTTTTCATTATTGCGCATATCTGACAGTATACTACCTTTTTTTCATTTTGTAGATACTCTGTTGAATTTTTTATCCGTCTCAAGTATAATAAGAACAGATGTACGTATTTATGTAATAGAATGGAGGATCTTTTATGGATCTGTTTGAATATGCCAAATCAAAAACTCTTGACCGTGAATCACCTCTGGCTTCCCGTCTTCGTCCGACGACGCTGGAGGAAGTGGTCGGTCAGGAGCATATCGTCGGCAAAGACAAATTATTATACCGTGCTATCAAGGCCGATAAGCTGACTTCTGTCATCTTTTACGGCCCGCCCGGCACAGGCAAGACAACCCTCGCCAAAGTCATCGCCCATACGACCAGCGCCAATTTTACCCAGATCAATGCCACCGTTGCCGGCAAGAAAGACATGGAGCAGGTCGTACAGGAAGCGCAGAATAATCTCGGGATGTACGGACGCAAGACCATCCTTTTTATCGATGAGATCCACCGCTTCAATAAAGGACAGCAGGATTATCTTCTTCCTTTTGTAGAGGACGGAACGATCATTCTCATCGGTGCCACGACCGAAAATCCATACTTCGAGGTCAACGGGGCTCTTCTTTCCCGTTCCATCATCTTTGAACTAAAAGCATTAAGTACCGAAAATATCCGTACTCTGCTTCTCCGTGCTGTCAACGACTGCGACAGGGGCATGGGCAATTACGGTGCCGTGATCGACAATGATGCCCTTGATTTCCTCGCCGATATGGCAGGCGGTGATGCAAGAAGCGCATTAAATGCTGTTGAGCTTGGCATCCTCACCACCCCAAAGAGTACTGACGGACATATCCACCTGACACTGGAAGTTGCTTCGGAATGTATCCAGAAGCGCGTTGTCCAGTATGACAAAAAAGGTGATAACCACTATGACATCATTTCCGCCTTTATCAAGAGTATGCGTGGTTCCGATCCGGATGCTGCAGTTTACTATCTTGCCAAAATGCTCTACGCCGGCGAAGATATCAAGTTTGTTGCACGGCGTATCATGATCCTTGCCTCCGAAGATATCGGAAACGCAGACCCGCAGGCGCTTTCTGTCGCAGTTGCCGCAGCACAGGCGGTCGAACGTGTCGGCATGCCGGAAGCGCAGATCATTCTCTCTCAGGCAGTCACCTATATGGCATGCGCCCCGAAGAGTAATTCCGCAGTCAATGCGATTTTTGCCGCAATGGATTCCGTAAAGCGTACACGCACGACCGTACCGGTTCACTTACAGGATGCACATTACGGCGGTCACGAAAAGCTCGGCAAAGGTATCGGTTATAAATATGCCCACAGCTATCCGAATCACTATGTCGACCAGCAGTATCTCCCGGACGAAATCCAGGGAGAGCGTTTCTATGAACCGGGAAACCTCGGCTATGAGGAAGAAATCAGAGCTTATATGCACAAAATTAAAGGCAGGGAATGATTCCCCGCCTTTTGCTTATCATTACTTACCCTTCTCATTACCTGAGAGACTCAGATCAGTTCGCCCATCAGGTTCTCATAAATCTCCTGGCTCTTTTTCGGCCAGTTACGGCAGATAGCCTGTGCCGCTTCTTTTCCCGGAGCTACCAGTGTCAGATCCAGAACCGTCGATTCTTTCTCAATGATCTGACAGCGCACTGCATGTGCGCCCTGTGGTGTCGTATAATAATCTGCCGGTGTCAGGATGCGTTCCTGTCTCTGTCCGCCATGACTTTGCAGATATTCTTTTATTTCATTTTTGATTTCTCCGGACAGCTCCTTCTCAAAATAAGAAAGCGTCTTCGCTCCTTCTCCCGTCAGTTCGTAATAGGAACTGTTGGAGATCGTACGTTTCCGGAGTAATTCTGTTTCGGTCAGCTCCGAAAGTACCTTTTGCAGTTGAAAATAATCCGTGTATTCACGGTCAAGTATAAATTCTGAAATCTGAGAATTTGTCAGTGTTTCCTTTGCATGTTTCGCCATATATAAGACGATCAGCTTGTACGTTGTAAATGGTTCTGCCATTTCTGTCACCTCTTTCTCATACTTCTCATACTGTCTGATGTCTGAACTGTCTGCCCTGCCAGCTTCCCCGTATCTTCATCTCATGATGCAGAAGATTCAAAACTTCTCTCTTACGGCTTGCCCACAGAGGCGCGATCAGAAGATCCGCCGGTCCGTCTCCCGTTATCCTGTGGATCACGATCGAAGGATCCAGATGTTCCAGACATTTAATCAGCAGATTCAGATATTCTTCTCTTTCGTAAACATGAAACTTCCCGGCCAGATAATCATCCGCCAGATCCGTCCCGCGAAGTACATGCAGCAGCTGCAGTTTGATCCCCTGTATATCCCTTCCATTCAGATAGTCCATCGTCTTAAGGATATCCGCATCAGATTCTCCCGGAAGTCCCAGTATCGTATGAACGATAACCTGTATTCCATGTGATCTGAGCCGATGTACTGTCTCCTCAAAACAGGAAAGCGGGTATCCTCTTCGGATATAAGCGGCAGTCCGCTCATGTATCGTCTGGAGTCCCAGTTCGATCCACACCGGCTTGATCTGATTAAGCTCATCCAGAAGGACAAGCACCTCATCCCCGATACAGTCCGGTCTTGTCCCAATGGACAATGCCACTACAGAAGGATGACGGATCGCCTCCGTAAAAATCTTTCGAAGGTATTCGACCGGTGCATACGTATTCGTATATGCCTGAAAATAAGCAATATATTTGTGAATCGGACGCTTCGCACGAAGCATCTCGATCTGACTGTCAATCTGATCGGTTATGGAAAGTGCCGCATCTGCTGCAAAATCACCGCTTCCTCCGGCACTGCAGAAAATACATCCCCGACTTCCCAGCTTACCGTCCCGGTTCGGACAGGACATGCCGCCATTCAGAGTTACTTTGTAGACTTTTTCACCAAACATCTGCTTAAGCATATAGTCCAGAGAATGATACGGCTTGCCATTCCAGTTTCTTATACTCTGCCCTGCAGCCGTTGTTTCACTCATACAGACTCGCCTGCACTTTCCTGCCCGTCTTCTTTTGGCATATAGTTGTCAAAAATCTTCACAAGGAAAAAGGAATTACAATATGCGATCAGTGCAAATCCCATAAGCAGAAACAGTACAAACAGCGTCGACTGTATCTGATAACTTTTCACAAGCAGAAGCAACAGCGGGCATGCAGCAATAAGCACCATGACAACCGTATACGGAAGATGACGGACTGCCATAAACAAAGCATTTTTGATCGTATTTTTGATTGTGTTATAAAATCTGGCAAGCACCGGATATACATACAAAAATAAGATAAAATAAATCAGCACAAATGCCATAAAGATAACCTGAAAGATCTGTCCGGCTCCTCCCTGCATTGCTTTTGACACATTCAGGTCTATATAAAGGACCACACCGATCAGCAGCATGATCAGATTAATGATCGTTGCCTGTTTGAAATTCTGCTTAAAAGATTTAAAAAAGCTTCTTACAATGTAAGCGTCTTCGTTACGTACCATTTTCAGTGTCACATAGTACATGGCCGTGATCGATGCACCTGCGGTAATGACCGGAATACAACAGATCACACAGATAATATTCAGAATACACAGATCCGCCACCTTACTCATAAACCTGAAAAATGTATTGTTCATATCAAAAATACGTCCCATGTGTATCACTCCTTTAGTTTTTTCCCCGGATAACACCGGTCTCTGATAAACAGTATAACGAAAATCTCCCCAAAAAGCAATCAAAACCCAAACAGTTGTTTTCTGTCTGTAATACTCTCAGAAAGCTACGGCATGATCAGTTCATCTACCGTGACAAGCTCATACCCTTTTTCTTTCAGACTGTCCGCAACTTTGAGTGCTGCTTCTACTGTCGTCTTATATTCATCATGCATCAGAATGATAGCTCCATCTTTCACCGTTTCCTCTACGGTCTTTATGATCTGTTCCGTATTCTGTACCTTCCAGTCCAGCGTGTCAATCGTCCAGAATACCGGCATCATCTCCACACGCAGTTCCAGATTCTTTTTCCACGCCCCGAACGGCGGCCGCATATACTGCGGATATATTCCTGTTGTTTCATAGATCAGGTTGTTCGTTTTTAAGATTTCTTCTCTCGCTTTTGCATCACTCAGTTTATCAAGCTGCACATGATGATACGTATGATTCCCGACCAGATGCCCTTCCTCCTGCATACGTCTCACCAGATCCGGATTCTGCTCTATCTTTTCACCCAGAAGAAAAAACGAGGCTTTGATATTTCTTGCGCGCAGTCCATCAAGCAGTACGCCGGTATACCGCGCATCTGGTCCGTCGTCAAAGGTCAGCGCGGCTTTCGGATGTTCCATAGACTGTTCTACCAGACAGATCATCCCCTGCCCTGCTATATTTTCTGCGATCGCTCTTGCGGAAGTACACCGAACTTCCGGATCTGTACGCATCCAGCCGACAGCCAGCACAACTGCCACAATCAAAATCAGTAAAACACATACTTTTCTTTTTTTCATTAAGGTTCCCGGGCTTTCTTCGATTTTCAGATTCAGGCTCTGTTCAGTATATGAAAGAATGCGCAAAAAAAGCACTGAAAGCTCTTTCAAAAGCCCCCAGTGCCATTTTCTTTATTTATTCAACATAATCTTAAGCTGTGCCTCGATCGCATCCACACATTTCTCAAACCCAAGCTTTCCGCTGTTCAGGCAGAGATCGTAGTTTGTCGCATCGTTCCAGAGTCCACCGGCAAATTTACGATAATACTCCTGTTTGCGCTTATCATCTTTGAGAAGGAATTTCTCGACATCTTCTCTTGATCCGGAAATCTTCTCAGAAGCCTTCTCCACACGAAATTCCCAGGGCGCATGGATGAATACGCGCAAGGTATTCGGACGATCTTTAAATACATAGTTTACGCAGCGTCCTACAATAACGCAGGATTCTTTTTCCGCAAGATCATTCACTACCTTAGCCTGATAATTAAACAGGTTTTCATCAGAGATGAAGTCCTTGCTGCCCGGCTGATGCAGACCACCCTTGTAAATGCTGTCTTTGCCTCCGAAGAGAGAGCCTCTGACTTTGTCTCCCGCTTCAACTTTACCAAAAAGCTTCACGTCTATTCCGCTCTCATCAGATGCCATCTGAATGATCTGTTTGTCATAAAAAGAGATTCCCAGACGTTCTGCCAGCATTTTACCAACGGTACGTCCGCCGCTTCCATACTGTCTTGCGATTGTGATTACAACCTGATCCATATCGATTCCTCCTTATTCTCCCAGATATGCTTTCT
>OGYG01000536.1_pt1 | contig 37861 bp, 38 predicted proteins | sample 1576481 | NCBI WGS metagenome assembly OGYG01 (sample SAMEA3541497, study PRJEB24748) | human gut metagenome | biome: human gut; feature: human-associated habitat; material: faeces | place: China | collected 2012 | reverse complement strand
GTGTTCGGGGGCGCGCTCGCCGTCGCCGGACGCCTGCCGCTCGGGCCCGCTCCGCTTGCGGCCGCCTGGGCGGGCATCGTGCTGGGCAGCTTGCCCCTCTACGCGCTGGGGCTCGGCGTGGCCCTGCGCCTCGGCCGCAACGTCGCCATCGGCGGCGGCGCGGCGGGGACGCTCCTCGCGTTCTTCTCGGTGGGCGGACTTGCACACGGCCTCATGACCGGCGAGCTCACCGGTACCCTGGCGACGCCCCTGGGCTGGGTGCCGCTCGCCTGGCCCGCGCGCCTGGGGTCGCTCGGGGTGGAGGCCTTCATCGACGCCGCACGCGCGGCGGGCCCTCTCCTCACGACTGCGCTCGCTGGCCTCGCGCTCACCCTGGCAGCCGCCGCCGTCCTTCTCGCCTGGTTCTGCCGCTTCGAGGACGGGAGGGCAGATGCGTAGGAGGCCGCTCGCCGCCGTGCTCGCCCTCCTCTCCGCAGCGCTCATCCTGGGCAGGAATGCCCTGCTCGACGCCGGCTGGGGGGGGTCGGCGCTGCGCTCGATCGCCGACCGCGTGCTGCCCAACCTTGAGATCGCCATGTGGGCGCCCGCGCTCGGGCCCGGCAGCCACGCGAGCTTCTACGCCGACGCCACCGGGGCGGGGGCGAACTACGTCTACCTGGTGGACGCGGCGGACGACAGGGGCAATGTCCGAGAGCTCCAGCTCATCTTCTTCGGGCGGGAGTCGGACGGCGAGGGCTGGCTCGGGATCGAGGCGCGCGGCGGCTCGGGCGTGCGCTACCGCGCGTGCGAAGCGGCTGAGGCGCCCGCGGCTGCGCGCAGGGCTCTGGACCGCTGAGCGCGGCGTTAGTACAATTCCGACGAGAGTTTCAGGAGGTCGAACATGGCGAGGATACTGGCAGTGGATGATGAACGGGCGATCCTCGACGCGCTCGCGCGCGTCCTCGGCCGCGACGGCCATGAGGTCGTCGGGGCGACGGACCCGACGGCGGTCCCGGGGATGGACCTCTCGCGCTTCGACCTCGTGCTCTGCGACGTCATGATGCCGGGGCTCGACGGCTTCGAGCTCGTGCGGCAGATCCGCCCGGACTTCGACGGGCCCATCGTCTTTCTGACCGCGCGCGTGGCCGAGGAGGATGCCGTGGCCGGCTACGGCCTGGGCGCCGACGACTACGTCCGCAAGCCCTTCGGTGCCGCGGAACTGCGCGCCAAGGTCGCGGCCCATCTACGCCGTGAGCGCCGGCCGCGCTCGCACGCTCTCTCCTTCGGGGAGGTGCGGATCGACCTCGGGGCGCGCGACCTCGCCGTGGGCGGCGAGACCGTGCCGCTCACGCCCACCGAGTACGCCATCTGCGAGTACCTCGCGCGCCACCCCGGGCAGGTCATGAGCCGCGCGCAGATACGCGAGGCGGTGCTCGGCTGGGAGAGCGACGCCGACGACGCGGCCATATCCATGCAGGTCAGCCGCGCCCGGAGGAAACTCTCCGAGGCCGGCGCCGATCCGATCGCGACCGTCTGGGGGATGGGGTACAAGTGGCAGCTCTGAAGATCGGGGCGCGAGGTCGCGGGGGCATGCCACTCTCCTTCGTCATCGCGCGCTACTTCGCCTACGCGTTCGCGGCGGTCGCCACGGCGTGGCTCGCCTCGTTCATGGTGCTCTCCGTGGCGATCAACGCGGGCATCGTCTACGAGGCAAGCTGGGGGCCGGCCAATGTTCGCGAGGTCGCGGAGGGCCTGGGACGCGACGGCGTCTGCGGGCAGCAGGACGTGCCGACGGCGTACCGCTACCTCATCCTGAACAAGGACGGATACGTGCTGATGACAGACCTCGAGGGCACGCGGCTCGAGGACGCGAAGGAAATGGCCCGTACGGCACTCGCCGCGGAACCGGGCACAGTGAAGATCGAGGGCGGGGGTTCGGGCCTCACCTACGCCGCGTTCCCGCTCAAGGACGGCGGGGCATGCGCGCTTGTCAGCGAGTACCTGCCGCAGTGGGTCTCGCGCGATCTCGCCGGCCTGCTTCCCAACCCGCAGAACCTCATGCTCGTCGGCGTCGCGGCGGGAAGCGCGCTCGCGCTCGCGCTCGTGGCGCGCCGCGCGAGCCGCGTGATCTCGCGCAAGATGGCGCCGCTCGCGGAGGCGGCGGGGCGCGTCGGCGCGGGGGAGCTCGACTTCGCGGTCGGCAGCACCAACGTGCGCGAGGTGAACGACGTCCTCGCCGCGATGGACGCCATGCGGGCCTCCCTTGCCGAGTCGCTCGAGGCCCGCTGGGCCGCGGAGCGGGGGCAGCGCGAGCAGGTGGCGTCGCTCGCCCACGATCTCAAGACGCCGCTCACCGTGCTGCGCGCCAACGCCGACTTCGTGGCGGAGGAGCTGGAAGACGAGAAAGACGCCGACCTCGCGGCCGCCGCGCGCGACATAGCCGGCAGTGTCGAAAGGCTCGACGGCTACGTGCGCCTGCTCATCGAGGCCTCGCGCGGGTCCGGCGGGGCGGAGAGGGCCCCCATGCGGCCGGCCGAGCTCTGCGAACAGGTCCTCGCCGAGGCCGCCCAGATCGCCCGGGCGCGAGGCGTGACGCTCAACGCGGCCACGGGCCCCGCTGTCGCGGGCGCGCCCGAGGCCCCACTCGACCGAACCGCCCTGGCGCGAGCCGCCGCGAACCTTGTGGTCAACGCCGCCGAGCACGCGCGCTCGCGCGTGGCGGTCTCCTGCGACGTCGCGGGCGGACACCTCGTCATCGAGGTGTCCGACGACGGACCGGGCTTCTCTCCCGCCGCCCTCGAACGCGGCTGCGAGCGCCTCTTCACAGACGACTCCTCCCGCTCCTCACGCGACGGAGGCCGCCACTACGGGCTCGGCCTCCACGTCGCCTCCGAGGCCGCGAGCGCCCACGGGGGCTCCGTCTCGCTCGCCAACAGCCCCTCGGGCGGCGCGGTGGCCACCATCGCGGTCCCCCTCTGCGGGGCCTGACGACTTCCTCGTTGTCTACCTCGACTGCGATATGTCGCTCGCCGAGGCCGCGACGAGATGGTGTTGCGTCTGCTCCGCTTGGTGCTTCTAGCTCAAATTTGATCTGATGTAAGGCCCGTGCAATCCTGCATGGGCCGTTCTTTTGGCAATTGCTCGACCGATTCGTGGCTTGAAACACAAATTATCGAGTTAAGGAGACATGGGGTCACACAGCGGCTCTCAGAGCGCCCGCCGCACTCCCCCGCCATTACCCTGCGGCGTCCTCGTATAGAGCCCATCCTGCTTGGCGTTTCGTTGCAACTGCCAACTTGTCCACCGATCAAGTGAACTACTGGAATAAATACAGCGACACGCTTGTCCGTTATAGTCGCTATATCTGTGTTAATCGCCGCGATAAATACAGCCTGTACTCGGCTGCATACCAGCTACGCGTATGTAGATTCATATCGCGTTAATAAATCGGCTCAAGCGCGTGCAAAACGCGCAAGTAGCCGCAAAAGGCGATTATCGCGTAGGTAGATTTTTGGCACCCTGTTGCTTACTGAAAATTAAGCAATTGCTTAAAACAAAAAAGGTCAGGCGCTAAGTGCCTGACCTGCAAACTTCTGGTCGGGACGACTGGATTCGAACCAGCGACCCCTTGACCCCCAGTCAAGTGCGCTACCAAGCTGCGCCACGTCCCGAAGCTTTTGTTTGTTGCTCTGCTTTCGCTCGCAACAGGGAGTATATTAACCCGAAACTTTGTCCTTGTGCAAGAACTTTTTTACAAATTTTGAAGCAAGTCCAAAATTGTATCTGCGAGCTGGGGTTTTGTTAGTACGGGTAGTTCTTGCGTACCCGCTATGCTCACGATCCAAGCCTTGTTGGTGTCGGTTCCAAAGCCCGAATCGGCGCGTGAGACATCGTTGGCGATAATGGCATCGCAGCCTTTGCGGGTCAATTTGCGCTCGGCGTACTCGACGACGTTATCAGTCTCGGCTGCAAAGCCGATTACGAGGCGATCGCCCTTTTGGCGTGAAAGTTCGGCCAAGATGTCAACGGTCTCGACGAGCTCGATTCGATCCAGGCGCTCGTTGGCCTTTTTGAGCTTATGGTCCGCTGGGGCCGCCGGCGTGTAGTCGGCGACGGCGGCGGCGCAAATGGCCGCGTCGGCCGTCTGGAAGGCGCTCAGCGCTGCCTTGAGCATTTCTGAGGCGGTCTGTACGTGCACGCACTCCACACCGCGGGGAACGTCGAGCGATGTCGGTCCCAGCACGAGCGTGACGGCGGCACCGCGACGTGCGGCCTCCCCCGCCAGGGCGATACCCATCTTGCCCGAAGAACGGTTGCCAATGAATCGCACCGGGTCGATCGGCTCGTGCGTGGGGCCGGCGGTGATGACGATGCGCTTGCCCGTCAGGTCTTGCGGCACGGGGTTGAGCACCTCACAGACAGCCTCGACGATGTCCTCGGGCTCGCTCATGCGCCCCGTGTCCACGTCGCCGCAGGCAAGGTAGCCGCTGCCGGGTCCCACCACATGGACACCGTGCTCGCGCAGCGTGGCCATGTTGGCCTGCGTTGCCGGCGCCTTCCACATGCCGTTGTTCATAGCGGGTGCGATCACGATGGGTCGCGGCGTTGCCAGCAGCGTGGTGGAGATGAGGTCATCGGCGATGCCGTTGGCCATCTTGGCGATAATATTGGCCGTCGCGGGCGCCACGACCACAAGATCGGGCTCCTGCGCCAGCGAAATGTGGTGGATGGGGTCGGAGGGATCGTCGAACAAGCCCACGGCGACCGGCTCATTGGTGAGCGCGCGGAAGGTGAGCGGGCCCACGAACTCGGTGGCATGCTCGCTCATAACGACCTTCACGCGGGCGCCGCGCTTTTGCAGCAGGCGCACGATATTGCACGACTTATAGGCGGCGATCCCGCCGGTAATGCCCAGCAGGATCGTTTTTCCCTCAAGTTGCATTGAATTGTTGGGTGCCGCCGTCATCGTTAGGCTTCCTTGCTGGGGAGCACGAGCAGGCGGTGGCAGTACGGGCAGTGCGTAATCTCACTGCCGTCGTGGTTGAGGTCGCTCATGGACGACGCCTGCAGCGCGGTGTGGCAGACCGTGGGGATATTGCCCTTGATGGTCTCGACGGCCAGGCCGCGGAACTGCTTGAGCAGACGCTCGTAATCGGTGAGCACGTCGGTCGGCAGCATGGCGGCAAGCGCGATGCGCTCCTTGGTGGCGGCATCGATCTGAGCCTGCAGATCGGCAGCCTTGGCGCGGGCGGCCTTGGTATCGGCCTTCACGCCCTCCTCGAACTTGGCGATGATGGCCTGCGCGCGAGCCTCGCGGTCGAGCGCCTCCTTGTGGGCGACGACGACGTCCTTGCGGGTGTGCTCGATCTTGTCCAGACGCTTGGCCAGGGTGGCGAGCTCGTTCTCTAGGTCCTGAACCTCGCGGTAGTCGGAGCCGTCGACATGGCGCTTCTTGGCGGCCTCGATGGCGTTGTTGGTCTGAATCTCGGTGGTGTTGAGATCGTCGAGCTCAATGTCCAGATCCTTGCGCTGGGCGTAGAGCTTGGTCATCTCGGACTTGAGCTTCACATAGGTCTTGCGCTTTGAAGCGAGCTCCTTGAGCTCCGGCATATTGGCAAGTTCGCTCTTGTTGCGGGCGAGCTCCAAATCGATCTGTTGCAGCTTGAGTAGCGTAGCGCCGGCGCTCATAAGTTCTCTCCTTTTGTCACAGTCCACCATTGGCAAGGGTTCAGTATTTTAATCGCATGACGGGGGTCGGCCCCGGCGTCAACTGCAGAGTTCATCAATATATCAACGAACGGCTCCTCGGAGCGGTCGTGGCCGAGCAAGATCACCGGCAGCCCGCGCAAGGCAAGGTCTTGCGCCACGTGGTAGCCCGCCTCGCCCGTCACGACAACATCTGCGCCCGCGGCGATGGCGAGCTCTCCGAAGTCGCCCAGGGAGCCGCCCAAAATGGCGACGGTGCGGCACGGGCGATCAGCTTTGCCCCACACACGCGGGTCGCTGCCAAAGGCCGTGGCAGCACGGGTGGCAAGATCGCGCAGCGTGCACGGGTCGTTGAGCGTTGCAAGTGCGCCCAGGCCGGTGGCCTCGGGGTCGTCCACGTGTTCCAGTGAGCTCACGGGTGCGGCACCCAGCAGCTTGCTCAGGCAGACACGGGCTTCGTGCGAGCGGTCCAGGTTGGTGTGGAGCGAGATAATGCTCACCCCGCAGCGGGCAGCCTCGTAGAGGGCCGCACTGCACTGGGGTCGTGTGGCATCCGCCGGACAAAAGGCCTCGGGTGCCTTGATGTATATGGGATGATGCGTCAGCAGCACGTTGGCGCTTGCTTCTTGGGCGCGGCGAACATTAGCCTCAGTCGCATCGAGTGCGCAGGCAACGCCGGTGATCTCCGCGGCTGGATCGCCAACGGAGAGTCCTACGTGGTCCCAGGGCTCGGTGTCCGTCTTGGGATAGCGTGCCAGTAGCGCGCGCTCGAGCTCGGCGACGATCATGCGGCACCTGCGATCGAGAGCAGCGTCTGGGCAAACTCGTCCAGATCGTCCGGATTCACGCGGTCGTCAAAGGAAATGCGCAGTGCACCTAGTGCCTGCTCGCGACCAATGCCCATGGCGCTGAGCACATGGCTCGGGTCCATGCTGCCGCTCGAGCACGCCGAGCCGGCCGAAACCTCAAAGCCGGCGGCATCGAGCTTGACGATGAGCTCCTCGGAGTCCATGCCATCAACGTAGATCGACACCATGCCCGGCAGGCGATCGGCCTGTGCGTAGTCGCCCATGGTGGCATGAATACGCGGATGAGCCGTAAGCGTGGCGTAGAGCTTGTCGGAAAGGGCTTGCAGCTTCGCGCGCTCCTGAGCCACATGGGGCGTCAGAGATGAGGCGGCAGCGGCAAAGGCGAGCTGCGTTCGCAGGTCTTGCGTGCCGGCACGACGACCGGCCTCCTGTCCGCCGCCAAAGATGCGAGGGCGCAGCGGCGTGCGGCTCTTAAGGTAGAGTGCGCCAGATGCCACGGGACCGCCAATCTTGTGGGCTGCGACGGACATGGCGTCGACGCCCAGCTCGGTGACATCGAGCGGAATATGCAGATACCCCTGGATGGCATCGGTGTGGAACAGGGCGCCAACGGTATGCGTGGCCGCGGCAAGCTCGCGGATGGGCTGCACCACGCCGGTCTCGTTGTTGGCAACCATGATGCTCACGAGCGCCACGTCGTCGCCTAGCAGCTCGACAAGCGTGGCAGGCTCAATGTAGCCCATGCGGCAGGGCTTCACCAGGTCGACGGTAAAGCCGGCGGCACGCAGCAACGGCAGGTTGTCCAGAATCGAATCGTGCTCGATGGCCGAAACGATTACACGATTGCGCTTGCGATCGCGCTGACGAGCGCCCTCGGCAAGACCGAGCAGCGCCAGCTGGTTGGCTTCGGTGCCGCCGTTGGTCAGTACAATCTCGGACGGGCGGACGCGCGCGCCAAAGCTGCGGGCGATCTCGCGACGTGCAACCTCCAGACGCGTGGCAGCCTTGCGGCCGAGCGAATGCAGCGAGTTGGGGTTGACGCCGGCAAGCTCGCTGTCGTCGTATTCGCGCTGCGCAAGGAGCGCCTCGGCGCGCATGGGCGTCGAGGCGGCATAGTCAAGATTCACGGGTATGCGGTTTTGACCTGCGGTCATAAGGGTTTATGCCTCCTGTGCGGCCTCGTTGCCCAGCTTCTGCAGCAGCGCAACCTCGGCGGCGGGATCTTCGGACTTAAATACGGCGGAGCCGGCTACGAGCACGTTGGCGCCGGCCTTGACGACCTCGGCGATGTTCTTGGAAGAGATACCGCCATCGACCTCGATCAGGGGCGAAACGCCGTGGCGCTCACACATGGCCGTAAGCTCGTGCAGTTTGGCAATAGTACCAGGGATAAAGCTCTGGCCGCCAAAGCCGGGGTTCACGCTCATGAGCAGCACCATGTCGACAACGTCGATGATGCTCTCGAGTACGCACACGGGGGTAGCGGGGTTGAGCACTACGCCGGCCTTGACGCCGCGCTGCTGCAGATGGGTAAGCGTGCGGTGCAGGTGCGTGGAGGCCTCATAATGCACGGTGATCATATCGGCACCGGCGTCGGCGTACCAATCGACCGTCTCGTCGGGGTTCGACACCATGAGGTGCGCGTCGACCGGTACGTCGGTGGAGCGCTTGACGGCCTTGAGGATATCGACGCCAAAGGTGAGGTTGCCGGTAAAATGGCCGTCCATAACGTCAAAGTGCACGTAGTCGGCGCCGGCGATCTTGTCGAGCTCGCCTTTGAGGTAGGCCATATCGGCCGAAAGGACGGACGGAGCGATTTTGATGGAACCCATGGTAATAGCCTTTCTGCGCTAGTCGGCGAGTCCGTAGAACTCTTGAGAGGGGACGCGGTCGGTAAGAATCTCGAGCGCCCTATCCAAAGTAACACCGTTGTAGAGCGTTTGCTCCACGGCAAAGGTGAGCGGAATGTCTACGCCCAGTGAACGGGCGAGTTCGCTCACGCTGCGGGCCGCGACAGCGCCCTCGACCACCATATGCGTGCGTGCCTGGTACTCGTCGAGCGACACGCCATGAGCGAACTCGAAGCCAAAGGTGCGGTTACGCGAATGCTCGGAAGTGCAGGTGGCGATAAGGTCGCCCATGCCGGCGAGTCCCATGCAGGTCATGGCCTGACCGCCGCGAGCGTGTACCAGGCGGCTGATCTCGGCCAGACCGCGCGTCATGATGAGGGCAAGCGTGTTGTCGCCCGCGCCCGAGCCGGCGGAGATGCCGCACACGATGGCGATGACGTTTTTCATGGCGCCGCAGACCTCGACGCCAGTCATGTCCTGCGACAGGTAGATGCGGAAGGCCGTGGAAAGCAGCAGCTCCTTGAAGGTCTCCCCCACCTGCTGGTCTTCACTGGCGATGACGGCGGCCGAAAGCCCGCCGCGGCAGATCTCCTCGGCATGGTTGGGGCCCGAGAGGGCCGCCACACGCCGCTCGTTGCCGATCTCGCTGGCGATGACCTCGCTCATGAGCAGGCCGGACTCGGGCTCAATTCCCTTGGTGAGGCAAAGAACCGGCGTCTCGTCCTCGATGAACGGCGCCGCCTGATGGCACACGTCGCGCAGGTGCGTGGAGGGCACGGCAAAGATGATGGCCTCGGCGCCGTCGAGCGCCTGGGCCAAGTCCGTCGTGGCGACAACGTTTTCCGGCAGCACGTAGTCCACCAGATAGCGGGGATTACGGTTCTCGCCGTTAATGCCGGCGGCCGTCTGCTCACTATGGGCCCACATGGTCACGCGCTCGGCTCGCGCGGCGGCAAGGCCGGCGACGGCGGTTCCCCAGGAGCCGGAGCCAATCAGCGCAACATTCATGACTCTCTCCTACTTATCGTCGGGCTCGGTGACGCGCTTGGTAAACGAGAGCTTGGACTCCTTACCGGTCATGAGCTTTTTGATGTTCGCGCGATGGGCCCACACCACGGTGATGCCGATCATCGCCATGCAGAACTTGAGACCCAGGCTGCTGTACGGAAAGACCGCGCAGGCAGCGATAGGAAGACCGATGGCGGCGGCAAGCGAGCCCACCGACACATACTTGGTGATGGCGACGGCCACGATAAACATGCCCAACAGCGACAGGCCAATGGGCCAGTACCAGGCAAGAATTACGCCCAGGCCCACGGCGATACCCTTGCCGCCATGGAAGTTGAGATAGGGAGAAAAGATGTGTCCCCACACGGCAGCGAGGCAAATGACGCCGAGCATCCAGTCGCCGGGGGCTCCAGGCGCCATGATGTTCTGCGGAAAACCATAGCCCATGTCGGCGATAAGCGGACGAGCGATAATGACACAGATGGCGCCCTTAAGGCAGTCGAGCAGCAGCGTGAGCGCGGCCACCTTGGGGCCGGCCACGCGCAGGGCGTTGGTGGTGCCGATATTGCCGGACCCCGCCTTGCGAATGTCCGTGTGGTTGAAAACGCGGCCCAGGATCAGGCCAAACGGAATCGCTCCGATAAAGAACGAGACCACGGCGCAGATGGCGGTCAGCAGAATCGGATTAAGCATCCTTTTGCTCCTTCTTCCTAAAGAAGAGTCGGATGGGCGTGCCGGCAAAGTCGAAGGTCGAGCGCATACGGTTCTCCACGTAGCGCTGGTAGGTATCGTTGACCAGGTCGCTGTGGTTGACGAAGAACGTAAACGTCGGCGGGTTGACGCCCGTCTGGGTCACGTAGTGCATGCGCAGGCGGCGCTTGCCGTCCACCACGGTGTGGCCAAACTCGCGCAGGTCGGTGAGGAACGTGTTGAGGCGCGAGGTGCTGATCTTTTGCGAACGCGTCTTCTCGGCTGCGTCGACCATCGCCCAGATCTTCTCGACGCTGCGGCCAGTGAGGGCAGAGATGCGCAGGTACTGGGCCCAGGGAGCCATGACGCCCAGACGGCGGTCGATGGTCTCCATGCAGGCCTCGCGCTTGCGGTCGTCGTCGAGCAGGTCCCACTTGTTGAGCAGCACAACGATGGCACAGCCGCGCTCGATGGCAAGACCCATGACCTTCTGGTCCTGTTCGGTAACGCCCACGGAGGCGTCGACGACGAGCAGCGCCACGTCGGCGCGGTCGATGGCGCGCAGGCCGCGGACCATCGAGTAGTACTCGATATTCTCGTACACGGTGCTCTTCTTGCGGATGCCCGCGGTGTCGACCATGCGGTAGTGCTTGCCGTTGCGCTCCACGACGGTGTCGATGGCGTCGCGCGTCGTGCCGGCAATGTTGGACACGATAGAGCGGTCGGCGCCTAGGATGCGGTTGAACAGCGAGGACTTGCCGGCGTTGGGGCGGCCGATGATGGCCACGTTCAGCGCATCGGGGAACTCGTCGGCGACCTCGTCCTCTTCCTCCGGAAGCAGGGCCACGATATCGTCGAGCAGGTCGCCCGTGCCATGACCATGCAGGGCCGAGAGCGGCGTGGGCTCACCGATGCCGAGCGAATAGAACTCCCAGATGCTGTCGTTCTCGCGATCGGGGTTGTCGAGCTTGTTCACCAGCAGAAAGACCGGCTTGTCGCAGCGCTTGAGCATGCGAGCGACCGACTCGTCCTCCTCGGTGACGCCGGTGCGGCCATCGACCACAAACAGGATGACGGCGGCTTCCTCGGCGGCGGCGAGCGCCTGGTCGCGGATGGACGTGGCAAAGACGTCGTCGCTCTTGAGCGGCTCGATACCGCCCGTGTCGACGATGGTGAACTCGCGGCCGTTCCAATCGGCCGTGTGATATGAGCGATCGCGCGTGACGCCGCGAGACTCGTGGACGATGGCGTCCGAGGTCTGGGCCAGGCGGTTAACGAGCGTGGACTTGCCCACGTTGGGGCGTCCGACGACGGCGACGATAGGTTTCATCTGCTCTCCTTTAATGGGTAGGGTCAGCGGAATTAGTAGAGTCGGCAGGCACAATGCCAAGGATGTGCTCCAGGGTATCGAGCAGCTCATGCGGCATGGTCGACACCACATGAACCTCGGCGCCGCGACTGGTAAGGCTTGCGAGTAAATCGTCACGATGATACTCGTCAAGCGTCATGCCGTCAGCGTTGAACATGAGCTTAGGCACAAAGAGCATAACCCCCGACAGATCTTGGGGCAGCTGCTCCAAGATGTCACACGCGACGATGAGGCCGGTCACGTCCACGTTGCCGCCAAAGTAGCGGTTCTTGATGGCTGTGACAGTGCCGGCGAGTCCCTGGGGCGATTCCACGAAGCGGGCCACGGTGTCGCGTGCGCTGGCGCCCGAGAGGCACAGCAGATGCTGGCTGCGGGCGGCGATGGCCTCGCGAACGCGGGCCAGACGCTCGGCGTCGGCGGCAAGCACGTCGTCGGTCTCGTCCAGATACGAGCGGATCATGCCGATGCCGTCGTAGTACTGCGGGTAGCCGTCGTAAAAGTCGGCCTCGGGAGGATCGATGCCGGCGTCCAGGTAGAACTCGTCGCTCATCTGGAAAGTGTGGCGGCCAAAGCGCTCGAAGGCACGGTCCTGGAAGGGCCTGATCATGGCGATGGTCTCGCGCGCCAGCTCGGGCTTGTCGCTGTAGGACCAGCTAAAGCGGTTTTGGTGCTTGGTAAAACCGAGCGGCACAATGCCCAGGCTGGTGATCTGCTCATGTTCCTCGCAGTAGCGCAGGGTCTTTTCCAGCTCCTCGCCGTCGTTCATGCCGGGGCACAAGACAATCTGCGCGTGAATCTCGATGCCGGCTGCCATGATGGCCTCGAGCACGTCCATGCCGCGCTGGGCGTTGCGGCCCATCATGCGGCGGCGAACATCGGGGCTCACGGCGTGGACCGACACGTTCATGGGGCTCATGTTGCGTTGGATGACGTTTTGAACATCCTCGTCGGTGAGGTTCGTAAGCGTGACAAAGTTGCCCTGCAAAAAGCTTAGGCGGTAGTCATCATCGCGAATGTAGAGCGTGGAGCGGCCGCCCTTGGGCAGCATCGTCATAAAGCAGAACACGCAGGCGTTGACGCAGGTACGCATGCCGTCAAAGATGGGGCCATCGAACTCAAGGCCCCAATCCTCGCCGGGAAAGCGATCCAGCTCCACGGGGGTGACGGTGCCGTCGCGCGGGTCGAAAACCTCGAGGTCGACGGTATCATCGTCGGCCTCCCAGAGCCATACGATCATGTCGGTGAGCGCCTCACCGTTGACCGTGAGCACGCGCATGCCCGGCTCGATACCCACATCCCATGCGGGCGACTCGGGACGCACGTTCTTTACGAGCGCGCCCTCACCCGGCTCGGGGTCGCGGCTGCGCCCGTAATCGGCCACCTCGGCGGCGTATGCGGGTACGGTCTGGTCCATGGTTAGCGGCAAAGCTCCTTGATGCGCGCGACGGCGCGCTCGATGTGTTCTTGCGGGGTGGAGGCTCCGGCGGTGATGCCGATGTGGCGAGCGTCGTTAAACCACGCGGCCTGGAGCTCAGAAGCTTCCTCGATGTGATACGTGCGCTCGCAGGCGTCTGCGCAAATCTGCGCCAGGCGGCGGGTGTTGCCCGAGTTCTTGCCGCCCACGATGACCATGCAGTCGCAGCGGTTGGCAAGTGTGGCTGCTGCCTGTTGACGCTCACTCGTGGCGGCGCAGATGGTGTTGATCACGCGCAGCTCCTGCACGCGCGGGGTGATAGCAGCCACGACCTCGGCCAAGTTCTGCGCAGTCTGGGTGGTCTGCACAACCAAGCCCACTTTACCCTTGAGCGACAGCGCGTCCGCATCGGCAGCGCAGCTCACGACCTGCGCGTCATCGCCGGCGTGGCCCAGGATGCCCTCGACTTCGGGGTGGCCCGGCTCGCCCACGACGATCACGCGGTAGCCCTCGCGCACCAGGCGCTCGGCCGCCACGTGGACCTTCTTCACGTAGGGGCAGGTGGCGTCGACGACGTTAAGGCCACGCTCGCGAGCGGCATCAATGACCTGCGGCACCACGCCGTGGGCGCGGATGATCACAGTGCCCGACGTGGCGTCGTCCAAGGTGTCGGCCAGACCGACGCCTGCCTCGGCGAGCTCGCGTACCACGATCGGGTTATGGATGAGCGGACCCAAGGTATGGACCTGAGTGCACTCCCCTGCCTGCGGCGCAGCGGCCAGCGCCATATCGAGCGCACGCTGTACGCCGTAGCAGGTGCCGGCGTGGGCAGCGATTTCGATAGTGGGGGCGTCTGCCTTGCCGGGCACAGCCTCGGCGGTGTTCATGACTTCCTCGTCCATGGCTAGAACCTGCCCGGGTGCTCGGCGCACAGGTCATCACGCATGGCGTAGACGCGACTCATGGCTTCGGACTCAAACCAGGCTAGGCGCTCCTTGCGCTTGAGCTCGGCAGGCGCGTCGGAAAGCGAAATTGACTTGCCGGCGCGGATCCAGCACTTTTTGGGGCGCATGATCTTTTTGCCCGCAGGCGTAATATCGGACCAGCCGCAGATGGCGAGCGGGTTGACGGGTGCCTTACCCATCTGGGCGATGAGCGCAAAGCCGCCGTGGACCTCGGGCTTGATCTCGCTCGAGCGGATGCGCGTACCCTCGGGGAAGATCAGGACGTCCTCGCCGCGTTGCAGCGCATGCTGGGCGGCGCGCAGGCACTTCATATCGGCAGTACCACGCTCCACGGGGATGCCGCCAACGCGGCTAAAGGCCCAGCGCACAATCTTGCTCTTGGCGAACTCGGACTTAAAGATGGGACGAATGCGGCGCCCCCCAAAGAACAGCGCCGTCTCCACGGCCAAGAGCTCGGCCATCGAGGTGTGGTTGCAGATGACCACGCTGCCGCGGCCGTCCTGGCGCTCAAACAGCAGATCGGCATCTTCGACCTTCCAACGCCACATGAGCTTGGAGAAGGCCCAAAGGATGGCCATGACTACGACGACGGTACCGCGGATGAGCGCCGGGAACTCGGCGTAGGGGGCGTTGTAATAGTCCTCGGGCGTCTGCTTAAACAGGCGCATGGGCTACCTCCTTTGGTTGATGAGGCCCTCGATAATGCGGACGACCTCGTCGATGGTATGGGCGGTGGAGTCGACGTGCACGGCGTCCTCGGCGGGAACGAGCGGCGCGACCTCGCGGCTGCTGTCGAGTTTATCGCGCTGTTTGAGGGCGTCGAGGGTCTCGTCGACCTCGGCCTCGAGCTGCTCGGTGGTGAGCGGCTGGGCGTCGTTCTGGTGGCGCTGCAGCACGCGGCGGCGGGCGCGCTCGCGCGGGTCAGCGGTCAGGAAGACCTTGACTTGCGCGTTGGGGAACACGACGGTTCCGATGTCGCGACCCTCGGCCACGATATCGCGGTCCTCTGCGGCGCGGCGCTGATGGATGAGCATGGCCGCGCGCACGCCCGGGTAGGCCGAGACCTTGGACACGTTGGCGTCGACCTGCGGGGTGCGAATGGCAGCCGAGGCGTCCTTGCCGTCAATGGTCAGGCGCGTGTCTTCGCCAGTTCCGTTGGTAAAGCGGATTTCGATCTGCTCGGCGAGGGCGTCGATGGCCGCCTCGTCGTCCAGGTCGATGCCGCGGTCGAGCGCGGCGAACGTGACGGCGCGATACATGGCTCCCGTATCGAGCTTGTTAAAGCCCAGCTGGCGGGCGATCTCCTTGGCGATGGTGGACTTGCCGGAACCGGCGGGGCCGTCGATGGCGACGATCATGCAATGCTTCCTTTCGGTGGTTGACGTGCTGGTATGGTTCGCGGGCGTTGGGGCGCGGCGGGTTGCCTAGCCTGTGTAGCGCTCGCGGTAGGTGTTGCGCTTGGGTGCGGAGCCGTGGCTGCCGTGGTGACGCGTGCGGCTGGCGGGCGTGTCTTGGGGCTTGCCGCCGTTGCGCTTGGCGCTCGCCTGCTTGGGCGGGATGCCGCCGCTTTTAAGGATCTGCACCTCGCGGTCGGTGAGCTCGCGCCACGAGCCCTTGGCCACGCCCTCGAGCTCAAGGCCGGCAAAGTTGCAGCGGTGCAGGCGGATCACAGGATGGTGAATCTTGCCCAGCATGCGCTTGACCTGGTTTTTACGACCCTCGCGGATTATGACCTCCACGGCGGTGGTGCCGGGTTTGACGCCCTGGGGAGCTACGGCCTCGGCCTCGCGCGCGTTGATGACGCGGCAGATCGCCGGCTGGCACAGGCCGTCGTCGAGCTCGATGCCGCTGCGGAGTGGTTCCAAGTCGCGGTCGGACAGCCGTCCGTCCACGAGCGCCTGGTAGGTCTTGTAGACGTGCTTGCTGGGGTGCAGCAGATCCTGCGACATGTCGCCGTCGGTGGTAAAGAGCAAAAGGCCCGTGGTGTCGCGGTCCAGGCGGCCCACTGGAAACAGGCCCGGAAAGCGGTCGCGCGGGACCAGGTCGGCCACGCAAGGGCGCTCCTGCGGGTCGCTCATGGTGGTGAGGTAGCCGGTCGGCTTGTAGAGCATCAAGTACACGGCGCCCTGGTTGAGCTTGACGGGCATGCCGTCGACCTCGATGTGATCGTGGTCGACATCGACCTTGGTGCCCAGCTCGGTCGCGACCTCGCCGTTGACGGTCACGCGGCCGGCGGTCATTAGGCCCTCCGAGCCACGGCGGCTCGCCACGCCCGCGCGCGCCAAAAAGCGCTGCAGGCGCATGGTGTGCGGATAGACGGGCTGGGCGTCGGTGGCGGGTACTGCGTTACCCATGGCGCGCGTCTCCCCTACTTCGTTAGTCCTCGTCATGCAAATCCTCCGAGGTCTCGTCGACGACCAGGGTTTCCAAGTCCTTGACTGCCTCAACATCTTCAACATCGGTATCGAGCAGTTCGCGCTCTTCGTCCAGGTCATCGGCCTGCTCCTCGAGCGTGGACTGAATGCTGCGGCCGCTCAGGCGCTCGCGGATAAACTGACGCGATTGCTCGTCGGGGGCAAACTGCTCCAGGTCGGGCAGGTCGCGGGTGGAGCGCAGACCGAACTTTTCCAAGAAGGCGTTGGTCGTGCCGTAGATGATGGCTTGACCTCGCTGGGGGTCGCGGCCGAGCTCGCGCACTAGACCTTTGTCGACGAGCGACGCGATGACGCCGTCGGAATTGACGCCGCGGATGCCCTTGACCACCTCGCGCGTCACAGGCTGGTGGTATGCGATGACGGCCAGGGTTTCGAGCGCCGCCTGGGACAGCTTTTGCGTGTCCCAGCTCAACACATAGGCCTCGACCACGTCGTGGTAAGCGGGGTGCGTGAACAGGCGCCAGCCGCCGGCGACCTCGCGCAGCTGAAAGCCACGGTTGGCCTCCTCGTACTCAACCTTGAGCTCGGCGAGCAGCGACGCGCACTCGCCGGGGGCGATATCCAGTGCGCCGGCCAGCGCGGGCGCACTCACCGGGTCGCTCGACACCAGCAGCAGCGCCTCGAGGGCGCCTTTGAGGCTGTTTGCCTCCAGCGTGGAAAGGGTTGACATGGTTGCGGCTCCTATTCGGTGAGCTCGGGGCCCTCGCCGGGCACGTAGGCCTCGGCGCCCTCGACGCGGTTGATGCAGATGGTTCCAAAGATCTCGTCCTGGCTCAGCGTGAGCGAGCCGCGCTTGGCGAGCTCCAGCATGGCCAGAAAGGTGACGACGAGCTGCTCGGTGGTGGCATCGCCGTCCAGTAGCTCGCGGAAGGTGCAGGTTTGGTGCGCCATGGTAAAGCGGTCGACTGAGGCCACGGTCAGGTCGAGCGGCACGCGATGCGGCGCCACATGCTCGGCCTCCAGCAGGAAGGTCTGGCGCTTGCCGTCCAGGTCGGCACAGATGACGGCGAGACCGCGCAGCGTGATGCCGGCAAGGTAGTCGGGCATGAGGCCTAGGAACTCGGGGTCGGGGCCGGCTACGCGCGGATGCATGCGGCTTTCGGCCTGCATGCGCGCACCGAGGGCCGCAGCCGCGCCTTTAAACTGCTTGTAGGCGATCAGGCGCTGAATCAGGACCTCGCGTAGGGCGTCCCCGTCGAGCGTGCTAAGTTCTTCGAGGTCATCGTCGATCTCGTCATCGTCATCGGCTTTGCGCGGGGCCTCCTGCGGCACCAACGAGGCGGCCTTGATGTCCAAAAGGGTTGCTGCGACCAGCAAAAAATCGCTCGCCACGTCCAGGTCCAGCGCCTCGATGCGCTCGGCTTCGGCAAGGTACTGCTCGGCCACCTCGCTGATGGAGATAGCGCTGATATCTACTTTTTGGCGGGTTACCAGCTGCAGCAGCAGGTCGAACGGTCCGCTGTAGACCTGCGTCGACACGCGATACGACATCTTCGACCTCCTTTGACGGCGCCTTCGCGGCGCGGTTTGGGTGCATGTTACGACCGTTTTGCACGGTCGACCTGTAAGTTTACCTTAGATGCCGGCGATTGCGAAGTTGAGCAGCTGCTCAGCAAGCGGATACACGGTAACGTCGAAATAGCGGCCGATCACGTCGATGCCGGTCCACATGGGCAGCAGGTACAGCACCAGGATGAGGATGGGCATAGCGTATTGCTGCAGACGATAATAGTTGTTGAGCGCCTTGCCTTTGAGGAACGGCACGATGATCGACGAGCCGTCGAGCGGCGGGATCGGGATAAGGTTAAAGAACGCGAGCGACAGGTTGACCACGATAAAGGTGGCGCCGAAGTTCATGATTTGGGACGCCACGGCAAAGGACATGCTGGTGTAGAGGTTGCCGTACGTTGCGTGCATGAGGGCGGCCGCGAGGCACGCGAGTGCGATGTTCGACGCGGGGCCGGCCACGCTCACCAGGACCTCGTCGCGCTTGGGGTGCTTGAGGTTGTTGAGGTACACGGGCACGGGTTTGGCGAAGGCGAACACCGGGCCGCCGGCGGCAAGCATGAGCAGCGGCAGGATGATGGTGCCAAACGGGTCGATATGGTTGAGCGGGTTGAGTGAGACGCGTCCGCGCGAACGGGCCGTCTTATCGCCGAGTGCCCAGGCCGCGGCGGCGTGTGCGCTCTCGTGGATCACGATGCCCACGATGACGGCGACGGCGCTGGCTAGCAGGTTCATGAGGTAGCTGCTGGACATGGCGCTCCCCTAGCGGACGCGACGCGAGGCGCGCGTGAGCAGGTAGTCGGCCACAAACAGGATGACGGCCACGATGGCGTAATCCAAGCGGAACACGCCGCCAAAGGGCGATGTGATGACGCCGTAGCCGGCGATGGCGCTCGGCAGTGCGCGCGAAAGCTCGACGACGAAGCCCACAATCTGCAACTTGGCGGTGAGGCCGCTAAAGCACAGCAGCACGGTCATCGCGCTCATAAAGATGCCGCAGATGCGACAGGCGATGGCGATGATGCTCATCGCCACGGCAGCGGCCTTACGAGAGTTCACGCGCGGTCTCCTCTTCGATCTGGGTGGAAAGCTCCAGCCATTCGTCCTCGAGCTTGGGTAGCTCTTGCTTAAGGCCGTTATATTCCCCCAGCGCGGCGTTGAACTTGTCTTGATCGGCATAAAGCTCTTCGCTCGCCATCAATTCCATAAGCTCGTCATAGCGGGCGCGCTTTTTGTCGAGCTCCGTCTCGATCTTCTTGAGCTGGTTACGCACGCCCTTGAGCTTTTTGTTGAGCGCAGCGCGGGCTTGGGCCTCGGCGCGCTTTTGCTCCTTGGTCTTTTTGCCCTCGGCAGGCTTGGGGGCGGCGACGGGGGTGTCGGCCTGGGCGGCGCTGGCCTTGGCGGACTTGGTCGTGGCCGGCGCGCTCTCCGTGGACGCCTCGGCGGCGGCGCGGGCTGCGAGGTCCTCGCGCTTGTAGAGGTAGTAGTCGTAGTCGCCGTCGTAGACCGTGACTTGTCCGTCGCGGATGTCGATGACGCGGTTGGCCACGGCGCGCACCAGGTGCTCGTCGTGGCTGATCAGCACGATGGTGCCGGGGAAGTTTTGCAGGGCGTTCTCGAGCATGTCCACCGAGTCGATGTCTAGGTGGTTGGTGGGCTCGTCCAGGCACAGAAGTGCCTCGGGGGCCACGAGCATCTTAGCCAGGGCCAAGCGCGCCTTTTCACCGCCGGAAAGGACGCGCACCTGCTTTTCGATGGAATCGTTGTCGCTAAACAGGAAGGCGCCCAGTAGGCTGCGCTGCTGCGGCACGGTCCACTTGGGCGTGACGGTGTCGATCTCTTGCAGGACGGTGTTGGACTCGGTCATGCCCTCGAGCGCGTGCTGGGCGTAATAGGCCACGCCCACGTTGGTGCCCAGGTCGCGGGTGCCGGTGGTGGGCGGCTCCAGTCCGGCGATGATCTTCATGAGCGTGGACTTGCCGGCGCCGTTGGGGCCGACGAGCGCCACGTGCTCGCCGCGGTAGAGCTTGAGGTCGATGTCGCTGTAGATGTGCTTGTTGCCGTAGGACTTGGAGACGCCCTCCAGGCCCACGACCATGTCGCCGGAGCGCGGCGGGTCGGGGAACTTAAAGTCGATGTGCTTGTGGCCCTCGGGTAGGATGACAAGCTCCTTTTTGATCTGCTCGATCTTGCGGATGCGCTCCTGGGCCTGGGCGGCCTTGGTGGGCTTGTAGCGGAACTTGTCGACGAAGACCTGCATGTGGGCGATGTCGCGCTCCTGGGCGGCGCGCTTGGCGCGCATCTGCTCAAGGTTGTCCTCGCGCTGCTTGAGGTAGCTGCTGTAGTTGCCGGTGTAAGTGGTCACGCGACGGTTTTCGAGCGCGGCGACGTGGTCGACGCAGGCGTCCATAAAGGCGCGGTCGTGGCTGACGATGAGGACGGCGCCGTCGTAGTTGGCGATAAAGCCGCGCAGCCACTGGACGCTCTCGAGGTCCAGGTGGTTAGTGGGCTCGTCCAGAAGCAGCAAGTCGGGGTGGCGCAGGAAGAGCTTGGCCAGCGCGATGCGCATCTGCCAGCCGCCCGAGAACTCGGAGCACGGGCGCTCAAAGTCGGTGACTTTGAAGCCCAGGCCGGACAGGATCTTGCGGGCGTTGCTCTCGAGCTCGTAGCCGCCCAGGTGCTCAAAGCGGTCCTGGACCTGGCCGTACTCGTTAAGGAGCGCGTCGACGTCCTTGCCCTGCTCGGAGAGCTCGGTGATCTGGGCCTGCAGCTCGTTGGCGCGCTCGCCCATGCGGCGGATTTCCTTGGCAGCGGCCATGACCTCGGCGAGGATGGTGGTGTCCTTTTGCTCCAGATTAGTTTCCTGCTCTAGGTAGCCCACCTGGCAGTCCTTTGCGTACTGGACCTGGCCGGCGTCTGGGCTGTCGATGCCCATGATGATCTTGAGCATGGTGGTTTTGCCGGCGCCGTTTGGGCCCACGAGCGCGAAGCGCTCGCCGGGGTTGATCTGGAAGGACGCGCCGCTAAAGAGGACGCGCGCGCCGAAGCTTTTTTCGATCTTGTCGACCAGGAGGATCATGGTGCCGCCTTTGACCTTGTGTGCCAATATGAAAAAAGGCCCCAACTTGCGTTGGAGCCTCATTCAATGCTCGGGTGGAGACGAGGGGGATCGAACCCCTGACCTCTTGACTGCCAGTCAAGCGCTCTCCCAGCTGAGCTACGCCCCCGTGCGAAGAAGTACTATACGGGAACTCCGACGGCGATGCAAGGGCAATTTTGGAAAAACTTTCGCCCGTGCCGGCACGGGCGAAACACGACCCGCCCGCTCAACCGGGTTTCCCGTGCTCCGCCAGTCCCATTATCGGACCCGATTGCGAACCGCCCCTCCTCTGCGCCTCAGAACTATGCCGGTTTACTACGATGAATCAGGAATGTTCGACCACGCACGCCTTTTCACGCAACCGTCGGGCTCCCTACCTGCGGTTTTGCAAACGGGGAACACGCGGTGCTCGGGAGTCGCCGATCAGTCGTAGTAAACTGGCGGTGTTTTGAAATGGCATCAGCTTGATTTCGCGGTTAAATGTGTTTGAGCCCTGAATTAATGGCCTTAACTTTTTCTAAAACACGTCTTTTCTGCGACGCGCCTAGATTGGTTGTTGTTTAGCATTGGACTTGATCTTGCGTTGTGCGACTTGCTCGTGCATGGTAGTATTTCACGACGTGAAGCGAAGAAATTAGGCCTTAGATGCCTTTATTAGAATTGCATTCACCGTTCATAAGGGCTCTTGGCGCAACGGTTAGCGCAGGGGACTCATAATCCCTGGGTTCTGGGTTCGAATCCCGGAGGGCCCACCAGAGTATTTTAGGCCGGGCATTACGCCCGGCCTCTTTGTTGTTAGCGCTGCAAACTAGCTTTGCCATCCAGAGACGTAAAGTTATTAACATTCATATTCGTAATTAACAATGGGAATGTCGCCAAGATGCTACCCAACCAACACATGGCTTCAATCGTTAGATAAGAAAAAAGGCCCCAACTTGCGTTGGAGCCTCATTCAATGCTCGGGTGGAGACGAGGGGGATCGAACCCCTGACCTCTTGACTGCCAGTCAAGCGCTCTCCCAGCTGAGCTACGCCCCCGTGCGAAAAAGTACTATACGGGAACTCGGACGGCGATGCAAGGACATTTTTGGAAAATTTCGCAGTCGCGGCGCGGGCCGCCATCCGCCCAACGGCCGTCTTGCCGGCGCCAGGCCCATTACCGGGGCCAATCGCGCTCCCGCCGACCCGGCGATTTCAAAACTATGCCGGTTTACGGGGCCAGGCCGGGAACCCCCGAGCATGCCGTAATCGGTAAAATCAAAACCGCAGGTAGACGGCTTGCGTATTCCGTGAAATGCAGGGTATGGACGGCCAGTCCGGGTCCAGCCCCGTAATCCGGCATAGTTTTGAAATGACATTATTTCACTAACAGGCAAACTAGGTAGTTCTAGCGCCTTGTCGCCGACTAATTTCCGATTTCCAACCAGTTGCACAAAACATTTGCTCGCAGTCTCGTCTCGGCGCACTTCATTGCCTCAGTTTTGGCTTTATAGCGAATCCCTAAACGGTCGCAGACACTTCTGACTATGGTGTCTAGCAGCTTTGAATCGTTGAGCATATCGTGAGTCACCAGGAATACATCGAATCCCATGCTCTGCAACGCAGTCATGCGCTCCGCATCGTGGTCAAGTATTGCACCTGAGCCATGAATGACCTCACCTTGGATCTCGATAATAACTGCCTTCATTAGGATTGGGTTTACGATCACGATGTCGCCGTAGCAGACCTTTTGGCCTGCGATGCTTTGGGCTGCCACGGATAGAGGGGTTAAATCGTTGAGGTACACGTATCTGAATCCTGAACCACCTAGACGTCGAGAACGACTTAGAAGCAGTACCCCCGCGACCTCGAGCGGAGACGCAGCAATGCCGATAACCTGCTGAGCGGCATCATAAAACTGCTTTCCCCACATTTGACTTTTGACCTTGTCGGCGAATCGATGTAGATCGCTTAGCTCGATGAGCGGCTTTCTCATCCAAAGAGAAGTGCCTTTGAGTTTCGTAACCTCTCTTCCATCCTCACGCTTGTTCGTTTGGCCTTCTTTATCTGTGGCCTTTACGGTTGCGCGGGCGTAAACTCGTTTCCAAGGAACCTCGTCTTCGCCTTCTCCAAGTTCGAACAGATCCTGCGTGCTGGAATTGCGATTCTCCTCTACCGCCATTTTTAACTGCATTTCGGCAGCGGGAGCAAGCTCGAAAACGGAAAAGCAACCGCAAAGTTCGTACATAGCCAGTACGAGATCTATTTGGGACACAAAGCGTGTCATAGTAAATAATGTGTTAAGCGGATTGGTAACACTAAAGCCTAAATTAGTGTCGATTGTTGTGCTGACATCCGATGTCCCTTCCCAGCGAATAGTGGAGCGCAATCCCGAGTGGTGATTGCAATAACCTGGCGAAGCAACAGCGATAATCGGGGTCTTGAGGACGTCGGTTACGAATGGGGCTTGGGATAGAGCTCGCCAGCCTTCTTCGGAGTTGGGTAGGCGCGGGTAGAGGTCGCGCACCTGCGGTGGGCAGCGCCAATAGCGGAATGCGGTGTTTGCGCAGACGATTTCGTCCATTTGCGCCTCCCTTGGTATCGGCCGTAGGCCATGCGGTTGTGGTCGTGGACGATTATCTACTGGGGCATCATGCGGGTAAGTACCGGAAGCTGACCAAACGCTGACCAAAAAATGGATGGGATGTGTTGAAAGGTTGTCACGAGGCGTGAATGTGCTGGTACGAGCTGTGAGCCAGTGGTCTTTTTCTCCACAATTGCGTATGAATCATGCAAAGAATTCATTGAAAGATCGCGTGAACTATTTTCAAAATGCTCGACGACGTCACTCTATAGTTGGTCAACGAACGAAAATAATATTCAATATGTAGGAACTATGAAGGGTTTGCGATCAATAAAAAATAGGACCCCATGCTAATAAAAATCGAAAATTTGGTGTCACTTTTGGTGTCACCCTTGGTATCAAATAGAAAAAGGCCAGAGGCTTAACACCTCTGACCTGCGCTTTTGATGGTGGGCGATACAAGATTCGAACTTGTGACCCCATCCGTGTGAAGGATATGCTCTACCCCTGAGCCAATCGCCCGTCGCCTTTCGGCAAAAGAGATACTAACATAGCCGCGCGAGGTTTTCCAAGAACTTTTTGCCCTCGATTTTAAATTCGTGCGCGTAAGTCAAGCCAAAGCAGTCAAGTCACCCAACAAACCAGCAGGTAAAATACCCATCGCGGATGCGATAAATTACGCGAATGCCATCAGTGCGAAACTTAAGTTCCCTACAACCTGCAAGAAGACCCGAAAGCGGCTTGCCAATTTCATCGGCCCGAAGTGCAAGACGCGCAATACCTTTGTCCACCATAGCGCGAACCGAGCCATCGAGTGACAGATACTCTTTCTCGGCAGTCTTGTCGTAAAACTCAACCTTAAACCTAGCCACGCTCACTCGAACAGCTCTTCGTCGGAAATGGGATCGGTTGCCTCGGCTTCTAGCATGGCCTCGAACCTCTCACGTCCCACGGTATCGGAGAACGGAATGCCCTTGCGATTCGAATCAGCGTCGCTCTGCGCGAGCCTTGCAGCGGCTATAGCGTGCAGGCGCTCCTCTCGGAGCTGTTCGAGTTCGACCGCCATCGCTTCGAACTCGTCGAAGCCAACGATAACAGTATCGATGCCATCGTTCCTGTCTGAGACAAATTGCGGTTCTCTTCGAGCGCGACGTCTCGCTTCGCCAAAATTTTTGCTTGCCTGCGTCGAAGTCAGCACCTGTTCGCGTCCGAAAACGAGTTTATTGTCTATCACGGCAACCATAGCAACCTCCTTTAAAATCTGTCTCTAATACGTATTATAGTTTCATTTAAATACGTACGTAAAGGAAAGTTAAACAGCAATATTCTTGCTATTGAATGTTTCGGATGAACAGGGTTTCGAATCGTACTCCAGAGCAACCGGTTGCCTGACAGGGTCTTCGATGGCGCAGTTTAGGGTCTTTGCGAGCGCCAATGCCGAAGAGACCGAGGCACGGCGTAGGTCGAGTCGGATCTGCTCGTAGACCTGTATAGCGCGAAGTAAACCCCCGATTGGGTGGCGAGCTATTTTTGCGTTAGACCGGCTGGGCTTTCCCGTTGCTATCAACGCATCCCCATCACGGATGGCCTTTAGGCTCTCAACGTTGAGTACATCGGGAGGATCAGATAGCAGGATGATATTCGCAAACTCATCGTCCCGCACATGTTGCTTCATAGATGCGCACCTCATCTTGATCGATGCTTTGGCGGAAAGCCGGGCGCATGTGCTCTGGTGGGTTGGTGACGATATCAACCTTTCGTCCAAGTTCCTTCTCGAGCTCATGGGAGAGTTCGTAAAGCGTGCCGAACGTCATGGTGTTGCCGCAGATTAGGCGCAAGTCAATATCGCTATCGGGCGTTTGCTCGCCTCGGGCAAACGAGCCAAATAAATATGCTTCGCTGACGTCGTATTGAGCCAGCACGCGGGAGGCGGCGGTGGATATGTCGGAAGGCGAAATCATGGGATATTTTCCGTTCAACAGTAGAGCGTCAGGGGGCCAGTGCCGATACCGCGGGTCCGGCTTTTTGCCGTTCTGCAAGCTCGAAGATAAACGGAGCGTTTGATCTAACGAACTCGGTCAAAAAATCTAGATCGTCAGTAGAAAAACCTTCGACATTGAACCAATTAACCGCAGGCAAGAAGCATTCCGCATGGTCAAAGCCAGGGCCAACCGGACGCTCGGCGGCTACGCGAACGGTCCCGTCATCTCGTTTTTCTGAGTAGGCAAGCTGAGAGCCGTCATCTAGCTGAACATAGCTCAAAAGCATTGCTACCTCGTTTACAACTTTTTGAGTTTAAAGCCTTGTTCACGGTCACCGTCGTTTTGGCCGTTGTCGTGGTCGTCTTTAACGTGGAGGCCGCGGGCTTCACTGCAGGATCCGCACCGGGTTGTGCCGCAGCAGGGACGGTAAAACCGGCAGGCTCACCCGTCCCACCGACAGGCACGTCGTTCCCGTCGGTCTCCCCCGCCGGCGTCGTGGCACCCTCGGGTTCAATCAACACATGCGCAGCCGGCAGGTGTCACAAACTACGCGAACACAAGCGATCCGCTCGTGCACGCGACTCCGCTATCGGCACCGATCGCATCAAGCCACGAGACATCGACGGAAAGTCGGCAGCCGGCCGTGCCATCGCCAAGACCTGCGTCCTACAGACACACACCATAAACGCGCACGCCCACTCCGGGGCCGGCGCCGATGGCCTCGCCCGCGTAGCCGTTAAGCTCCAGGTGGTCGGCATCGGTCCAGGCCCAGCCGGGGCCCGACACGCCCGGCTCGTAGTACGTCGCGCCCGCGATGATGAGGCTCTCCGCGCCCGCTGCATAAGAAGGCCCGCCCAGCAAAACGCATAGGCAGGTAATCGTCATTGTGCAGCTACATATCCAACAAGATTGAACAAATTGGATGCCATTAGGTTGAAATCCGAATGGTTTTGGTGGTTTCGATATTAAGGGAATTATCGGAACAGCTCATCATGGCTGCCAGTGCGTTCAAAGAAAGCTACCTCTTCGTTTGATGACCATATGACAAGCCAGTCGCCCGAGTTTGCTACGTGACATTCGTTTCGCCCTGCCCAGTTGCCGCTTAGCCGGTGCATATTATGACGTCGCTTTAATATGTCCATTGACTCAGGTGTATTCTGTAGCACCAGGTCAATTAGCTTTTGAAGCTCAGATAAATCCCATTTACGGCGCTTTGCTTTTTTCTTTAAATCGCGGGAGAAGGCTGCAGAGAACTCTGCGGTTAACGTGCTCATTGTGCCATCGCAGCAGCGATCAGATCGGCGCCATTGTCAAACCGTCCTTTTTTGCCAGATGCAAGAAAAGCGTCCCCCTCGCGAATGGCCTCAAGGCTTTCGGCACTGGGCTCCTCAGGGGCAAAAGTCAACGGGATGCGATGGGTGTTGACCATTTGCTTGAAGAAAGCGCGAGTCACGGACGACAAATCAAGTCCATAGTAATCAGCAACTTCCGCCGCCTCGCGTTTGAGGTCGTCGTCAACCCTGATGATTAATGTTGAGCTTGCCATTTTTAGACCTTCCAATCGCGTGAGTGTAACCTTATTATACTGCATATACAATAGTAGACTATGTAATTACAAGTAATTACATAGTCAATTAAGTGGTATGGCACGTCATACATTGCATGCACGAAAAAGGCAACGCTCCCTATCCGGAAATGTTGCCCTTAAAGCTTCAACAGAGGTCTTGTATTGCAGCTAGGTGCGTCGCGCAGTCTCAGCAGCGATATGTGGCACCAAAAAGCACCAACCCCAGCAGGAATAACGATAAAGATGCAGCGATCCAGTTGCTGTCGCCGGTTTTGGGGAGCGCCGAAGTGGTCGCGGTGGCAGCCTTGGGCTTGGTTGTCTTGGCGACCGTGGTCTTGGTTACTGTCTTTGTTGTCTTGGTTGGCGTGGCCGCGGGTTTCAGAGAGGGATTTGCCGTGGGGCCTGTGGTGGGCTCTCCGGCAGTGGGGCTAGCATCGGTGGGTGACTTTTTCGCGCTATCGCCAGTCACCTCGCCCCTGTCGGTCTCCCCCGCCGGAGGCGTGGCGACATCGGGCTCAACCACCACGTGCGGTGTCACCGCACCAGAGGCATCCAACACGCCACCAGCACCAAAGACCCCGCCAGCAGGCGCCACAAAGCGCGCAGACACAAGCGACCCGCCCAAGCACGCAACGCCGCCATCGGCGCCGGCCGCATCAAGCCACGAGGCGTCGACGGAAAGCCGACAGCCGGCAGCACCGTCGCCAAGGCCCGCATCCTGCAGATACACGCCGTAGGCGCGCACGCCCGCTTCGGACCCGGCGCCCGCGGCAACGACGCGCCCGCCGCCGCGCACGGCCATGTCGCCGGCAATCACGCCGGCGACCGCCTCGTTTGTAATATCGGCCCCGTCTGCCCGCGCATCGACGGTGCAGCCGTCAACCACGAGCGCCTGCGACACGTGGATCCCGCACTGCGAGCCCGTCGCCGTCAGGGTCCCGGTGCCGCGAAGCGTCAGGTTGCCCCACACCTCCATGCCGCACAGCGTGATGTCCGCATCGGGCGCATGCGACTCCGTCACGGAGTTCTGCCCGGCAAGCGTCAGCACCAGGTCGCCCTCGCGCCGATGGCCTCGCCCGCGTAGCCATTAAGCTCCAGGTGGTCGGCATCGGTCCAGACCCAGCCGGGGCCCGACACGCCCGGCTCGTAGTACGTCGCGCCCGCGATGATGAGGCTCTCCGCGCCAGCGGCATAAGAAGGCCCGCCCAGCAAAACGCATAGGCAGGCCATGGCAACAATCGGAATGTAATGACGGCTGGTGTGGGACTTGGCAGCAAACATACCTGCTCCGATCTTCGCAGGAGCCAATAGAATGTGCACCAGAAAATGCCCTGGTAGCAGCAATTAATAGTTTAGCGAGATCAATGCGGGAGCAAAGAGAAATCGTGTGGGCAATGTCCACAATTAGGTGTAAATCGTTTTGCCAGTCGGTGAAAGGAGGGATCAACGGATTAGATATCCATCTTATTAAAGTCGATGGAATATCCCATGGACTTGAGTTCTTTCAAGAGGCCGAACTCCCAACTGTCTGTTCCGGTATAAACGACGCCCTGTAGATCGGAGGGAATCTCGATACCTTTGTCAACAAGAATTGCAACGTTTTCCCTGCCAAGCCGACCAATAAAGTATCCGGCTTCAAATACAACATTTTGTCTAGCCCTGGGCTTTTCCGACTGTTCTGCCTGGGCTCTTCCTTCGTCGTCCGCCGTAAAAAGGCATACCGCTCCTGCTGCATCGCCTTCAATTTCCAGCTTTTCGATGATTGTCTTGCCCTGATTTGACTGCTCGTTTAGGACAACCGCCGTCAGGCCCTGCCTTTCGATGATTCTCGCGACCCTTTCTCTAAGCTCTCCGTTGTGACCATGAACGATAAATACCTTCGAATAATCTCCAACATTTGCAGTCGATCCGGTTTCCCCTTCGTCTGAAAACTCATCAAGGTATGTCTCCAGCACAGCTTTTGCACTGCGCAGGCCGTCCGCACAGGCTTCAACGAAAGCCGAGTCGGGCGTACCGGAGGTGAAAAAAGACAACGAGTAGCTGATTTTGTTAAAGCTTTTAAATTCGTAGCTGTCTTTTCCAAATCGCCTAATTAAAAGCCTGTCCGCCCTTGTCTTCCATGCTTTAAAGTCAGGCGAACTAGAGCTGATGTATTTCTTTGAAAGTTCGTCTGCTGTTTCGCACAACTGCTGCAAAATTTCAAAATCAGACATTAAGCCTTCTTTCTATAACCAATAACGGAGCTAAGAAGCATCTTATTCCAATGAGCGGCCAAATCTCTTTACTGTTTCCTCGGTGCCCCTATCGGAGATGGACTTGCCCAGTGCGAACTCAATAGCGTCCAGCAAAGCCATGACGCGAGCTTTGAAATAGGCATCAAAGTCATCATTAATGAACGCATCCCAGTCAATGAGATTCGATTCGATGACGGAGTTCACAGTGTTCGATGTCAGCTTTCTTAACGAATTTCGCTGAGTAGACGCTGGGGGCCGCGCCTCCAATTTCTGTGCCCGAATAGGAGTACGAGCACGTCGGTCAAGATGCATTCGGTGGTCAACATGGCGGGATCTATCTGCGAGCGGAAAACAAGCGGCGCTGCTAATGGTAGCGCCGCTCGCATCATCAAAGAAGAATCGTTATCGATTGTCTCTGGGACTTTTCGTTCAAAACCAGAGCATGTCGACTACTGCTTATCGAAGTACATCCACCCTACAGGCTGCATTAGATCGTAATAATCGACGGGCGTTTTGAAGCGAATCCTGCCCAAATAACCACGCTTTTCAGCAACCAACTGCATCTGTCTGCGTCACGGCAAACTCTTTGAATTGGCGTTGCGGCAAGTTTGTCTTAAGAAAATAAGGCTGTTAAGACAAACCCATTTTGACGTTTACGTAACGTCGACCATCGATCAAGCCGTATTATTCGGAGTTAGAATTATCGCCCAACGACGCTGAGCCGGTGACCATCCAATGATTTTTGGCATCGATATAGACATCGCCAATCTGATTGTCCAAGCATTCATCGGACTCGTTACCTTGGTGGCCTTGATTGTCGCATTCTGGCAAGGCAGCCAGAGCAAAAGGAACAGGGAGGACGACATCAAGCGGTATCAGCCATCCCGCATATCGGCATGGTACGAAGGGGGTCGAAACCGTACCGGTCAGCCCGAGGACAATCGATTCGTCTGGCAGTTCGTCGTGCTTCGAAACGAAAGCGAGTCCCCCGTCTACGACGCAATCGTCACCTGCGTCGGGATTAGCGGAGCCGGCCCCTCTTTCAAAGGAGAGGACAACCGCCCCGTTTTTCCCAACCGCGTCTGCGTCGGCACGCTTCCTCCTGGAGCATGGTACATATGGCTCCCGACGGAAGGGCACGGAATGGGAGTACGCACGGCGCCCGAAACGGCTTTCACCGACGCAAACGGAACATCGTGGGTTCGGCGAGGCAACGGAAGGCTCGAGGAGATTCCTATGGAGCCGGCCTCGTTCTACAGGCTGTCCCTCCCCTTGCCCTGGCGCGGATGCGAAAAGCTGACCGAGTAGCCCCTTGGCATCGTCGCTTCAAGCATTGGGTTTTCCGAACTGAGACGCGACCTTCTCCAGCCGTTCCGGATAACGGGAAAGTCAGAAACACTCGGGTCTACGGGGCGGGATCGCGAGGGCGACTCCGCCCTATTTTTCCGATGCACCCATGAATTGATGCGAGATCGGCATCGTTTCCTCGAAGCGCTTACTTACAGATCTATGTTGGACCATTTGCATGACTCCAAGTAGATATTAAAAAACCCGTTGCCGGAACAAGCCGGTAACAGGCTCACTTTGCTACAACGCTATAAAGAGTGCCAATATCGAAAGTCAATTTATAATCCTACAGCGATGTGAATTCACGATCGGACCTCGCATCGATGCACCGGGGCCGCTGTTCGTGACCAAGCCCGACCATGACGGCGAGGCGGTCGACGAGTTCAACGAACCGCGTTCGGGCATAAAGTTCAATTTGGTAACCGGTGAGATCCTGGCATAGGAGGCATGGATGGAAGTGAGGTCGATGTTGAGCGAAGACGGCCGAATCATCAGGGTGGACAACCCGTGGTGGTCGTTTTACATCGATACCAAGCTGGCCCCGGAGCTTGATAAGCACAGGTGCGGGAAATGGATGTTCTTCTTCAATGATATTGAGTTCGTAGAGGAGGTCTGCCGTGAAGCGGCTCTCGGTAAGGTGGTTGCTGAATGCAAGCACAGCTCCTGCGAGACCCTCGCGAAGGGCAGGCGCGGTGTCGCGTGCTTCTATTTGAATATGGACGACGACGAAGCGCATCGCCGCGTGATCGCATTCATGTTGGAACAAGACCTGATTCGGAGAACGAAGTCGGGAAAGCTGTTCAACATCGGCTTCAAGCTTGATGATCAGACGCGAGCGAGAGAATATGAGGCCGCTTTCAAGGCGCAGATCAGACTTGGCGACTTTATCGACCTTGAGTCTGGCGAGTTTCTTTAGCAATCCCGCTGTGATGCTACGTTAATTTACTGGTTATGATTCACAACTATCGGACGTTAAATTTCTGGTTGGGGCCGGTGGTCAAATCGATCCCAACCAATGGTTTTACAAACGATAAAGAGCGGTCTCCAGCTACTTATTTACCATTCTCGACAAGATAATCGAAGTCAATAAGTTGAAGTTGCTCTACGAACTTCTCCAAATACAAGACGACTTCCTCGTCGTTCACGAATAGCGGCCTGTCCTGCGTCAGTCCGCCTGATTTGTCCTGCGGATAGCGGAGACTGATGCCGTTGTCATCGATGTCGGCAATGGCATTTACAAAAGCACCCATGTTCTTGATGGTTCTATTGTCTTCACGGCACTTTTGCTTCGGAAACCTCGAGAGCAAGGAATTCCACAGGTTTCTAAGGCTGTGGTCTTTCTTAGGCTTAGCCCCACATTTTTTTATCGCCCTCTTGATTGAAAGCTCAATACAGTGCCTTGTGAGGAACATCACCGGAATCGCGTAGGAATGCTCCAGGAACACATACATGCCCGGCCTGTCGGTCGCTCTCCTCCCGGCGGCCGCAAGCTCCTTGGCGGCATTGAGGAAGGATTTAATGAATTCATCGTCGAACCTGTCGGCTTTAAGTTCGTCTTTCACTAGGGCAGACGAGTCCAACAGCGTGAAATACCTTAAAGTGGGGTCATCAAGGCCATCCATCTGAGGCTTCATGACCTGTTGATCCTTGTATTTAGGGAAAACATGGTCATTGAACATGCTATCCATCAGAGAATCTCTCCTGTCTTCGCGTCCATCCTCGCCCCCGACCTCGGGTTGGTGAAATCGTATACGGCCTCGCTATCATGGTCGGGCTCGATCACGAACAGCGGCCCGACACGAGCACGTCGGCCAAGATGCGTTCGGTGGTCAACATGACGGGGCCTATCTGCGTACGGAACATAAAAGAAGCGGCGCTGCTAATGGTAGCGCCGCCTGCATCATCAAAGAAGAATCGTTATCGATCGCCTCGGGGACTCTTCGTTCAAAACCAGAGTGTGTCGATTACCATTCATCGAAGTCCATCCACTCCACAGGCAGCAGCAGACCGTAATAATCGACGGGCGTTTTGAATCGAATCCTGCCCAAATGACCGTCGCTCTTCCGCACCCAACTGCGTCCGTAGCGATCGGTGAAAGCCACCTCGCAGCCGAGGGCCTTATGCATCGAGCAATCGAGATGCCCGATACACCTCACGGTTTTGCCCGGAGCAACGGACGAGAGTAGAACTCTGCAGCCACACCCCTCGACGTCCCTCCCGTCTTGAGGCCCGGCACCTTGGACGAGCGCGGCAGTGAGGATAACTTGGTAAACGACGTCGTTGCTATTGTTCATCACTTCTAGTCCGAACTGCGGCCCGAAATCAACCCTGCACCTGCCAACCGTGGCCGTCTCCCCCTCGGGCATCCTGACCACACGGGCACAGATGGCCGAGGCCTGGCTCCGCGCGGCCGCCCGGCGGCCCCGTATCAGCGTGACAATCCACTGGAGGAGAGTGAGCGCCAACGAGAGGAAAGCAACAGCCGTGCCGAAATCGATTTGACCGTTGAAACTAATTACAACGCTATCTGGGAACATTTGGTCAACCCATCCGCCAGCGCCGCCGCCTCAAGGAGAGGCTTCCGGTCAACGGGCCCCACTTGGCGAACGGCTCGCTTCTCCCGTCGCACATCCCGCATTCTGGCCGCAGGCCTCTCGTGAATCCATGGGTAAAAGAGCACGCGGTAGCGCTCGTAAAACCCTTCTCCAGGCATATCATCATCGGAGCGCACGATATCACAGTCTCCTTCCTCTACAGATTCCGCCTTATGGAGACCCTACACCAACAATCGCGACACTACCTTCGCCATCGGCTCGTCGGCGTCCAAGCGCCACCTCCAATCAATCTCGCCCCGCCGCGAAAAGCAGGAAGCCGACCCGAAGGACGGCTCCCCAGTGTCCCGTGCGGCGGAGGATGACCGCACGGCTATGTTCCTAGACGTGTCGCCATGCCGAGGGCCGCCCCGGAGGACGGCCCTCGGCATGGCGTTCGGGCTACAGCCCGATGAGCCCCCTGAGTCCAGGGTGGGAGAGCGCCATCATCGCAGCCATGATGACCACGAGGACGACGTCTGCGGCGATCAGACAGTTCCTCGGCCATTTTCCCAGCTCGACATTCCGATGGTTGAAGGACATCTTCCAGATGAAGACCAGCAGGATGCAGACCGTGTTGATGAGCACGAAGCCCACGAGCGCGGCGAGGAGCACGATGGCGCGTATGCCGCCGTCGATGCCGAGCGCGCCCATCGCGGAGGTCGAGAACCCGACGCCGCCGTTGAAGGCGAGCACGACCGCCGCGAACACGCCGAGGATCGCGATGTACTCCATCCTCGTCTTGTCGAGGCGCTCGTCGAACTCCCTTTCCAGCTCTGCGCGTTTCTGGTCCGCCTCGTCCCTTTCCGCTTTCACTTCGGCGATTGCCGCTTTGAATGTGCGCATGGCCTGCTGCTGTTCGATGTCGTGGCTCAGCCTCGTCTTTTCCAGGTCGATGTGGTCGGCGAGTTTGAGGACACTTTTCGCCTGGTCACAAAATCCATGTTTCGTCAGGTTGTCATGGATGATGCGAATGTTCTCGGCGAGGCAGTTGACCGAATAGGGGACCCCTTCGTCCAAGTCCCCAGGGGACTGCCCGAGTGCATTGAATACCAGGTCGCAGATGTCGGCATATCTATGGCGATAGGGCTCGCTCCCCCCATATAGCTTTACGAAGAAGTTCGAGGCTCGGCGGATGTCATCCTGGGAGAGCACCGCAGCATCATCCGTGCTGGCGAGGGATTCGAGCATGTCGCGGAGAGCCTTGCGTTTCTCTGCGTCGTCGCTGCCTGCGTTTATTGGGGGAACTTTCAGGGGTGGCTTCGAAAGAGTCCCAATCTTGCTGGTGAGCAGAGAGAGGGCCCTTTCGAAGTTTTCGGCCGCCTTTGCGTAGTCTTGCTCGGTCACTCAGAGACCTCGCTAGCGCACTGCATGATCAATTCATTTGGGATGATTCCCTTGTGTAGGCGCTTCTGGTTGTAGATGACGTCCCACGGAGACCCCTCGGCGTGTGAGATCCTGACGAGCTCCCATGGGGATTTCTCGGCGAGCATGTCCACCCCCGCATCCAGAAACGGGCGGATGGAATCATTTATCTCGGTGTCGAACTCGCGTTTTATCGGGAAGCCGCCGCAGTCAGAGAACTTAACGTAGACATCTCTGATGACCGGGCCGTAGGGCCATGCCTCAAACTGGTCGGCGAATAGCAGCTCGCCGGTCTCGCTCGCGTGTATGACTTGCAGGAAGTAAAGAATCTTCTGGAGCTGAAGATTGCTGATTGGCGTGTCGTGGCGATATCGCCTGCTGACGGCGTACTCGGCGATTTCCATCGCACAGTACTCTGTCCCGATTTGGACTTTCATCTGTTTCCTCCTTTCCCAAATCATACCAGTGATGTGCTTCCCATCTGCGCTTATCGTGATAAAAGCATCTCAGCTCGCCCGGACAAAAAACGGACGGTCCCTCCAGCGGGGGTTCCGGTCTCGGACGCGCCCCCTAGTCCTCCACGGCCCCAGCACCAGGGCGAACGGCACGTGCAGCAGGAACGCCATGAGCACGAGCGCCGTGACCGCAATGCCCAACGCCCATTTCACGTCTTCGCCAATCACTTCATCTCCTTCCGCTCGAACCTGCAGAAGCGCGCACATGCGCCCAAGGTCGCTACCGTGTATCTCGCGATCACCACATCCCTCGCTAATGGCGCGCGTGGCCCTGCGGTCGGCGAGCCCGGACTCGAGCACCCAGCTGACCACCGAGCAGATCGAGGGGTTCTGCCCCAAGGCGTCCGAGGCGCTCGAAGAGGCCGAGGCCGACGCGCTGGCCTACCTCGACTTCCCCTACGAGCACCACGTGAGACTTCGCACCAACAACGTGCAGTAGCGCGCCAACCGCGAGCCCAAGCGCCGCGGCTGCGTGGTGCAGGTCTTCCCCAGCAGGAAGTCGCTCATCAGGATGATGGGAGCGGTGTTCTCAGAGATGGACGAGGGCTGGGCCGGACGCCGCCAGTTCAACGAAGACCCCATCGGCAGGGCCGTCGAGGGCGCCAAGGTGAACGCGCCTGCCTACGAGGGCCCTGCCGCCGAGCACGCGGCCGGGATCATCGCACTCGTCGCGGCCGGTAACCCCGTTGTCGGCAGGAAGGCGGCGTGACATAGGCTAGAATGACGGCATTCTAGATGATTCTCGGTTCCTCGGGCAGCCTGTGGCCACCCTCGAGAACCGAGCCCTACATCATGATTCGCGACACTACCATACTGTTGATAAGCGAAAGGGGCTTGCGATGCGTAAGTCAGCAAGATACTTGGGGCGGGATGTTGGGCTTAACGCAGAGGAGGTGAATGTCTGGCTGAAGGAAGAAGGCTACCTCGAAGGCGAACCTGGAGATTATAGGGTCACCGAGAAGGGGCGTCCTTATGCCACGCAGAGGCACTGGGAAACCGGAAGCCCTAATCATGCTGGCTATGTTTCCACGTCATGGAAAGAGGAAATCCTCAATGAAATTGGCCCGCTTTCCCCGGAACGCAGACGTGAGCTTTCCGATTCGGTTGCAGCCAATCGCGCCGAAAAGAAAAGGCAGAGAGAAGAGTGGGAGGCATCGCTTGCGGCAAATGGCGATGACAGTCTTGATGACGGCCAGCGCGATGGCAATGATGCCTCCGATTCGAACGGTGGCAAGGTGGCGGCTGCTGCGATTACCGTAATTGCCGTTAGCTTTCTGGCGGTGAAAGGTGCTCAGGCGGCAAAGCCTCATGTCGAAAAATGGTGGCGTGAGACCGCGCGTCCAAAGATTGTCAAGACAAAGAAAAACGTTATGGCGAAGTTCAAGGGAGTATCTGACGAGCAGGGCGAGGAGGCTGATCCTAAGACAACGGAGAAGACAGCAGATTAACCTTTAGCGCCTTTCAGTGGCGAGGAGAAGCAGCACGCTGCGCCCTCACCCACGCAAGATGTCGTCCATAATTGCGAACCTCACTGCTTCGATCGAGTGGTCGTTGCCGTCGGGGATGCCCTCAAGCCACGTCCCGTCGCAGTCGTGGTCGTGGTCGTACTTCTTGAGCCTGGACTTCTCATGCGCCAGCGGGCAGCGCACCGGGTCGATGCAGATTTTGCGCACCCTGCCAGCACTCGTAGGAGAGCCGCCTCGTGTTGCTCTTGGGCACGAGCCTCACCTGCAGCCCCACCTTGCGCGGCACATGGCCATCGACTGCTTGCATTCGGGCGTTTCGCCGCACCAGATCAGATCGCCGTGCAGGTATACGTCCCCGCCGGGCTCGTCCGCGTAGGCGTACAACTGGGTGAATAGCATCACCACAGTATTTATGGCGAGGAAGGCCACAAGCAAAGGCGCAAGAAATACAATACACGACGCACGACGCTCCACCAACCAACCGCCATTCAGGGACACATTCGGCCAACTGCGCACTAAACAAAGCGGGGTCCGGAGCGCTAGTCCGGGACCCCGCTTTGTTTCGCAAGGGCTGCTACCTCTACTGCCCCTGGGCCCTGTAGCGTGCCTCCGTGGCCTCCTTGGCCGGGCGCCACCAGGACTCGTTCTCGACGTACCAGTCGATGGTCTGCTTGAGTCCCTCGGCGAAGTCGGTGTGGGCCGGCCTCCAGCCCAGCTCGCGCTGGAGCTTGGTGCTGTCGATGGCGTAGCGGCGGTCGTGGCCGGGGCGGTCGGCGACCCAGTCGAAGTCCTCGGGGTCGCGGCCCATCGCCTCGAGGATCATGCGCAGGACCGTGATGTTGTTCTTCTCGCCGTCGGCGCCGATGAGGTAGGTCTCCCCCATGCGGCCCTTCGTGAGGATGTCCCAGACGGCCGAGGAGTGGTCCTCGGTGTGGATCCAGTCGCGGACGTTCTCGCCGCGGCCGTAGAGCTTGGGGCGCACGCCGTCGACGATGTTCGAGATCTGCCTGGGGATGAACTTCTCCACGTGCTGGTAGGGGCCGTAGTTGTTGGAGCAGTTGGAGATCGTGGTGCGAAGCCCGTAGGTGCGGGTCCATGCGCGCACTAGCATGTCGGAGCTCGCCTTGGTCGAGCTGTACGGCGAGGAGGGCTTATACGGCGTCTCCTCGGTGAACTTCGCCGGGTCGTCGAGCGCCAGGTCGCCGTAGACCTCGTCGGTGGAGACGTGGTGGTAGCGGATGCCGTACTTCCTCACGGCCTCCAGGAGGCGGAAGGTGCCCTCCACGTTGGTGCGCAGGAACGGCTCCGGGTCGGCGATGGAGTTGTCGTTGTGGCTCTCGGCGGCGTAGTGGACGATCGCGTCGTGGCCGGGGACGATCCTATCGAGCAGCTCCGCGTCGC
>OGYG01000478.1_pt1 | contig 40832 bp, 31 predicted proteins | sample 1576481 | NCBI WGS metagenome assembly OGYG01 (sample SAMEA3541497, study PRJEB24748) | human gut metagenome | biome: human gut; feature: human-associated habitat; material: faeces | place: China | collected 2012 | reverse complement strand
GGAACTTGGCGGTTCGTTAAAGAACGTGATCGCGCTTGCAGCCGGAATGGCAGACGGTCTGGGATATGGGGATAACACGAAAGCGGCACTCATCACCAGAGGAATGTTTGAGATGAACAAGCTTGCTGTGACGATGGGCGCAAAACAGGAGACGTTAAACGGACTTACCGGAATCGGTGATCTGATCGTGACCTGTGAGAGTAAACACAGCCGTAACCGCAAAGCCGGAATGCTGATCGGACAGGGTTACACCATGCAGCAGGCGATGGACGAAGTGAAAATGGTCGTAGAAGGTGTCTACTCTGCGAAAGCAGCGATCGCCCTTGCAAAAAAATACGGTGTAGATATGCCGATCATTGAGGAAGTCAACAAAGTATTATTTGAGGACAAACCGGCAAAAGAGGCGGTCAATGACCTGATGCTCCGCGATAAGAAAATGGAACATGGCAATCTTGGCTGGGAAGATTAAGAATGCAGGAGTTCCTTATAATTTGCAGGGAAAAACGTATGGAAGAATTAAGATTTAATTAAAAAATATATCTGACAGATTGTGCTAGAATGGAGAATATAAATGAAGATCAATATAAAAAAACTTGATGCGGATGCAGTACTCCCGACAAGGGGAAGCAGTCAGGCGGCAGGCTATGATCTGTATGCAAAAAGTTCTGAGGATACTGTGATTCCACCACACAAAACAGTGATGGTCGGCACAGGACTTGCGATGGAAATACCGGAAGGATATTTCGGTGCGATTTTTGCAAGAAGCGGTCTTGCCTCCAAGCAGGGACTGCGCCCGGCAAATTGTGTCGGAGTAGTGGATTCTGACTACCGGGGAGAATTTATGATCGCCTTACATAATGATACGGATGAGGAGCGTGTGATCGCCGGAAAAGAGCGCATTGCACAGATGGTCGTAATGCCGTATCTTTCTGTTGAGTTTGAGGAAGTAGAAGAATTGAATGAGACGGAGCGCGGGGAAGGCGGATTTGGTTCTACCGGAAGAAAGTAATATCCGGAAAATGCCGGAATAGTGGGGTTAAGGAGGTATTTTATTATGGAAAGCAGAATGGTAAAGTTTTATTCAAAAGAGAGCAATATGGTTGCGATTCATGCAATTCCAGGACATTTTGCAACCAGTCATTCCCATATCAATTACTACATTGATATCACAAGCCTGAAGACAAGAATCCGGGAAGCAAAAGAGGTTGCCCGCGTGCTGTATCAGAAGATCGGCAGAGTTCCCTATGTGGATACGATCGTATGTATGGACGGTACGGAAGTGATCGGTGCATTTTTAGCGGAAGAGTTTGAAAAAGGAGATATGGCATCCACAAACCGCCACGAGACGATATACGTGGTATCACCGGAGATGAACAGCAATAACCAGCTCTTGTTCCGTGATAATATCAAACCAAGTATTGCGGGAAAACATGTGATCTTATTATCTGCATCTACCACAACCGGAAAGACAATCCACAGAAGTCTCGAGGGAATCCGTTACTATGGCGGCGTGACCGAGGCAGTGGCATCTGTGTTCAGCACTGTAAATGAGATGGACGGTTTTCAGGTACACGCGGTGTTCCATGCAGAGGATCTTCCGGGATATGCGGCTTATACAGCACAGGATTGCCCGTTCTGTAAAAAGGGAATCAAGCTGGATGCCGTGGTCAATGGATTCGGTTATTCTAAGTTATGATCAGAAATGAATGTATGGAATAAAAGATACAGGCAGGTTGCTTCGTCAATTTGACGGAAAAAGATGAAATATCAGTGCAATCTGACGAAGAAATCAAAAAACAGTCAAAATCACTGTGAGTTCCTACAAGAAATCGACAGATTCTTTGTGTAGGTAACATATGGCGTTTTTTGCTGTTTTTTTGTATAGTAAATATATCAAGAAACGAACAATTTATCAGGAGGTATTTACACCAATGGCAAGTTTATCATTAACAAATGTATGTAAAGTTTATCCTAACGGTTTTGAAGCTGTTAAGGATTTCAGCCTTGAAGTAGAAGATCAGGAGTTCATCATCTTCGTAGGACCATCCGGATGTGGTAAATCTACTACACTTCGTATGATCGCAGGTCTTGAAGAGATTTCTTCCGGTGAATTAAAAATCGATGGAAGAGTTGTAAACGACGTAGAGCCAAAAGACAGAGATATCGCAATGGTATTCCAGAACTACGCATTATATCCACATATGACCGTATTTGACAATATGGCATTCGGATTAAAATTAAGAAAAGTTCCTAAGGATGAGATCAAGAAAAAAGTAGAAGAAGCTGCTAAGATCCTTGATCTTGAGAAATTATTAGACCGTAAACCAAAGGCTTTATCCGGTGGACAGAGACAGCGTGTTGCTATGGGACGTGCTATCGTTCGTAATCCTAAGGTATTCCTTATGGATGAGCCTCTTTCCAACCTGGATGCTAAACTTCGTGTACAGATGCGTATCGAGATTTCCAAGATCCACCAGAGACTGGGTGCAACAATCATCTATGTAACACATGACCAGACAGAGGCTATGACTCTTGGTACCAGAATCGTTGTTATGAAAGACGGCGTTGTTCAGCAGGTAGATACTCCTCAGAACCTGTACCAGAAACCAGGCAACCTGTTCGTAGCTGGATTCATGGGATCCCCGCAGATGAACTTCCTGGATGCAGAAATCAAAGAAAAAGGTTCCGATCTTGTTGCAGTAATCGGCAAAGACGAACTTGTTATCCCGGCTGCCAAAGCAAAAGCTCTTAAAGATGGCGGCTATGTTGGAAAAACAGTTGTTATGGGTATCCGTCCGGAAGATGTTGCAGACAGAGCTGACGGTTCCATGTCTTCTACTGTTAAAGTATACGAGCTTCTTGGTGCAGAAGTATTCCTGTACTTCGATGTAAACGGAACTCAGATTACAGCTCGTGTTGATCCTGGCACAAAAGCAAAAACAGGTGATCCGGTTAAATTTGATTTCAACATGGAGAAAACTCATTTCTTCGACAAAGATACCGAACTGGTTATCACAAACTAAGATTCAATCAAAATATCAGACCCGGGGCAATTTACCCCGGGTCTTTTTTTCAGAAAACTATTTTCAGAAAGGATGGTTCAATGTCAGTACAGAGAACACTACAAAAATATATGGATGACTGGAAACGCATCAGTCATTTCGATTTCTGTCTTCTTCAGGAAGATAATTCCATTTTGGTCACCACCTGTGACCGCCGCCTTCCAGCAGAATCCAAACTGGAAGAATTCCGAAACAGCACTGCTCTTTGTCTGTCAAATGCCACCTGCTGTCTCTACAAAATAACAGAAAAAAATGAACAGCTTCTTCTCATTGTGTGGGGAAGCGAAGATTCTGTTTCCACGATTGGCGAACTGGCTGTCTGCCAGATTGAGAGTATCCTGGAAAGTTATGCCGAAAAAAATGACAAAAATGCCTTTATGCAGAAACTGCTCCTTGGAGATTATACAGATGTAGAGGCCTTTAACCGGGCACGCAAACTTCATATTTCTTCCAGTGCAAGGAGAGCTGTCTTTCTCGTTGAAACCCGTCAGTCCAAGGATGAACACGCCTTGGCTACCATCAAAAATATATTTTCTGCACGCACGCATGATTTCATCACTTCTATCGATAATCGTGGCATTATCATCGTCCGTGAACTGACATCTGCAGAAACATATGACGATCTGGAAAATATTGCACATATGCTTGTAGATATGTTGGGCACAGAAGCCATGACACAGGCCTGGGTTGCTTACAGCAACACGGCAAATGACCTGAAAGATCTTTCCAATGCATACAAAGAAGCCCGCACCGCTCTTGAAATTGGTAAAATTTTCTATGCCGAACGCAATGTCTTCGGATATCGCACTCTCGGTATTGGACGACTGCTATACCAGCTTCCGGTTTCCATCTGTGAAATGTTCATCCAGGAAATTTTCGGAGATGAATCACTGGATTCCATCGACGGAGAGACACTGGCGATCATCCGTACTTTCTTTGAGAATAATCTGAATCTGTCGGAGACATCCAGACAGTTGTATGTGCATAGGAATACGCTTGTGTATCGTTTTGAAAAGATACAGAAACGGTTTGGACTTGATCTCCGTACCTTCGAAGATGCTATGACCTTTAAGCTTGCCATGCTTGTGTCCCGGTATCTGCGATATCAGAACAGAACCTAAGGGGGAGTCGTTTTTATTTCAGGAGCATCAGGTGTTCAGGTGGAAGATAGAGATATTTCGGCAGGTTCTTATCATGCTCGTCCGTAAAACTTTTTTTCGGGCGCATCCACCAGAGAACTGCCCCGTCTTCCATTCCCGGACTTTTCACCAGATACTGATGTTCAAAGGTTGTCTCCACATACTCTGCCGCTTCAAATACCAGGCAGTTTTCTCCCGCCTTCTCTGACGGACGAATCCAGTGACCGCGGATTGCGATATGTGTCATATCCAGTTCCACCTTCTGCTCTGTACGAAGAGATATTCCCCAGTCCAGAGCAAATACCTGATATTCTCCCATACGTTCAATTCTCGAACTGTTTTTGCAGCCGGTCAGTCTTGCTGCTTCCAGAAGCTGTGGCTGTTCAAATAATTTTCTTGTATCACCAAATATCAGTGTCTTGCCATCTTTTAGAAGCATCAGCTCATTGCAAAATCTGAAGGCCTCATCTCGACTATGTGTGACCATCAGCATATCTCCCTGATACTGTTTTAGAAATTCCTGCATATCTTTTTGCAGTACATCCTTCAAATATCCATCCAGCGCAGAAAAAGGTTCATCCAGAAGGATCGCTTCCGGCTCACCGATCATCATTCTTGCCAGTGCAACTCTCTGCTGCTGTCCACCGGAAAGTTGTGATGGATAACGGTTTTCCAGTCCCTCCAACTGATATCTTTTCATAAAATCTCTGGCTTTTTCTTCTCTCTGTCCCTTCTCACCACGATAACCGCACAGAATATTATCTTTTACTGTCATTGTCGGAAACAATGCATAATTCTGAAACAGGTACCCAATCCGACGCTCCTGCGGCTTCAGATTGATTTTCTTTTCTGAGTCAAAAACTGTTCTTCCATTGATTACGATTTTGCCTCTGTCCGGCGTCTCAATTCCTGCGATACAACGAAGTGTCATACTCTTTCCACTTCCAGATGCACCGAGGATTCCAGTTGCTGCTGTATTGCTCTCAAACACTGACTTGAGCGAAAAGCCTTTAAAATTCTTTTCTATATTTACCTGTATTGCCATCAGATCCACCTTCTACTCTTCATGCCCCGCCCTGAGACAATATTGATCAGTGCCACGATCACAAACGAGATCACTACGATTACCACAACCCAGAACCCGGCTATATCATAATTCCCAGCCGAAGTTTCTGCTGCAATTGCAACGGACACTGTACGAGTCTTACCAAGAATGTTTCCTGCAAGCATGGAAGTCGCTCCATACTCACCAATTGCTCTTGCAAATGCCAGAACAGTTCCAGATGCAATTCCCGGCGCAGCCGCCGGAACGATCACTTTCCAGAAAATTCTGCGATCACTCATTCCCAGTGTCTGTCCTGCATAGATCAGATTCACATCCACCTGTTCAAAAGCAGCCCTTGCATTCCGGTACATCAGTGGAAATGCAATCACTGCAGCAGCGATCACGCAGCCTTTCCATGTCTGTACCACTTTAAAATCAAAATTCTCCATGAGAAATTTTCCGAAAGGTCTCCTGAGACTGAAGATCACCAGCAAAAAGAAACCAGCAACTGTCGGCGGAAGCACCAGTGGCATAGTCAGGATCCCATCCCATATTGCTCTCGATACCGGCTTCATCTTCATAATCTTACGTGCACAGAAAATTCCCAGAAAAAAGGCAATTATCGTAGCCACTGCTCCGGTCTTTAAAGAAATCCACAATGGACTCCAGTTTATTTCCTGTAAAAATTCCATTCTTTTCTTTCCTTTTGTATGTACAAAAAGGGGCTGACATATATGCCGCCCCTTTTATATGTAATCGATAATTATTTAGCTTCTTCTGCAGTATCTGTTTCTTCGGTTTTGTCTTCCTTTGCATCTTCTGCAGTTTCTTCTTTCTTATCATCTGCTTTATATGCGGCAAACCCATACTCTTCAAATACTTTCATGGCATCATCCGTCTGCAGGTACTCAAGAAATGCATCTGCTGCAGCTGCTTCTTCGTCAGATGCCTCTGCGTCTACAATAAGTCCCACCGGATAAAGAACCGGTGTTTCCAGAGAACCTTCCGGAGCTTCTGCGATAACATCTACTTTGTCTGCAACGGATGTAGCATCTGTTGCATAAACGATACCGATTTCGTTACTTCCCTCGCTGACAGATGCAAGCACATCTGTTACATTCTTGCCTTCATTGATCTCCATCTTGTTAACATCGTCTTCGATGCCAAGGTTTTTGAAGATTTCACGGGAATACTGTCCAACCGGTACATTCTCGCCCGCAAGCGCAATGTTCTTCGCATCTGTGATATTTTCGAAACCTGTAACTTTTGTTTCGCCATCCTTTGGTTTGATCAGAACAACTTTGTTCTCCAGGAGATCTACCACAGAGTCTTTCTTGGCCAGTTCCTCATCTACCAGCGCATCCATCTGTTTGGTTGCTGCTGAAAAGAAGATATCACATCTGGAACCTTCTTCGATCTGTGTCTGTAATGTACCTGAACTGTCTGCATTGAAAAGAATATTAACATCCGGATACTCTTCATTAAAATCTTTCTGGATCTCATCCATTGCATTTGCAAGGCTTGCTGCAATAAATACATACAGATCACCACTTGCATCCTCTGTTGTTGCAGCCTGTACACTTCCTGCACTCATTCCTGCTACCATAACGCCAGCCAGCATTACAGTTAATATTTTTTTCTTCATGAATATATCTCCCTTCTTTTCTCTCAAATGTTGTTCAATATTCATGCTAATATTTTAACTGTAATAAAAATTCAAATCAATTTAACAGCTGCAATTTGCAATAGAAATTTTTTATAGAACCTCAAAATATTTTAGTAGTTCCAGTCATCACTGCCACTGTCATAGGAATCTGAATCATTTCCCTCATCAACATAATCATCGCTTCCGTCATCATAGTCGTCACTGTCATCATAGCTGCTGCCATCATAATAACCACTGTTATCCGAAGAACTACTGTCATCACTACTGTCATCACTGCTGTCGTCACTGCTGTTGTCATAGCTACTACTGTCCGAAGAGCCACTGTCATCGCTGCTGTCATCACTACTGTAAGTTTCTGTATCACTGTCATCGGATTCATCAGAGGATGCTGTCTGCTGTGAGTTGCCCTTTGTATCTTTTTCAGACTTGTCTGCAAGACTTGTGTATGTAAGATATGCTGTGGAGCTTTCTTCATCATAAGCAAGAGATGCTTTTTCCATATCACTGAGATCAATGCTGTAAATCTGGTAAACATCTCCTTTTGCAGTAACGATCTTCATATCATATACAGTTGTAGTTGTTGTATCTGCTGATTCATCTGTACTGTCTGAAGAAACAGCTGTGTCACCCGGAGTATAGAACATCTGTACCTGTTCAGATGCTTTTACAGAAGCTTCTGCCGGAATCAGGTTCTTGCCCCAGTCATCCCCACCTGAAGTCATCAGATAGATTTCTCTGATATCATCCTCCAGCTTATTAGTCATATAAATATATTTCGCCTGAGAAGTTTTAACTCCAATCACTTTCGGAGCCGGTGTGGATGTCGGTACCGGTGTTACTGTTACCGGAACTTCTGTCGGTGTCGGTGTTGCTGCCGGAGTCGGTGTCACTTCAACAACCGGTTTTGAAGAACCACATCCTGTAAAGGTAAGTATCATTGTCATGCCAAGTACGAGCATTATATGTTTTGCTTTCATTATTTACCATCCTCTCCGGTCTGAAGACCGTTCTATTTCATTTTTTATTTTCTATAGTTCTTTTTATTATCCCATGTATGCTCTTAAAAGTCAAATCAGTGTTCATAAGTCAATATTCCGCGAGGTGTTTTGTCATATATATGACAAAATTCCGAGACATACAGGTCAAAATGCCATCACCGTAGGTGATTTAAAATGCATTTTGGCCAAGTGCTGTGAACGGAATGAACAGCAACTAAATCAGGCTGCCATAACAATATTTTACAGCAGCCTGGTCAGAATTTGATTCATTTCTATATTCAATTATCCAAGAAAATTTTTTCCTACAAAATAGCCCAGCACAAGAACACCAAGTACGATACGATACCAGCCAAAAGCCTTGAAATCATGTTTCTTAATATATCCCATCAGGAATTTGATGGCGATAATAGAAACAAAAAATGCAACCACAACACCGGTGACCAGTGTAAGAACCTCTGCCGGAGTGAATGTGAAGCCGAATTTTACCAGTTTCAGCAGACTCGCTCCGAACATAACCGGAATTGCCAGAAAAAAGGTAAATTCTGCTGCAACCGTTCTTGAAGTACCAACAAGGATACCTCCAATAATCGTGGAACCGGAACGGGATGTTCCCGGAATAACAGATAATACCTGAAAAATACCAATCTTGAATGCCGTGGCAAAACTCAGATCTTCAAGAGATGTACAGATTGGTTTTCTTCGTTTATTGTAATTTTCTACAATGATAAAAATCACACCATAAACGATAAGTGCAATTGCAACCACTACATAGTTATTAAATTTCTCTTCGATAAAATCATTGAATGGAAGCGCGATCACGATAGTCGGGATGCATGCCACTATAATCTTAAACCACAAAATCCATTTATCTTTATCACAGAACTTCTCCACAAAAGTCAGCACAATGCGAGAAAACGGATTCTTACGTGCAATCTGTGCTTTTTTCTTCTTGGGTATCTGTCGTATGTAAAATGGCCACAGCTTACTCCAATACAGGACAACAACCGCAAGGATTGCCCCCAGCTGAATAACTACCAGAAAAAAATCCTTAAATTCTGTGGTCATATCCATCTTGATAAACTCATCTACAAGGATCATATGACCGGTACTGCTGATTGGAAGCCACTCAGTAATACCCTCTACGATGCCGAGGATCACAACTTTTATAAACTCCAAAACACTCATGTTTCTTTTCCTCTCTGTTTTATTTTTCATGTATCAGTATATTACAGTTTCGGTGGTTCGTAAACCTTTCCATACATTTTAATTCAAAGTTTAAATTTGGGTTAACTTTTCTTTTCTGCAACATACAAGACCGGAGAAACTTCTGCGGCTTCTCCGGTCAGTAAATCATTTTTATTCGATTATCTGCTTGCGATCGTTGCAATATCGATCAGTGTCAGATTGTGAAGGTCTGTATTCTCAAGACTGGTTACAAGCGCCTCTGCGGTGTCCAGACTGGTAAGGACATTAACGCCTGTCTCAATCGCATTTCGCCGAATCACGAAACCGTCTTTCTGATGTTCCACACCCTGTGGAGGTGTATCAATAACAACATCGATCTTATGTCCCAGAATAAGGTCCATAAGGTTCGGCGCCGGCTGTTCCAGTTTGTTAGTACGGATTGCCTTGATTCCATTTTCTTTGAGGACTCTTGCTGTGCCTCTTGTTGCATAGATACGGTATCCAAGTGCCTCAAAACGCCTTGCGATCGGAACAACTTCCTGCTGATCTTCATCTTTGACAGTGATGATCATGTTCTTATACTTCGGAAGTTTGATTCCGGCTCCGATAAATGCTTTGTACAGAGCTTCGTTGAAGTTCTCTGCAATACCAAGACATTCACCTGTGGACTTCATCTCTGGTCCAAGGCTGATATCAGCGCCACGGATCTTCTCGAAGGAGAATACCGGCATCTTGATCGCGATATGTTTTGCTTCCGGCTGAAGCCCTGGCGTATATCCCATATCTTTGAGCTTGTATCCAAGGATCACTTTCGTTGCTAACGGTACGATCGGGATTCCGGTTACCTTACTGATGTATGGTACTGTACGGCTGGAACGCGGATTTACTTCGATAACATATACTTCTTCGCCACATACAATAAACTGAATATTGATCATACCAACTACATGAAGTGCTTTTGCAAGACGACGTGTATACTCAGCAATTGTATCTTTTGCTCTCTGGCTGATCGTCTGTGCCGGATATACGGAAATACTGTCTCCGGAATGGATACCAGCACGTTCAATATGCTCCATGATACCAGGAATCAGGATATCCTCTCCATCACAAACTGCATCGACTTCGATTTCTTTACCCATCAGGTATTTGTCAACCAGAATCGGATGTTCCTGTGCAATCTGATTGATGATTCCGATATATTCCTCTACATCCTCGTCACTGACTGCAATACGCATGCCCTGTCCACCAAGAACATATGAAGGACGAACAAGTACCGGATATCCTAACTCGTTGGCAGCCTTTTTAGCTTCCTCTGCTGTGAATACAGTCTGTCCCTTCGGTCTCGGGATCTCACATTTTTCAAGGATCTCATCAAAGAGCTCACGGTCCTCTGCAGCATCAACATCTTCTGCAGATGTTCCAAGGATCTTGACTCCCATCTTCATCAGTGCTTCTGTAAGCTTGATGGCAGTCTGTCCACCGAACTGCACAACTGCTCCGTCCGGTTTTTCAATATTTACGATGTTCTCCACATCTTCCGGTGTCAATGGCTCGAAATACAGCTTATCTGCAATATCAAAGTCTGTGCTGACAGTTTCCGGGTTATTGTTTACAATAATTGTCTCATAGCCTTCTTTTTTGAATGCCCATGTACAATGTACAGAACAGAAGTCAAATTCGATACCCTGTCCGATACGGATCGGTCCAGAACCAAGAACAAGAACTTTTTTCTTATCATGGGCAGCAACTGCTTCATTTTCTGTATCCGGGCCGCCATACACAGAATAGTAATATGGTGTTGCGGCAGCAAACTCAGCTGCACAGGTGTCTACCATCTTGTAAGCTGCTGTGATCTTATAACCCTGACGGAGAGCTTTGATATCTGCTTCTGTTCTTCCGCAAAGATTTGCGATCACATAATCCGGGAATTCCATGCGTTTTGCTTCAAGAAGAAGTTCTTCTGTAAGCGGCTGTGTCTTCAGAGCCTGTTCCATCTCTACCAGAATTGCAATTTTGTCAATAAACCATCTGTCGATCTTAGTGATTCTGTGGATATATTCTTTGGAAATATCTCTTCGGATTGCCTCCGCAATCTTCCAGATACGACGGTCATCTACAACTGCCAGTTCTTCAATCAGTTCATCCTCATCCAGGCCTGTGAAGTCATAGGACATCAGGCTGTCTACATGCTGCTCCAGAGAACGGATAGCTTTCATAAGTGCACCTTCGAAATTATGGCAGATACTCATAACCTCACCGGTAGCTTTCATCTGAGTAGTCAGTGTTCTCTTGGCAGTGATGAATTTATCAAATGGAAGTCTCGGAATTTTAACTACACAATAGTCAAGCATTGGCTCGAAACTTGCATATGTTTTTCCTGTAATGGCATTCGGGATTTCATCCAGTGTATATCCAAGCGCAATCTTCGCTGCAACTTTGGCAATCGGATAACCGGTAGCTTTACTTGCCAGTGCAGAAGAACGGCTTACACGAGGATTTACTTCGATAACACAGTATTCGAAGCTTTCCGGATGCAGTGCATACTGTACGTTACATCCACCTGTGATACCAAGTTCTGTGATAATATTCAGTGCTGATGTACGAAGCATCTGATATTCTTTGTCACCCAGTGTCTGAGACGGAGCAACTACGATAGAGTCACCTGTATGTACACCAACCGGGTCAATGTTTTCCATGTTGCAGACAGTAATACAGTTTCCTGCACTGTCACGCATTACTTCGTATTCGATTTCTTTCCATCCCGCGATACAACGTTCTACAAGAACTTCTCCTACACGGGAAAGTCTGAGACCATTCTCGAGGATTTCTCTCAGTTCGTATTCGTTATTAGCGATACCACCGCCACTTCCACCAAGTGTGTAAGCCGGACGGAGAACGACCGGATATCCTATCTTTTTAGTAAAAGCCACACCATCTTCTACTGTTGTTACGACTTTAGAAGCTGCAACCGGCTCACCGATTTTTTCCATGGTGTCTTTGAATTCCTGACGGTCTTCAGCCTTCTTGATCGTCTCTGCTGTGGTACCGATCAGGCGCACATTATGTTCTTTGAGAAAACCTTTTTCTTCCAGTTCCATTGCAAGGTTCAAACCTGCCTGGCCACCCAGTGTCGGCAGTACGCTGTCCGGTTTTTCTTTAAGGATCAGCTGCTCTACAACCTCTACAGTAAGAGGCTCAATATAAACTTTATCTGCAATGTCTTTGTCTGTCATGATCGTAGCAGGGTTGGAGTTCAGAAGAACAACTTCCATGCCTTCTTCTTTCAGAGAACGGCATGCCTGTGTACCAGCGTAGTCAAACTCTGCTGCCTGGCCGATGATAATCGGACCGGATCCAATTACAAGAACTTTATGTATATCTTTATTTCTCGGCATGATCTGTTCCTCCCATCATTTCCATAAATCTGTCAAACAGGTAGCTGGAGTCCTGCGGTCCAGGGCAGGCTTCCGGATGGAACTGTACCGTGAAGATGTTTTTGCCTTCATAAGCCATTCCTTCGTTTGTACCATCGTTTACATTGACAAATGCAGGTTTTGCAATACCTTTTTTCTCAAGGGCTTCCGCATCAACCACGTATCCATGGTTCTGAGATGAAATATAAACACGTCCTGTTGCAAGATCCTTAACCGGATGATTGCCTCCTCTGTGTCCGTATTTCATTTTATGTGTATCACCGCCTGTAGCAAGTGCCATCAGCTGATGTCCGAGGCAGATTGCAAAAATTGGTACATCTGACGCATAAAGTTTGCGGATTTCTTCTATAATAGTAGTGCATTCCTTCGGGTCTCCAGGTCCGTTGCTGAGCATGATTCCATCCGGATGGTCTGCAAGGATTTCTTCAGCAGATGTAAGTGCCGGATAAATCGTTACCTGACAGCCTCTTTCATTCAGAGAACGTGCAATATTGCGTTTTGCACCAAAATCCATAAGAGCAACCTTCGGTCCGTTTCCTTTCAGTACTTCCTTCTCACTGCATGTAACTTTTTCAACTACTTTTCCAGTTGTATATGCTTTTAAACGGGGGATTATTTCATCTAAATCATAATTTTCGTTGACTGTGATCATACCATTCATGGTACCTTTTTCACGAAGAATTTTTGTGAGAGCACGAGTATCAATACCGGCAATACCAGGTATATCATGCTTTTCAAGAAAATGCTGAATCGTATCCACGCTTCTGAAGTTACTTGGGATACGGGATAATTCACGAACAATAAAACCATCGATCCAAGGTTTCCTGGATTCCTGGTCCTCATAACAGATTCCGTAATTTCCAATCAAAGGATAAGTCATGCAGACAGCCTGTCCTGCATACGATGGGTCAGTCATTACTTCGAGATATCCGGTCATGGATGTGTTAAAAACGATCTCACTAATGACTTCTCTTGTTGAACCAATACTGGTTCCTTTGAACACATGGCCATCTTCTAATATCAGAAATGCTTTCATATAATCTCCCTTTCTGTTTTTATCTAAATCTTCAAGATTGTATCATAAGCGTTTCCTTTTTTCAACAGGTTAAAGTGCTAAAAATAATTAAGTTGTTCTAAAAAACTTTGTTTTGGTAAATTGTCTAAGTTGAAAATATAATTTAAAAAATTTCAAATTCTATGTTGACATTTCTTTTTCTATGAGGTATGATAATTAGGCAGTCAGCGAGACTGACTGATTTATAGTGAAATGCAGGAGTGGCGGAATTGGCAGACGCGCAGGCTTCAGGTGCCTGTGGTCGCAAGATCGTGTGGGTTCAAGTCCCATCTCCTGCATTATTTTTTTTGCCTTAAAATGGGTTGCATTAAAAAGAGTAACTGATTCTGATATCAAAGGCATCGGATACTGAAACGGCTTCTGAGTCTGGAAATACTAAAGATATACCCCGTCTGTTAAAATCATGGATTAAAAGTGCATAACTCGCTATCGCTCAGACAATGCACTTTTGAATCCATAACACAGCCAGGATACATCTAAGTATTTCTACAGACTCCTGCAGATGTTTCTGTATCCGATGTCTTTATATTCAGAATCTTTCTTCTTTTTAATCTGTGGGCACGGATCGCGCTTCGCGCTGATGGGTGTGGCTCGTTGGCCCCGCTATCTAAAATAAAGTCCGGTGAGAAGGGAAAGAAAAAATTTCAGCAAAGAAGTTTTATAATCAAGCTCTGGAGTTTAAGGATTTCCCATCACCGGGAAATCCTTCATCTATATTATTGCCGCTCAATGTATCTGGCGGCAACGAAGCCAAAATATCTTCCAGCAATACGAATATAATACCAGGTTGTGCCGTCTGCAGCTTTTCGTGTATCACATACATCAATAAGATTTCCCTGTTCCAAAATCGGATATTCTCTTAAATTAGGATACTCTGTACCGGCACCAGTCCGGACATTTAAAACTGTAGCGGTAACTTTCCCCACAAACTTCGGAATTTTGTTCAGTTTTTCTTTATCCGATGGTTCTTCTGCTGAATAGTCTTTATAAAATACATCTCTGTCCACATTACCAGTTATGCCCGGAACTCTTCCTTTACTGGTATACTGCCAGCCAATTCCTGCATCGGGACGGTAACGCTCCATCAATGTTCCATTATCATCCGACGGATAACGGGCAATCCAGAAATCATATTTTTTTAGTTCTTCACTGATCACATTGTTATACCAGTCCAGGTTGCAATAAATCCCAAAGCGATATCCGGCATCTACAACAATCCTTCGAAACTCCTCAGCCAGACGCTCAATCATTTTTTGCCCTAAGCGGCGTTGATTGCTGTATTCCAGGTCAAGAAAAACTGGATAACGTAATTGTCGTTCCCGTAAAATATCCACAACTCTTTCAGCTTCCTGTCTTACTGCAGCAACAGACAGTGCATACGAAAACTTATACACACCTGCGGGAATGCCATAATCCACACAGCCATTGTAATTACGTTCAAAGTAAGCATCTACATTATTTCCTGCCTCTGTTATACGAATGATTGCAAACTCTGTTCCCACATCTGCCACTTTTTTCCAATCAATTTCTCCCTGCCAGGCAGAAACATCAATTCCTCTATATTCCATTCTGCATCCCTCCCTGTTTTATAATAAGCAGTTTGAAATAAATAATTCCTTTTCTCAGCAGAGTTAATCTGAGATAAATTAATTGGATGAACCAGAATTTTTCAAATATTTGGGATTTATCTGTTGACATTCCGTCCTACATGAGGTATAGTAATTAGGCAGTTGTCGGTAGAGACATCTGATATATGAAATGCAGGAGTGGCGGAATTGGCAGACGCGCAGGCTTCAGGTGCCTGTGGTCGCAAGATCGTGTGGGTTCAAGTCCCATCTCCTGCATTATTTTTTTTGCCCAAAACAGGTGTGCTATTAAAACGAAGTTCGTATTCTATATATAAAACTCCTGATCTGAAAACAGCTTCGGAATTCAGAAGCACTATGGCTATTATCAGTCTGCTAAAATCATGGATTAAAAGTGCAAAACTCGCTAACGCTCAAACAATGCACTTTTGAATCCATAACACAGCCTGAAAATAACCTGAGTGCTTCTATAAATTCCTGCAGAGATTTTCTGATCAGGAGTTTTTATATCCAGAATTACATTTTCGTTTTAATTTTGTGGACACGGATCGCGCTTCGCGCTGACGGATGTGTCTCGTTAGCCACACTATCTAAGATAAAGTCCGGTGAGAAGGCACAAGAAAAAAACTCCAGCGGGATTCTGTGATGTTACTCTATACAAGGCTCGCCTTTAGAACTTCGTGCAGATATCGGATCATACAGGTTTTTGCGTTGATGCAGAAAATGCTGCTGTCTGAGCGACAGCGAGTTCAGCATTTTCTGCATCATATTTAGCAAAGTTCTGTATATCCTGATATCTCAGAAGTTATAAACTGAGCCAGGTATAGAGGAACATTCACAAAAATCCTACCTGGAGTTTCTCTCATTCCCTTCTCACCGGGAATCCTTTATTTTCCATATATAAATGCCCTTATACTAAATGGCACATCTTTATACTCTGGCCAGATCACTGCAAAGAACACAAAGATTGCCAGCACGATCAGCGCCACACAAATCGCCGCATAAACTTTCCTTCGAATTCCCTCTTTTTTGATCTGTACATCAAAAAGATTTCCATATCCCATTACCATGAAATACGTAAGCGGCACGATCATTGGCAGACTGTAACGTCCCTGTGGCTGATAATCCGATGCATAAGAATAATATGCATTCAATATATTCGGAATGATCATCGCAGCCAGCATGCACCAGTTGAAAATCCCCTTCACACTCCACTGTTTTTTCACACGGATTGCAAAAGTCTTCACCGGATGCAGGAATATCAGAAGAAATCCCGCTTTAATAAAGTCCAGATAATTGTTGATCAGCCATTTCGGCATAAACACATGCATATTTCCAAAACGACCGACAAAGCTTCCACTGACAAGCTCTACCCAGGAAAATCCGTCTTCCTGCGGGAAACCGTAATTCAACATATCCAGTAAAGAATATCCAGCCATCTGCGGTGTACGTCTATTGGATGGCTTGTAATTCTTTTTCGCATATTTTTCCGCACAGATCGTTGATGCATTCATACCAATAAAATCTCCGTCATAGAGAATTGCATTTCGAATGAACCACCATGCAGCCAACAGCAGAACGATCACACAGACAAGAAGTCCCTTTTTCACAAAATCCGTATACTTTCCTTTCTTTTTCGCCTCCATAAACAGAGTTATCCCAAAGAAAAAGATGCTGCAGAGAATAAATCCGTACGCATTGTAATAGGACAATGCACATGCTGCCACACCCAATGCCAGGATCACACAGTTTTTGTATATCCATCCCTCATCCAGATACCGCACCCATGCATACACGATCACTGCCGTTGAGAATACCGCCAGTGCATCACAGTTAACATAAGTGAATACAAACAAAGAACCTGGCAGCAGTCCTACAAAAGCCGCAGCTATCCATGCTTTTCTACGGTCAAACAATCGTTTTCCCATATCAAGTACCAGCCAAACTGTTCCAAGTCCAAACAGAATGTTTACAAATCTGGCTGCGAGAAGCAACGCAAACGGTGCTGTCGTCACAAGGCTTACTGCTTTCATAAAAACAGCTGCGATCATATAAGACAGAATCGGAGAAAATGCATAAGAAATTCCCCATACAACATTTCGTACCGACGGGTCATCCCCTACCGGAAGTGAACCATGCTTATAAATATAATCCGCAATCTGATAGCGCATCTGCTCATCCGGCCCGGCACCCATAGGCTGTACACGTGCCCACATCAGATAAAACACCAGCAGAAACAGGAAAAAAAGGATTTCCACAGTTGTCTCTGCACTTATTTTCTTACGTTTCAACTTACCTTCCTCCATCAAAACTCAAACTCTCTGATCTTTTCCGCAATATAATCCACATCATCCATTGAAAGATCATAGAACATCGGAAGCCTCAAAAGGCGTTCGCTTTCTTTCGTTGTATAAACATCTTTTCCATGAAACCTTCCAAACTTCTCACCTGCCGGAGAACTATGCAATGGAACATAATGAAAAGCCGGTGCAATTCCATTTTCACGGAGATAAGCGATCAGTCTTGTACGTACAGCAATATCTTTCACCTTAATGTAATACATATGTGCATTGTGTACACATCCCTCCGGAACGACCGGTCTCTGAATCTTTCCCTGTTTTTCCAGATCTTCCAGTCTCTCATGATATCCATCATAAACCTGATGACGTTTCCTGTTGATCTTATCACACTCTTCCAGCTGTGCATACAGATATGCCGCATTCATCTCGCTCGGAAGATAGGATGATCCATAATCAATCCATCGATATTTATCAATCTGTCCTCGGAAAAATTTACTTCTGTCCGTTCCCTTTTCACGCAGGATCTCAGCTTTTTCCTGATATTCATTCTTCTGGAATACCAGAGCACCACCTTCACCCATAGTGAAATTTTTTGTCTCATGGAAACTGTAACAGCCAAAGTCACCAATCGTACCAAGTGCCTTTCCATGATAATAAGCATCCACTCCCTGTGCTGCATCCTCAACAACTTTCAGGTTATGTCTGCGTGCAATCTCCATAATTTTATTCATCTCACAGCCAACACCGGCATAATGGACCGGAACGATTGCTCTGGTCTTCTCTGTGATCGCATCTTCGATAAGATTTTCATCTATATTCATCGTATCCGGACGAATATCAACGAATACGATCTTTGCACCTCGAAGTACAAAAGCATCCGCAGTGGAAACAAATGTATACGATGGCATGATGACCTCATCCCCTGGCTGGATATCACTCAGGAATGCCGCCATCTCCAATGCATGCGTACAGGATGTTGTCAGGAAAACCTGATTTACCTGGAAACGTTCTTTCATCCATGCTGAACAAAGCTTCGTATATTTTCCATCACCACAGAGCATGCCCTGAGCTACTGCATCCTGAATATACTTTAATTCATTACCGACAAGTGCCGGTCTGTTAAAATAAATCATCTGACTCCTCTACTTTTCTTTATAAAGAATACTTGGGTATCTTATTCTGAAAAACAATTTCTTCTCCATCCGGATCCGTCATACTCATTTTCTCAAAAAAATCTCTTGTTATCTCATCAAGTTCTTCTCGGCTGCCTGCCTCTATATAATACAGTGCAAGATACGGGTTCGGACCGTATGCTACAACTTCTTCTCCTGCCTCATAGAAAATCCACGGTTTTACAACCGCTTTATCTTCCGCGAGTTCATATGCAGCCTGTTGTTCCTGAATCTGTTTCAGTCTCCCATGAAAATACAAAACAGCTCCATGCATCAATGGTTTACGGATATCCTGCGCTTCCAACATCTTTGTAACATACTCGTTATCGTAAACATAATTCAGCAAAAGTTCTTCCATGTTAAAGCGATATACCATATCAGTCAGCTCATGCTCATAGCCAAAGAAACGTGCAGCAATCTCACAGACCTGGATTCCCTCTCCTGCTTTCCAGAAAAACTGCATGGAAAGCGGTCCTTCCTTCTGTCCGGTATACTCAATATACGACTGCAGCAGTGAAACCGCCGGTTCTTCCACCTTATCGATCAGGCAGCTCGGATACACATTTCGTGTGCTCTCCGGAAGCTTTCCCTCCGCAAACTGTGTTTTCTCTCTGTCTGCAATACTGATGACTCTCACCGCTCCATCAGAAACCCAGGTCATCATATTAAATTCAAATCCATTATTATATTCTTCAATCAGAATTTCATTCAGATCTGTAAACTCTGCGGTTTTACGAACACTTCCTGCAAGCTGCTCCTGATCTTTAATGATGAAAATTCCTCTTGAACCATATTTATCCAGCGGTTTACTGATCAATGGATATTTAAGCCCTGCTGTTATTTCGGCAAGTTTATATTCATTCTGTTCTGCTGCCGGTACTTTCACAAATCCAGGCGTCGGAAGCCGCAGTTTCGAAAGCAGTTCCCGACAGGCTGATTTGTCTCTGTACCAGCAAAGCTGTTCCTGTTTCAGATAGCAGGGCAATCCCGCTTTCTCTGCAATTTTGACCATGCATTCCATGAGCAGATCCGAAAAAGAGGTTATGATTCCATCAACCTTTTCTTTCTGGCAAAGCTCTGCCACTGCATCAATATCCGTAACAGGAATCACGTAAGATGCATCTGCATACTGTCTTGCCGGTCCATCTGGGTAACCATCACAGACGATCGTATAATATCCCCGTTCTTTTGATTTTTTAACAAGCTGTACAAATTCGCCCAGTGTACCAAGTATCAGTAATCTGTGCTTCATTCTCCGGCTGCCTCCCATTCTTTGATCCGTTCTGCCATATATTGCATTTCTTCTTTTCCATAACGCTGGTCACATGGCAGAGGCAATACATCTGCTGCCCACTGATATTCCAGACTGTCCTCTGTACAATCTTCGAGAATATTTTTCCAGTAGGTCGGTACAAAAATCTTATGTTCTGCAAGCCAGCGTCTTAACTTAAGGCCTTCTTTATGATAATACGGATAAACAAATGGCCCCTCCGGTGTCACCCGGGTAAAAATAAATTCTGACGGAAGTGCCTCAGAAAGTATACGATAATTTTCCTCTCTCTTACGTCTTCCCGTCTCATAATCGATTGCTCCCAGAAGATTCTCTGTCAGCCTGGACATACGTCGAATCTCCATGCCTTCATACCGAGCTGCATTCTGAAGCATCTCCTGATAGTAGACGCCTGCATTTTCTTCGTACCGCCCAAGGATATGTCCCATTCTTTTATTGGAATGATCCACTGGCTTATCCATCGGAAGCACTGCATCTGTGGAAAGATATGCTCCATCACTGACTCCCCAGAATTTTCTGCAGGAATACAGGGTATCCACACCTTTCAGCGGTTTCTGAAAGAAAGCATGCGTATGATCCACAATGATATTTCCAAAAATCTTCTGATATGCCAGGATCTTCTCATCTGTCAGTTGACCGTAATAATTGACCAGATACAGACATTCACTTTCTCCCAGTTTTTTCCGGGGAAGCAAAACATTTAACTCCGCATCCAACTGATAACGGCTGATCCGGATTCCATGTTGCTCGCAGGCTTCCGTTACCGACTCGCATAAGAATACCGGCAGATATATTTTTGTATAACCGCGGCCTTCCAGAAGCCACCGAAGTGCTGTTCTTCCCAGATTTACTTTATAAAGATTCGGATAATACTCTTTACCTCCAAAATCTTCCAGCTCAAAATAGCCTCCGATTTCTTTTTTCATCAGTCCGTGTCCTCCCGGCGCACAACATAATGTGGCATTTTCTTTGCTTCGTTCAGAATATTCATCAGATAGATTCCCATGATCCCAATCGACAAAAGAATCAGTCCAAAAAATGCCAGCATCACCATCATCAGGGATGTCCAGCCTTCAACCGACACACCAAACGCAAAGTAACGCACAAGAAAATACACTGCCATGACCATGCTCACCAGAAAACTGGCAATTCCGATATTTCTCACCATAAGAAGCGGAAATGCTGTATGTGCGGTGATATCATAGATCAGATCCTTCACAAGACGTTTGAAAGAATAGCCGCTCTTTCCATAAACCCTTGCCGCATGCTGTACTGGTACGTTGATGATTCTGTTGGATGTCAGCACCAGAAGGTTTCCGATCTGAGGCAGGTATGTATTTGTCTTCACCATTGCATCTACAAGGAAGCGACGGATCAGACGGTAACTGGTGATCTGAAGATCCGGGTCTTTGCCGAGCATCTTAGAAGTTGCCCACACAGAAAATTTCGTTCCGAGTTTGCGGATAAATCCATGCTGTCTGCCTTCATAGCTCGCAATGATCGCATCAACATCATCGCGTTCTCTCATAACATTTATCATCTTCGGAAGTTCTTCCGGCTGATGCTGCAGGTCATCATCCATGGTTACAACAAAATCACCTTTCACATGTGCAAATCCACACAGAAGCGCCGGATGCTGTCCAAAATTTCTTGCCATCTGTATGATGCGAACTCTATTGTCCTTTGCACGAAGTTCCTGCATGACTTCAAAGGAACGGTCTTTGGAACCGTCATCCACAAGAATCAGTTCAAACTCTTCTTTTATTACTTCCCGGAATACTTTTTCCAGGCGTGTATAAAGTTCCTGTAAGGTATGTTCGGAATTGTATACAGGAACAACAACGGAATACAAACTCATAGGTTTCCCTTTCTTTCTAAATACGCAATAAATTTATGCATTCTTTTTTATCATATCATTTTCATAATCCATTGTAAACAATTAGTATATGGTGTAAAATTAATAAATATTGGTCAAAAAATAATATTGTGGAGGAATTATGAAAAATTTCAGAAACTATCTGCAGCTCCATCTGAATATTCTGCTGTTTTCTCTGACAAGTGTTTTTTCAAAACTTGCCTCGATCCAGTACAATAAAAACGGACTGCATGCCCCGCTTCTATATGTATTCCTGCTCCTGATGATCGCCAACTGCGGAATCTACGCGATCGCCTGGCAACAGGTCATCAAAAAATTCTCACTGTCCACCGCCTATGCCAACAAAAGTGTCTATCTTCTGTGGTCACAGATCTGGGCAGTCGCAATTTTTCATGAACAGCTTTCCGTACAGAACATCATCGGAATCCTGATCGCATTATTCGGAGTATGGACGGTGCAGAGATATGAATAGAACTTTTATCCTGATCATGCTGGGAGGAACTTTCTTTTCCGCAATCTCCCAGATTCTTCTGAAGCAAAGTGCAAATATAAAATATGACAATCCTTTAAGAGAATATCTCAACTGGCGTGTCATCCTCGCCTATGTGATGTTCTTCGGTATTCTTCTTCTGAACACCTGGTGTTATACCAAAGTAGACATGCGCTATGGGCCTGTGATCGATACTGCCGCTTATGTATTCGTATTATTGCTTTCTCGTTTCATCCTGAACGAAAAGATCACAAAGGGGAAACTGATCGGTAATCTGATCATTATTGCCGGCATCCTTGTATACACATTGTAAAAGCCAGACGCCATCAGTTATCCACAATCCAGACAGAGTTTTTCACAAATAAAAGGAACAGACTGAAACGCTGCATCTGTATGATGTTGCATTTCAGCCTGTTCTTTTTTATTTGTTCAGATCATTTATTTCACTGACATTATTCTTCTTTTTCGCCCTCTGCTTCCGTTTGCTCTTCTGCATCTGTCTGTGCTGCTTCCTCTGCCTCAGCAGCTTCCTCTACGGTTTCTTCTGTTGTTACCGCATCTTCAGCAGTATCTGCATTTGCTTCCTCAACAGTTTCGTCTGTTTCCTCTGTTGCAGTCTCTTCAGCAACTTCTTCCGCTGTTCCCTCGATCACATCATCTCCGGCATCTTCTTCCGGTTCAACAGTCGGACATGCTGCGCCACACTGTGAACAGAACGCATCATCTTTTGCAAGCGGACTTCCGCAGGATGGACAAAAACGTTTATTTTTTACCTTCAGTTCAGATATATCTGTTTTATATTTCTCGATCTGTTCCATGCGCTGGTCAATCTGTTCGCAAAGTGCTTTCTGTGCATCATCTACCGGAATTTCCTTTTTATAACGTTTGTAAATGATTCTTCCAAGGTCGGCCATTGCTTTTTCTATCTGTCGTTCTTCACCGGAGATTTTGTTTTTAAGTCTCTGGGTCTCATAAACCTCCTCTGCACGTCCGCTCAGTTCCTTCGCAGTTTTTGTAAGTGTTTCTCCAAGACTTCCAAAAAAATCTTTTGCCATGATAAGTTACCTCTCTTTCTTTATAAAAAGCCATGTTATATATACTCTGTATTTAGTGATTTCCTTCCAGCAGCGGAACTTCCTGTCCTCTGAGAAGAATCTTCGGGCCACCATTGCCTTCTATATATTCTCTTGTGATCGTAACCTGACCGATATTATCATCTTTCGGAATCTCATACATAATATCCAGCATATATTCTTCCAGAATTGCCCGAAGAGCTCTGGCTCCTGTGTGTTTTTCCATTGCTTTGGCTGCAATGGCATGCAGTGCTCCCTCTTCAAATTCCAGTTTTACCTCGTCCAGTGCCAGAAGCTTCTGATATTGTTTCAGGATCGCATTGCGTGGCTCGCTTAAGATCTGTACCATCATATCCTCTGTAAGCCCATTCATGGTAAATATGATCGGCAGACGTCCGATAAACTCCGGAATCATACCAAAACTTCGAAGATCTTCCACCGTCACCTTCTCCAGAATATGTGGATCGTCATCATACTTGTCTTTCAGATCTGCATAAAATCCAATAGACGCCTGCTTATTCAGACGTTCTTTAATGATATTTTCCAGATCCGGGAAAGCGCCTCCACAGATAAACAGAATATTTCTTGTATTTACCGTTGTCAATGGAACCATTGCATTCTTGCTGTTGGCTCCGATCGGCACTTCCACATCTGCTCCTTCCAGAAGTTTCAGCATACCCTGCTGTACAGCTTCTCCGCTGACATCTCGCTGATTGGTATTTTTCTTCTTTGCGATCTTGTCAATCTCATCAATAAAGATGATTCCATGCTCAGCCTTCTCCACATCATTATCAGCCGCTGCAAGCAATTTGGAAACAACACTTTCAATATCATCACCAATATATCCTGCTTCTGTAAGAGAAGTCGCATCGGCAATCGCCAGCGGAACATCAAGCAGTTTGGCCAGTGTTTTGACCAGATAGGTCTTTCCGCACCCGGTAGGTCCGATCATCAGCATATTGGATTTTTCAATTGCGATCTCATCCATGGTATCTGTTGCTACACGTTTATAATGGTTGTAAACGGCAACGGACATTACCTTCTTGGCATATTCCTGACCGATCACATATTCATCCAGGGTAGCCTTGATCTTATGCGGTGCCGGAATCTTCTTGAGATCCAGGACTGGTTCTTTCTTTTCTGCTTTTTTCTTTTTGGGTTTCTTCTGCTGTCCCATCTGATTCTGGAAACTGCTTAGATCGATCATGCTGACATTTGGCATATTGAGCAGATCACCATAATTAAAATTTCCTGTCTGCATCTGCTGGTTCATACTGTCAAAGCTTCTCTGCATACAGTCCGGACATATATGTATATTATTAGGAAGATCGATCATCTTACCAACCTGACTCTCTGCCCGATGACAGAGCGTACAGTACTTCTCAGGTTCTTTCTTGTTTTCTTCCTGATCATCGTCATCGCTGACCTCTCCCTCTAAAATCTCATCCTCGTATTTATCTGCCATATATCTGTAAACTCCTTCTGCATAGTTGTTATCTGTCTCATATAAAGAACGCACAGATCAAAAGTGCATTCTGCATTTTCGAATCTATGCGTTCATTATAACATAACCAGTAAAACTGTAAACTAAAGTTTTTATAAATTAATTTTTGCTTCCGAGCGTGACTGAAATTGTCTTCTGAACATACTCTCCGTTATCTGCTCTTGATACAACAACATCCACCGTCTCACCGGATGCATAATACGCAAGCTTACTCTCCAGATCATCTTTGCCGCTGACTGTCTGTCCATCAAAACTTACGATAATATCACCTTTCTGGACACCTGCTTTCCCTGCAGCGGAATTTTTCTCCACACGGATAACAAAAGCTCCCTCCGGCATATCATACATCTGTATTGCCTCTGTGGAAAGATCAGCCGTAACGACCCCAAGATAGGCTGCATTCTCTGATTCAACTTTATCTCTTGTCTGACGGTTCATCAGTTCCTCAAGAATCGGCTGTGCCTTGGATATTGGAATTGCGTATCCCATTCCCTCTACCGCACTGTCTGCATACTTTGCAGAATTGATACCGATCACTTCTCCCTGCATATTCAGCAGTGCTCCACCACTGTTACCTGGATTGATTGCCGCATCTGTCTGAATCAGACCTGAACTGGTACCATCATCTGTCGAAATGTTTCTGTTCAATGCACTGATCCATCCGGAGGTAACTGATTGTCCATATCCAAGTGCATTTCCAATTGCCACAACCTGTTCCCCAACCTGAAGGTCATCGGAATTGCCAAGCTGCGCTATTTTGATCTGCGAGAGTGTGTCTTCCGGTATATCTGATTTCTGAACTGCAACCACAGCCAGGTCATTTGATTCATCCGTACCTTTTATCTTGGCACTGACTGCATCTTCCACATTGACATCACCATCGCTGCCGGACATATCCACCGTTTCCTCTTCTGCGTTGACTACATCATTTCCGACAAAGCATACACTGAGTGTTGTCGCACCGGATACCACATGATTATTTGTTGCGATCAAAAGCTCATCGTCATTTTCTCCGACAATGATTCCAGAACCGCTTCCCTCACTGGAATATTGCTGTGTGCCATAACCAAATCCAAATGCCCGGAAATAATTGGGGATTTCTTGTACGCTTACAGATGTAATTGCGACTACCGTTGGCATTGCTGTATCTGCAACTTCTGCAACAGAACCCGTCTGCGACACAGCAACTGCTGTTTCCGAAGCGACCGTTTCATTTGAAGCAGCTCCTTCACTTTCATTTGAATCACTTCCATCTGCCGAAGAATCTCCTGCAAGCTGTGCTGTCTCTATCTGACTGTCCTTCCCGTCTGATCCCAGATATTTCTCGGACGCAAAATTCACTCCCTGAAATACAGCACCTGCTACCAGACCGAATACAACTGCCAGCGAAATCGTTTCTGCAAGTTTTTTTCCGCCACGTTTTCTGTTTTTTTTCTTTTCAGGTAATTCCTTCACTGTATCTGATTCTGTATTCTGATGCATACAATAATGTTCATATCTTGGTGGCTCATTCTGTCGATTGTTTTCTGTATCATTCTGCGGAGCATTCAGATTCCATTTTTTTTCATCATCCATGCCTGTGCTCCTTTCTTTTTATCTTTTTTATCCTATGAAAACAGTGTAACAATCAATTGTGTTCAAAATGTGACAACTCCTTAAAAAAACCGTGTGCTTATAGCTGTTTCATTGACAGCCGTCTGTATTTTTACACATTCCAGTATTCGCGGTTCATTGTACACCATAAAATCATTTTTCGAGGAAGTTTACGATAGTTTTTACCACTCAGATAACCGGCATATTTACAGCCCGACTGAAGTATTACTCCCGGAATCAGCCATATTTTTCTTTTTTGGATCAGGTAGTTTATTGTTTTCTTTACAAGTTTTATTCCTTCTCCCTCTGATGGCACTCCTGCAAAAATTTCCGGATGTTCTGCCTGCGATACACCCAAATCAAAATTTCTGTGGAACTGCTGCATGCAGGAGTAATTGTGAGAATGTATCACTTTTGCATCCGCTGCATAAGCGATTCCATATCCCATCTGGATCAGTTTTCCTGCATAGATCATATCTTCGTTAAAAATCGTCTTTCTGACAAAGCCTCCCAGTTCCTGATAAATTTCTTTTTTATATGCAGCACACACATTAGAGCAGAAAAAAGTTTTTATTCCATATAAGGAAAGGTCTCTTTGGGTTCTTACATAAGATTTCTCCGGGTAGTTAAATGATCTCGTATAACGTTCTGCAAAACTGCACATTTCATTCGGCAGCTGTCTGGCATATGCTGCTGCGATCATTTTTTCCTTTTCCAGTGCCTTTACAAGATTTTCTATCAGATTCCTGTCCGCCGGAACAGCATCCTGTGTCATAAATACCATAATCTCTGCATCCGACAATTCTGCTGCCCATGCACGTGTTCCGCCATGATCAAACTCAGATTTTTTCAAATGGTGTACTTCCAGAAGTGGATACTTCTGTTCTAATTCTTTATTCCAGTAATTTTCCTCTGTATTCATTGCAATAATACGATGGATCACTGCTGTCTGCTCTGTGAGCCGTTCAAGCAGTACAGAAAATTCTTTTCCCGGATGGTACACCGGAATGATCACATCTACTTTTATATTTTCCATGCTTTCTCCCTTTGCGTCATTCTTCGCTGCTGGTTTTTTGTATGAATGTATGGTAACAGAAGAAGGGAATTTCTTCAACGAGAAATTCCCTTCTTTTATCATAGTTATTTATGCTGCACTTGGATCGGCCTCTGCAGCTGCTTCTGACGAAGCTCCGCCATCATCACCGCTTCCTTCATCAACGTAATCGCCAGAACCGTCATCACCACCACTGGTGTCTCCGCCTGTAGTATCTCCGCCAGAACCGTCATCACCACTGGTGTCTCCGCCTGTAGTATCTCCGCCAGAACCGTCATCACCGCTGGAGCTTCCGCCACTATTATCAGGATCATAATCCGTATTTCCACCGCCGGAACTTCCGTCACTGCTGTCAGCGCTTCCACTGTCATCGGAGTCATAATTGTTGCTTGTATCAGACCATCCGCTTCCGTTTTTCTCGAAAATGACTGTATCATTTGCAGTATTCTCTTCTACTGTAGCCTGTTTGTCATCCAGACTGCTCTCACCGCCAACGATCTCAAGGATCTTTTCACTGTTTGCAAGTACAGTTGCAGACGGTGTATATGTCTCATCTCCGTAAAGGAATTTATGCAGTTCGATAACATTGCTTTCCAGTGTCGTCGGTACAATAATACTTCCCTTAACATTGGAGAATTTGAAAGAGGACGGGAATCCTGTCGTATCGTCTACACTGTAACCGATCAGAGTAGGCAGAAGCTGCAGGATTTCATCTTTTGTCATAGAAGTTGTAACCATCGGGAATACATCGTCCATAATCTTGAAGATCTTGCCAAGGCCGGCAGATTTTGCCTTGCTGACGATCATCTGGATCACACGTCTCTGTCTCTCTGTACGTCCCATATCAAGGCTTGCTGTATAACGGATACGACAGTAAGAAGTTGCCTGTACACCATTCAGATGATAATGATACTGAACTGCCTCGATATCATCCGGTCTGTCCGGAAGTTCGATCGGTGTATAATCCTTACCTGTTTCTTCGGATGTCTCTACACAGTAGTTATTCATATGAACAATCTCGGCATAAGACATATCCATATCCAGTCCACCAAGGTCATCGATGATCGTTGTCAGCGCATTGAAGTTTACGGTTGCATATTCGCTGATGTTCAGGTCGAGGTTTGTATTCAGCATTGTGATCGCCTGTTCGGCTTCACCGTAAGCATACGCTGCGTTCGCCTTGGAATAAGTATCGTTACCAAGATTGAGAAGGGTATCTCGATATACAGAAACCAGCTTCACATCTTTTGTGTCATTATTTACGCTTGCAATAATAATTGTATCACTGTTCTCACCGCCGAGTGCAGTATTTTTATCACGGTGATCAATACCAAACAGAGCATATGTTGTATAACCTGTCAGAGTTGATTCCTGTGAATCAATAGAATCCTGTACTTCCTGGTTTACTTTGATCTTACTGTCATCCAGAACTGGCTGATTGATCTTGTCCAGTTTTGAATTCAGCTGTCCATATACATACAGACCACCGATAAACAGCAGAAGAACAATAATTTCAACAGCAAATAGTATCTTTTTTATTTTTGACTTAGGTCTTGCCATCTTCTCTCCCCTTATCTTTAATATGCATTTTTATTAATGAACCCTTTGAAAATCGTCAGGAACAATATCTTTATATCAAATCCGATCGACCAGTTCTCTATATAGTAGAGATCACAGTCAATACGTTTACGAATAGAGGTATCTCCCCGGTAACCATTTACCTGTGCCCAGCCGGTAAGTCCCGGACGCACCTGATGTTTCACCATATATCTTGGAATTTCCTCGCGGAATTTCTCAACAAAAAACGGTCTCTCCGGTCTCGGTCCCACCAGACTCATATCACCCTTCAGAATATTAAACAGCTGAGGCAGTTCATCAATGCTGGTCCTTCTCATAAATTTACCGATTCCGGTTACCCTCGGATCATTCTTAACTGTCCAGGCCTTCTTTTCTTCGGCCTCCGGCTGAGTTTCCATAGAACGGAATTTGTACATCCAGAAATTCTTATTATGAAGTCCGACACGCTCCTGTCGGTATATAAGTGGTCCCGGTGATGTCAATTTGATGAGTATGCACATCAGCAACATGACCGGTGAAGAAACAATGATCGCCATGATCGCCCCAACAACATCCATCAAGCGTTTGACCATTGCATTAAATGTATTACTCAATGGAACATAACGGATGTTGATCACCGGAAGTCCCAGTATATCTTCCGTATATGGTTTCGTAGGAATGATCTTATTATAATCCGGTATAAATTTGGTATGAACACCGGATTTCTCACACATTCCGACAATTTCCTCCAGTCGGTAATATTCACTCAGTCCCAGTGTGATTGCAATCTCATCCAGCCTGTTTGCAGGAAGTATCACAGAAAGATTTGCAATTCGTCCGATAACCTTGATTCCATTATAAACAGTTCCTGACGGAACATTATCATCAAGGATTCCTCTGACAACATAACCCCACTGTGGATTCTGCTGAATTCTGTCAATATATTCTTCCGCTGCCCGGCTGTAACCTACCAGTATCATCTGCTTCTGATTCAGTCCGCGCTTTCTCATTTTTCTCAGCATGGAGAAAATAAAGAGCCTTACTCCCCATTCTGCAAAGATGTTGATCACACAGAAAATGTAAACCGTCAGTCGGGAGAAATCAGACTCTCCCATCATATACAGACTGAATACGATCAGCAGAAGTCCGAGTACATTTGCCTTGATGATATTTGCCAGAACCAGTCTGCGCCCCTGCATATGCAAAGGCTCATATAAAGTAAATGCCTGATACAGAAGCAGATACCCCGGTATGATAAATATCAATGCAAACATGTACTCTTCAAACGCAAGTGCCCGGACTGCTGAATATGCAAACGGACCGATAAAACGGATCATCCAGGCAAGTACATAGGTCACAGCAATGACAATGGCATCAATTAACATCTGGAGACGACTGAAATTCTTCTGATTGTCCTGAATCAATCTCTGCCACCTCTATCCATTTCATTGTGTTTTAAGCATCTCTGTCCGTACATTCTGAATCCCATGCCTAGACAGACACGTTTATATTATAATAGTTGTCCTTCAAAATCAATAAAATCTTATCTTTTATTATATTAAATTTTCATAAACCACTGTAAAAATGACTTTATGCCCGAATTCTGCGGAACATATTTTCCCACAATTCAAGCTGTATCTTACAGTAATTGGGAAGATGTTTGACCGAAAACGGAACTTTCCTGTGATTCATGCTGATAGAAAATCCGTTTTTGATACCGGCCAGGTATTCTTTTCCCATTCCTTTTAGTGCAAAGAACAGAAACTTGATCAGAAAACCCGCTGCCAGAAACGGCAGATTCAGGATGATCTGAAGGAGAGGCATATTTTTATAGATCAGATAAATATTATTTCTGGAAGAATATCTGGTCTTGAAATGATTATATCTGGATCCACTCGTACCACTTCCCACATGATATACGACTGCATCCGGTGCATACCAGTTTTCATATCCATAAATTCTGGCACGGTATCCGATATCCGTATCCTCCAGATATGCGAAATGCTCCTCATCAAAATATCCGATCTTTTCCATGATCTTTTTACGATAAATAGCTGCACCTCCGCAGGCTGAAAAAATTTTTTCTTCTTTCTGATACAGATCAATATTTTTTCCTTTTCCCCGCGCAAAAGACCAGCCCAGCGCACAGTAATAATTTCCTGCATCATCCAGCTTATCTCTGTCATGATACTGTACCATTCGTGCCGCACACGAAAAAGCATTTTTATGTCTTCTTATCGCCAGCAGCATCTGCTCCACAAAATCTTCCTTTACTTCCGTATCATTATTCAGAAGCAGTACATATGGTGCTTTTGCTGCTTTTATTCCCTCATTGACAGCCCGGCAGAATCCAAAGTTATCCGGCAACTCAATAATATGCACCCATGGATAATTTGCACTTACAAACGAACAGCTTCCGTCTGCGGATCCGTTATCCACCAGGATCACTTCAAAATTTTTCAGTGTCTGCCCTTCCAGACTTCCCAAAACGCTGTCCAGAAATGCGATTCCATTAAAATTCGGTATGATCACCGATACTTCCATATTATCTCCTATCTGTTTTCTTTCTCTTTTAACTCCATTCCTTTCAATGGACGAAGAGAATAATTCCATTTTGAAAGAGAAAGGTTCTTATTATAGTACGGATCTCCTTTTTTCAGAATATCGATCCAGTGACACCGGATATACTCGATTTCTTCCTGAAAACGCCGTACCTTCTCCTGGCTGTCTTCTGCACCTCGTGTTTTTGATTCCATATGATACAGCTGTACATATGGATCATAAACGATCAGTCTGCCAGTCTCTCTGACCTTCAGACAAAGATCTACATCATTGAATGCAACGGACAGTTCCTCGGTAAATCCACCAACTTCCTCAAAAGCTGCTTTTTTCATCATCATGCATGCTGCAGTCACTGCACTCATGTCCTGAAGGATTGAAGCCTTATGCAGATATCCGGTACGATTTGCCGGCATATTCACGAACATATGTCCGGCAATTCCGCCAATTCCAATTACACAGCCTGCATGCTGGATCGTATCATCCGGATAAAGCAACTTTACACCTACTGCTCCGACCTCCCTGCGCTGACACATTCCAAGCATTTCTGTCAACCAGCCTTCTGTAATAACTGTCACATCATTATTCAGGAACAGAAGATACTCCCCATTTGCATAACGTGCTCCATAATTGTTGATCGCAGAATAATTAAATTCTTTTTCCCAGCGAATGACTCGAATCTTCGGATCTTTCTTCAGTTCTTCGTAATATGCAAAAATCTCCTCAGAAGTACTGTTATTCTCTACAATGATGATCTCATAATTCTGATATTTTGTTTTTTCTTTTATAGATGCAATACACGCATGAAGCGCTTCTTTCTCATCTTTATTTGGAATGATGATCGAAACAAGCGGTTCTCCATGGACCGGATACTGTACCCGGAAAAATCCGAGATCCGGTGTATGTGTTACTGTTCCCTCTGTACCGGTGCGTTTCAGATGTGCTTCAATTGCACGCCTGCCTGCTTCAAATGCATACATCTTGCTTGCAGGATTATCTGCTGTAGATGCTTTATGCGTCCGCCAGTGATAAAGGATTTCCGGAACATGTCCGATCTTGCCGGCCTCCTCTACACAGCGAAAGATAAAATCATGATCCTGCGCACCGTCAAATTCCTGCCTGAAGCCGCCAGCTTTACGTATAACAGACTGTCTGGCAACAAAAAAATGACAGATATAGTTATTGGAGCGCAGAAGATCCAGATTAAAATCGGGCTTCAGATGCGGCTGAAAATGCTCGCTCAGGTCTGTAGTCACCTTATCTTCATCCGTATAAACAGCGTCCAGTTCCGGATCTTTTTCCAGAGCAAGCGCAATCTCATAAAGCGCATTTGGTGCAAGCAGATCATCATGATCCAGTATTCCGACAAACTCACCTTCCGTCATTGCAAGTGCTGCATTTGTGTTCCCTGCAATTCCAAGATTCTCTTTTAATTCCTGTACACGTATGCGGCTGTCCCTCTGTGTATACTCAGCAAGTACCTGTTTCATCTGTTCATCATCCGGGCTGCCGTTTGCAATACACAGCTCCCAGTTGCCGTAAGTCTGTGCCAGAAGTGAATCGATCATCTGACGCAGGAATGTTTCCGGCGTCCGGTATGCCGGAACCGCCACACTGATCAGTGGAGCACTTGAAAATCTGTGATGACGCTGTTTCTCAAGCTCTGCCTCATCCGGTATATAGGCCTCATACCAGGGGCCATATGGTACTTCTTCCGGTTCAAAACGTTCATGAAGGCGTATCCAGAATTCTTTTGGTCCGTAATGCTTAAAATAACGCAGTCCTTTTTTGATCGTATAAGGGTTTAATTTTTTCAGCATCCTTCCCCATTCGATATGCCCTGCCACATCTTTATTTTTACTCATATTTTATTGATACCCTCAGGTTATTTTTCTTTGTTTTTATATATAATCGGATATCATTTTATCATCCTGCCCCTGTTTTTGCAAGGGCGTATGTCATTCTGCTTGAATTAAGCGCTAAAATGGGATATGATAGATTCTATTGAAACCTTAAGATAAGAAATATAATGGGAGTACAGATTTATGAAATCAAAAAGATTATATAGTGGCCTGATGGCTCTTGGGCTTGCATGTACACTGATATTCCAGACACCTGTCCTGGCAGCCGAAGAAACGGCCGAAACGCAGACCTCTTCCATTTCGACCAACAGCATCTCCGGCTGGCCACAGGGTCCGGATATCACCTCCACAGCTGCAATTATCATGGAAGACAGTACACAGACTACCGTTTATGCCAAAAACATGGACCAGGTTCTTTACCCCGGTGCTACAGTAAAAGTTATGACCACGCTTCTGACTCTGGAAAATGCACAGCTGAGCGATCAGGTTACTATGACCGCGACCGGTGTTTCCGGTGTCACGGACGGCGGTGCAAGTATTTCCGCTCAGCTGGATGAAGTCTTTACTGTAGAACAATGTCTGTATGCGATCATGCTTGCATCTGCCAATGATGTTGCTCTTCAGATTGCAGAACAGATCGGTGGTTCCGTTGACGGATTTGTTCAGATGATGAACAACCGTGCTGTCGAACTTGGATGTACCAATACCGTATTCACTAATCCTACCGGGCTTCCTGACGAAAATCAGCATACAACCGCTCATGATATGGCATTGATCACAAAAGCGGCTATCGACAACGAATCTTTTCGAACCATTGCAGAAACCACTTCCTATACGATTCCGGCCACCAATGTATCTGGCGGTGAACGTGTACTGACCAACAACTTCTCTATGCTGAACAATACAAATGCTTCTTATTATCAGTATTGTCTCGGTGGACGCGAGGGATACACAGAAGCTTCCGGAAGTACTTTGGTCTGCGGAGCAGAAAAAAACGGCGTTTCTCTGATCGCCGTTATTCTCCAGGGTGCATCCGGCACAACTGCTGCCGAAGCAGTCAGTCTTCTCAACTATGGATTTGACAACTTCCAGCTCCTTTCTCTTGGAGATAATGATTTTGATATGGCATCCGGTGGAAACGTATTTGTACCAAACGGTACTACTGCTGATGCACTTACAACACAGGATGGCGAAGTTCAGGATGGACAGTACAACCGTCAGTTTCTCTTTAATGGAACTCCGGTCGGCACTGCGGTTATGTCTGTAACTTCACCGGAAGAAGATACTGCTGTTATTGAAGCCAGCACACAGAATCTGACAAATGCCCAGAATTATACAGTCAGTCATACTTCTGTTCCATATTTTGTGATCGGCGGTATCGGACTTCTTCTGCTTCTCCTGATCCTTTTCCGCATCGTAAAGGTTGCGAAATCCTGATTCCTGTCAAACTTACGAACATGCAAGAACCGGCCACTGTCTTTTCAGACAGCAGCCGGTTCTTTTTATCTCTGCTTCTCAATTATTTTACTGAATTTCTTTCAGATAACGACCAAGTGCATCTTTCCAGTCTGGCAGTCTTGTGAAACCATGTTCTTCCAGTTTTTTCTTTTCAAGACGGCTGTTTGTCGGACGTTTTGCCTTTGCCGGATATTCTGCTGAACTTACCGGAAGTACTTTTACATCCATACCTGCCTGACGGAAAATTTCTTTTGCAAAATCACACCAGGAAATGTATCCACCTTCATTTGTTGCATGATATTTACCATACTCTTCTTTTTCGAGCATATCCACCAGAAGTCTCGCAAGATCATAAGTATAAGTAGGTGTTCCGATCTGGTCATCAACAACTGTCAGAGTATCATGCGTCTTGCCAAGATTCAGCATAGTTTTGATAAAGTTCTTGCCATTAAGTCCAAATACCCATGCAATACGTACAATATAATGTTTTGGAGCATATTTTTCTACAGCAACCTCTCCATCATATTTTGCCTGTCCATAAACATTCAATGGTTTTACAACTGGATCATCCGGCTCCCACGGACGAGTTCCCTGTCCGTCAAATACGTAATCTGTACTGATATACACCATTGGAATATCAAGTTTTCCACAAATTCTGGCAATATTTTCCGTACCTTCTGCATTGACTTTGTGGCAGACTTCCTGGTTATCCTCAGCCGCATCTACTGCTGTCCATGCAGCACAATGAACGACTTTGTCCGGATGTACTTCTCCGATCACACGCTCAACAGCAGCTCTGTCTGTGATATCCATTTCATCCACATCCACACCAACGCCTTCATAACCTCTTTTGGCCAGCTCATTCATAACATCATAACCCAGCTGTCCTTTTACACCTGTTACTAATACTTTCATGCAAAATCCTCCTATATCCGTTTCAGTGAAAAATCCTGGCTCTTTAATGTCAGATTCGGGTTGTAATATGGGTCCCCGTCACGCATGATATCCGGCCAACGTCTTTCAAAAATCTGAATTTCTTTATTAAATCGTGCTACTTTTTCCGGTGTATCCTCCAATCCTCTGGACTTGGATTCATAATGATACAGTTCTGCGTATGGATTATATACGATCAGATAACCGGCTTCTCGCAGTTTCATACAGAAATCAATGTCATTAAATGCAACTGCAAGTTCTTCTGTAAGCCCTCCGACTTTGTCAAAAGCTTCGCGCTTCACCATCATACATGCAGCAGTAACTGCACTGTAATCCTGTGCACAGATGATTCTGTGGCAGTAGCCTGTCGTTCCTCTCGGCTGCAGAACAAAACAATGCCCTGCAATTCCGCCGAAACCAATGACTACACCTGCGTGCTGAATCGTATCGTCCTCATAATACATTCTGGCACCGACAGCTCCAACATCACTACGCATACAGTAGCCAAGCAGTTCTTCCAGACAATCCTCATTAATGATTTCCGTATCGTTATTCAGCAGAAGGAGATATTCACCTTTTGCAAAAGCAGCTCCATAATTATTGATTGCAGAATAATTGAACTCCTTATCCCAGTAAACCACATGGGCTTTTGGATTCTCTGCTTCCAGTTTTTTGTAATACTGGAAAGTAGCATCATCTGTACTGTTATTTTCAACAATGATATATTCATAATTTTTGTAAGTAGATTTCTGATCAATGGAATCCATACACCGTTTCAGATCATCAATATGATCTTTATTCGGAATAATGATGGAAATCAGTGGATCATGGTCTCTGTGAAATCTTGTCCTGTAGAGCCCCAGAAACTCTCCCTGATATACTTCTGCGTCGATACCCGTTCTTCTGTAGTGCTCTTCAATCGCACGCTTCCCGGATTCAAATGCATAAGTTTTGCTCTCCGGATTTTCCGCGGTGGATTCCTCATGACATCTCCAGTGATACAGGATCTTCGGTACATGACAGATCTCTTCCGGGCTGACAGCCTCTATACAGCGGAAAATAAAGTCATAATCCTGCGCTCCGTCAAATTCCTTACGGAGAGTTCCGACCTGTTCAATAACTTTTCTGTCAACAACAAATAAATGACAGATGTAATTTACTGTGCACAGAAGATCCGGATTGTAGTCTGGTTTGAAATGCGGCTGGAAGAATTTATGTCCATCCATCGACATCTTATCCTCATCAGAATAAAGGACCTTCACATCTCTGTTTTTATTCAGTGCCTTCACACATTCAAACAGCGCATTTGGTGTCAGTTCATCATCATGATCTGCAAACGCAATATAATCACCCGTTGCAATCTCAATCGCAGCATTTGTATTTTCAGAAATCTGCAGTGATTCCTCATGAGACACTACTTTAATCCGCTCATCCGATGCTGCAAGTGATTCAAGCAAACCGGCGATTGGTGAATTTGCCCCACTTCCATCTGACAGACAAAGCTCCCAGTTCGGATATGTCTGCTCTTTGATCGTCTCAACCAACTGTCGAAGATATTTTTCCTGTGTTTTATACAGTGGGATCACAATGGAAATCTTTGGCTGAAAATCAAATTTTTCTCTTCTCTGACGTTCCAGTTCCTTCGGTCCCGGAAGATGTCTGACGATCCACTTCTGATATGGAATTTCCCTGGTAGATGCCGTTCTGACCTTAGCTGCAACTTTTCCGACAAGAGCGGCACTTCCCTGTGTTTTCCAGTAACGGATTCCTTTTTTTGCATATTTTTCGATTTTTTTCCGGATCACCACCGTCTGCTGCAACGGAACCACATGCACAGATTTTGTATTTCCGGCATAAAAAACAATGTAAACAACTTTGCCTTTTAGATTTGTCAGCTCCACAAAGAATCCTGATTTGTCTTTGTTTTCCATCTGTTCCATCTCTTCATAAAGCTGTTCTACATCCACACGCTCCGTCCGAAGTACTTCCGCCTGGATTTTTTCTTTATTTTCATCAAAGATCTGGATACGTACTGGTTCTGCTGCCACTGCCCATCCCCGGACACGCAGAAATCCCTGCTGCACTTTTTCCTCTTCAATGTAAAACTGTGGTTTTCCCCTTCTTTTTTCAAGATTCTTTACTGAAATCGAAAACCAGCAAAATGTTTTTTCCGGCATCTCCGCATAAATACTAAGTTTCTGGTATCCCTCCAGAGATCCCGGAAGCTGTACAGCCGCTGTGATCCGCTCGCCCCGCATCAGGTCTGGATCTTTAAATCGTTCCAGTGCACTGACGACTTCCAGACGCTGAATTTCTGCCTTTACCTCAGATCCGTCCAGTTTCGCACGCATTTTGGCTTCTTTGGGCCATGTGCCCTGCAGAATATAACAACATGGATCCTGCAGATGGAATCGGTCCTTTGTTACCTCAAAAATTTCTCTTGCCATATAGAATTATCCTACCTCATTTCTCAGTCTTCTCTCAGGGAACAGTCTGCTTCTTTCAGTGACAGATTCGGATTATAATACGGATCTCCCTTGCTCATCTGTTCGCCCCATTTCTCTTCGAAATGTTTTGTTTCCTTTTCGAAACGGAACTGTTTTTCCGGTGTGTCTTCCATTCCCCTTGACTTGGATTCATAGTGATAAAGTTCCGCATATGGTGTAAATACAACTTTCTTTCCAGCTGCCCGCTCTTTCATGCAAAGATCAATATCATTAAATGCAACCACAAACTCTTCGTCAAAACCACCCACAGCTTCAAAATCTTCGACTTTCATAAGCATGCATGCCGCCGTTACCGCACTGATTTCCTGAACATTTACGGCTCTTCCGAAATATCCTTTGTCTTCGCATGATGCCTGGCACATGATATGTCCTGCAATTCCGCCCATCCCCAGGACAACACCTGCATGCTGGATCAGATTATCCGGATAATAAAGTTTAGCACCAACGATTGCGACATCTGGCTGCTGGCAGATCATCAACATTTCTTCGATCCATCCCGGAGTAATGACTTCTACATCATTATTCAGGAACAACAGATAACTGCCCTTTGCATCCTTTGCTGCAAAATTATTGATTGCGGCATAATTAAATCCCTCTTTCCAGGTGAGCACCCTTGCTTTTGGATAACGCCAGGAAAGATTTTTATAATACTCAAATGTTTCTGGCTTTTCGCTGTTATTTTCAACTACCAGTATCTCGTAATTTTTCCATGTTGATTTCTCATAAATGGAAGAAAGACATTTTTCAAGATCATCAATGTGGTCTTTATTTGGAATAAGGATGGAAACAAGCGGCTCACCCTGAATCTTCACATGACTGCGATACCAGCCCGGATGTTTCGTCATCTCCACTTCAGCCTCAATACCAACTCTTCTGTAATGTTCCTGAATTGCACGGCATCCGGCTTCATACGCATACGTCTTACTCTCTGGATTTGCCGCAACGGAATTCATATGACATCTCCAGTGATACAGTACTCTCGGAATATGGATTACCTGTTTTGCCTGTTCGCAGCAACGCAGGATAAAATCATAATCCTGAGAACCGTCATACTCCTGTCTCAGACCGCCTACCTGATCTACCAGGGCTTTTTTGACTGCAAAAATGTGGCAGATATAATTATTATCTCTTAAACGAAACAGGTTATAATCTGATTTAAAATGGGGTTCAAAATAAAATTCCCCATCCATACTCAGCTTGTCTTCATCTGTATAAACAATCTCCGGCCCCTGATGGTCATTGATGGCTTTGACGATTTCATATAACGCATCCGGTTCCAGCGTATCGTCGTGATCACTGAGCATCAGATATTCCCCCGTTGCCATCTCAATCGCTTTATTTGTATTAATGGAAATACCGCCATTTTCCTCCAGATGTTTGTACAGGATACGGCTGTCTTTTCCATAACGCTTCTGAATATATTCTTCTACTTTCTGATCCGGACTTCCGTCTGCCAGACAAAGCTGCCAGTTTGTGTAACTCTGTGCCCGAACAGAATCGATCAATTCCTTGAGATATGGGGTTGGAGTACAGTACAGCGGAATCACAATACTGATCAGCGGATTCTGCTCAAAATGTGTATGTCTCTGTTTTCTGAGTGTACGCCGGTCAGCTTTATGGCGTTTGAACCACTCTTCATAGTCTTCCTTGTGTTCTCCATCTTTGTCTTTATGAAAAAGGCGTCCCCAGAATCCTTTGGATTTCTGCTCTTTACGGAGTGCTTTAATATCGATTTCATAAGTCTTTGTTGTGGAATCTCCACAAAAATGAAGTACGATACGATTCCCCGGAATTTCCAGAAAAGCTGCTGAAATACTGAATCCGATCTCCTGATTTTTATAATCATCATCGAGATGACGACGTTCCACAACATCCGGTCTGCGTCCTCTTGTGATCTTGCAGTCCAGAAGCTCCGTGTTTTCTTTGTGAACCGTCACTTCCACATTTCCTCTCTGGTCCGTTGTCCATCCCTGGATTTCCAGCATCAGTCCATAAAGTACCTCTACACGGTCAATATGAAATTCTACCAGTTTATCCTTGACCAGTTCATCCAGGTCATCACCCGCACACTCCCAAAGCAGTGTTTTTTCTTCTCCGTCCAGCAAAAGAAGTTCTAACAGATCGTATTTTCTGCGAAGTTCCAGTACCTCTGGAATCGTCACAGTAAAACCCGGAAGAAATCCTTCTGTCTCCACATCCAGAGACTGCGCCACATCCGGGCGTTCATATCTCTCGATTTCCGGTATATCGATTACTTCATAACCATCCCCAAGCAACTGAAAGATGCATTTCTTTTTTTCAGGATGCATATACCAACCTACAAGGCTCAGCACATGTCCATGTCTGTCATCGTATCTCTCTTCATCAATGCTGAAACAAAGTTTGTCCATAAATATTCCCCTATTTCTTTTTA
>OGYG01000475.1_pt1 | contig 40982 bp, 34 predicted proteins | sample 1576481 | NCBI WGS metagenome assembly OGYG01 (sample SAMEA3541497, study PRJEB24748) | human gut metagenome | biome: human gut; feature: human-associated habitat; material: faeces | place: China | collected 2012 | reverse complement strand
TTCAGGTGCTAGTGTTCGCAAGGACGTGGGGGTTCAAGTCCCCCCATCCGCACCAGGTTAAAGAGCTTCAAACTTACGTTTGAAGTTCTTTTTCTGTACTTTCCGGAAAACCCGCCGGAGCAGGGGGAGGCTGTCCGATCCCCTTGTCTAACAGATTGTCTGCCATTTTACCCAATTCCGCAGAATGCACCAAAACCAAGCCGACAGTCCACGGATTTTCTGTATTGACACCTGCTCAAACCGTGGTACAATTATAACAGAAAAAGCAGAGTAGAGCACAATGCGTTAAGTGCCGCTGAAACGGGGAGTTGTTCGGCGGACGAAAGGGAGCCTTTTCCTTGCGGTATTGTGGTCGCATCCCGCTGCTGCAACTGTTTAGGCACTTTCCTAAATCGCTGTGGCAACAGATGAATTTGATTAGGAGGTGTCTTTTTCTATGTCTAAAACTCCGAATATCTTTGTCCGCTCGCTGCGTGAGCTGAGGTCCACCCGCTGTCTGGCGGTCACGGCGCTGCTCATTGCGATCAACGTCACGCTGGATCTGCTCGGTCTGTCGATCAAGCTGCCGCCAAACCTGCGTATCGGCTTCGGCTTTCTGTGCAATGCGTCGATCGGCATGCTGTTCGGCCCGGTCGTCGGCATGATGGCCGGCGTGTGCACCGACGTGCTCGGCTACTTTGCGGGCAACCTGTCCATGGGCGCGTATTTCCCGGGCTATACGCTGACGGCCGTTGTCGGCGGTCTGATCTGGGGTCTGTGGCTGTATCCGCGCAAGATCACCGTATGGCGTGCCATCGGCGCAAAGATCTGCATCAACCTGTTCTGCAATATCTGCCTGAACACCCTGTGGCTGACCGTCACCGGCGGCAAGGCGATGAGCGTGCTGCTCGTTACGCGCGTGCCGAAAAACCTTATTCTGCTGCCGATCGAGATCGTGCTGGTCTATTTCGGCATGAAGCTGGTCAACCGTATCTATGGCGCGCTGCCGAATGGAAAGACCGCTGCGGAAAACTCTTGAGTAAGAGCGGAGAGAAACCTGTCTCCACCTGATAACAGTCCCCCGGCTCTGTCGCTTGACAAAACCGGGGGATATGCTATAATAAAGTCAAAGGGACACTGTTACAGCAGTCAGGCCCTTGTACTTTCATCAGTTAAATTTTGATGACCGTTTCGGGTACCAGCCGGACGGTCATCGCGCTTTTATACAGAAAATGTACAGTACAATGACCGCACATACAAAAAGCTGAAATGCTTTCTTCTGCACTTGCGCCACCTCCTTCCTGCCGCGGACTGCGGGAAAGGAAAAGAGGGTCTGACCGCCTTATGTAACAGTGTCCGCAATGATTATAGCATATAACACCGAATAAAGTCAATCAGCCGCCTTTTCGGGCGGTTTTTGTTTTATTTGAAAACATTGGCAGCACGCTTTCAGCTTTTTGTGAATAATTCTGTTTTTCCCTATGCAAACGGCTGATTTTTTGTTATACTATATATGATTGGAGAAGAACGGTACAGTCCGTTCGCTGAAAGGGAGTGACCTCTTTATGAAACTTACAAAAGAGAGTATTAAACATAACGTGGCATGGAAGGGTTATCGTCTGCCGCAGTACGACATTGACGCTGTGCGCGAAAACACCCACAAGGCACCGACTTGGCTGCATTTCGGCGCCGGCAACCTGTTCCGCGCCTTCCCGGCTGTACTGGCGCAGCGCCTGCTGACCGCCGGTCTGTCCGACACCGGCATTATCTGCTGCGACGGCTACGATGAGGAGCTGATCGACCGCTGCTACCGCGCCTGCGATCATCTGTCGCTGGTTGTCACCCTGTATTCCAACGGCACGATCAACAAGGAAGTGGTTGCGTCCGTTACCGAAAGCCTCAAGCTGAGCGAGGACATGCTGCGCCTGAAGGACATTTTCCTGGCGCCGAGCCTGCAGATGATCAGCTTTACGCTGACCGAGAAGGGCTATATCATCCAGGACGACACCCGTGAGTTCCTGCCGGACTACAAGCACGACCGCGAGAACGGTCCGGAAGGCTGCCAGTCCTTCTTCGGCAAGCTGACCGCACTGTGCCTCGATCGCTGCCGCGCCGGTCTGTCTCCGCTGGCACTCGTTTCGCTGGATAACTGCTCGGATAACGGCACCCGTCTGGAGCGTGCTGTCCGTCACATGGCACGCGCATGGCAGCGTGGCGGCTTCATCACCGAGGATGAGTATTACTTCTTGCTCAAGAAGAATACCTTCCCGCTGTCCATGATTGATAAGATTACCCCGCATCCGGATAACCGCATCGCTGACAAGCTGGCGGCTGACGGTCTGGAGAACGCAAAGCCGTTCGTAACCGAAAAGGGCACGCACGCGGCTGTTTACGTCAACTCCGAAAGCCCGCACTACCTGCTTATCGAGAACGCATTCCCGAACGGCCATCCGGCTCTCGAGCAGTGCGGCGTTATCATCACCCGCCGCGACATCGTTGAGAAGTCTGCGATGATGAAGGTAAGCACCTGCATGAACCCGATGGATACCGCCCTCGGCGTATTCGGCTGCATGCTCGGCTACACCCGCATCAGCGACGAGATGAAGGACACCGAGCTGGTCAACCTCATCACGCGCCTGAGCGAGCAGGAGGCAATGCCGATGGTAGCCGACCCGGGCGTTATCGACCCGGAGGCATTCCTGCACGAGGTTCTCGGCGAACGTTATCCGAACCCGTTCCTGCAGGATTCCCCGCAGCGTACCGCAACCGATACCTCGCGTAAGATTGCGCCGCGCTTCGGCACCACGCTGTACGCTTACTATAACTCCATGCTGCCCGCACACCGTGCCACCAGGCTGATTTACATTCCACTGGTACTGGCCGGCTGGCTGCGCTATCTGGAAGGCGTGGACGATAACGGCAGCGAGTTCACCCTCAGCCCCGACGCGAATATCGAGCATGTCCGCGCACTGATGGGCAACCCGAAGCTGGGCGACGACGTAAGCGAGGCTCAGCTGTATCCGCTGCTGGCAAACCGCTACTACTTCGGTGTCAACCTGTTTGAGATCGGCGTAGGCGAGACCGTTGTCCGCATGTTTGGTGAGATGAACCGCGGCCCGCACGCTGTCCGCGAGACGCTGCAGAAGTACTGCGGCGAGGAGCAGGAGCAGGAGTGGATTTTCTCCTGATTACCGAAAAACCATGGTTTTTCCGGTAATAGGAACGGATCGTAGACCGTTCCAAAGTCGTCCGAAAGTTCCCGTACGGAAACTTTCTCCCTCCAGAAGTCAAAAAAGAGTGATACATGCTCCCTCTTTTTTGGCATTTGCATAGCAAATGCTATTGAATGCGCGCTGATGCGCGGGTACAGCAAGATTGATATTGTACTAATTGTTAAAGAAAAGGCGAACCGTACGGTTCGCCTTTTTGTATGCAGATAAAACAAAAACCGCCGCAAAAGGCGGTTGATTGACAAGGTATTGCAATATATGCTATACTCAGAATGTCAACAACGATGTGAAACAGGTTGTTCCTCCCAACATAAGGGAGGTGATGACATGGTCACTTATTCCGATCTGTTCCAGTTCGGTCTTCTGATCGTTGCTATCATCAGTCTATGTCTGAAACATAGAAGATAACCGCCCCTGAAAAGGAGCGGCGTTTCCTCAAGCTATTGAGTTAACGGGAACGACCGCTCTTTCGCAGAGAGCCATCGTTGTTGATACTATTATAACGCAGTGCCCCGGTTTTGTCAAGCGACAGAGCCGGGGCACTGTTATTCAGTTATCCGCTGACAAAGTTTACAATACCTTTCCAAAGAGCGTAAAGCAAGTCCTCAAATGACGCCTGCGGGTTATGAATTGCAATCCATACAAAGCCCGCCGTTAAAAGGACAGACACCGCGATTATTACCCAAAAACAATACCATCTCTGTTTAGGTGTCATAGTATTTCCCTCCTCAGTCATAACGGTAAGTTTCGCCTCGGGGAGTTTTACATCTGATATCTATATAGTAACAGATATTTACGGCTTGTAAAGGGATTTTGCACAGAAGCCGGGGCATTATTTTTGTCCGGCGGCAACCCGTAATCCCGGCGCATACCTGAGCCATTTCCCGCTCTTGAGCCGCAGGAAGAAGCAGATCGACCGGCACAGCCAGTCACCGATCATGGCAATCCAGATGCCGATCGCGCCCATGCCGAAGTGCACCGCGAGAATATATCCCGCGACAAGTCGCAATCCCAGCATGGAGATAATCGAGCACACCATCGGATACCTTACGTCATTTGCCGCACGCAGGATATTCGGCATGGCAAACGAGGTCGGCCACAGGAAGATCGCGCAGCCGTTGTGAATCATAATCAGCGTCATGCCGAGCGCAAGCGCCTCTGCGGACACGCTGTAAATCTTGAGAATGAGCGGCGTGCACGCGATCGTGACAAGGCAGGTGCTGGCGGTAACGGCGTAGGTAATCATCATCAGCTTTTTCGCCATGCGGCGCGTCTGCGGCTCATCGCCCGAGCCGATGCACTGCCCGATAACAGTTATCATCGCCAGACTCATCGCCTGACCCGGAATGACAGCCACAGCGTCCAGATTGTTCGCAAGCGCATTCGCGGTAATCTGCGTCGTGCCGAACAGCGAGATCATGCTCACGACGAGCACGCGGCCAAGCTGAAACAGGCTGTTTTCCAGACCGTTCGGCACGCCGATCTGCAGAATGCGGCGGATAAGCTCCTTATCCGGTCGAAACCGCTGTCCGCGCCGCAGAGAGACCGTGTGCTCGGGGTTCAGCAGCAGAATCGTGATAGCGACAGCCGCCGTGCCGCGCGACAGCACGGACGAAAGCGCTGCGCCTCCAACGCCCCACTTGAACACGAAGATAAGCAGCGAGTTGCCGATGAGGTTGACGATGTTGATCAGTCCCGCAATCAGCATGGAGATACGCGAGTTGCCCTGTGCGCGGAACAGCGCCGCGCCTGCGTTGTAGATCGCCAGAACGGGGTAGGAGAACACGCTGACCGTCAGGTAGGTGAGCGCGCTCTGCATGACGTCATTCTCGATCGTGCCAAACAGCAGCCGCAGCAGCGGTGCGCGGAACAGCATGACGAGCGTCGAGATGATCAGCGCAATGACCGTGACGACTAAGTACAGCTGCTTGGAGGCATCGCATGCACGGTCGTTCTTTCTCGCGCCGAGCAGCTGCGCGACCACGACAGCGCCGCCGGTCGCCAGTGCGGAAAAGATGTTGATGATGAGCACGTTGAGCATATCGACCAGCGATACGCCGGAAACCGCCGCTTCACCGACCGAGGAGACCATCATCGTGTCAGCCAGACCGACCGTGATGGCGAGCACCTGCTCGATAACGAGCGGCAAAATCAGCTTTTTGAGTGCAGCATTGGGAAATAACTCTTTACTCGTAAAAAATACACCTCGAATCAAAGAATAACGCGGTACGCCTCGATCAGCCGTTCGAGTGACCAAGCGGCGTTCGCGGGACTGGTGGAGGGCAGCTGCGTGATGGGAACGCCGGTTTTCGGCTCGATGAGTTTGCGGTAAAGCTGCGCCGACTTGCCGCCGGTGGCAAAAATGCGCGCAATTTTGCTCTCGCGGAGCAGGCGGCCTATGTCGTTCGGCTCGGCGTTGCGGATAGACGTGTCGGACGCGCCCGCAATATCGCATTTGGCGATGGTGTCCCACAGCGCCACATGATGCCGCAGGCACATCGCACGCTTGTCCTCAATGGAGACCGGCACCTCCTCGCTGAGCACAGCCGCCAGCACGCGCCAGAACCGGTTTTGCGGGTGGCCGTAAAAGAACCCGACCTCGCGGGATTTCGGGCTTGGAATCGAGCCGAGCAGCAGCACGCGCGACTCGCTGTCGTACAGCGGCGGAATGGTGTGAACGATGGTTTGCAGTTGCATGGATCAGTCCTCCAGTACGGAAACAAAGCTGCGGAACGCGCTCGGCAGCGCATAAGCGTCGCGCAGCTCGGCAGGTGTGACAAAGGTGAGAGCGGGTGCAGGTGCGTCCAGTTCGACATACACGCCGTTCATGTGCCACTCCACATGGGTGAAAATATGCTTGGCAGGCCGCAGAGAGAGCAGCTTTCGCACGCTCCAGCCCATTTCGGTGAGCGCCGCGCGCAGCTCGTCCGGCGAGAGATGGCCATCGAGCGACGGCAGCTCCCACAGACCGGCGAGCAGACCCTTTTTGGGTCTCTGCCGCAGACCGACAAGCTGACCGCAGCGCACAACAAGCACGGTGCGGTTTTCCACTCTCCGCGCCTTTTTTGCGGCTCGGAGCGGCAGCACAGCCGCGTTTCCGCGGTGAAAGCCCTCACAGAGATGCTGAATCGGGCAGTCGTCACAGCGCGGCGCGCCGTTCGGCAGACAGACGGTTGCACCAAGCTCCATCAGCGACTGGTTGAGGTCGCCGGGGCGGTCGGACGGCATGAGTGCGGCGAACCGTTCGCGCGTCTGCTTTTTGAATTTTGCGTCCGTGATCGGCGTGAAATCGTTATCCAGCCGCGCCGCCACACGCAGAACATTTCCGTCTACCGCCGGAACGGGCAGTCCGAACGCGATAGACGCCACCGCGCCTGCCGTATATTCACCGACACCGGGCAGAGAGAGCAGTTTATCGTAGTCGGCGGGCAGCTCGCCGCCGTATTCCTCGCACAGCAGGACCGCTGCACGGTGCAGGTTGCGCACGCGGCTGTAATAGCCGAGCCCCTCCCAGAGCTTGGTGTAAACGGCCTCGTCCGCCGCCGCGAGAGCGGGAATATTGGGCAGCGCGTTCATCCAACGGGAAAAATAGCCGCGCACGGCCTCCACGCGCGTCTGCTGCAGCATGATCTCGCTCACCCAGACGCGGTAGGGAGTAGGCTCAGACCGCCACGGCAGGTCGCGGTGACCGGCGTCATACCAGTCCAGCAGCGGCTGCACGATGGCCTTGCTTACCCCGCTCAATATTTCATGTCATCCAGCGTAGCGCCGGTGTAGAACATGGTGAAGGTCGCGTCGGCAATGTGCTTGCCCTCGTCGTCGTGCACCTCGACCATGTAGACCGACACCTTGCGGCCGCGCTTGCGCTCGTATGCCACAGCGGTCAGCTTTTTGCCGCAGCGGCCCGGACGGTAGTAGTGGATGGTGCTGTCGAGCGTGACGGCCACCGTGCCCTGAGACGCCGCCGCAGAGCCGGCCGCAATGTCGCACAGCGAGAAGATCGTGCCGCCGTGCGCCATGCCGAGCGGATTGAGCAGCTCGGGGGTCAGGTCAAGCTCTACGGTTGCGCCGCCGTCCTTGTCGAGCGTCACAACGTGCATGTGCATCAGTTTGTTTAAGCCGCCGGCTTCCTGCCGCAGCTTGAGGATTTCTTCGATGGTCAAGGTTAGGACTCCTTTATATATTCTATAATCTTTTGATAAACGATGGTTTTTTGCCTTTGAGGCGAACGGTTCTTGCCTGCGCGGCAGGCGCACAAGAGGGTAGACACCAAGGTTTCTACCCTCTTGAGAATCACCCATTTCCTTAGAGGGCACGGCGCAGATTGCCGACATGTGACCGCTGCGAAGCAGGGGAACGGCAGAGGATTTTTTCTTCCGCAGAGACGCACTGCGTGCGCTCATGTATCCGCGTATTCGCAGTGTCAGATACCGTTCTGCTACACAGACCAGCTACTCTACGCAGGCGCGACATACCCGTGTCGCGCAATTCGTGAGCGCGTTATGATAGACAGGGCCTACGCAGGATAACTTGCACCAAACGCTTAATTCGTAGGTGCTGTCTGTAATCTCCAGACTTACGAATTGTGCGGCACTGTTATGCCGCGCCTGCGTTGACTAAACCGCCTGTGTAGCAGTACGTTATCTGACACTGCGAACAGGCTGCTCATGAGGACGGACACCGAAGGTAGTCCGTCCGTAGCAGAGGAAAAATCCTCTGCCGTACCCCATTTTCGAAGCGGTCGCCGCTCTCCGATTTTTGCCGGGCTAACAAACAAGGGAAAGGTAGGAGTTCAAAGAGGAAGGGAAACCGCAGGTGTCCCTTCCTTTTTGCCCCAGCCGCGGGCGCGGCAGTCTCCCGCGCTCCGCAGAGCGCAACTCCCTCGCTGAACCTCAGCGAAAAACTCCCCGCCCGTTAGGGGCGAACCGCCTGCGCAGTTCGCGTACCCCGCTCAGCCGGTGCTGAAAAGGAGCCGCCCGTCAGGGGTGAACCGCCTGCGCGGTTCAAGTGCCCCGCTCAGCCGGTGCTGAAAAGGAGCCGCCCGTCAGGAGCGAACCGCCTGCGCAGTTCGCGTGCCCCAGAGGGTTGGTGCCGGAAAACAAGGGATATCCCTTGACAAACCCGAATTTAACAGCTATAATATTAAAGTTAATACACAAATGCCATGAAAAAGAGGAGTATTTTTCCTTTGCGCGTTTAGAGAGGGTGCGGTCGGTGCAAGCACCTCGGCGGGGAAGAAGAAGGTCGCTTTGGAGCAGAACAGCCGAATTTTTGTTAAGCTGTTCCGTCTAACCCGCGTTACGGGGCAACGAGTGCGCGTCTTTACGCGAATTCAGGTGGTACCACGGAGCATACTTCGTCCTGTTGTCGGGATGAGTATGCTCTTTTTTGTTTGCACAGAAGTATCCCGCATTTATATCGTAAATCAAATTGAAGGAGATAGATCAATGAGCGAACTGCCTAAGACCTACGACCCGAAATCGGTCGAGGACAAGCTGTACAAGTTCTGGGTCGATTCCGGCTTCTTCCACGCCGAGGTCAATCCGGACAAGAAACCGTACACCATCGTTATTCCGCCTCCGAATGTTACCGGCCAGCTGCACATGGGCCACGCATTCGACGAGACCCTGCAGGATATCCTCATCCGCACCAAGCGCATGCAGGGCTACGAGGCGCTGTGGATGCCGGGCACCGATCACGCCGGTATTGCAACCCAGATCAAGGTAGAGGAGAACCTCCGCAAGGAGGAGGGCCTGACCCGTTACGACCTCGGCCGTGAGGAGTTCCTCAAGCGCGTATGGGCGTGGAAGGACAAGTTCGGCAACCGCATTATCAGCCAGCTCAAGAAGCTCGGCACCTCCTGCGACTGGGACCGCGAGCGCTTCACCATGGACGAGGGCTGCTCCAAGGCTGTCCGCGAGGTATTCGTAAACCTGTACAACAAGGGCCTCATCTACAAGGGCCACCGCATCATCAACTGGTGCCCGCACTGCGCGACCGCCCTGTCCGATGCCGAGGTCGAGTACGAAACCCAGCCGGGCAAGCTGTGGCACATCCGCTATCCGCTGACGGACGGCTCGGGCGATCTGGTCGTTGCGACCACCCGTCCGGAGACCTTCATGGGCGATACCGGCGTTGCCGTCAACCCGAACGACGAGCGCTACAAGCACCTGATCGGCAAGACCTGCATCCTCCCGATCATGAACCGCGAGATTCCGATCTTCGGTGACGAGTACGTTGATATGGAGTTCGGCACCGGCTGTGTTAAGGTTACGCCGTGCCACGACCCGAACGACTTCGAGATGGGTCAGCGCCACAACCTCGAGCAGATTCTCGTGTTCAACGAGGACGCGACCGTCAACGCAAACGGCGGCAAGTACGAGGGCATGGACCGCTACGAGTGCCGCAAGGCGGTTGTAAAGGACCTTGAGGAAGGCGGCTATCTGGTCAAGATTGAGGACCACGAGCACAACGTCGGCACCTGCTACCGCTGCGGCACCACCGTTGAGCCGATGACCTCGGCGCAGTGGTTCGTCAAGATGGCGCCGCTCGCCAAGCCCGCTATGGACGTTGTAAACGAGGGCAAGACCAAGTTCGTGCCCGACCGTTTCTCCAAGACCTACCTGCGCTGGATGGAAAACGTACACGACTGGTGTATCTCCCGTCAGCTGTGGTGGGGTCACCGCATTCCGGCGTTCTACTGCGACGACTGCGGTGAGATGACCGTTTCCAAGACCGATGTATGCACCTGCCCGAAGTGCGGCAGCAAGAACATCCGTCAGGAAGAGGACGTTCTCGACACCTGGTTTTCCTCTGCGCTGTGGCCGTTCTCCACGCTCGGCTGGCCGGACAAGACCAAGGAGCTTGACTATTTCTACCCGACCTCTACCCTCGTTACCGGCTACGACATCATCTTCTTCTGGGTTGCCCGCATGATCTTCTCCGGTGTGGAGCACATGGGCGAGACCCCGTTCAAGACGGTTTATATCCACGGTCTGGTGCGCGATGCACAGGGCCGCAAGATGTCCAAGTCGCTCGGCAACGGCATCGACCCGCTCGAGGTCATCGACCAGTACGGCGCAGACGCGCTGCGCTTCACCCTTGCAACGGGCAACAGCCCCGGAAACGACATGCGTTTCTCGGATGAGCGCGTACAGGCGTCCCGCAACTTCTGCAACAAGATCTGGAACGCATCCCGCTTTATCCAGATGAACCTGACCATCGACAAGGACAAGGCAGTCCAGCTGCCGAGCGACCTTGCCATCGAGGACAAGTGGATCATCAGCAAGTTCAACACGCTGGTTGCCGACGTTACCCGCAACATCGACCAGTACGAGCTGGGTCTGGCGGCTGCCAAGCTGAACGACTTCATCTGGGAGAACTTCTGCGACTGGTATATCGAGATTGCAAAGACCCGTCTGCAGACCGGCGACGAGAACGTACAGAAGGTGCTGTGCTATGTGCTGAGCGGCGCGATGCAGCTGCTGCACCCGTTCATGCCGTTCATCACCGAGACCATCTGGCAGGCGCTGCCGCATGAGGGTCCGTCCGTTATGGTATCCGCATGGCCGGAGTACAAGGACGAGCTGCACTTTGCCGCTGAGGAGGCACAGATGGAGAGCCTGATGGACGCTGTCCGCGCCATCCGCAACCGCCGTGCCGAGATGAACGTACCGCCCTCCAAGAAGGCCAAGGTGCTCATCCTGACCGAGAAGAAGGACACCTTCTCCGCAGGCGCAGGCTTCTTCCCCAAGCTGGCTTACGCTTCTGAGATTGAACTCATCGACGCGGTTCCGGCGGACGCTGCCAAGATGGCATCCGTAGTCACCGGCGACGCACAGATCTATATGCCGATGGGCGACCTCATCGACTTCGAGGCCGAGCGGGCCCGTCTCGGCAAGGAGAAGAGCAAGGTCGAGGCCGACATCGACTTTGTTATGAAGAAGCTGAACAATCCGAAGTTTGTCGATAAGGCACCCGAGAAGGTTGTTGCAGCCGAGCGCGAAAAGGCTGAAAAGCTGCGCGAGCACCTCGCAAAGCTGGAGGAGTCGATTGCAGCGCTGAATTAAGCTGCATTAAGCTGAACTAAAAGAAAAAAGAGTGGAGTTTCTCCACTCTTTTTTCTTAACATTTTCCCCGAAAACACTTGACTGTAAACCTACTTTATCCCTTATAATGTAATCAATAGAAGGGAAGGTGATCGTATGAACATAGCGGAAGCAGAGCGCAGGACGGGATTATCCCGGGCGAACATCCGGTTTTACGAGAAGGAAGGCTTACTCAAGCCGACACGCGGCGAGAACGGCTACCGCGACTACACCGAGGACAATGTACAGACACTGCGGAAGATCATGCTGCTGCGGCGGCTGCGCCTGAGCGTGCCCGACATCCGCGCCATCGAGAGCGGCGAGAAAGCGCTGCCCGAGGCGGCGGCAGGCCAGCTCGACGTATTGCAGGGGGACATCCGCGAGAGCGAACAGGCGTATGCGATGTGCCGCGCCATCTGCGAGGACAGGGCGGAGTGGAACGGGCTGGATGTAGACCGGTACCAGTCCATCGTGCTGCCCGCAGACGACCCGCGCGAGAAAGACCGCATCCCGCCGGCAGGCTGTCCGTGGCGGCGCTTCTTTGCCCGCAATGTGGATGCCGGACTGTATGAGCTGCTGTGGGCGATGCTGGCACAGTGGGTGTTCCGCATCAATCCGGAGAATTTTATCCAGCTCACGGCGAGTCTGGCGTGGACGCTCGCGTGCGGGTATGCCGGCTGGCTGCTGACGTTCGTGTTCGAGCCGGTGCTGCTGCATTACTGGGGCACAACGCCCGGCAAGTGGATCTTCGGGCTGTCCGTCCGCGATGAGGACGGAGAAAAGCTGTCCATCCGCACCGCATATGCCCGTTTGTGGGGCGTGTTCGTCTACGGCAACTGCTATGCGCTGCCGCTCTTCGACTGGTACTACAATTACAAGTGCTACCGCGCGTGCAAAGAAGAGGAGCTGCCGTGGGATTTGGAGAACGGATGCAGCATCGTTGTCCGCGAGCGGGAGGTGCGCTGGTATCGCGTGGCGCTGTACCTGCTGGTGCTCGTGGTGCGAGCAGCCGCATATTACGGCATTGACCTGTACGCCAAGCTGCCGCCCAATCGCGGCGAGCTGACTCTTGCGGAGTATGTGGAGAACTGCAACGACTGCCTGAAATATAATCAGGGCTTGGCAGCGTATGTCCAGCCGGACGGAAGCTGGAATAGCGACGTGGGAATGGGCGGCAGGTATTTCTTCTCGCTGGGCGATTCTGTATCCGATGTGACGGTCGAAACCGATGCGGACGGCTATGTGCAGTCTGTGACGGTGGTTTCGGATTCGCAGAACGGCTCGTGCGGCTATCAGGAGCGCATGACGGTGTATTACGCCTTTGCGGCCGCGTATGCCAAATGGAGCTGGCTGTATGCCGACCACATGAGGGATGACATCATTGACGACGGCTGGGAATACGATGTACCGGATACGAAAAACGTCAAGGAGGCGCATCTCGACGGACTGGATTTCCGGTACGAATATGAATACAGCAATACAGATACCGTAAACGTGTATCTCAATCAGCCGATGCCGTATCATTCGGTGCTGACGATTGAGAAAGAGTGAATAAGTTATCGCAGGGCGGGGTGAGGGTGTCCCGCCCTGCGGACATTTATCAATTAAATCCGTGGAATCGAATATTACACAGGAGGTAAGCCGCCACGGGCGCAGCGCGACCGGAGCCTGCGCAAGGATAGCGCTATTCTCCATTCTCAATTTTCAATTTTCCATTACTCCTGCCTCCTGACTCCTGCCTTTACAAAAGGCTTTCTTATTTGCCCAAAGTGTGCTATACTAATCTCACAAAACCATATAGATAGAGGAATAGCCAATGAAAGGAATCATTCTTGCCGCCGGTAAGGGCTCGCGCCTGTACCCGATGACACGTCCGGTATGCAAACCGCTGCTGCCGGTATACGATAAACCGATGATCTACTATCCGCTGGCTGCGCTCCTGCAGGCCGGTATCCGCGATATTCTCATCATCATCCCGCCCGGAGAGGAAGGCCCGTTCTACCGTCTGCTCGGTTCCGGCGGCCGCTTCGGCGTCAACATCACCTACGAGGTGCAGGAGGTTGCACGCGGCATCGCGGACGCGCTGCTCATCGGCTCGCAGTTCATCGGGGATGACTCGGTTTGCCTTGTTCTGGGCGATAATATCTTCTATTCCCCCAATTTCCAGAACTATCTGGACCGTGCCGTGCAGATGCAATCCGGCGCCTGCGTGTTCGGCTACTATGTCGATGACCCGCGTGCGTTCGGCGTTGTGGAGTTTGATGGTCAGGGCCGTGCTATTTCCATTGAGGAGAAGCCGCGCTATCCGAAGTCTAACTATATCATTCCGGGTCTGTATTTTTACGATAACTCGGTTATGGAGATTGCCCGCGGACTCAAGCCCTCGGCAAGAGGCGAGCTGGAGATTACGGATGTCAATATCGAGTACATGAAACGCGGTCAGCTGCACGTTGAAAAGCTCGACCGGGATTTCGTCTGGCTGGATGCCGGTACCGCCGACAACCTGCTCGAATCCGCACAGGTTGTCCGCCGCGTGCAGGATGAGACCGGCCGCTACATCGCATGTCCGGAGGAGATTGCGTACGCGCGCGGCTATATCAGCCGTCAGACGCTGCTTCGTCATGCGGAAGAGCTGAATAAGACCCTGTATGGCCGTTATCTCGAGTGCCTGTAAAGGAGAATCGCAAATGCCTGTTTATACCGAAACCAAAACCTACCACACCAAGGCCCACATGGGCATGATCGACGTTACTGACGACTTCCGCGCAGCGGTGCAGAACGCCTGCCGCAAGACCGGCATGAAGTCCGGCACGATCACCGGCTTTACCACCGGCGGTGTTGCCGGCCTGACCACGCTTGAGTTTGAGCCGGGCATGGTCTACCATGACCTCAAGGCGGCGATGGATGTCTTTTCGCCCTACCGCGATGAGCAGGGAAACGTCATTTACTATCACCACCACGATACCTGGCACGACGACAACGGCTCGTCGCATATCAAGGCGGCGCTGCTCAGCCCGTTTATCGTTATCCCGTTCGTGAATGGCGAGATCACCATCGGCCCGTGGCAGAATCTGACCCTTGTGGAGTGCGATACCCGCAACCGCGTGCGGGATATTGTTTTTCAGGTGATGGGAGAATAATTCCTTTCTGCTTAGGAATTGTAAAACAAAGCCCCGGTTTCGTCGCTTGACAAAACCGGGGCTTCGCGCTATAATATAGCTAACAAACGGCGGCTCTTGTAGGGAGAGCAGTCGTTCCTCAGTTCGATTTTTAGTCGAGAAGAAGCCGCTCTCTTTTAACTACCGGAGGGCGGTTATTTCTTTAAGTATCCGAGAATACCAAAGATAACCGTGCAGAGCAAATCAAGCAGTCCAATGACTTCCAGAATTGTCATGCAGATCACCTCCCTTCTTTCGGGAGGAACAACCTTTATTCACCGTTTGCTGCCTTGATTATAGCATATCGTAATATGTACTGTCAATAAACCGTCCTTTTGGGCGGTTTTTGTGTTTAACTTCTCCTCACGCGCCGCGCAGCCGGAAAGATTAGCGTCCGCTAACTAAATAGCTTTTCTTTTTTCGATAAATGTGGTATAATATAAGCGTTCGGAAAAATTTGAGTACGGTTTGGGAATCCCTGTGCCGTGCATAGAAATGGAGCGACAAAGCATGACTAAAATTGATATTATTTCCGGTTTTCTGGGTGCCGGCAAGACGACCCTCATCAAGCGTCTGCTGGCCGATGCGCTCAAGGGTGAGCAGGTTGTTCTGATCGAGAACGAGTTCGGTGAGATCGGCATTGACGGCGGCTTCCTCAAGGATGCCGGCATTGTTGTAAACGAGATGAACGCAGGCTGCATCTGCTGCTCGCTGGTTGGCGACTTCGGCAAGGCGCTGCACGATGTTGTGGACCAGTACCATCCGGACCGCATCCTGATCGAGCCGTCCGGCGTCGGCAAGCTGTCGGACGTTATCGCTGCGGTACAGAACGCGCACCTCGAGGTTCAGCTGAACAGCTTTGTAACCGTTGTTGACGCGCTCAAGGCCAAGATGTACCTCAAGAACTTCGGTGAGTTTTTCGAGAATCAGGTGGCGCATGCCGGTGCCATCCTGCTGTCCCGCACGGCTGAGTGCCCGGAGAAGCGCCTCGACGAGACCGTTGCCATGCTGCGCGGTCTGAATGAGCACGCCCGCATCGTCACCACCCCGTGGAAGGACCTGACCGGCGAGCAGCTGCTCTCCACCATGGAAGGCAGCCGCGACCTCGTTGCGGAGGTTCTCGAGGAGATCGCGCACGAGCCGCACCACGAGCATCATCATCACCACCATGACCACGAGCATGATGAGCACGAACATGAGCATGAGCACGACCACGAGCACGACCATGAGGAGCACGAGCATCATCACGAGCATGACGAGCACTGCACCTGCGGCTGCCACGATCACGACCATGAGCATGAGCATCACCACGATCATGACCACGAGCACCATCATCACGACCACGACGGTCACTGCTGCTGCGGTCACGACCACGATCACGATGCTGACGAGGTATTCACCTCCTGGGGCAAGGAAACGACTCACAAGTACACCGAGGCAGAGCTTAACGCGGCTCTTACCGCGCTCGGCGATGTTACGCTCGGCACCGTACTGCGTGCAAAGGGCATCGTTCCGTGTGCAGACGGCGGCGAGTGGCTGCACTTTGACTACGTTCCGGGCGCACCCGAAATCCGCCGCGGCGCTGCCGATTACACCGGCCGTCTGTGCGTCATCGGCTCCGAACTGGATGAGGAGCGCATCGCTGCTCTGTTCGGCGTAAACGAAAAGTGAGGTAACCAGATATGGCTAACGAACCCATTCCGGTATACGTCTTTACCGGCTTTCTGGAGAGCGGCAAGACCAAGTTCATTCAGGACATTCTCGCGGACCCGAACTTTACCGAGAACGAGCGCACGGTGCTGCTGCTGTGCGAAGAAGGCATCGAGGAATACGACGAGAAGTGGCTGCTGCACTACGGCACCGCGCTTGTGCCGATCGAGTCCGAGGACCGTCTGACGCCGAATATCCTCAAGCGCGTGGAGCAGAAATACCAGCCGGACCGCATTCTTGTTGAGTACAACGGCATGTGGAAGCTGGAAAAGCTGATGCAGGCATTTCCTGCCCGCTGGGAGCTGTACCAGATCGTCACCACGGTCGATGCGACCACGTTTGAGCTGTATTCCAACAACATCGGCCCGATGATGTTTGAGCATATCACCACTGCGGATCTGGTTGTGTTCAACCGCTGCACGGATGAGCTGAAGGACATGCTGTACAAGAAGAACATCAAGGCGATGAACCCGCGTGCGGCAATCTATCTGGATGATGTGAACGGCAATTCCGAGGACTACGCCCGCAATATGCCGCTGCCGTTTGACGTGGATGCGGATATCATCGACATCCAGCCGGAGGACTACGGTCTCTGGTACATCGACGCCACCAGCGACCCGATGAAGTATGACGGCAAGACCGTCCGCTTTCTTGCCCAGGCCTACGTCGGCAAGGATGTGCCCGCCGGCAGCTTCGTGCCCGGCCGCTTCGGCATGGTCTGCTGCGCGGATGACGTCACCTTCCTCGGCTTCCTCTGCCGCTATCCCGACCGCGATCAGCTGCATAACCGCGATTGGGTTAAGGTAACGGCGTCCATCACCGTCGAGGAGCTGCCGCAGTACCGCGGTCCCGGTCCGGTGCTGCATGCCATCACGGTAGAACCCGCCGAAAAGGCGAAGGAAGATATCGTGTACTTTAATTGAATCTTCTCCATGCAAAATAAAAAGAGACGAGCCTGCCTGGCTCGTCTCTTTTCTGTATAAAAGCGCACTGACCGCTCGATTAGGCCTCGAACGGTCAGTGACTAAAAATCGCTAATCAATTAGGGTCTGACTGCCTGAACAGCGTCCCTTGGGTATATTATACCCGAGCAGCCCCGGTTTTGTCAAGTGCGGCAAAGCCGGGGTTTTGCTTTGCATGCAGCGATTACTGCCTGCTGATTACTGATTTCTAATTAGAAAAGTGTGTCCCCCGTCACAAAGCAGTGACGGGGGACAGAGACAAAAGGGGGGATACAGACGATTCATAAACTCCATGAACGTCTTTTGAAAGATCGGTGACGGCTTGAGGGATTAGCCGATGCCACCGTACATAACGCCGAGGATCAGTGCAAGAACTGCACAGATAACGTATACCCACTTGCCGAGCGGGAAGAACCAGCCGCCGATCGGCTTCTTAGCGCCTTCGTTAACAGCAGCAATTGCCTTTTCCTTGCCCAGTACCCAGAAGAACATAACGCCGGCCAGAGCAGCGCCGAGCGGGCAGATGTAAATGGAAACAACGTCCATCCACTGAGAGGTCCACGGCTGGATTGCGATGGAAACGACCAGACCGATTACACCGATGGTGCCAACGGCTGCTGCGCGCTTGAACTTGAACTGCTCCTGCAGGAAAGCGATCGGTGCTTCGTACAGGTTTACGATGGAGGATACGCCTGCGAACAGTACGCAGATGTAGAAGATCGCGCCGATGATACGGCCGGCAGGCATTGCGTTGAATACGTTTACGAGGTAAACGAACATCAGGCCGGGGCCGCCGGATACGTCGCGGATGCCTTCGCCCAGAACAACTGCCATTGCCGGAATGATAACGACTGCTGCCAGCAGAGCTGCAAGGGTATCAAATACTGCTACGTTGCGTGCGGAGGACGGGATATCCTCGCTCTTGGACAGGTAGGAACCGTAGATTACAGAACCGTTGCCTGCAACAGACAGGGAGAAGAACGCCTGACCGAATGCAAATACCCACAGGTCGGGCTTGAGCAGACCAGCCGGATTCAGGGTCAGAATGTACTTATAGCCTTCGGATGCGCCGGGCAGCGTGCCGATGTAGATTGCCAGTACGAGGAACAGACCGAACAGAACCGGCATCATGACCTTGTTGGCCTTCTCAATGCCGCCTGCAACGCCCATTACCATGATGGCAAGGGAAACTACCAGTGCAACGATCTGCCATACGCCGTTGCCGATGCCGAAGAAGCCGGCCGACGCCATTGCCTTGAGGGCTTCGGGAAGGGTCTCAGCCTCCGGTGCGGTCATACCGAACGTACCGCCGATAGCGCCCATGTCCGTGCCGAGACTGAACAGGCTGCCGGAGAGGGACATGAAGGTGTACTTGAAGATCCAGCCGAGAACGACCGTGTAGCCGATTGCCAGCATCAATGCACCGATGATCGGGATTGCGCCGATCGCCTTACCGGATTTATCACTGCCGGTGCGCTCCTTGGTACACATACCGAACGCACCAACCGGACCTGCAGCTGCACGGCGGCCGAGAGCGAACTCCTCGATAACGCCGGTACTGCCGATCAAAATTACAAAGATAAAATAGGGAAGCAGGAAGGTCATGCCGCCGTACTTCTGCACCATGATCGGGAAACGCCAGATGTTGCCCATACCAACCGCAGAACCGATACATGCCAGAATGAATCCCCACTTACTCTGGAAACCATCTCTCTGTTCTAAGTTTTTAGGCTCTTTACTCATTATCTTACACCCCTTTAATGTGTAAATGGATAGAAAAAAGGCGTTCTCTTTGCCGCAGAAACTGTTTAGTTTTCTGGCAAAAAGAACGCCTTTGTTCTTTGCTTTCCTGTGCACTTTCCACGCGGCACAGGTTACGCCCTGATTATCAAGTTATAAAAAGGTCAGGAGAAATTCCTGTTATGCAATGCCGCAGCGCCTTTGCTGCAGCATTGGCGGAAATACCGCACAATTTATGCAATTATGCGGTATCGCCTTTGACGAAAGGATGGAACAGGGGATTATTTCTCTTCGTTAGCGTACGGCTCCAGGAATGCATGGAAGTGACGCATCGGCAGATTGTGACCCCAAACAATACGCATGTTCGGAATGTTCTCACGATCCTCGTACAGAGCCTTAACAGCTGCGATTACATAGTCCAGATGCTCCTTGGTCAGACGGCTGCGGTCGATTGCGAAGCGAACTACGTTACATACTTCAGCCTGCTGCTCCGGGGTCTTCAGGTCATACTCCATGGAGTAGTCGCCCAGCTCGGATACACGGATGCCGTAGCGGCGGATCAGCTCAAGGCTGAAGCCCTCACCAGCGAAGGTGTCGTGGCCGCGCTTGCCGTCGAAGAACTCATCCATGTTGATGTATACAGCGTGGCCGCCTGCCGGCAGTACAACGCCCTTAACGCCAGCGTCGTAGAAGCCTTCTGCCAGGTAGTTACACTGAGCAACACGCTCGTTCATGTAGTTAAAGTCGCAGGACTCGTACAGGCCAACTGCCAGAGCCATGATGTCACGGCCGGACATGCCGCCGTAGGAATCGTTGCCGTAGCAGGAGATCTGCTTAACCTTCAGCAGAACGCCAACGTCGGTCTTAACGGTGCCGTCTTCGTTGAAGTCGGAGAAGTTCTTCCAGAACAGGCCCTTATCGCGGAATGCCAGCATGCCGCCCATGTTAGCGTGGCCGTCCTTCTTAGCGGACATGGTGAATGCGTCGCAGTAAGAGAACATCTCGGTAGCGATCTCAGCGATGGACTTGTCAGCGTAGCCTTCCTCATTCATCTTGATGAAGTAAGCGTTCTCAGCCCAGCGAGCGGTATCGAATACCAGCGGGATGTTGTACTTATGCGCAACGCGGTTGATTTCCTTCAGGTTGCCCATGGAAACGGCCTGGCCGCAAACCGGGTTGTTGGTGATGCAGGTGAAGATCAGCGGAACGTTCTCCGGACCAACAGAGGTGATCAGCTGCTCGAGCTTCTCGATATCCATGTTGCCCTTGAACGGGTTCTTCTCGTAACGACCGCCTTCCGGTACTTCCCACAGCAGGGTCTTGTTGTACAGGTTACGCGGAATGGAACCCATCTGCTTGATGTTGCCTTCGGTGGTGTCGAAGTGACCATTCGACGGAATAGTGAACTTCTTGCCCGGGTGACGCTTAGCAAGGATGTTGCGAACGATTTCCATCAGAACGGACTCAGCTGCACGGCCCTGCTGGATGATAAATGCGTTCGGGCGCTCCATCTGAGCTGCGCCGCCATTGAACAGGCCGCCTTCGTACTCGCACAGATAAACTTCATCCATCATCTTCTCAACGTCGCGGCAATCGGTGCGAACGAGGTCGATGATCTTCTTCCAGTTCTTCTCGCCGCCGCGCTCGAAAATGTCGCGGAAGGTGTCGAGCAGAACGTAATAACCGGTGTTGCGGCCGTAAGCCTCGTCGCCGAGGAACAGGCTTGCCCACTGATGATTGGTCATTGCAGTGGTACCGGAGTCGGACAGCATATCAACGGTCAGCATGCCGGACGGGAATGCGAACTCGTTGTAATGAGTAGCCTGAAGAGCGCGCTCACGCTGCTCAACGGTTACTTCCGGAAGATCACGGACTGCGTAAGTAAAATGATGCGGTGCGGGTACGTTCAGCGGATACTGCTTGCTCATAATAAAATTACCTCCATTTTTTTGGCGTTGTTGCCGTTTGTGTTTTGGAGGTACCCCGGTCGTCAAAGCCGAATTTTCCGGTTCCGGCTTTGCCTAGCGGACAGCACCTTTCTTTTTTGCTGTTTTCTTTTCTTTTTGGTTTGCCTTACGGCAGGAGAGCGGTTACCTCAATCTCGACGAGAGCGTCCTTGGGAAGTCTTGCAACCTCCACAGCGGAGCGTGCCGGGTAGCTGCCTTCACCGAAGAAGGTGGCGTAAACCTCGTTCATCGCGCCGAAATTGTTCATGTCGCTCAGGAAGACGGTAGTCTTGATCACCTGATCCATACCGGTTCCTGCCTCAGCAAGGATTGCCTTTACATTGGTGAGCGACTGCTTGGTCTGTGCTGCGATCCCTTCCGGAAAAGCACCGGTTGCGGGATCGATCGGAAGCTGACCCGAAGTAAATACGATACCGTTTGCTGCAATTGCCTGTGCATACGGGCCGATGGCTGCGGGTGCGTGTTCCGAACAGATAACCTTTTTCATTTCCTGCTCAGCCTCCTTTCGTCCTTTCGTGAGATAAATTTATCACTTTTAAAATTCTTTGTCAAGATGTATTTGTGCAATTTGGATGAATGAATAAAAAAATCTCGCGTATTTATCAATATTATCAACAACTATTGTGAAAAATGATAATTTTGAACAGACTTTTTGTACAAAAATACTGCGTAAAATATTTACTTTTTTCACCTCGCACTTAGAAAAGTTTATTATTTTACATAACATGGCAATTAAAGTGCGAATTTATAAAAAATTTTTGTTATCCTACTAAAACAATGCGATGAAGAATTCACGGAGAATCGCAGGGAGAGCGGCATTGCCGCGGAAAGTGATAAAAATTCCGACACCGGAAAGCTGGGGCAGGGAAAAGACATCCCGCGTTTGCACTTCAAATAAAAGCCTGCGTATGCTATAATAAATTGGATTACATTTCACAGGGAGGTGCACCGCATGCCGGACGAAAAACTCACCGCCTACCGCGGCGGCAAAGCGCTTCGCCGCGGCTGGACAACCGGCTCGTGCGCGGCGGCGGCCTCGCAGGCGGCGGCTGTGCTGCTGCTGACCGGAATCGCGCCGCCGGAGATTCACCTGCACACGCCGGGCGGCATCACTTTCTGCCTGCCGGTCGAGGACGCACATATGAGCGGAAACGCGGCTGTCTGCACCGTCCGCAAGGACGCGGGCGACGATCCGGACATCACAAACGGGGTCCGCATCACGGCTTCCGTGCGCCGAATCGAAAAGGGCGTTACCATAGAGGGCGGCGCCGGCGTCGGACGAATTACCCGCCCGGGACTGGCGATGCCGGTCGGAGAAGCGGCGATCAATCCCGGTCCGCGGCAGCAGATCGCGGATGCAGTGCACCGTGCCGCACAGCAGAACGGATACGGCGGCGGCTTTTCCGTTACCATTTCGGTGAAGGACGGCGAGGCACTTGCCGCCCAAACCTACAACGGGCACCTCGGCATCGTCGGCGGCATCTCGATTCTCGGCACGAGCGGCATCGTTGAGCCGATGAGCGAAAAGGCGCTCGTGGACACCATCCGATTGGAGCTGGACAGCCTGTACGCGCAGGGACAGCGCATTGCGTTCCTGTGTCCGGGCAACTACGGCGCGGATTTCGCGCGGGACACGCTCGGCCTTGACCTCGAACGCGCGGTCAAGTGCTCCAACTTCATCGGTGAGGCGTTCGACCATGCGGCGTACCGCGGCTATCCCGAGATCCTGCTTGTCGGGCACGCCGGAAAGCTGGTCAAGATGGCCGCAGGCGTGATGAACACGCATTCGTCGGTCGCAGACGCACGGCAGGAGATTTTCACCGCGCATGCGGCACTGTGCGGAGCACCGCGCGAAACACTCGAAGGACTGATGGCTGCCATCTCGGTGGACGCGTGCGTGGAGCTGCTGGACGAAGTGAATTTGCGTCAGCCCGTCCTGTCGCGCATTGGCAGGGAGATGAAAAACCGCATCGCTCTGCGCATGAAGGGGCAGGCGCGCGTGGAATTCATCATGTTTACCGGAAAATACGGCGTGCTGGCCGAGTCAGCGGGCGCGCGCACACTCTGTGAGAGGTTGAAACTGCAATGAAGGGTATTTTATATGGAGTCGGCGTCGGTCCGGGCGACCCGGAGCTGCTGACCGCCAAGGCGATCCGGCTGCTGCGCGAGTGCGATGCGGTCGCCGCACCGAAGTCCGCCGACGGCAGACAGACCGCACTGGATATTGCTTCGCCGTACATCGGGCAGGACAAGACGATCCTGCTGTTCGATATGCCGATGACGCACGACAGGCAGGCGCGAAATGCCAGCCACGACGCGGCGGCAGACGCGCTCTGTGCGCTGCTCGACGAGGGCAAGACCGTGGTGTTTCTCACGCTCGGCGACCCGACGATATATTCCACATACTGGTATGTACACAAGCGTGTTGCCGCCCGCGGCTATGCAGCCGAGCTGGTGCCCGGCGTGCCGTCCTTCTGCGCCGCGGCTGCCGCCATGGGACGCGCCCTGTGCGAGGACGGCGAAATGCTGCACATCATTCCGGCCACGCACGGCAGGGCGGAGGAAGGGCTTGCGCTCTCCGGCAGCAAGGTGCTGATGAAGACCGGAAAGCGTGTATTGGAGGTCCGCGAACTGCTCCGGCAGCGCGGCGAACTCGGCAGCGCGGCGCTGATCGAGCGGGTCGGCATGGACGGTCAGCGGCTGATCGAAAATTTAGATAAGCTGGAACAGCCGAGCGGCTATTTCTCTATTATATTGGTAAAGGAGCAAAGCGAATGATCTACTTTGTGGGTGCAGGCTCAGGGGCGCCCGACCTGATCACGGTACGCGGCGCACGTCTGCTGAGCGAGGCAGATGTGATCGTTTACGCCGGTTCGCTGGTCAATCCGGCGCTTTTGGACTATAAAAAGGACGGATGCGAGGTGTACAACAGCGCGAAGATGACGCTCGAGGAGGTCATCGCCGTGATGGCGCCTGCCGCGAAAGCGGGCAAAACGGTCGTGCGTCTGCACACCGGCGACCCATGCGTGTACGGTGCGCATAGAGAGCAGATGGACAAGCTGGACAGGCTTGGTCTGGCGTATGAGATCTGTCCGGGCGTGTCTTCGTTCTGTGGCGCGGCAGCGGCACTCAAAGCCGAGTACACACTGCCGAACGTGAGCCAGTCGGTCATCCTGACGCGCATGGAGGGCCGCACGCCCGTGCCCGAAAAGGAGCAGATCGAGTCGTTCGCGGCACACGGAGCCACCATGGTCATCTTCCTGTCGGCGGGTCAGCTGGCGCGCCTGTCCGAGCGGCTGATCGCGGGCGGATATGCGCCGGATACGCCTGCGGCCATCGTGTACAAGGCCACCTGGTCGGACGAAAAGGTCGTGCGGACAACGGTCGCAGACCTCGCCGAAGCCGGTGCGCGAGAGGGCATTACCAAGACCGCGCTCATCACGGTGGGCGGGTTCCTCGGCACCGAGTACAAGCGCTCCAAGCTGTACGACCCGACCTTTACGACCGAATTTCGTGAGGCAAGCCGATGAAGCACGCAAAATTTGTATCCTTTACCCTGTGCGGCGCACAGACTGTGCAAAAGGCGGTAAAACTCCTGCCGGATTTCCGGTGTGAGCGGTACGCGCGGACGGTGGATGCGTCGCTCTCGGGCACGAGCCTGAAACGCTTTGCGCAGCAGGCGATGGTTGATTGCGACCTGATCGTGTTCGTGGGCGCGACCGGAATCGCGGTACGCGCAGTGGCGCCGTATTTGATGGGAAAAGCCTATGATCCGGCGGTAATCGTCATTGACGAGCAGGGAAAGTTCGTGATTCCGCTCCTGTCCGGACATCTGGGCGGTGCCAACGAGATTGCCAAAACACTTGCGGAAGGCCTGCAGGCTGTGCCGGTGCTCACCACCGCGACAGACGGACGGCAGGTGTTCGCCGTGGACACTTGGGCAAAAGCACACAGCTGTGCAGTCCTGGAGCCGGAACATATTAAATATGTATCCGGTGCGCTGCTCAGAGGGGAAACCGTGGGCGTTCGCTCGGATTTTCCGATAGACGGGCTGCTGCCCGCACGTATTGACCTCAAAAAAGACGCGGAAAGCGGGTTTACGATTGGATTTCGCACAGACGCACAGCCGTTTGCACACACGCTGCATCTCGTGCCGCGGATTGCACATCTCGGCATTGGCTGCCGCAAGGGCACGAGCGCGGATGCCATCGAGCAGACGGTTCAGGCGGCGCTTGCCTCGGCAAAACTGCCCTGGCAGGCGATCTGCGGCGCGGCGAGCATTGATATCAAGCAGAATGAGCCGGGTTTGCTGCTGTTTTGCGAAAAACACGGACTGCCGTTCTGCATCTACACGGCGGAGCAGCTGCAGGACGCACAAGGCGAATTCAGCCGGTCGGCGTTCGTGCAGCAGACCGTCGGCGTAGATAATGTGTGCGAACGCGCGGCTGTGTGCGCAGCACAGAACGGCACACTTATCTTGCACAAATTCGCGCAGAACGGCGTGACGGCGGCTGTCGCCGTGCCGGACTGGCGCGTGACGTTTGAAGAACGGGAGGGCGAAGCATGAAGCTGTATTGCATCGGCATCGGGCCGGGCGGCGAGGAGCAGATGACGCTGCGCGCAGTGCGTGCTCTGGAAAAATGTGACTGCGTGGCAGGCTACGGCTTGTACCTTGATTTGATCGAGAACCTCATTTCGGGCAAGGAGCGCATCGAATCCGGCATGACACGCGAGGTTTTGCGCTGCAAAGCGGCGGTTGAGGCGGCAAAACAGGGCAAAACGGTCGCTGTTGTATCCTCGGGAGATGCGGGTGTGTACGGCATGGCGAGCCTGCTGCTCGAGCTTTGCGAGCACGAGCCGAACCTCGAGGTCGAGGTTATTCCGGGCATCACGGCGGCCTGCTCGGGCGGCGCCGTGCTCGGCTCGCCGCTGACATGCGACTTTGCGTGCATCAGCCTGTCCGACCTGCTCACGCCGTGGGACAAGATCGAGCAGCGTCTGCGCGGCGCAGCGGCTGGCGATTTCTGCATCGTGCTGTACAATCCGTCAAGCAAAAAGCGCACCGACCATCTGCGCCGAGCCTGCGATATTTTGCTGGAGATCGTACCGCCGGAAACCGTCTGCGGTCTGGTGCGCAGTATTGGCAGAGAAGGCGAAAGCTGCACGCTTACAACGCTCGGTGAGCTGCGTGATACACAGGTCGATATGCTGACCACTGTGTTTGTCGGCAACAGCCGCACGCGCGTGATGGACGGCCGCATGGTCACGCCGAGGGGGTATCGCGGCGTATGAAGCTGATGATTTTCTCCGGTACGACAGAAGGACACGATTTGTGCCGGTTTTTGTCGAAAAAGAGCGTGCAGGCAGATGTTTTCGTTGCCACAGAGTATGGTGCGGCGGTGATGGAGCCGATGGCGGGAATCACGGTTCACGAGGGCCGCTTGGATGAGCGGGAGATGGAAAAACGATTGACCTCGGATACGCTGCTCATCGACGCAACGCATCCGTATGCAGCGGCTGTGACCGACAATCTGCGGGCGGCCTGCGCGAAATCGGGCGCACGCTACGAGCGTCTGCTGCGGCCTGCCCTGCCTTATCAGAACTGCGAAATCGTGCTGGACACAGCCGCTGCAGTGGACTGGCTGAACGCGCACGAGGGCGCGGTCCTGCTCACCACAGGAAGTAAAGAACTGGAAGCGTACACGGCGGTGCAGGACTTCCAAACGCGCCTGTTCCCGCGCGTGCTGCCGACCGCCTCGGTGCTCGAAAAGTGCGCCGCACTCGGCTTCCCGGGCGCGCACATCATCGCCATGCAAGGTCCGTTTTCGCAGGCGATGAACGCAGCGCTGCTGCGCGAGACCGGCGCAAAAATCCTCGTGACCAAGGATACCGGCGTGTCCGGCGGCTTTGCGGAGAAGGTCGCGGCAGCCGAGGAGGTCGGTGCAAAGGTACTGGTCATTGCGCGTCCGCGTATGGAAAACGGCAAAAATCAGGCGCAGATGCAGGCATTTTTGACGGAATTGCTCGGTTTACGGAACGAAAAGCAGCAGCGGGAATTTTTCGTCATCGGCGCAGGCATGGGCACGGCGGACACGCTGACCGGCGAAGCCGTCCGCACGCTTGCAGCCGCAGAGGAAGTATTTGCCACAAAACGGCTCGCATCGCTGTCGCCCAAGGCGGAGGTCTGCGCGTTCTCAGAGCTGGCTGAGCGTGCAATTTCCGGTAATGCCCGGCACACGGCGCTGTTGGTTTCCGGCGACGTAGGATTCTTCAGCGCGGCCGGAAAGCTGCGCGAGCGGCTCCTGCCGTACGGCGGGGTAACACTTGTGCCGGGATTGTCCAGTATGCAGTATATGTGCGCGAAATGCGGTATTTCCTACGAAAATCTGCGTTTTAAGAGTCTGCACGGTCGCACAGGAAATATTCTCGGTGCCGTAAGTTACCATGCGGCAACATTTGCGCTGACCGGCGGCGAGAACAACGCGCAGGCGGTTTGCAGCAGCCTTATGGACGCGGGATTGGGCGCGCTGCCCGTTCATCTCGGGGAAAATCTCGGCGCGGAAAATGAGCGGATTGTGCACGGCACAGCCGCGGAGATCGCGCAGCTTTCGTGCCCGGATTTAGCGGTTCTGCTGATCGAAAACCCGCGTGCGGCGAACAAAAACGAACCGATTCGAGATGAAATGCTCACGCGCGGAAAGGTGCCGATGACCAAGGAAGAGGTTCGGTGGGTGTCGGTGAACCGCCTGACTGTCCGACCGACCGACACGGTCTGGGACGTGGGTGCGGGCACCGGCGCGGTCACGCTCGAGCTGGCGCGCAAGGCCAGCGACGGCACGGTTTACGCCGTCGAGCGAAAGCCGGAAGCGGTCGCGCTCTTGCACGAAAACCGCATAAAACTCGGCGGATACAATGTGAAAATCATTGAAGGACTTGCGCCGGAGGCACTGGACAACCTTCCGGCACCGGACTGCGTGTTCGTCGGCGGGAGCGGCGGCAGAATGCGGGAGATTCTGGCACTTGCCAGGGAGAAAAATCCGGAAGTCCGCGTGGTCGTGAACGCGATTGCGCTCGAGACCTTGTTTGCGGCGCAGACGGCTTTGAAAGAATTGGGATTTACTGACATCGAGGTCACGCAGCTGGCGGCCACGCGCGGCAAGCCGGTCGGCGCGTACACCATGCTGACTGCGAACAATCCGGTGTTTGTTCTGTCCGGGAGGGCCGCAAATGACACAAAATAATGCACCAAGACTGCTGCTTGCGGGCACCGGCAGCGGCTGCGGCAAGACGACGGTCACGACCGCGATTCTGCGGGCGCTGCAGCGTCGCGGCGTAAAACTCAATGCGTTCAAGTGCGGTCCGGACTACATCGACCCGATGTTCCACACGGCGGTTTTGGGCATTCCGAGCCGCAATTTAGACCTTTTTTTCGAGGACGAGGCCGGTATTCGCAGTCAGCTTGCGCGGCATATCCAGCCGGACGGTCTCGGCGTGATCGAGGGCGTCATGGGCTTTTACGACGGCGTTTCCGGTACGACGGATATGGCTTCGGCGGCGCATCTGGCCCGCGCAACCGGCACGCCTGCGGTGCTGATCGTGCGCCCTAAGGGTCAGTCGCTGTCGCTTGCGGCACAGATTCACGGGTTCCGCACATTTGCGGAAAATACGCTTGCAGGAGTGATTCTAAACGGCGTTTCCGCAGGAATGTACTCGTTTTACAAACAAATCGCAGAGAAAGCGGAGCTGCCTGTGCTCGGCTTTTTGCCGCCGGTTCCGGAGGCCGAAATACCTGACCGCCACCTCGGTCTGGTGACGGCGGACGAGCTGTCCGACCTGCATGAAAAAATTGATCGGCTCGCGGATGCGGCAGAGGAGGGCATTGACCTTCACGCATTGTGTGCATTAGCACAGACGGCGAAACCGCTGACCGATACGCACATACCGCTCGCTCGTGTGACCGATTTTCCGGTGCGGATCGCGGTAGCGAAGGACCGCGCATTCTGCTTTTATTATGAGGATAACTTCGATGTGCTGCGCGAGCTGGGGGCAGAGCTTGTGCCGTTTTCGCCGCTCACTGACGAGCGGCTGCCGGAGAATATTGATGGTCTGTATCTCGGAGGCGGATATCCGGAATTGTATAAAAAACGGCTTTCAGAGAATGAAATCATGCGGAATTCTATCAAAAAAGCGATTCAAAACGGTTTACCGACAGTTGCAGAATGCGGCGGATTTCTTTATCTGCTGCAGTCGCTCGACGGCACGGATATGGCAGGCGTGCTGCCGACTTCGGCGCACATGACGCACAGGCTGCAGCCGTTCGGCTATGTCACGCTCACGGCAAACAGTGATAACCTGCTGTGCGAAGCCGGTGGACAATTTCCTGTGCACGAGTTCCATTATGCACAGGCTGTGGATAATGGCACAGATTTTCGCGCGGTCAAGCCAAACGGGCGCGCGTGGGACTGTGGCTTTGCGTCGGACACGCTCTATGCAGGATTTCCGCATTTGTATTTCCGTGCGAAAACTGAAATTGCAGCGAATTTTGTCCGGAAATGCGCAGAAAGGAGCGGAAAATGACACTTGAACAGACTATTTCTGTCATCCGGCCGCTGGATGAGAAAAGCATGACGGCGGCGCAAAACCGCTTTGCAAATATTGCCATGCCGCTCGGCGGACTGGGTCTTCTGCAGGACGCGATTGTGCAGCTTGCGGGTATTCTCGGTCAGCCGGTGCCGGATATTTCCAGACGCGCGGCGGTTGTTTTCTGCGCGGACAACGGCGTGGTCGCCGAGGGCGTGACGCAGTGCGGGCAGGAGGTGACAGCCACGGTCGCGGAAAATATGGGCCGCGGCGAGTCCACCGTGTGTCTGATGGCAAAACAGCTCAGAATGGACGTATTTCCGGTCGATATTGGTGTTGCGCGGCCGATAAAGAGCGAAAAAGTGCTGCAATTTTCCGTTCGGTGCGGAACTGCAAACTTTGCGCATGAGCCTGCCATGACGCGGAAAGAGGCGCTCGAAGCGGTCGAAATCGGCATTAAAATGGCGGAAATGTGTGCCGAAAAGGGATATTCGCTGCTCATTGGCGGCGAAATGGGCATCGGCAACACGACTACGAGCGCGGCAGTCACGGCGGCGCTCACCGGCGCGGAGGCTGCGGCGGTCACAGGACGCGGAGCGGGTCTGTCAACGGCCGGGCTGGAGCGAAAAATTGCGGTGATCGAGGCGGCGCTGGCGCTTCACAAACCCGACCCGAATGACTCGATCGACGTGCTGCACAAGGTCGGCGGTTTGGACATCGCGGGTCTGTGCGGTCTGTATTTGGGTGCGGCGGCGCAGCGCATTCCGGTCGTGCTGGACGGCGTGATTTCGTGTGCGGCGGCGCTTCTCGCGGTGCGATTGTGCCCGCAGTCTGTGCATTTTATGGTCGCAGCGCACAGATCGGACGAACCGGCGAGCATTTTGCTGCTCGATGCACTCGGTAAGCGGCCGTTCCTGACGGCGGGCATGCATCTCGGGGAGGGGACAGGCGCGGCGGCAGGCGTGGCACTTTTGGACCTGGCACTGGCGCCATATCGGGAAATGGTGAGCTTCGCGGACATTGGAATAGAGGCATATCAGCCGCAAAAGTAGTTGTTTGTCTGACAGATAGCACAAATTTTTATAGAAATATTGTGTGTAACGCCGATAAATGCGATCTGCCCGCATTCTTTACAGGAATACTGCGTGCAGCAAAAAGCACCGAGCGTTAACTCGGTGCTTACGGTTCAAATTCTTAGCATTTCAGCGCTTCATCCGCGATATTTGCGGTGATTTTGTTGTAGAACTCCTGCTTCTGCGCATCGTTTTCAAACGCTGAGAACGGCACGATGACCGCGGAGAACTCATCAACAAAAATATAATAATGCTTGTCATCGGTTGCGGTGCGCTGAACGGCCGAATACTGGTAAACGGTATCTTCGTTCTCGCCGGACAGCTCGAATTCGCTTTCACGCAGTGTGAGCGTTTTCGGTCCGCAAAGCTGTTTATTCTTTGCGTTCTTGAGGATTTTCTCGATATTTTTGATCATTTTATGACGCATATAGCGCGGTGTACCCCAGAAGCAGACGGCAGCGAGCGCAACGTAAACCGCGATGGAAACCGGCGTGAGCGTGTGCAGCCAGTACATGAGCGCACTGCCGCCGAGAATGACAATAGCCGCGGTGGCGATTCTCATGGTGCGAATACTGCGTTGAACAATCGCATTATTGTTGTAATAATTCAAATTAAAATCAATGAAATCCTGTTTGGTGATATCGTAATGCAGCTCCATTTTTTCTTACCTCAACTTACTCGGATAAAGTTATTGTATCGAAAATCAGAGCGGATTGCAAGTCTAATTCAGAAAGGGGAGCGAAAATGCTGATTTTAGTGACCGGCGGAGCGGCTTCGGGCAAGTCGGAGCACGCGGAACGGCTGTTGTGTGAAAAAGCACAGAGTCGATTATATCTGGCGACCATGCAGCCGTTCGGCAAGTCCGCAGAGGCGCGGATTGCGCGGCATCGGGCGCTTCGTGCGGGAAAAAGGTTCGCTACGGTGGAGAGAACACTTGATTTAGCGAATCTCAGGCTCTCTCGGCAATACGACGGAATTTTGCTCGAGGATTTGGGCAATCTGCTGGCAAACGAGCTGTTTGCGCCGGAAGGCGCAGGCGCAGGATCGGCGTTCGACAGCATTGTTGCAGGCGTGGATAATCTGCAAAAATACTGTGAAACGCTGGTTATCGTTTCCAACGAAATCTTTGCGGACGGCGTGCCGTACCCGCCGGAGACCATGCAGTATATTCGGATTTTGGGAGAACTGCACCAGAAATTAACTGGGAAAGCAGACGCGGTATATGAATCGGTATGCGGAATTTTACTGCCGGTAAAGGAGGGAAAACAGCCGTGAAAAGTGTAATCAGCGGACTTTTGGTCGCATTCTCAATGTACTCTGCGATACCTGTTCCGCAGGTGAACTGGGAAAAACAGACCATGCGGTGGGCACTTGGCTTCCTGCCGCTGATCGGTGTGCTGATCGGTGCGATAGAGTGGTTCTGGTTCGTATTTTGCGTGCATTTCGGCGCGGCAGGCGTGTTTTACGCTGTGATCGCAGCGCTGATTCCTCTGGCAGTGTCCGGCGGCATTCATCTGGACGGCCTGTGCGACACCTGCGACGCGCTGTGCTCGTTCGGTGACCGGGAAAAGCGGCTGAACATTCTCAAGGACCCGCACGTTGGCGCGTTTGGGCCGCTCTGGCTGATGGCATTCCTACTGGCTGAGGTTGGCTGTTTTGCCCAGATTTACGACCGGCCTGTGCTTCTTCCGCTGGCATGCACAGGATTTGCTTTCGCACGGGCAATGGGCGGCCGTAAGGTGGTTGCGTCACCGTGCGCGAAAGACAGCGGACTTGCACATATCTTTGCGGAAAACAGCGATAAACGCGCGGTATCGCGCATGTTAGTTGCTGAATTTGTTCTGTTTGCGGTGCTTCTCGGATTGTGGATATACCGCGTACCGCACGCGCTTGCTGCGGCGAAAGTGCTCGTTATCGTGCTCGTTGCGTGGTATGCTGTGCATGAGCACATAAGCCGCCGCGTGTTCGGCGGTGTAACCGGAGACCTGGCAGGATTCTGCATCTCGCTGTCGGAATTGATCACGCTTGCGGCAGCAGCGATTGGAGGACTGATTTTATGACCGTGCTCATCATTGGCGGGGCATATCAGGGGAAACGAAAAGTTGCCGAAAACCTGTATGCAGACCTGCCGAGAATTGAAAATCTGCACGAAATCGTGCGGAAAATGCTAAAGGAAGACAAAGATCCGCTGTCGCTCGCAGATACGCTCTGCGGACACGTTATCACCTGCGATGAGATCGGCTGCGGCATCGTTCCTATCGACCGTGCGGACGAAAACTGGCGTGAAGCGGTTGGTCGTCTGTGCTGTGCTTTGGCACAGAAAGCAGACGCAGTCGTGCGCGTGATCGCAGGCGTGCCGCAATTCATCAAAGGAGAACAACCATGACGATAACCCTTGCCGTGCTGCTCGGCTTCGCGCTCGACTGGCTGCTCGGAGACCCGAAAAAATTGCCGCATCCGGTATGTGCGGTGGGAAAACTCATCTCAGGAACCGAAAAAGTTCTGCGCCGCATCTTTCCCGCAACGCCTGCGTCACTGACATTCGCTGGAATTGTACTCTGGCTCATCACCTGCGGCGTGAGCTTTGCCGTGCCGTTTTTCCTTTTGCGCTGGCTGTATCATGTGAACTTCTGGATCGGTTTTGCCGCCGAAACGCTGCTCTGCTGGATGCTTTTCGCACGAAAAAGCCTTGCGGATGCCGGTTATCATGTCTACGGCGCAGTCAAGCAGTCGCTTGAGGAGGGCCGCAAGGCCATCGCGTGGTACGTCGGCCGCGACACCGCAGAGCTGTCCGAGGAGGGCGTTATCAAGGCCGCTGTCGAGACCGTGGCTGAGAACCTGACGGACGGTGTGGTTTCGCCGCTCGTGTTCATGCTCATCGGCGGAGCGCCGCTCGGCATGCTGTACAAGGCGGTCAACACGCTGGATTCCATGGTCGGCTATCATAACGATAAATACGAGTATTTCGGCAAGTTTTCGGCAAAAATGGACGATTTTTTCAACTTTATCCCTGCCAGACTGTCCGCACTGTGTATGATCGCCGGTGCCGGCATGCTGCACCTCGATAACCGAAACGCGCTCCGGATTTACCGTCGTGACCGCAGCAAACACAAGAGTCCGAACGCCGGTCAGACCGAGTCTGTGTGCGCGGGCGCGCTGCACATCCAGCTCGGCGGCGATGCCAGCTACTTCGGCAAAGTCGTTAAAAAGGCCGCCTTCGGTGATCCGATCCGTCGCGTAGACCGCACGGATATTCTCGCAACGGTCGATCTGATGACGGCGGCAAGCGTGTTTGCGCTGGTGCTGTGCTGTGCAATCCGCCTGATCGTAAAAAGTTAGGACGCTGTGCGAGAGAGAAAATTCGTATTTGAAAGGGTGACAACATTGCCAACCTATGTCCACGGCGGCGATATCCAAACCTACATCGACCGCCACGGCTTCGCGCCGCTCGACCTGTCCGCGAACATCAATCCGTTCGGCATACCGGACGCGGTATGCGCGGCCATGCACAGGGCTGTGGATAACTGCACGCAGTATCCCGACCCGTTTTGCCGCGCCGCGCGGCAGGCGATTGGTGCGAGAGAAGGCGTCAATCCGGATTTTCTGTACTGCGGCAACGGTGCGGCGGATGTGCTCGACCGTCTTGCGGCGGTGCTGAAACCGCGCAAGGTGCTGCTCACCGCACCGACCTTTGCGGAGTACGAGCACACGCTCTCAGGTGCGGAGATTCGGGTGCATAATCTGCGGGAAACGGACGGTTTTGCGCTCACAGAACGTATTTTGGACGAGATTTCACCGGATTTGGATGCGGTTTATCTCTGTAATCCGAACAACCCGACCGGGCGAACCGCCCAACCGGAACTTCTGCGGGAAATCGTCCGGAAATGCACAGAAAACGGCGTAAAACTGGTCGTGGATGAGTGCTTCAACGACTTCCTGACAGACGCAGAGCGGCACACACGGAAAGACCTGCTGGAATCCAATCCCGGTCTGATCATCCTGCGCGCGTACACGAAAATGTACGCCGTGCCCGGTGTGCGCTTCGGCTGGTGCATGACAGCGGACGCGGCACTGATTGAGAAATTATACCATGCCGGACAGCCGTGGAACGTGTCGGTCATCGCGCAGGCGTGCGCTGTCGCGGCGGCAAACGAGCCGGACTGGGCCACGGAAACCGCCAAACGCATTGCCGAGGAACGCAGGTTTTTATCCGACAATCTATCAGCTCACGGACTGAAAGTCTTTCCGGGCGAGGCCAACTTCCTGCTGTTCCGCTCAAACGATACCGGATTGCACAAGAAACTCGCTGAACACGGCATAATGATACGAAACTGCGATAATTATCGCGGACTTTCGGCGGGATACTATCGCGTTGCGGTAAAAACGAGAGAAGCGAGTGAGCGGTTACTGCAAATCATTACTAATTATACCCAATGTGAGGTGTAAAATGGCAAAGACAATTATGATACAGGGAACGTGCTCGAATGCAGGCAAAAGCCTTCTCTGCGCGGCTCTGTGCCGGATTTTCCGGCAGGACGGCTACCGCGTTGCACCGTTCAAGTCACAGAATATGGCGCTCAACTCGTTCATCACGGCGGACGGCAGGGAGATGGGCCGCGCGCAGGTCGTGCAGGCCGAGGCGGCGGGCATCGCGCCCGATGTGCGTATGAACCCGATTTTGCTCAAGCCGACAAGCGATGTTGGCTCGCAGGTCATCATCATGGGCGAAGCGCAGGGAAACCGCACCGCGCGCGAATATTGGGGGCACAAAAAGGCGCTTTTGCCCGTTATCAAGGACGCATTTGACAGCCTTGCCGCCGAGAACGACATCATCGTGATCGAGGGGGCGGGCAGTCCGGCGGAGATCAATCTCAAGCAGGATGATATTGTAAATATGGGTCTGGCGAAGCTGGTGGATGCGCCCGTTCTGCTGGTCGGTGATATAGACCGCGGCGGCGTGTTCGCGTCGCTGTACGGCACGGTCAAGCTGCTCGATGAGGACGAGCAGGCGCGCATTCACGGTCTCATCATCAACAAATTCCGCGGCGACGTGGAGATCCTGCGGCCGGGTCTGACGCAACTTGAGGATTTGACCGGCAAGCCGGTCATCGGCGTGGTGCCGTACGGTCATTTTGACATCGACGATGAGGACAGCCTGTCCGAGCGTCTGGACGCAAAGGCTGCTCCCGCACTGGTAAACATTGCGGTTGTAAAGCTGCCGCGACTGTCCAATTTCACCGATTTTTCCGCACTTTCGCGTGTATCCGGCGTGAGTGTCGCGTACGCGGACAAACCGGCGCAGCTTGCCGGAGCCGACCTGATTATCCTGCCGGGCACCAAGTCCACGCTGGCAGACCTGCGGTGGCTGCGCGAGAGCGGCATGGAGGCGCAGATTCTCAAGGCGCACGCGGCAGGCACGCCGGTTTTCGGCATCTGCGGCGGCTACCAGATGATGGGACGCACGGTCTCCGACCCGGACAATACCGAGGGCGGCGGCAGTCTGCGCGGCATGAACCTGCTGCCGATCGACACGGTGTTCCGCCTGAGCAAGACCACGACGCAGACGCGCGGCACGCTGCTGGAGATTGACGGCGTGCTGTCCGATTTGAGCGGTCTGGCGGTCGAGGGCTACGAGATTCACATGGGCGAAACCGTGCGCGACGCGAGTGCAAAGCCGCTCGTTCGATTGCTTCGCAGGGAAGGCGAAATCGAGGACGGCTGTCAGACGGAAAACGCCTTCGGCACATATCTGCACGGCGTGTTCGATGCACCGGAGGCGGCGCTGCGGACGGCGCAAGCGCTGGCGAAAAAGAAGGGCGTGACGCTCACCGGTGAAGCGCTCGACACACACGCCTACAAGGAGCAGCAGTACGACAAACTGGCGGATTCGGTGCGAAAATCGCTCGATATGGAACGAATTTACCGCATTATGGAGGGAAAAGCATGACAGGACTCATTCATATTTACTGCGGCGACGGCAAGGGCAAGACTACGGCGTCGGTCGGTCTGGCGGTGCGCTGCGCCGGACGCGGGAACAAGGTCGTGTTCACGCAGTTTCTCAAGGATGGGACTTCGGGCGAGTGCCGCGTGCTGGCGAAATTGCCCGAAGTGACCGTGATGGCGGCAAATCCGGTCGGCAAGTTCTCTTTCCGCATGACGGAGGCGGAGAAGCGGGAGACAGCGGACGCGCTCACCCGCACTTTTGATGCGGCAACCGGCTTTGCCGTGCGGGAGCACGCGCGGCTGCTCGTGCTGGATGAGATCTGCGCGGCAATCTCGTGCGGCTTTCTGGATGAGAAAACGGTCATAAAATTCCTTGAGACCAAGCCGGATGACCTCGAGGTCGTACTGACCGGACGGGGTCCGTCCGAAGCGCTGCAGGTACACGCGGACTACATTACAGAAATGAAAATGCAGCGGCATCCGTTTGAAAAGGGCATCGCTGCGCGGGAGGGAATTGAATTTTGAACGGATACATGAAGCCGCAGGACATCGAAAAGCGGTCGTTTGAGATCATCACCGCCGAGCTGGGCGAGCGCACGTTTCCGGCGGGCATCGCCGAGGTAGTCAAGCGCGTGATCCACACCACGGCGGATTTTGACTATGCGGACAGCCTTGCGTTTTCGCCGGACGTGATCGAAAAGGCAAAAGCCGCGCTTGCGGCAGGGGCAACGGTGGTCACCGATACCAATATGGCGCTCTCCGGGGTGAGCAAGGTGACGCTGGCAAAGCTCGGCGGAAAGGCGGTCTGCCTGATGGCGGATGAGCAGGTGGCAAGCGAGGCCAAGGCTCGCGGTGTCACGCGGGCGGTCGTTTCGATGGAGCACGCCGCCAAATTGGAAGGCCCGCTCATCTTCGCCATCGGCAATGCGCCGACTGCGCTTATCCGTCTGCATGAGTTGATTGAGGAAGGCATTGTCGCGCCTGCGCTCGTCATCGGCGTGCCGGTCGGATTTGTCAACGTGGTCGAGGCGAAGGAGCTGTTCATCGGCGGGAACACGCCGTATATCATCGCACGAGGCCGCAAGGGCGGCTCGAATGTAGCCGCGTCCATCGTCAATGCACTGCTCTATCAGATGGTACATCGAGAAGGCTTTTAATTGCTGTCGCCAAACCACGGTTTGGCCGACAAGAGGAACGGACCGTAGGCCGTTCCAAAGTCGTCCGAAAGTTCCCATACGGAAACTTTCTCCCTCTTAGGGTATAAAAACCGGCGCTATCCTTGCGCGGCTTCTCGGCCGCGCTGCGCAGATACATGCTCCCGGTTTTTATGAATCGCGTTGCGATTCTATTAAATGCGCGCTATCGCGCGATATGCTGAAAATTTTAGCAGATATACTGTTCGGAAGAATACAAAAGAGAGAGTTTCAAACGAAACTCTCTCTTTTTGCTACGACCAAAGACCTTTTTCCCTGCAGTCGGCAATGTATGCGTCGATATTGTCCGCTGTGATGACCTCGGAACCCGAGTCGATCACCGATTCGACGGATTTGCCCTCGAGTGCGTCCAAAGCGGCCTCGACGGCCCTGTAGCCCATTTCATAGCCCTGCTGGGCAATATCGACAGTCAGCTCACCGCGGTCGAGCGCTTCCACCGCAGCCTGATTGCCGTCAAAGCCGCAGATAACGGTTTTCCGATAGGCGGCGCTGTTGTTATCCCAGATGCACTTGATGGCCGCAAGCGCCATATCATCGCTGGTAACGAGCACCGCGTCTACACCCTGCGGATACTTCTGCATGACAGCCTCCATCGCGGCTGCCGCACGGTCGGGCTGCGCGTCGCAGTACTGCACCTCGAGCACAGTGCCGCCCGCCTGCTCCACGGCGCTACGGTAGCCGCGCAGGCAAGGCATACCAGTGCTGCCGCAATCATTCTCCTGTTCATGGTGTGTCTCCTCGTTCTCTTTTCTGTCGGGAGCTACTCATGCTCTTCTCTTGATAATATTTTAACATATTTTCCGCAGAGAGACAAATAGAAAAGGCATGACTTCAAATCATGCCTTTTTCCGTAACTTTTATCAGGTTATTTGCTCAGACGCTGCTCCATATAATTGTGCGCGTTCAGCTCAAGAGTATCGTTGAGCGGCACGAGCGGCTCGGTCTTGCCGTAGCGGCGGTCGAGCGCGGTCTGCAGGATAAAGTCGCACAGCACGGGATTCTTCGGCAGCAGGGAGCCGTGCGAGTAGGTGGCGAACACATTGTTGTAGCGTGCGCCCTCGGTCTGATCCTCGCCGTTGTTGCCGTAGCCCTTGATCATCATGCCGAGCGGCGCGACGTCCTCGCCGAGATAGGTTTTGCCCGAGTGATTCTCAAAGCCGACCACGATGGAGCCGCTGCTCTCGGGCGTTGTGCGGTACATGTAGTTGCCGATCATGCGCTCTTTCGCGCCGATGGTGTGCACATTGATCGCGCCGATGAAGTCGAGCTGCACGCCGTCCCACGTTTTGTAATACTGACCGAGCATCTGGTAGCCGCCGCAGATGGCGAGGAACACCTTCTCCTCCTCAACAGCGGTGCAGATGTCCTTGCCCTTGCCGGAGGCGAGGTCGCGTAGCAGCACCTCCTGCTCGAAGTCCTGTCCGCCGCCGATGAAGAAAATGTCGTACTTGTCCACATCGAGCGGCTGACCGATCGAGCACTCGTCCACATTGACGCTGATGCCGCGGCTCTCCAGACGGCGCTTCATCGTGATAATGTTGCCCCGGTCACCGTACAGATTGAGAATGTCGGGGTAAAGATGGCAGATATTCAGTTCCATTGCAGTTTCCCCCTTATTCGTAGAACGCCTTAACGTCGGTGTGCTTGCTGATCTCACCGCGCAGGTCGAACATGGCAGTGTATGTCGGCATAAGGAATGCCGGTGTCTCATCCGAGCCGATCTCGGTCAGCAGCCTGTCGTACTCGCGGATAACCTCGATACGCTCGGGGGCAAAGCCTGCGTACTTGAGACGCAGCGCCATATCATCCGCACGCACGCCGGAAACCAGTACGCGTGTAAAGCGCACCTGCTGGTCGGCGAGCGCCTCAAAATCCACGTCCCAGATCCAGCTGATGTCCGTGCCGTCCGCGAAGCGGTCGTTGAGCAGGAATGCCAGCTTGTAATTGCCCTCGTCGTGCGCGATCAGGTTGATGACCTGATTGAAGCCGGCAGGATTCTTTACCAGCATCATGCGCGCCTGCGCCTGACCGAGCTTGAACTGCTCGGCACGGCCGAAGCCGCATTCGAACTGCGAAAGCGCACTGACGGCGGTCTGCTCATCAATGCCGACAACGTGCGCGACAGCGGCTTCTGCGGCGGCGTTGTAGATGTTGTAGCCGCCCGGCAGGTTGACGTGTACCTCGTGCTCGTGACCGAAGATGTCCAGTATGATGTCGGACGAGTCCGCGCCGGTGGCGAGCACCTTGGTGACAGCGACCTGCGGTGTCTGGCGGTGGTAGCCGCACTTCGGGCAGCGGAAGCCGCCAAGATGGCCGTAGGTGATGTAATCGTACTCATATTCGGTCTTGCAGTGGATGCAGTACGGCGCGTCGGACAGCTCGTGAGCGGTCTCCTTGTAAATCGGGACATTCACGCCGAACCAGACGATCTTGTTCGGCACGCTGTCCGCAAGGGAAGCGGTGAGCGAGCAGTCCGCGTTCAGGCAGAGCGTTGCATTCGGCACATGCGTGATACCCTCGCGGATGGCGTTGAGCGTGTGCGTAATTTCGCCGTAGCGGTCAAGCTGGTCGCGGAAGATGTTGTTGACGACCAGACATTCGACCGGCAGGTATTCGCTCGTTTTGCGGAAGGCTGCCTCGTCGCACTCGATGAGCGCGTGCGTGTACGGGCATTTGCCGGACAGCGTGGAATGCTGTGCAAATACCGCGATGATGCCGGTCAGCAGGTTCGCGCCCGACTTGTTGGAGAAATATTTGAGTCCCGCATCGGCGAACGCCTGCTCGATCATGCGGGAGGTGGTGGTCTTGCCGTTCGTGCCGGTCACGACCGTGACCTTTACGCCGCGCGACAGCTCACCCAGAATATTTTTATCAATTTTCAGTGCCAGCTTGCCCGGCAGGTTGGTGCCGCCGCGTCCCAGCCTGCGCAGGACAGCGCCCGATGCCTTGCACACCAGCACCGCCAGTCTGGTTTGGAGTTTCATTGTTGTAACCTCTTTTTTCAAGTCATATAAAATAAGTATAGCGCATTTTGCGGCATTGCACAAGGGAAAACGTCAGGAGAGCTGATCGGCGTGCGCTTTTCGAGCGAAGATTTCTCGGCACAGACTTTCCGGTGTGCCCGAACCGTGTGAACGGTTCGCCGTTTCTGGGCGAAGAGTGCGCTGCGGCACAGCGGGGGACTGCGGCACTCGCCGCGGGAGACTACGGCACTCGCCGCGGGAGACTACGGCACTCGCCGCGGGAGCATAAGAGGGTAGACACCTGCGGTTTCCACCCTCTTATGAATCACCCCTTTCCCTTGGAGGGTCTGGCGCAGATTGCCGACATGTGACCGCT
>OGYG01000473.1_pt1 | contig 41141 bp, 27 predicted proteins | sample 1576481 | NCBI WGS metagenome assembly OGYG01 (sample SAMEA3541497, study PRJEB24748) | human gut metagenome | biome: human gut; feature: human-associated habitat; material: faeces | place: China | collected 2012 | reverse complement strand
AATAAGGAGAATGACAGAGCATGGGACTTATCTATGATGTTGGAGATATTGTGACGCTCAAAAAGGGACATCCATGTGGAAGCAAAGAGTGGGAGATCCTGCGTGTGGGAGCTGATTTTCGTCTGAAATGTATGGGATGCGGACATATGATCATGGTGCCACGCAAGATGGTAGAAAAAAATACGAAGAATCTGAAGAAAAAGGAAAACTAAAAACGCACATTTATTGACATAAATTTATCAAAGTGGTATACTTGGAAAAAAGAATAACCAGGCGTGGTCTGATTTGGAAAAATCAGTTTAATAAAATCCGGTGTGAAGCCGGAACAGTTTAAGACAGACTTCTGTGAGTATGCATAAATGTACAAGTCAGAGAAAACACGGTGTATAGAGGACAGAGACCCATGGGTAGAGATGGGGCTCTGTTTTTGTTGCTTTAGAGGGGAAAATACAAAATGGAAAGAGTTGTAGATGAAACAGGATGGAATCAGAAAAGGTATGATATCCGTACATATACAGCGCAGAATGAGCGGAGCAGAAGAATCGGTACAGCGGGGGAGATACCGGATGAATATATTTATATAGGAGATAAGTGTTTCCTGAATAATGGGAAAGTGCACGGAGTGACTCTTCCGGCAGGATGCCGTGTAGTTGGGAAGCAGGCATTTGAGGGTTGCCAGTTCCAGAAAGCTGTGGAGTTTCCGGAAAGTCTTGTGGAAATAAAAAGAAGAGGATTTGCGGGAAACCGACGACTTCGAAAAGTAGTTTTTCCATATAATCTGGAACGGATTGGAGCGCAGTGTTATCGGGAATGCAGTAATCTGAGGTCTGTTGAATTTGAAAAAAACAGCAGATGCAAAGTAATCTCAGAAGGCATATTTGATTCATGTACAAGGCTCGAAAAAGTATATCTTCCAGAGACTGTAAAGATAATTGAAAAAAGAGCCTTCTATCGCTGTAAAGAATTAAAAAATATTGTTCTGCCAGATTCCATAACAGAAATTGGCGAGGAAGCATTTTATTTTTGTGGAATGGAAGAAATAGAACTTCCGGTACATCTGAAAAACATTAGTGACAGTGCTTTTTTCAGATGCAAAAATCTCAGAACGGTTTATATACCTGCAAGTGTGCGGACGATTGGCCGCTGGGCATTTCATGGATGCAGCAGACTGGAGCGCATAGAGATTTTTCATGATCCTGACGAAATCGGACCGTGGATCATTAACAAAAGTTGTACGATTGTATGTCAGAAGGGCAGCAGGATAGATGCATATGCACAGGAATATGGCTTTCAGACAGAGTATGTAGAGATTTCAGAGGAATTAGATGGATAAGATCGGACAGAGGGTGTCCTCAGTAAAAAGGAAAAAAATAATTTCGCTATGGATTTGCATGCTGTTGGTATTAAATGTTGTCTGCCTGACAGGGTGTGGTGCCGGAAAGAAATGGAAAGACGGAAAATGTACCATTTCCATTGAATGTTCCAGCATTCTGGATAATATGGAAGCTCTGAAAGAAACAAAAAAAGAATTTGTTCCTTCGGATGGATGGATCCTTAAAGAAACAGAAGTTTCTTTTAAAGGCGGAGAGACTGCATTTGATGTTCTGAAGCAGATCTGCGGAAAAAAAGGAATCCATATGGCTTCCAGATATACCCCTTTGTATAAAAGTTATTATGTGGAGGGAATCAATCAGCTTTACGAATTCGATTGCGGTAAGAATTCGGGATGGATGTACAGTGTGAATGGTGAATATCCAAATTATGGAGCATCCAGTTACAATCTAAAAGACGGAGATAAGGTTGAATGGAGATATACCTGCAATCTTGGATCTGATGTAGGAGATAAATATGAAGGAAAATGATTCCTTTTCCATGTGCCACCCACTATTAAATTTCTTTTATTTTGCGGTGGCACTTTTATTTACAATGTTTAACCAGCATCCGGTATTTCTTGGGATTTCTTATGCGGGTGCATTTGTATACGGGGGATTGCTGAATGGATGGCGAAAGACCCTGAAGCAGGGATTGCTTCTGACACTTCCGGGACTTCTGATCATAGCATTGCTGAATCCTATGTTTAATCATTATGGTGTGACGATGCTTTATTATATAGAAAGCAGCGGTAACTGGATCACTCTGGAGGCGATTGTCTATGGAATCGTACTTGGTGCAGTCATGTTTATCGTGATACAGTGGTTTTCCTGTTACAATACAGTGATGACAAGTGATAAATTTATCTACTTGTTTGGCAGAATAATACCGGCACTTTCACTGGTATTGTCTATGGCACTTCGATTTGTCCCGCGTTTTCTGCGTCAGCTGAAAGTGATACGAAATGGTCAAAAGGCGATGGGACGTGATGTTTCAGAAGGAACCGTCCTGAACCGAATCAAATATGGTTTGCAGATGGTGTCGATCCTTGTGACATGGGCTTTGGAAAATGCAATTGAGACATCTGATTCCATGAGAAGCAGAGGATATGGGCTGCATGGACGAACGGCTTTTTCAATTTATCGACTTACCAGAAGAGACTGTTTCCTTGGGGCTGTGATGGGCGGACTTTTTGCGGTATTTACAGTTGGATGTGCCGGTGGAGCAGCTTACGCGGTGTATGATTCGCGGATCGTAATGGCAGGATTTTCTATTCAGGGTTATACGGCTCCGGTAAAAGTATCTCCGCAGCTTGCAATCATCACATATATCTGTTTCGGAATTTTCTGCTTCATTCCGGTATTTCTGGAGCTTTATGAGAACTGGAAGTTCAGTCAGAGCAGGAAACAGATCGGTACAGAGATCGGCATGACTTACCGCCAGATCTACGAAGAACTGGATGAAGTGGATTTTGTATACAATAATCAGGAATATAAAGAACTGGTACAGGAAGGAAAAATGTTATGAATATTGTAGAAATACGTGATTTTTGTTTTGCATATCCGGATTGTTCCAGCAAAGTACTTGATCAGGTAAATTTGAGCATACAGGAAGGAACTTTAAATGTCATCTGTGGGCGAAGCGGATGTGGGAAAAGCACACTTCTTCGTCATCTCAAAAGTGTACTTATGCCGCATGGCACAGCATCCGGAGAAATCCTGTACAAAGGAAAAAGACTCAGAGAAATCGATCATAGGACGCAGAGTCAGGAAATCGGCTTTGTTATGCAGAATCCGAACAACCAGATTGTGACGGACAAAGTCTGGCATGAACTCAGCTTTGGTCTGGAGAGCCTTGGATATGATAATGCTGCGATCCGTCTGCGTGTTGCAGAGATGGCGAGTTATTTTGGCATTCACCAGTGGTTTTACAAAGGAGTGGAAGAACTGTCCGGGGGTCAGAAACAGCTTCTCAATCTGGCAGCGATCATGGCAATGCATCCGTCGCTTCTGATTCTGGATGAACCGACTTCCCAGCTTGATCCGATCGCGGCATCGGATTTCCTGGAAACGGTAAAAAAAATCAATCGTGACATCGGAACGACAGTGATCATTACAGAACATCGTCTGCAGGACATCGTTCCTTACGCTGATAAAGCTTTTGTGATGGATAAAGGCAATGTATTTCTTGAAGGCAGTCCGCGCGAGATCGGAGCTGCACTTCGGGAACAGAAGCATGGAATGTTTCTTTCGATGCCTGTTCCTATGCAGATCTATGGTGCGACAGATAGCAGAGATACCTGTCCGTTAACTGTGAGCGAAGGGCGTCAGTGGCTGGAACGTTATTGTAGAGAAAAGAACATTACAGAGGAAAAAAGAGAAAAGATCAATGTGGATTTTCTGACTGTTGTAAGGGAGGGAGAACAACAAGACCCAGACAACAGGAAAAATATGGCGATTCATATGAAAGACGTCTGGTTTCGATATGAGAAGGATAGCCCGGATGTGGTGCGGGACCTGTCACTGGAAGTCAGAAAAGGTGAATTTTATGCACTGGTAGGCGGTAATGGGACCGGTAAGAGTACGACGCTATCGTTGCTCAGTCGCGTGAGACAGCCCTACAGGGGTAAGATTCGACTGGAAGGCCGTGATATCCGTTCTTTTAAAGACCGGGAACTGTATTGCGGATGCCTGGGAGTCATGCCGCAGAATCCACAGAGCATTTTTCTCAAGAAGACAGTGCTCGAAGATCTGTACTCCGTGATCGGAGGCAGAAAGGAGAAGCTTTCTCCGGAGTATCAGATTCATATGAAGAAGGAAAAAGCGATCGAAGGTATCGTCAGTCTGACCAGACTGGAAGGATTGCTGGACCGGCATCCATATGACTTAAGCGGCGGTGAACAGCAGAGGCTGGCGCTGGCGAAGGTTCTTCTGCTCAGACCAAGAATCCTTCTGATGGATGAGCCGACGAAGGGAATGGATGCGGAATACAAAGAAGAGATAGGGAAAATACTCTGTAAACTGAAACAGCATGGAATGACGATCTTTATGATCTCACATGATGTGGAATTTGTTGCCGAATATGCTGACAGAGTCGGTCTTTTCTTTGAGGGAAATGTTGTGACCAGTCAGAATACAAGAGAATTTTTTTCCGGAAATAATTTCTATACAACGGCGGCAAACCGAATGGCAAGGCAGCTGTTCCCGGATGCTGTTACCGGAAAGGATGTGATCACATGCTTACAGAAAAGCAGTTAGATCAGTTCCTGGATGAATTCTGGGAGGACAGTCAGAGTGAACAGACAGAGGCAGAGCAGGAAACAGCAGAGAAGGATCTGGAAGAATATGCACTTCCGGTTGATGGGATGATCATCCGGCAGATGGAACGGAAGGGCAGGGTAAGCAGAAGAACCTGGTTTGCACTTGTACTGATGCTTCTGATCGTACCGCTTCTTCTGTATCTTTCAGTGAGATATTTTCATGGAAGAAAGTATCTCATATGCAGCCTGATCGTGATCATAGCGGCAATGATGCCGTTCTTTATGATGTTTGAAGGACGGAAGCCGAAGGCAAGAGAAATCATGGTGATTTCTGTACTGGCAGCCATCGGTGTAGCCGGACGAGCTGCATTCTTTATGGTGCCGAGCTTTAAGCCGGTTGCTGCGATCGTAATCCTGACCGGTATTTCGTTTGGCGGCGAGGCAGGTTTCCTTGTAGGATGCCTGATCATGATGCTGTCCAATATATTTATGGGACAGGGACCATGGACGCCGTGGCAGATGTTTGCGTTTGGGATGATCGGCTTTCTGGCAGGAATCCTGTATCAGAAAGGAATTCTGAAAGCCCGCAAAGCAGATCTCTGTATATTTGGATTTTTGAGTGTATTCCTTATTTATGGAGGAATCATGAATCCGGCAAGTGCGTTGATGGCTTATGGAACGATAACATGGCAGAGTCTTCTGGCTTTTTATATCTCGGGTGCTCCGGTGGACCTGGTACATGCTTTATCTACGGTTATTTTTCTGTGGTTCCTGAGCAGACCTCTGCTTGAAAAACTGGAACGTATCAAGAAAAAATATGGACTTATAGAGTCGCAGAAAGAGGAAATCATTTGATTTGCATCAGTCATTTACTTCCCGATGAAGAAATACAGGAACTGGTCACTGTGACCGGAGCGGGAGTGGAAAGCATTGATTTTTCCATTTCAGACAATCTGGATCATCTGGGAAAGAGAATAGAATTATATCAGAAAAAACTGGAAAAGATGGAAAATCCTCCGCTGATACTTCACGGACCGTTTCTGGATCTGAATCCGGCTGCTTTTGACAGTCTGATCCGTGAGGTGACGATGACAAGGTTTACACAATGCTATCAGGCAGGACTGAAACTGGGGGCAAAAAAGATCGTATATCATTCCGGAATGATTCCCTGTGTGTATTACCGGGAAGGCTGGGCGGATCAGGTGAGCTGCTTTTTTACAGAATTTCTGGAGGATAAAGATGATCTGGAGATCGTAATGGAAAACGTTCTGGATGAGGACTGGCGTCTTCTTCTGGATGTATATAAACAGGTGAATCATCCGAAATTTAAATTATGTCTGGATATGGGACATGCACACTGTTATTCGGAGATTCCGGTAATGGAATGGGCAGAGGAGCTCTCTCCGTATATCAGTCATGTACACGTACATGATAACGCAGGTGACAGAGATTCGCATCTGGGACTCGGAAAAGGAACACTTCCGTATCATGAGGTGTTAAAGCTGCTTCCTGTTTCGAAAGAGCGGACATGGACGATCGAATGTTCACATAAAGAAGATGTACTTCTTTGCTTACAGAAAATAAAGACAGAGGGATTGTTATGAATACAATGAAAAAGAGAGGATGTCAGATTCTTGTACTGTTTATGACAGCAGGAATGCTGACGGGATGTGGTGATGGAACTCCGAAATTAGAGGATGCCCTGAAAAAAACTGCTTCTTATGAAATGAAGACAGTCGAAGATCCGGCTTCGGATGCACTTGGCGGAGAATGGACCGTCATGGCGCTGGCCCGTTCCGGGGAAGAGGCAGATGAAAACTATTTTGAAAAATACCGCGCGAATATTGAAAAAAGAGTTAAAGAACAGGAAGGCGTACTCAGTGAAAATCGATATACAGAGTACTCCAGAGCAGTTCTGGCTTTAAAATCTATCGGAAAAGATCCGACAGATATCGGCGGATATGATATTGAGAAGCCGCTGGAAGATTTTGATACCGTAGTCTCACAGGGGCTCAATGGGGCAATTTATGCCCTGCTTGCCCTGAATGCAGATGATCCGGATGCGAATAAAGACGGAGAACTGGAGCAGAAATATCTGGATTATATTGTAGAGAAGGAAAAAGACGATGGCGGATTTTCACTGGATGACAATGCCGAAAACGGTGATGTAGACCTGACAGCCATGACGCTGCAGTGTCTGGAAATGTATCAGGATGAAAACAATGTAAAAGAAGTGATTGATAAAGGTGTGGAGTTTCTGGCAGATACGCAGGATGATGATGGCGGTTATACTGCTTACGGAGCCAAAAGCTCAGAATCCATTTCACAGACTGTGATCGCACTCAGTGCAGTTGGTGTAGACTGTAATGAGGATGAACGATTCCAGAAAGATGGAAAAGGACTTTACGATACACTGATGACGTTTTACCAGAAAGACGGAAGCTTCAAGCACATTCTGGACGGAGAAAGTGACCCGATGGCAACAGATCAGGCATTTTGCGCGATGGTAGCCTATCAGCGTTACCAGAATAAGAAAAACAGCTTTTTTGATATGACAGACCACAGATAAACGGAGGAAAAAACAGTGCCGCAGAAAATAACAGAACTCCAGGAACAGCTGGAGACGATCATTAAGGGAAAAAAAGAAATCACAGACAAAATACTTATGGCAGTTCTGGCAAAGGGACATGTTCTTCTGGAAGATGTTCCGGGAGTTGGTAAAACAACAACCGCGCTGGCACTGAGCCGTCTTATGGGAATGGATTTTAACCGTATCCAGTTTACACCGGACGTTGTTCCTTCGGATGTGACAGGTTTTACGATGTATGACAAACAGAGCGGACAGTTCCTTTACCGTCCGGGGGCTGTCATGTGCAATCTTCTTCTTGCAGATGAGATCAACCGTACCTCCAGTAAGACGCAGTCAGCACTTCTGGAAGTAATGGAGGAGGGACGTGTGACCGTAGATGGTGAGACACATACCGTTCCGGCTCCGTTTGTAGTTATTGCAACAGAAAATCCGGTGGGATCATCTGGCACACAGCTTCTTCCAGAATCTCAGCTGGACCGTTTTATGATCAGTGTGAGTATGGGCTATCCGGATCATCAGAGTCTGGTAGAACTCTTAAGAGACCGGCAGAAAGTCAATCCACTGGAAAATGCCAGAACCGTTCTTACAAAGGAAGAGGTTCTTACCTTGCAGCAGAAGGTCCAGGAAGTTTACGTGGCAGATGTTGTGTTGGATTATATAGCAAAGCTTGCCGAGGCGACCAGGGAGCATGAACTGATCACGCTTGGTCTGAGCCCACGTGGAACTCTTGCACTGTGCAGGATGACAAAAGCGGCTGCTTATATGAAAGAACGGGACTATGTTGTTCCACAGGATGTAAAGGATGTGTTTAAAGATGTAGCGGCACATCGAATGATCCTGGATTCAAAAGCAAGATATCAGGAAAAAACAGCATGCGAGATTCTGGATGAAATTCTGGACAGCGTTCCGGAACCAAAGGTAGAAGGATGATGAAGAACAGGATCATGTGGCTTCTGTGGCTGATCGGCATGGCCGGAGCCACAGTAGTGACAGGCTCATGGCTGATGGCGGCAGTGCTTCTGCTTTCTGCATTACTGCTGATCTTATCGGCAGCAGTCACCAGTCTGGGCGGCAGAAAAACAGAAATAAAATTATCCGTGCCAAGAGCAGCGGAGCGAAATGAAAATTTCCGGGGCAGAATGACCCTTAAGAATCAGTCAGCATGGCCAGTGTTCGGGGGCAGAGGACAGATTTTGTGGGAGAATCTTTTTACCGACGAACACGGTGAGATCCCAATCACCTTTTCTCTTGGCAGCAGGGAAAAAAGGACAATAGAGTTTGAGGCCTGCAGCGGCTGGTGCGGATGTATAAAAGTGACATTTTCTGGTTGGAGATGCAGCGACTTTTTTCATGTGTTTTCCGTGAAGCGGAAGGCTGTGGCAGAAGGTGCTACCGTTATCATGCCGGAAAAGCAGAACAGAGATTTTTCCTTCCTCACAAGAGAGGGCTTTGATATGGAAAGCTTCCGTTATTCAGGAAACTGCCCGGGAGATGACCCGGGAGAAACCTATGACATCAGGGAATATCAGCCGGGAGACAGTATCCGGCAGATTCACTGGAAGCTTTCCGGTAAGCTGGATGATATCATGATCCGGGAAAAAAGTTTTCCGGTAGATGATACCGTACTGATCCTGGCAGAAGCGTTTCAGACGGAACGTGATCCAAAAAGGGCTGAGACAGTGGCAGAAGTCCTGTCGGCTGTTTTAAGAGATTTTATGGAAAAGAAAATCCCGTGTCAGGTTGGAATTTATGACAGAAGCACCGGTAAATTTCGGCAGGAAAAAGTCCGGAAGGAAGAAGACCACGAACATGTCCTGTATGGTTTCCTGCGATACGGAAGTGACGAAAAGACGCCGGTTACCGTACAGGAATATCTTAAGAATCCGGGAGCACAGAATTTTGCCAATTATATTTATATAACCGGAGATCCGGAAGATAAAGAGGCAGAGCTTCTGAAACAAAAAGGAGAAGTTACTGTAATCGGCTGCGGAGTGAGCAGTGGGGACAATAAAGGAGAGCAGATCACATGGAAATACGGATCACAGAATCCAGAAGACAGTCAAAAACAAAATACAGAAAACAGCTGTCAGATATCCTGCTGGAAACTGCGCTGATCGGACTGACTGCCGGAGCAGGACTCTGGCTTGTGCTTGAGATGTTGACGGAATCCGGACAGATGCTGCCGCTTCTTGGCAGCATACTTCTGACCGCACTGCTCTGTTCTGTGACAGAACGAATGGAAAAATGCGGCATTTACATAAGATGCGGCATGGCAGCGGCGACTGCAGGAGGCCTGTTTCTTCTGTACAGACAGATTCTGGATGGATTTGCACTTTACTGGAATACCGTGGCAGATACATTTGGAAGCAGAGCCGGAATTTATTTTACCCGTTTTGATACTGCAGACATTATGGCGGAAGATACAGCCCGACTGGTTTTTCTTATTTATCTGGGAATGGCAGCAGCGGTCATCGGATTTCTCATCCTGAGATTTCGCATCTATGTACTGGTATTTTTAGAAATCTTTGTACTTCCATTTATGATGGTGCTGACAGGGAAGGAACCGGAGAGTGGAGTCGGCGTGGCTTTCTATATGGGAATTTTTCTGGAGATCAATTATCTTCTGGCCCGTTCCGGTAGAAAGCGATACAGCGAACAGAGCAGCAGGGCCTTCTGGTTTGGAGGCATCCTTACGTGTCTGGTACTCATGGCAGCAGGAGTCTTTCTGGGACAGATCATGCCGGCGGCAGATTATGCAGCTTCGGAACTTGTTGCAGAAGCAAAGCAGGAAGCCCTGAATGTGGTAAATGATCTCCGGTACAGAAAAGGAAAAATCAATTCCCTGCCGGATGGACAGCTGAAAAAATGTGGAGCGTGGACAGCATCGGATGAGACGGCACTGAAAGTGACCATGAAAGATCCGGAGTCACTTTATCTTCGTGGATTTACGGGCAGTGTGTACGATGGTTCTTCTTGGAAGAGCATTGATACAGAAGATGCCTATAAACAGAAAAATCTGTTTTACTGGCTGCATCAGGATGGATTCTACGGAGAAACACAGCTGAATCAGGCAAGAAGTCTAGTGGAAGATGATACACTTTCCGATAAGATTTCGGGGATTTCGATTGAAAATGTAAAGGCAGACAGTGAATATCTCTATATTCCATATGAAATGGCAGAACTTCCGTCCGGTTATGAAGGGGAGACATCGCTTACCGACAGCATGCTGAAAGCAAAAGGTTTTTTTGGACAGAAAAATTACAGCTTTCAGACAAATAAAAACCTTGTAAAAGATTTTACGGTGCTTGGAGCAAGAATCTATCAGGCGCTGGCACAGGGCGATGACACTGCTTATCGTGAAGCTGAAAGTTATTACAATACATTTGTGTACAGTCAGGATACAGAGCTTCCGACTTCATTGGAGACATTATTCCGAAAAGAACTGGGAGACGGTGGAAACAGGGAGCAGGGACATACCGATTATTATACTGCAATCTCCCGAATCCGTGTATATCTGGAAAAAAATATGACCTACAGTACGGCAACTGATGTATATACAGAAAAAGGTGATTTTACAGAAAACTTTCTTTCCAGATCAAAGATCGGCCACAGTGTCCACTATGCAACAGCGGCAGCACTGATGTTCCGGTATTATGGAATTCCATCCAGGTATGTAGAAGGATATCTGATCACACCGGAGGATATCAAAGATAAAAAAGCAGGGGACACCGTAGAGATTTCCGGAAAGAACGGACACGCATGGACTGAGATCTATATCGACGGTCTGGGCTGGGTGCCTGTAGAAATGACACCGGAATATTATTCAGTCATGAAGGAAGCGGATCTTACCGCAGGACTGGAGGCAAAAGGTGCGAAAGCCGCATCAATTCCGGAAGCAGAATCGGAACCTCCGGCAGAAGAAAATCTCCAGACACACTGGAGTCTGAAACTGGCTTTATTTGGAATCGAGAAACTTCTGATTTTATTGCTGGCACTGTTTGACACATTCTGTCTTGTATTTATCCTGACTGTCTGTGGCCTTCGGATCCGGGCAAATTATCACCGTAAAAAGCTTTTTACGAGAGCAGATGACCGACTGGCTGTACGTGCTATGGCAGGCTATGCAAGAGTTCTCTATGCACACGGATCAGACCTGTATTCGGAAGAAGTACAACGGCAGTACAGAGAAATCAGCAGGATCGGGCAGCGTGCAGCATTCAGTCCACATGCGGTATCAGAAGAAGAACGAAAGAATACGGCGATATGTATCGGTCGGATGAAAGCAGAACTGAAAAAAGCAAAAAACTGGTATGAAAACTGGATCATGAAATATATTGAGAGGTTGTATTAATTGAATAAAAAGAAAAACAACAAAAAAATCATATCTGTTCTGATCGTTCTGGCCTGTTTTGTGCTTTTTGCAGGAGTATTGCTTACAGGAATCCGGAACTATAAAACAGAAAAAAAAGAAAATCCCGTTCAGGGAGTCAGCAGTGAAAGTTCTTTGAAAGGATATCTTGGAAAAGGTTATGCTTATGCCGGTGCGCAGGATAACATATCTGCAGGAGAGGAATCCTTTGGAGAACAGGCTCAGTTACTGGAAGATGCGAAGGACGAAGAGGATGAAGCGCAAGAGCAGAAGCAGGCAGAAGTGACTGCCACGCCGGAAACAACACCGACACCGGAGCCGGAAAGTCGGAATGAGGATAAACAGAAAGCAGACCAGGAGCAGAAATCGGTAGATGACTCGGATGGTGAATGGAATGATGATTCTAAAGAGAATACCATTCAATATGATAATACAGGAGAGCAGGACGATAGCAGTCAGGAGACAGCTCCGGATCAGAATGATGACCGGAATCAGGAGGGAGCACAGCTCCCGTTAAGTCCAACGCCAACGCCATCTCCGGAATCAACACAGGAGCCGGAAGAAGAGCATTATCCGGAAATCGCAACAGATCTGACGGATGGAGAGACAGTAAATGGCGACTATCGTACGTTTTATGTACAGGCCACAGACTGGTATGGAAACAGCCTGCCGTCCACTTCACTGGAGATATATGGAAACGGAGAACGGCTTTCTTCAAAGGGTGAACCGTCGACGGGAGTTTTTGCATACCGACTGGACCTGAATGAAGGAAGCAATACGGTCAATATTAAAGCGGCTGATGAGGAAGGATGGAGTACGACACTTCCGACCTTTACCATTTATAAAGGGGAGGATGGACAGGACGAACCGGCCGGCAGCATTACAGTCAGTATTGAGGCGGGAACGATTGGACTTGGTACGATCCTTCCGGCAACATCGATTGACTATTATCAGGGAGAACAGCTTTCCTCGGTCGTTCTCAGACTGTTACAGAATACAGGATTTGACTGGAGAAATAATGGAAGTGCGACAGGCGGCTTTTACCTGAAAGCCATCGGGCGAGGCGGCATTGCATCAGGAGCAGCGATTCCGGATGAGCTTATGGAACATCTGAAAAAAGTAAACTGTCAGTTGTCCAGTCATGATGCCAACTGGATCGGTGAATTTGATTTTACCATGAATTCCGGCTGGATGTATTTTGTAAATGGTGAATATATGAATGTAGGAATGTCTTCCTGTTTCCCGGGAGACGGTGATGAAGTAAGGCTTCGCTTTACGCTTTATTCAGGAGCGGACCTGGGAGTAGGATCAGACGGTGAAGTATGGGGGGACTGGTAATGAAAAAACACACAATAAAAAGACCGATCATTAAAAAGTTCATAATTGGATCCCTTTCTGCAGGACTTCTGGTTGGAGGAGGAGCTATGGAATTGAATGCTGCTCTTTCCATGGAGGTTTATGCCGCAGATACCACGCAGGAGACCGAGGGGGAAGGAGCAGCACCGACAGAGGCAGAGGCACCGGAACCGGCAGCACCGACGGAAGCACCGGAACCGGAACCAGTAGCTCCACCGGCAGAACCAGAACCGACCAAAACGCCGGAACCGACGGAAGCACCCTCGCCGGAGCCATCTGTGACACCGGAGCCTTCAGAAACACCAGAGCCAGCAATTACACCGGAGCCTTCAGAATCACCGGAGCCATCGGTAACACCGGAACCTTCCGTGACACCGGAGATCAAAAGCAATAATACAGATCTGAAAGAATTGTATATCTCCAGCTCTGATACCTGGGGGAAGGGAATCCTGAAACTGGATCCTGCATTAAATAAAGACTGGGACAGATACAAAGCTGTTTATGACGGCGAACGCCAGAGCCTGAATATCTGGCCCGTAGCAGAAGAGGAACATGCCCAGATCAAAGTCTATGCATTAAGTGGTGTGAAATATTCTACTGTCGAACAGGATGAGACAATCAGGGAAACGCAGGATGAAGAAGGGCATACTTACTGGAAAATCTGTTTTGGTGCTCAGGAAAAAGAAGCCAGAGTAAGATTGGAGGTAACTGCTGAGGACGGAACCAGAAAAGATTATTATCTCACACTTGAAATCACAGATAAAACAGCTCCTGTACTCAAAAAAGTCAGTGCAAGCAGGGTATCTTCAAGTGAGGCATCTGTGGTATATAAGACAAGTGAAAGAGGACAGTGTTATTACCGTATCGTAGATGCGGGAAAGAAACATCAGAATCCGGATACGTCAAAAGAAGGACGGGAGGTGCTGGCAGGAACAGACACACTGACGTTGAATGGATTGTCGGAGGGGGCAAAAGATATCGTGATCGTGGTAAAAGACGATGCCGGAAATGTCAGTGAACCTCTGGTGATTCGAATTCCGGATATTAAAAAGAAGAATCCGACAAAGGACAATGGAAATTCCGGTTCTGTCGTACAGCGACCGGGATATGGCGGAAACAAAAGTGAAGCAACGCTTCCGGGTAAGGGAAATAATGGAGAAGGCTCGCTTGCAAATCTGAAAGCTGTCGGTGGAAAAGGGACATCTTCCGGAAAGAATGGAAAAGATGGAACGGAAGAAGATAAAGAAAAGAAACTGACAGCCTATGCCGGAACAAATAAAAAAGATTCAGGAAAAAGCGAGAAGCCTGATAAGAAAGAAAAGGATTCCACAAAAAAGAAGGAAGACAACAAAACAGATAAAAAAACAGAAGAAGCATCTACTGATGATCTGACAGAAAGCAAAGCTGCGGATAAAACATCCGGTGTTATTTCCGGGCACTCAGAAAAGAAAGAAAAAAGTATTCCGGAACTGGTAGGAAGTAAAGTTACGAATACGTGGACACATATGCGATTTCTTACAAAGGCATTATCCGTGGTTGCACTGGCTGGAATGATTTATCTGATCTTCTGGACAGGAGCAAGACGAAGCTTCAGAAAAATGAAAAACAGGAATCCATTACTGCAGTGATAAAGTGAAAAAAGGAGGTAATCATCAGATGAGAAGAACGGGAAAATGGCTTGCAGTTTTTCTGTCAGTGACTATGCTGGCGGGAACAGCACCGGTCTATGGTGCTGATATATCTGTAGAAAGTGATTTTTCGTCAGAGACAACAGATGAAGATGTTTTAACGGATGAGCTGGAAGGAACGGAAACAACGAATGAGCCGGGAAGCGGAGAAACAGTAAGCGATGATCAGGAAATCATCGAAGAACCAGATTCGGATGAGGTGGAGTTTTCAGCGGATGACCTGGCAGATGATCAGGAAGATAATACAGAAGATGTGAGTATCGAAGATTCAGACGAGGATCTTGCAGATATAGCTGTTGAGGATATACAGGATGCCGGTGAAAGTGAAACAAAGGAGTATCTGAAAAATCTCAGCGTATATTCCGGCTATGGGGTAAAAGATCCGCTTGAGATCAGCCGCAGGGAAGATCTGGATGCAACCTATGGTGGAAAGACTTATACAGTTGAAATTGGTTCAAGCTATAATTCTACCGGTTTTTATGTGACGGCAGATATTGGGGCTGATGCACCACAGGGATCAACGATTCAGCTGTCAGCGTGTGATCTTGATGGAAAAACTGCAGAAAGCGAGATCATTACAACCGGATATACAGATGGAAAGCGTTATAGTTTCCCGAATATTTTTACAAAAGATAATGGAAAAAGAGCGGTTTATACCGTGACAGCCGGTACGGCGTCTGACAGTCAGACCTATAAGATCGTAGTAATCAGAAGATTGGACCTTTCCATGATCGGATGTTATCTTCCTTCGGATACCGATATGGCAAAAAATCTGATCTCAGAATTTGACAGTGTCGGTATCACAAGGGATTATGATGTGACAGTCGGACAGGATACAAAATCCGTAAAAGTTACTGCAAGTGCCTTTAATGATAAGTGGTTTGGACTTACCGTAAACGGACAGCCAGTATCTGACAGTAAGGCACTGGAGATTCCACTTACAGATTCAGATACAGAAATTCTTTTTCAGATGAAAGAGGATGGAACTTATCAGGATCCGGCATACCAGACATTGTCTTATACTTCCACGGGTACTTATAAAGTTACAGTCCATAAGAAGTCAAAAGTAACGGTTACTTTTAAAACAGAACCGTCGGATGCAGTGGTCAGTGTATATGATTCCAAAGGGGAGCGTGTAGAGCCGTCTAAGGATGCAGACATCTATGATTCTCTTTATTATGGAGATAAGTATACCTGGAATGTATCAAAATATGGATATATTTCCCAAAGACAGGAATTTACGGTAGGTGAAGAATCTGAAATTCAGGTAAAACTGGAGCAGCAGACAGCCAGACAGGAAGAAATTACCGATAATGACTGGAGCAGCTATCAGAACAGTGAGACTAATAACGGAATCACAGACAGGGCTATGCCGACCAGTAAGAATACAATTACACAGAAATGGGCAACGAGATTGGATGCAAAAGGCTGGGATGCAGCACTTACTCCACCGTTGATTCTTGGTGGGTATGTTTATGTAGCATCCGGACAGTTTATTTACAAAATGGACAAGAATACAGGAGATATTGTCAAGACAAGTGAACGGATGTCCGGGAATATGCAGTATGCGATGATCCCGCTTGCTTATGCAGAAGGAATGCTCTTTGCACAGATTGGTGGCGGACAGATACAGGCACTCAGTGCTACGACACTGAAATCTCTCTGGATCAGTGAGAAATTAGGTGGACAGACGCTTTCACCGATTACCTATAAAAACGGATATATTTATACGGGAACATGGAATTCCGATACAACCCCTGGCTCTTATTTCTGCCTTTCTGTTACAGATGAAGATCCATCCAAAGGGAATGAGATAAAATACTGTACATGGAAATATGATCACAAAGGCGGCTTCTACTGGGCAGGAGCCTATGCATCGGAAAATTATCTGGTATTCGGATCGGATGACGGAGCAGGTGACGCATACACGTCTATTCTGTATTCTGTTAATACACATACCGGACAGCTGATTGACAAGCGTACGGATGTGATCGGCGATATTCGTTCGACGATTACTTATAACAACGGATACGTATATTTTACGACAAAAGGCGGCTATCTGTATCGTGTTGCCATGAATGCGGATGGGACGTTTGGCGCAGTAGCAGGTTATAATCTGGGCGGGGCAGCAACCTCAACACCGGTTGTGTATAAGGACAGGATCTATGTTGGTGTCTGTGGAACCGGCGGCCAGTATAATGCAGACGGAGGACATCATTTTGATGTGATAAACGAATCTGCATCCGGGATTTCTCTTGCATATAAAGTATCAATTCCAGGATATCCGCAGGCGGCTCCGATTCTTTCTACCGCCTATGAGAATCAGGATTTTAACGGTGATGGAAAAGCAGATGGACGTGTTTATCTGTATTTTACATATAATGCATATCCGGGTGGAATCTACATGCTGACGGATGCACCAGGACAGACATCAGGAAAAGCCGAAGAACTGTTCCGTCCGGTAAGTAAGCAGCAGGAATACTGCATCAGTCCGCTTTGTGTGGACAAAGACGGAACAATTTATTATAAGAATGATTCCTGCTATCTGATGGCGCTGGAAACAAACGGTGCTTATCTGGACAGTGTGACAGCTATGCCGGATACCGGCAGTGTAAACTGGGATAAGAGATTTCAGGCTTCAGAGACGGAATATACACTCAGAGTGGCAGAGAATGCAAAGAAGGTAACACTTACCTTTAAAGCTCCTGCAGGATGCACGATGAAAATAGAAAATGATACAATTGACGGAACATATATGTCAGATGTAAGCTCCGGCAGTGCGGAAGTCAAAGTTAAAGTAGTTCAGGGTAACAAGAGCAGAGAATATACATTCCATCTGACAAAAGATCATGGAAATTCATCTCTGACCAGCATGATCGTCAGCACCAGCAATACGTATTCCGATACGTCAAAATATCTGTCAATGACTCCGGCATTTAACAGTGCGAAGACCAGCTATACGGTAGAGTATCTGGCGGATAAAGCAGAAAATATACAGAGTTTTCTTCGTGTTTATGTAGAAAAGGCTGAGACAGATGCGACATTGAAGACAGAAATGGTAAAAGGAGTCAAGAAAGTAAATACTACTACCAGTGGAAACGCTACTCGCTTTAATGTTTACTGGGAGGATAATGTGGATGAGGCTCAGGTAAAAATCATAGTGACTGCGAAGGCCGGAAGTAAGACAGAATATTTTCTGACGATACAGAGAAAAGAAAAAGTTTCGACACCAACGCCTACAGAGGTTCCGGAAGTGTTCGGACCGTGGCAGACGGTATCGACAGCGACTGTTTTTGCACCGGAAATGCAGAAACGGACCAGTAACAAAGGCCGTCAGGAGACACGTACTGTTGGAAGTAAACTGACACCGACGATCAAGCTGAATGCCACAAGCATTAAATTAAAAGTGAAACAGTCTACGACGAAAGTGCAGGTAAGCGGACTGGCAGCAGGTGATCGTGTCCAGTCCTGGACGACATCTAACAAAAAAGTTGCAACGGTTGCATCCGGCGGAAAAATCACCGCTAAGAAAGTGGGAAAAGCAAAGATCACGGTTATTCTTACGAGTGGAAAGAAAGCAGTCGTGAATGTGACTGTTCAGAAGACAGCCGTTAAGACCACAAAGATCAGTGGCCTTAAGAAGAGAGTGTCACTTAAGAGAAAACAGAAACTGACGCTGAAACCGGTGATCAGTCCGATTACTTCTGTAGAAAAAGTGACCTATAAATCTTCTAATAAAAAAGTTGCAACAGTGAGCAGTAAAGGCGTGATCACGGCGAAGAAAAAAGGTACCGCAAAGATTACTGTGAAGTCAGGAAAGAAATCTTATACGGTTACCGTGAAAGTGAAATAAAAAATTTTGGAGAATCGCTAAATATTTTGCAAATATTTAGCGATTCGGTTTGACGCGAGAATGCATAAATGCTATAATATAAAGACAACAAAATAACCAGGCGTGGTCTGGTCAGGAGATGACCAGTTTAAGGAAATCCGGTGAGATTCCGGAACTGCTTTTTTGCTGTATGAAATGTTATACGCGGATAATTTTTCAAGTCGGCTAACTAACGCGTTGTATAGGACAGAGACTCATCTATATTATGAGGCTCTGTTTTTTGTTGCTAAAAACAACTAGCAAAAAAGGAGGAGCAAAGTGAAGAAAAAAGAAGTACTGAAACGTTTATCAGCAGTTTCCATGGCTGCCATGATGACCGTAACGATGATTCCTTTCAATGCATATGCGGCAGATGAACTTTTCTCAGATGTTGAAGTTGAAACTTCCACAGATGCAGAGGATGAAGCTTCCACAGACGTAGCGGTCAGTGATGCAGATGATACTTCAGATGCGGATATTGAAGTAGATGCAGAAGATGACAATGCGGATGTCAATGTAGAAGAGGATGAAGAAGACAATTCAGAAAGTGTGGATGCATTTTCTGATGGCGGAGACAGTGCAGAAGAGACAGATGCATTCGATGCAGGAGAGGGTACTCCGGCAGCAGATGCAGTTGTACATATGACTGTCAGCGTGGCTGGAAATCTTGCAACTGCCAAAGATGGCACATTGATGGCAGACAGAGATGTCACAGTAAAGGATATTGATAAGAATGGTATCCTGACTTATGATGAGGCACTTATCGCAGCACATGATGAGTATTATAATGGCGGTGCCGTTGCAGGTTATGCAAGCGTAGATGATGAGAAGTATGGCAAATTCATCACTAAATTATGGGGTGATGAGAGCGGTAATTTTGGTTATTGGAGAAATGATAGTTTATGCTTTAACCTTTCTGATGAAGTAAAAGCAGATGATTATCTGACCGCATTTGTTTACAAAGATGAAAAGTGTACGGATGCATACACCAAATTTGCAAAGAAAGCATACAAAACAATGGCAGGAAGCTCTGTAACGATTCAGGAATACAAAGCTTCCTATGACAGACATTACAATGTTGTTTTTGACACATCAAATAAAGAAAATCTTCGTGTTTATGACAGTAATTTTAAACTGATTTCCGAAGATAATTACAGTATTTACAGAGGATATTCTTCTTCCTCGACAGATATCTGGTATCATTATAATATCACATTCAATAAAGATATTTCCGGAGTCTTTTATGTTGTAACAGCAAGCACAGAAGAACAGAGCGTAGTACCGGCAGTTACAAAAGTAACAGTTTTGGAGAAGACCGCAGATTTTGACAGTATTCAGCTGTACAAATCTGAGAGTGATTATAAGAAGGGCAATGCGATTGAAATCACACCAGCCTTTGATCCAAATAAACTGACAGGCTATAGTGTTCAGGCACCGGATTATTTAAGTAGTCTTTATGCAGTTGCCCAAATGTCTGCAAATGCAAAAGAAGCTGGCCTTTCGGTTATGATGAGTAATAACTGGGGCGGATGGTCAGGAGCTAGAGGCTCAGCAACCGGAATAGCAACTGGAGATGCATATTTTGCATCCAAGGGCTATCTTGATGTTTATGCTAACAGAAAGGAAACTTATAGTTTTAACGTTGAGACATATGCAACGCTGAAAAATCTTACAATTGATGGTATTACAGACAAAGCGTTCGACCGTGATGTGAATGAGTATCATGCATATGTAAATGGAAATGCTGAGAGTGTTGCGATTACAGCTACAGAACTCAAAAAGGGCTATACAATCAAGATTAACGGAACAGAAGTTACCAGCGCTGAAGCTTATAATCTGCCATATAAATGGGATGCAGATGGTAAGATGAAAGTAAGTGTAGAGGTAAGTAAAGAAGGAATTGTTTCTTCCGTATATACGATCAATCTGGAAAAACAGCCGGTGGGTGATGCTCCTTATATTATGACTCAGCCAAAAGGAGCAGATTATATCGTAGGAAACAAGACAACTGCACTTTCCGTTGTAGCCAGTGCCAATGGAAAAATGACCTATCAGTGGTATAGTAATACAACAGATTCCAATGAAGGTGGCACAGCAATCAAGGATGCAACAGAGGCTTCTTATACACCATCATCAGAGAAATCAGGAACTGTTTATTATTACTGTGTAGTTACAAATACAGAGAAATCAGAAAATAATACAACAACGACTGAAACAGCACGAATAACTGTTGATGAAAATCCTACACCAAAAGCTGTGATTACTACAGTTGGAAACACTATGCCGGAAGGTTCTGCCTGGAATAAAGGTTATACATATAATGTAGGAGATCAGGCTGAAACATTGAAAGTAACTGCAACATCTGCGGCAGAAGGCGGAGAATTCAGTTATGAATGGAAAAGAGTTTCCAGAGCATATAATATTAGAGGATATTCTTCAATTAAAGATAATGAGTCAGACAGTTATGTCCCATCTACAGATATTTCCATGGCGAATGATGCTGGCAATTACTATGCCTGTGAAGTAACTTATACATTTAAAGGGAAAACATATAAGGCATGGGCAACTACAGGCGATACTTATACAGATACAGCGAAAGATAAAACCTATGATGTAAATGGTGTTTATGTTTTTGTTAAAGTTGATTCTGCATCCACCCCTGCATTTACAAAACAGCCGAAGGATGCTTCTTATCTGGTGGGTGATGCTATAACTGCTCTGAGTGTTTCTACTCAGAAAGAAGATGGTGGCAAGCTGACTTATCAGTGGTATGTAAATGATAAGGACAGTACAGATGGCAGTACAGCGGTTGAAAAAGGCACCAGCAGTTTATTGAGTTTAGGTACAGCATCTGAAAAAGGCACAAAATATTATTATTGTGTTGTAACAAATACGATTCAGGGATATACAGCCAAAGCAGTTTCTAATATTGCCGAGATTAAAATCATTACAGCAGAGGACCTTATCGGTGATAAACTGAAAGGAGAAGGTACGCAAGAGAAACCGTATCTGATCAGTACAGCTGATGATTATAAGACTGTTGCAGATCTGGTATCCAAAGGTGTTTCTTTCGATGGTAAATATCTTCGTCAGGAAGCTGATATCACTTTACCAGAAGGATGGCAACCGATTGGTGTCACAAAAGATGGAAGTAAAAATATTCAGAATGGAAGAAACCTTCGTGCCTTCAGCGGCTATCTGGATGGAAACGGAAAAACAATCGCTATTCCAGAAGGTGGCCTTCCGCTTCTTGGATATGTAAAAAATGCAGAAGTACACAATTTAAATATCTATGGTAAAAAGATTGCAGGATATGGCCTTGTAAATACACTGTCCGGTGTCGGACTTTCTGGTAATGCGATCATCATTGATAATGTAACATTAAAGAGTGGATCAAGTACTCTGAAATCCGGTCTTATTGGAACAGAAATTTCCAGTAACCCATTTGCAGGATGCTCTGCTGCATTCACAACAACAATCAAAAATTGTACAATTGAAAAAGACGTTGTAATTGGTTATGACAAAGATCAGAATATGATTGGTTCTATTGCAGGACGTATGCATGGCACAATCGAAAATTGTGTAAGTTATGCAACTGTTTATGGTAAAAAGTATGTTGGTGGTATTCTTGGAACGCGTGACAATGCTATGGGCGGCTGCAGTGTAACAAGCTGTAGATTCTATGGAAACGTAGAGGGAAGCGACGAGCTTGTTGGTGGTATTGTTGGTGGAGGATACGAAGGCTCTTCTGCACCGAATGGAGTCAAGATCAGTATTAATGCGTGTGAGGCAGCTGGCAGTGTTACAGGTGCAGATAAAGTCGGTGGTATCCTTGGAGGTGACCTTTATGTTGCACAGGCATGGAATACATACAAAATGAAAGGCAATTCTTTCACTGGCAAAGTTCAGGCAACAACTGAAGGAACAAAGAATATTGGTGCTATCATTGGATTCTATGACAGTCTGAATAAGTTTGATGATATTGCGAATAACTATTATTCCAAAGACTGTGGAGCAGACAGAGGCATCGGTGCTGTCAAATATGTAGATACAAACTGTGAAACTCATGAAACAACAGTCGGTGAAGTTTACTTCAACACAGAGAAGGATACAAGCGAATGCCCGGCAGTAGCAGGATGCAGCTGGAAAGCGCAGCATAACCGTACGGATGATCCGCTTGGAGCAGACGCAGCAAAACTGGCCGGAACAGATGAAGTTAAAGTATACGAAGAAAAAGTTTATATCACCGGTGATTACAAGACAGACTATGATCTGGGAGAAGAACTTGATCTTACGGGTATGGAAATCCATGTTGCAATGAGCGATGGTACTTATAAAGAAGTAGCACCGGCTGATGCAAAGATCGAAGGATACAATAAAGACAAACGTGGCGAGCAGAAAGTAAGAGTTATCTGTGGAGCTGCATCTGAGGAATTTACTGTTACAGTTCTCAAGCGAAATGCAGAGGATATCAAAGTTCATTTTGCACTGCTTGGTGACAAGAAACACAACAGTGACAAAGACAAGACATGGCATACACTTCATGCAGATAATCTGGAAACATGGATTGCAGATGCAGAATACGAAGTAGACGGAAATGCAACAGTACTGGATGTGATTTCAAAAGTTCTGACAGACAATGAATACACATGGGATAATGAAGCAGGAAATTACATTTCTGCAATCACAAAAGCAGACGGAACAAAGCTTGAACAGAAAGACAACGGAGCTAACAGCGGCTGGATGTACACCCTGAATGGAATCCATCCGGATCTGGCTGTAAATGAGCAGTATCTGGAAGATGGAGATATCATCGTATTCCATTACACGGATGACTATACAAAAGAACATGATCATATCTGGAGCAGCAAATGGACATCTGATGAAAATGCACACTGGCATGAATGCACTTACCAGTGGAGCGCATGTGACATCACAGACAACACAAAGAAAAATGGATATGGAGAACATACCTTTGATGAAGGTAAAGTAACAAAAGCAGCAACATGTAAGGAAGCAGGAGAAAAGCTCTACACCTGTACAGTCTGCGGAGCAACCAAAACAGAAAAGATTGCAAAGACAGATGCTCATAAATATGTATGGAAAGTGATATCCAAGGCAACTGTTTTTGCACCAGAGAAACAGCAGGGTACATGCTCTGTCTGCGGTAATGTCATTACCAGAGATAATGGAAGCAAACTGAAAGCTACGATCAAGCTGAATGCAACTTCCATCAAACTTCAGAAGAAACAGAAAACAAAGAAAATCAAAGTGACTATGGCAAACGGGGATTCCGTGAAATCCTGGACATCCAGCAACAAGAAGATCGTAACCGTTGACAAAAATGGTGTAATCAAAGCTGGTAAGAAAAAGGGAACAGCCAAAGTAACGGTAACTCTTCAGAGTGGCAAGAAAGCAACTCTTAAGGTAAAGGTTCAGACTGCAAGAGTAAATACAACCAAGATTAGTGGTCTGAAGAAGAATGTAAGCCTGAAGAAAGGTCAGAAACTGACACTCAAACCGGCAATCAGCCCACTCACCTCTCAGGACAAAGTAACCTACACTTCTTCCAACAAAAAAGTGGCAACCGTGAGCAAGAAGGGGGTCATCACAGCGAAGAAGAAAGGAACTGTAAAGATCACCGTGAAATCCGGAAAGAAATCCTATGTGATCAAAGTAAAAGTAAAATAAAATCTGCAATATGATTTTTCAGGCCGGAGTCCTCGTGATTCCGGTCTGCTTTTGCATTAATAAAAAAATTAAAATTTCATAAAGCTACTTGAAGAAGCTTAGAACAAATGATACTATAAATAAAAGCATATTTCTCAAAGTTCTGGGCATTTTTGCCGTCTGATTTTCTTAATTCATTTCAGAAATCCATGCTTTTAAATCCAATTAAAATAAAAAGCAGGGGTTCGAGGTGATGACAATAACAGCACGGTGTATTCTTAAACTCCTGCCAGACAGGAGGTATGCCTATGGCGAGAAGAAAACACAATGCTGCTGTGAAGAGAAAACTAATTGCAAAAGGAAATAACAATGTAAAAATGGATCGTAATGCAGATCTGAAGAGCTATGCAGGCAAAGAGATAAGGGCAAATCGAAAGTACAAGGATACAGTATTTCGTATGCTGTTTTCAGACAGAGAAAATCTATTGTCGCTTTACAACGCAGTGAATGGAAGTAACTACGAAAATTCGGATGCACTGGAGATTGTGACACTGGAGAATGCAGTCTATATGGGTATGAAGAATGATCTGGCATTTATCGTGGATATGGGATTATTCCTGTACGAACATCAGTCAACATACAATCCAAATATGCCACTGCGAGATCTGTTTTACATATCTGGTGAATACCAGAAACTTGTGAATCACAAATCCCTGTATTCCTCGGCACTGCAGAAGATCCCTGCGCCAAATTTCATTGTATTTTATAATGGAACAGAAAGAGAAGAGGACTACTGGATCAATTATCTGTCGGAATCATACGAAAATCTGAGCGGCGAGCCGAATCTGGAGCTGAAAGTACTTACTCTGAACATCAACGAAGGTCATAACCGCGAATTGATGGAGCAGTGCCAGAGTTTAAGAGAATATGCACAATATGTAGCGAAAGTACGGGAATACGCAAGGGAATCCGATCTGGATACAGCAGTAGAACAGGCAGTTGATGACTGCATCCAGAATGGGGTCCTTGCCGAATTCCTCCGAAAACACAAATCCGAGGTAATAGCGATGAGTATATTCGAGTATGACAAAGAAGAGGAAGAGCGAAAGCTGCGAGAAGCAGAGTATGAAGCGGGATACAATAGTGGAAAGCAGGACGGATATAATAGTGGAAAGCAGGACGGATACAATAGTGGAAAACAGGATGGATATAACAGTGGGAAGCAGGATGGATATAATAGCGGAAAGCAGGATGGATTTACGGAGGGAAAATGTGAAATAATCCATTTAATGTTTGATGCAGGAGAATCATTGGAAAAGATAGCCCAATATACAGGCTATAAAGTTGAAGAGTTGAAGAATCTGTTAAAAAAATAAGAGATTTAATGTTCAGGCCGGAGTCCCCGTGACTCTGGCCTGATTTGGTTACTACAGAAAATTAAAAATTCATAAAGTTACTTGAAGAAACTTAGAACAAATCAATTTGGTTATATTTAATATAGAAGAGATGAAATTTACATTTCATATTGATGCTCCTATAATAAGGCACAAAGGAGGCTTTATTATGAGCACAATATTTCCAAGAGAAGAAAAAGCGGAACAGATTTTTGACGAGATTCTGAAGAATCCACGTGCCTGCGAACGTTTAAAAGATACATTTTTTGCAGCGATTCCGTCAGCAGAAGAGAGTGAGGGTGCAGGAACGGACATTCCGGGAACGGTCTTTGCTGCGGCTTTATTCAACGCTTATGAAAATAAAGATCTTTCTGCATTTATGATGGCAGTCTGCAATAACAGTGTATTTGATCTTCTCCGGAATTCTTTTCTGATTCCAATCCGTTTTAATGACAAAGGGGTGGAGAATCCAATATTCCTTACAGATGAAAACGGAAACCTTCTGGATGAATCAAAAAATCATATCTATGAAAAGAAGTATAAGATGTTCCATAAACTCTTTGAAGAGCAGGATGAGATTCCAGACTACCGTATGTATATGGCAGATGGATTTCGTGAAAGTCATGGATATACTCAGAACGGAGAGATTGAGACAATACGGAATGCGGAACATACAGGAATCCTTTTACTCTTTGAATTCCCTCAGTCTGTAGATCTGGAAATCAATGAAGAAAAAATATATGCAATAGTCTGGGAATATCTGATGAAATTACAGGAGGAGCTGCCACGTGCATTGATGTATTATGGTAAACGTGACGAGCATGGAATTGAAAAACACACCAGCAAACTGGGAATCTTCCTGCCATTCTGTCATTTTGAAAGAGAAATGGAAAAGAATATTGAACTTGCGAATGGCATTGGGCTGGGATGTCGGGAAACGATTCTGGCAGAAATGAAGGTGCTGGAAAAATGATTTTGAAAAAGAATAAAGCAGTTGGGATGTGTGTATGATGCAACCGGTGATCAGAAAAAATCACATGGACATTGCCTGGCATGAATATACAGATGAAAATGGTGCAGATATTCCGGTTACGCAGGCGAGCCTGACCGAAAAAGCATCGATTATCGGTCGTGTCGGAATTATGTTTTTGTCCTGTGGAACAGGAGCATGGCGAGTCAGAAGTTCGATGAATACGCTGGCTGAGATTATGGGAATCACCTGTACAGCGGATATTGGGCTGATGTCGATCGAGTACACCTGTTTTGATGGTGAGGATGGATTTACCCAGTCTCTCTGTCTCACCAACACAGGAGTAAATACTTCGAAGTTAAATCGCCTGGAACATTTTATCCGGGAGTTTGAAATTGATGGAAAAGACATGTCAGGTGAAGAACTGCATACGCTGCTGGACAATATTGAACGAATCCATGGACTTTACTCCCCGATTGCACTTGGATTCGCTGCGGCGCTTGCATGCTGTGGATTTACTTTTTTGCTCGGCGGTGGCTTTATTGAAATGTTCTGTGCTTTTGTAGGTGCCGGATTTGGCAATTTTCTCCGATGCAAACTGACAAAACATCATTTTACCCTGTTTTTATGCATTGTATCGTCGGTTTCTCTGGCCTGCCTTGTTTATGCAGGATTTTTGAAGATTGGCGAAATGCTGTTTGGCATTTCGGTACAGCATGAGGCCGGTTATATATGTGCCATGTTGTTTATCATTCCGGGATTTCCGTTTATTACCAGTGGGATTGACCTTGCCAAGCTGGATATGAGATCGGGTACAGAACGTTTGATGTATGCGCTGATCGTCGTTCTGGTGGCAACAATGGCTGCCTGGATCATGGCATTGCTTCTTCACCTGCAGCCGGTAGACTTTATTAAGATGTCAATGCCAGTAGGAATGTGGATAGTACTTCACCTGATAGCAAGTTTCTGCGGGGTATTTGGCTTTTCTGTTATGTTTAACAGTCCGATAAGGCTGGCAGCAACGGCAGCGATGATCGGGGCTGTTGCAAATACACTCAGACTGGAACTTGTGGATCTGTCAGCTATTCCGCCGGCTGCAGCAGCGTTCATCGGTGCATTAACTGCAGGAATCCTTGCATCCCTGATTAAAAACAAAGTAGGATACCCGAGAATCTCCCTGACGGTTCCTTCAATTGTCATTATGGTTCCGGGTTTGTATCTGTATAGAGGATTTTATAATCTTGGGATTATGTCACTTTCTGTTGCTGCTTCCTGGTTTGCGGCAGCAATCCTGATCATAGCAGCCCTTCCCCTGGGACTGATCTTTGCAAGGATACTGACTGATAAAACATTCCGGTATTGTACATGAAATAAGGACATCCTGCACAGAATGTCCTATAGACGGACTGGTCGAAAAAAGGTATACTGTTTCTATGAAATCCATTGGGACGAAAGGAGCAGATACCAATGTGGGAAAAAATCAATAACTTTTTAAAAGGGCAGATTGTAACATCAATCATATACATAGCCCTTGGTGCATGTCTGGTATTTATGCCGGTCAGTACTGTGAATGTAATATGTAAGTTTGTATTTGGAATTTTGCTGATTCTGGTAGGTTTGTATCATATCCTGATTTATGTGGCGGAAAAACTGAATTCCACGATTTTTGATCTGTTTTCTGGTGGTGTTCTGATGGTACTTGGAATCTTCCTGTTTATGAACCCGCAGATTGTTGTCAAGCTTCTCCCGATTTTGCTTGGCACATTTATTCTGGTGGACAGCATCTGGTCACTGAAGGGAAGCCTGAAACTCAAAAAACGTGGTGCAGGCTCCTGGAAGTTCCTTCTTTTGGGAAGCATTATTTTCATTGCACTTGGTATTTCACTGGTAGTAAACCCATTTACAATGGTGAAATACACGGTAATCTTTGCCGGATGGATATTCCTCTGTAATGGTGTGATTGATATGATCTATCTGATTCTTCTGAGAAAAGGTCTGAAAGAAATCAAACAGGATGTGGAAGCAGTGGATGCAGATGGCGAGATTATTTCTGGTGAAGATAGCGGTGAGACAGATGATCTGGATACAGAAGCTTCCGTACAGCCGGAAGAACCGATTGCACTGGAACCGGAATATGCACCATGGAGTTCCCGTAAGAAAGAAAAATCCACAGAAACGGATATTCCTGGATTTACTGAAGAAGAAAAGGAAGATAATGCCACTTCTGGCCAGGAAGATTTCGGCACAGAAGAAGCTGACAGAGAAGTTTCTGAAATGGAAAAATCCCTGGATGATGTACAGGCAAACGAAGATGATGCGTCAGTGGATGGGGTGACAGATACAATAACCGGACAGGATAATGATACTCCACCGGCCGGCAGAGGCGCATATGTTGTATCCAAGCCAACCATCACAGATGATAATCTCTCCGACACCAAAGATGAAAGCCTTCTTGGAATGTTCTCCCGCAAGCACAAACATAATAAAAAAGAAAACTGACAAAATCAAGTCATTTTGATGGGCGATGACCCGGCAATATGTAATACATACCAGAGTCATCTAAAAATTCCCTGAAAAATGACTTGATTTTTTATATCTATGTATATTCGGAACAACCTTCTCCCTGCCAATATCGTAGAACCAAACACCCGTACCACCACCTTCTTATTTGAATATCCAAGTCCATTTTTACCACCTTCTGTCTTGAACAATTCTTCCCATCTCACCCAGCCAGGGGTGTGCAGAGGGGACTGACAAGTCCCTTCTGCGGTTTTTATGCTTCCCAAAGAAAATCTTTCCTCATTTCATAAATGAAAACATTTATATTTTCCAAAAGAAAATATAAAAAAAAGAACACATTTCTTGATTTTTTATCATGGTATAAAAAATCAACAAAAACTATAATAAAGACAGCTTAAGAAAGAACAAATCTTACAAGTAAAGGAGAAGACAATCACTATGAAAATGAAAAAAGTTACAGCAATGAGCATGGCAGCTTTAATGGCAGCTACAATGATCCCGTCAGTACCGGTTATGGCAGACGGAGGCGGAAAGGTTTACTACCTCAACTTCAAACCAGAGCAGGATGAAGCCTGGCAGAACCTGGCAAAAGCTTACACAGAAGAAACAGGAACAGATGTAACAGTAGTTACAGCAGCATCCGGACAGTATGAGACAACTCTTCAGTCAGAAATGGCAAAGAGCGATGCACCGACACTGTTCCAGGTAAATGGACCGGTTGGCCTTAAAAACTGGAAAGATTACTGCTACGATCTGAAAGATGCAGATATTACAAAAGAACTTACATCTGATGCGTATGAACTGAAAGATGGAGATGCTGTAGATGGTATCGCATATGTAATTGAATCTTACGGACTTATCACAAACAAAACATTACTTGAAAAAGCAGGATATACTCTGGATGATATCAAGAGCTTTGATGACCTCAAAAAAGTAGCAGACGACATTCAGGCACGTAAAGATGAAATTGGTGTAAAAGGTGCTTTCACCTCAGCAGGTATGGACGGATCCTCTGACTGGAGATTCAAAACACATCTTGCAAACCTTCCAATCTACTATGAATACAAAGCAGATGGAATCGATGATACAGAAGCAATCAAAGGAACATATCTTGATCAGTATAAGAATGTATTTGATCTGTACATTACAGATTCTACATGTGATGGAAGTGAGCTTTCAGCAAAAACAGCTGATGACTCCAGAAATGAATTTGTAAATGGTGATGCAGTATTCTATCAGAATGGTTCCTGGGAATATGCAGAACTCGCTAAGACATACAGCGATGATGAACTTGCTATGATCCCGATCTACTTCGGCGTTGACGATGAGAACGAAGGTCTTGCAACTGGTACAGAAAACTACTGGTGTGTAAATAAGAATGCATCTGAAGAAGATGTTCAGGCAACTCTGGATTTCATGAACTGGTGTGTAACATCTGAAGCAGGAACAAAATCTATGTCTGAAGACATGGGATTCACAATTCCTTTCAAAACAGCAGTTGCTCCTACAAACGTATTTGTAAAACAGGATGCTGAGTATACAGATGCTGGTCTTACACCTGTTTCATGGAACTTTACAACAATGCCATCTGAAGAGTGGAAGAATGGTCTTGGTACAGCTCTTACAGCATATGCGGCAGGCACAGGCGACTGGGATGCAGTAGTTAGCGCATTCGTTGATGGATGGGCTACAGAAAAAGCTCTTTCTGAATAATCAGGATAGAAAATAACATGTTGTTTATGGGAGGAGGCAGAGGTTCTTGCCTCCTTTCATAAGTTAAAAGACAGAGGAACTTAAGCTTCTGTTAACAGTAGGGAAGAGGAGAAAAATCATGGTAGGAAGAACGATCAAAAAGTGGTGGCCGGTTTTTGTATTACCAACCTTTGCGGCATTTGTAATCGGTTTCCTGTGGCCTTTTATCTGGGGCATCTATCTTTCATTCTGCAAATTTACAACAGTGCAGGATGTAACATTTGTTGGATTTTCAAATTATTCTAAGATTTTACTTGATAGTACATTCAGTCATTCTTTCTGGCTGACAGTTGTATTTGCATTCGTATCCAGTATTCTGATCAACGTGCTTGCATTTTTTATCGCACTGGCACTGACCAAAGGATACAGAGGAACAAATGCATTCCGTACGGTATTCTTTATGCCGAACCTGATCGGTGGTATTGTACTTGGTTATATCTGGCAGACATTGCTGAATGGTCTGCTTTCCAAGTGGGGACAGCCACTGCTTTCACTTTCAGCAAAAAATGGTTTTATCGGTATGCTCATTCTGCTTATGTGGCAGCAGATTGGATATATGATGATCATTTACATTGCAGGTCTGAACAATGTATCACCTGACCTGATCGAGGCAGCTCAGATCGATGGTGCAACAAGCAGACAGATTCTGTTTAAGATTAAAATTCCGATGATTATGCCATCTGTAACAATCTGTACATTCCTGACTCTGACTAATGGTTTCAAGATGTTCGACCAGAACCTCTCACTGACCGGTGGTGATCCTGGAAAACAGTCTCAGTTACTGGCGTTAAATATTTATGATACATTCTATGCAAGAAGCGGACCTCAATGGAAGGGTATTGGACAGGCAAAAGCTGTTGTATTCTTTGTTCTGGTAGTTGTAATTGCATTGATCCAGCTTCGTGCAACATCATCTAAGGAGGTGCAGCAGTAATGGAAAATAAAAAAAGAAATTCCGTTGCAACGGTCTTACTGACAATTGTTTGTATCCTTTGGATGTACCCAATCGTCTTAATATTAATCAACTCACTGAAAAAAGAAGTAGCGATCACTACATCTGGAGTATTTAGCCTTCCAACCAGTGAAACATGGAATGGTGTTGCGAACTTTGTAGCGAGTGTTACTCAGATGGATTTCCTGAAATCTTTCTGGTACAGTCTTGTAATTTCTGTAATGTCTGTAGTTCTTATCATGTTATGCTGTTCAATGGCAGCCTGGTATATTGTTCGTGTAAATGGAAAACTGTCCAAGATGTTTTACTATCTCTGCGTGTTCAGTATGGTAGTTCCTTTCCAGATGGTTATGTTTACACTGGCAAAAACAGCAGATACCTTACATCTGAATAATCCATATAACATCTGTATTATATATCTTGGATTTGGTGCAGGTCTTGCGGTATTTATGTTTACAGGATTTGTAAAAGGTATTCCGCTTGAGATTGAGGAAGCAGCTCTGATTGATGGATGTAGTCCGTTACAGGTGTTTTTTAAAGTTTTGATTCCGATATTAAAACCAACAATTATTTCAACAGCGATCCTGGAACTGATGTGGGTATGGAACGATTACCTTCTTCCAACACTGGTTCTTGATATTAAAAAATATAAGACTATTCCGATGGCAGTCCAGTATTTCCGTGGCAGCTTCGGACATGTACAGATGGGACCAATGATGGCAAGTATTATGATCGATATCATTCCGATCATCATCGTATATCTGGTTTGTCAGAAGTACATTATTGAAGGCGTTGTAGCAGGTGCCGTAAAAGGCTGATTCTGGTTATGTAGAATGGAAGTCTCTGGAAGAATATTTTTTCCAGAGACTTTTTGTGCTATAATCATAAGTATTATAGGAAACAAAACAGGGGGGAATTATGACAAACGTTCTTATTGTAGATGATGAAAAAATAGAGCGCGAAGGTCTGAAATATCTGCTTTCGAGAGAAGAAGGCGAAAGAAATGTTTTTGAAGCTTCGAACGGAAAACAGGCTCTGCAGATTATTCGGTCAGAGGACATACAACTTGTTTTGACTGATATAAAAATGCCTCATATGGACGGGTTGGAATTATCAAGACGTGCCAAGGAAGAAAATCCGGCGTTGCAGATCATAATCTTCAGTGGATACAGTGATTTTGCATTTGCACAGGAAGCAATCCGATATGGTGTGACAGAATATATCCTGAAACCGGTAAATCCGGATGATTTCCATAAGGTGATCCAGAAGGCGGAGAAAGAAATCGAGCGACGAAAGAAAAAAGAAAGCCGCGAGATGAAAGAAAAAAATTTCCTGCAGCAGTATTTTCTTCAGAATTATCTGTACTCTGGTAAAGCAGAAACTCTGGAAAAAGCAAAAGAAATGATTGACATGGATAAATGGAACGGATGGCACTGCGGAATTCTGATCGAATCAGATGTAGCTTTTTTTGATACGGCTGAAGAGACTCTGGAAGAGGAAATTCAGAAAGAGTTGAGAAGAGTATGCTTTTATCTGAATTTGAATGCAAGACAGTCGCTTCTCCTTTTTCAGGACGTATATTGCGATTATCAGCTGGTGGCAAATCATCTTTATAATTTTATGAAACGAAAATACAGAGACAGTTTTTATCTGGCAGTCAGCCGTAAATTTGAAGGTTGTGAGTGTCTGCCGGAAATCCTTGAGCAGCTGGAACAGCAGATGGAAGAGAAATTTTATCATCCGGAAAAACATGTTTTCTCAAATGAAGATGATGTACTGAAACTGTCGGTGGGAGAAGTGCAGGATTCGCAGATCATGCAGATGATCTCAGAAGACATCACACGGAAGGATACAGATCAGCTGAGAAAGCATTTCGCATGCCTGAAAGAAAAATATCATGATAATACACAGTATTCAGCAATGTATATCAAGTTTGTTTTCTCGAATGTCATTCAGGAACTGTTTCAGGAAAATCAGTTTTCTGGAGAGCGGCGTCTTGAGCATGAGATAGAACGATTGTATAACTGTAGAAATATCATGGAAATCCTTGAAGTAACTGAAGATAATATCAAGGAATACGAGGCATTTCTTGACCGTTCTATGAGTAGTTCTAGAAATGAAGTGGCAGCAGTCAAAAATTATATCTATCAGCATTATGAGGAAGATCTGAATCTTGAAATGCTGGCAGAAAAAGTCTATCTGTCTTCCGGATACCTCAGTTTTATCTTCAAAAAAGAGACCGGCATGAATTTGAACCGATATATACGTGTGTTCCGGATGGAGAAGGCAAAAGAACTTCTCTGCAGCACCAATATGAAGGTGGCACAGGTCAGTGAACGTGTTGGTTTTGCAAATGTTTCTTATTTCTGCAGAAGTTTCCGGGAATATTACGGAAGCAGTCCGGAATCATACAGGAAAGGAACCGGAGAGGATGAACAGACTTCGTAAGATATTCAAAAATATGAAGTATCGTCATAAACTGACGATCTTTCTTGTAGTTACAAGCCTGGTACCGATGACAGTACTTGCCTGGTACAGTCACAGCAGGCTGAGTACTATGGTCCGCAGCAGCGAACTGGAAGATATGCAGTCGATCATGGAACAGACCAGAGAAAGCATTGACAGCCAGACGGCGGTTTATGCCAGCCTTCTCAATTATCTGACCTATTCACCAGATATTGAGGAAATTATTAAGGAAAAAAATATCGATAATTATACGGCGTATGAAAAATATACAGAAATAGCGGATCCACTTTTGTCTGTACCAAAATCATATCATGACGCGATCAACAGAATTCAGCTTTTTGCGGACAGTATCCAGGTGGAGAATGAGTATACACTTGTTCCACTTGATAAGATGAAAGAAGAGTGGTGGAGTGAAGGGCTGAAAGATGATGTGCGTATTCAGTGGAAAGTTGATCAGGATCGTAAAGAAGTTGCAGCAGTACGTATGATCTATAGTGATCAGAAACTGGATGCAGTTCTGTGCATTTCTCTGGATTATAATAAAATCTTCCAGCCACTGACCAATATTCTCACGCAGGAAAATGGTGGAATTGTTGCAGACAAAAACGGTACAGTTCTTTATAACAAAACTGGTCTGACAAATCTGGAATTTGATAAATCTGAAAAAATGGATTCCATGATTCAGAAAATCAGCCAGTCCTGTGCATATACAAAGACCAAGAGTGAAGAAAATGACTGGGTATTTTATCTTTATAAGAGTCAGGATGCGATATCAGGTTCTGTACGAAGACTGCTACTGGAAGAGATTCCACTGATTGCGGCCTGTGGTCTGATCATTCTGTTTCTGGCTATGGCATTTTCAAGAATTTTTACAAGAAAAATTGAAGAACTGACGAAAAATATGGACAGGGTAAATCATGGAAGCCGTGAAGTTACAGTCAACAGTGATTCGGGAGATGAAGTAGGAATTCTTGTTAACAGTTTCCGTAATATGATGGATGAGATTAACCGCCTGATCGACGAAGTATATGTCAATAAGATCGCGTTGAAAGAATATGAACTGAAAGCCCTTCAGGCCCAGATCAATCCACATTTCTTATATAACACACTGTCGATGATGAACTGGATGGCGATTCGAAGTAACCAGATGGAGATCAGTAAGGTTACCCTGGCACTTTCTACTTTTTACAGAACCGCATTAAGCAAAGGTGAAGATGTGGTTACGGTAGAAAACTGTATTCAGAATATGGAAGCATATCTGGAAATCCAGCTTACGATGCATGATCATAATTTCTCGGTAGACTGGGATATTGATCCGACAATAAAAAATGAAAAAATGCCGAAGCTTCTTCTTCAGCCGGTTGTCGAAAATGCGATCGAACACGGTCTTGATGAAAAAGAGGATGGTGATAAAAAAATTTTCCTGTCATTTAAAGGCAAGGGGGATGATGTAGAGATCACTGTCCGTGATAATGGACTTGGTATGGAACAGGAAAAAGCAGAAACACTGGTAACTTATCAGGCAAAAGGATATGGCCTTAAGAATGTAAATGACCGCATCCGGCTTCTTTATGGAGAGAATTACGGAATTCATATTTTCAGTTCACCGGATGAAGGCACGACTGTTATTATGAAATTTCCGAAGGAGGGCAGAGAGAATGAAGAGTAAATGGAAAAAACTGCCTGTTGTTCTGATAGGGATCATAGCTATAGCTGTCTGCGGATGCAGCAATGATTTACAGGAGCTGAATCAGAAAAGATCATCGGCAGCAAAAGAAAATACGGAATCTACAGAGACAGTCCGTACCGGTACCTGGGAAACAGCTGCACAGACTCCTTATGGTGCTTATCCTGAACTTGTAACGTATACTTTAGGACAAATGAGTGGTGCGAATAATTCAAATCTTCCGGATGGAAATACCTATGACGACAATGCTTACACTCGTTATCTCAGAAAAATGCTGAATATTCAGAATAAAAGTGTCTACATGGAACGGGAAGATCGATATGATGAATTTGTGAACATTCTTGTAAAAGACCAGACGCTGCCGGATGTACTGGTGGTTTCGGATAGAGAAACACTCAAAGAACTGGTTGATAATGATCTTGTGGAAGATCTGAGCGAAGTATATGAGAATTGCACTTCAGAGAGAATCAAAGAGATGTTTGAGAGTTATGGAAGCGGTCTTCTGGATTCTGTGCGATTTAATGGAAAACTGATGGCAATTCCGGAGACCGTTACAGATCATGGTCCACGTCTGATGTGGCTGCGTAAGGACTGGATGGATAAGCTTGGCCTTGAAGATCCGAAAACACTGGAAGATGCATTTGACATAGTAGAAAAATTTGTCCAGAATAAAATGGGCACGGAGGATGGAGAAGACCCGATCGGACTCGCCTGTGATACAGATCTGGTGGGAACTACCAGCTCTAATTATTCAGTAGATTCTGTTTTTGATAAATTTGGAGCCAGTCCACAAAGGTGGGTAAATCAAAATGGTAAGATCGTGTATGGTTCCGTAACAGAAGAAACAAAAAATGCACTGAGTTATCTTCATGAACTCTATGAACGTGGCGTGTTGGATAAGAACTTTGCATTGCGTGCGCAGAATAACCTCAGAGATCTGGTGATAAATGGAAAATGTGGAGCTTTTTTTGGCCTGTGGTGGACACCGAACAATCCACTGATGGATGTTTATGAGACAGACAAAGAGGCAAACTGGCAGCCATTTTATCTACAGTCGACAGACTGGCAGAATGTATATGATACTTTTCAGGATAATAAATATGTTGTTGTACGCAAAGGATATGAGCATCCGGAAATTGTAATGAAGATAATCAGTGTATTGTTTGATTATAGCAGATATGAAGCCAAGGATGCGGATGAGGTAAATGATTATTTTGCTCTTAACGTAGAACCGACAGCCAGACCGCTGGTTATCAATGTTGATTATAACGAGGCGACGTTTCAGATCACAAAAGATATCCAGAGTGTAATGAGCGGCATGCGAAAAGAAGAAAGTTTAAGTGCAATTGAGAAATCTTATTACGATGCAGCAGAAAAATTTATTCAGGGAAAATCAGAAACGGCGGAAGACTGGGCAGCATATGAATCCAGACTTGCAGCAGTTGGAAGGTTGATAGAAGGAAACTACCGGTCAACAGCCAAAAGATACCTGGATGATGCAGACGGTGAAATACCGAAGTCTCTTCAGCAGCTTGAAAAAGACACTTTCATTCAGATTATCATGGGTGTAAAACCAATTACTTACTTTGACACTTTTGTGCAGGAATGGTATGAACAGGGCGGCGAAGAGCTGACTGAGCAGATTCGCCGCTCTAATCCAGGAGAATGATTATTTTCCGAGATGCCAGATGTCGTCATCGTACTCTTTGATGGTTCTGTCTGAGGAGAAGAATCCGGCTTCTGCAATATTGATCAGAGTTCTGCGGCTCCATGCTTCCGGATTTACAGCATAATCACTCATTGCCTGTTCTTTGCGGACAATGTATGCATTGAAATCAGGAAGAGTCTGGAACCAGTCTTTATTTATCAGTTCGTTCTGCAGTCGTTTCAGATGTTCTTCATCTCCATATTTCAGCATTTCTTCACTGGTAAGGAAATCGATGGCACGACGAAGGTTCGAGTCTGCTTCATACCAGTCTTTTGCACAGTAGTCACCGGCTGCATAGCGGTGAATAACCTGCTTGCTGCTCTGACCAAAGATGTAAATATTGTTATTTCCGACAGCTTCGGCAATTTCTACATTTGCACCGTCCATGGTTCCAAGAGTCAGTGCACCGTTCAGCATGAATTTCATGTTTCCGGTTCCGGATGCTTCTTTGGAAGCAAGGCTGATCTGTTCAGAAAGATCACATGCCGGAATCATTTTTTCTGCTGCAGAAACATTGTAGTTTTCTACAAATGCAAGTTGCAGATATCTGGAAACTTCAGAGTCCGCACTGATAACCTGTGACAGGGTAAGAAGAGCGTGAATGATATCTTTGGCGATGATATAGGCAGGAGCTGCTTTTGCACCAAAGATACTTACTAATGGAGTTACTGGAGTATGTCCTGCTTTGATCTCCAGGTATTCATGAATCAGGAAAAGCAGGTTCAGCTGCTGACGTTTGTATTCATGAAGTCGTTTGGACTGAATGGAAAACATTGCATTGGTGTTCAATTTGATTCCCTGTTTGTCTTCTAACCAGGAAGCAAGTGCTTCTTTGTTGGATTTTTTAATACAACTGAGTTTTTTCAGTACTTCTGCATCGTCTGTATAATTCAGAAGCTTTTTCAGTTCAGAAGCATCTTTTTTGAAACCGGATCCGATCAGAGATTCAATTTCAGAAGTCAGGGCCGGATTACATTTCAGAAGCCAGCGGCGGAAGGTGATGCCGTTTGTTTTATTATTAAATTTGTTCGGATACATCTGATAAAATCCTGCCAGTTCGCTTTCTTTCAGAATCTGTGTATGCAGTGCGGCAACACCGTTTGTGGAGTGAGAAAAATGAATATCCATATGTGCCATATGAACGACCTGATTCTGATCAATGATAGCAAGTGAAGAATCAGTTGTACGTGTTTTTGCAATGTCATCCAGCTTTTCAATAATTGGCATAAGCTGAGGAACAACGGTATCGAGATAATGACGTGGCCATTTTTCCAGAGCTTCTGCAAGAATCGTATGATTGGTATATGCACAAGTATCTGTTACGATCTGAACTGCCTCATCAAAGCTGATTCCGTGTTCCTCAAGGAGGCGGATCAGCTCCGGGATTACCATACTTGGGTGTGTATCATTGATTTGGATAGCTGCATAGTCGGCAAGGTCATGATAGTTACATCCACGTGCAGCACATTCGTTGAGAATAAGCTGAGCACCGGCAGAAACCATGAAATACTGCTGATAGATACGAAGCAGTCGGCCGTCTTCATCGGAGTCGTCTGGATAGAGGAATAATGTAAGGTTTCTGGCAATATCTTTTTTGTCAAAAGAAATTCCGTCACCGATCACAGATTCATCTACAGAATCCAGATCAAACAGATTCAGCATATTGGTTCTGCCTTCATAGCCGGTAACAGGAAGTTTGTAGAGTCTTGCAGAATAGGTGTTTCCTGCAAGTGAAACCGGAAATACTGTATCGGTAGCTTTGGCAGAACACTGGTCAGTCAGCCAGAAATCAGGAGTTTCGTTCTGGATGTTGTTTTTGAAATTCTGATGAAAAAGTCCGCAGTGATAACGAAGACCGACACCATCGCCTGGAAGATTCAGAGTTGCAAGGCTGTCAAGAAAACATGCAGCAAGTCGTCCAAGACCACCATTTCCAAGACTTGGTTCCGGTTCCTGCTCTTCGATATCTGCAAGAGATTTTCCGACACTGGCAAGTGTTTCACGAACTTCATCATACAGACCAAGGTTGATCAGGTTGTTGGAAAGTAATTTTCCAATTAGGAATTCGGCAGAAATATAATACAGTTTTCTGCCAGTTACTGGTTTTATCTGTTTCTGACTCTGTTCCTGCACAAGTTTCAGAAGGGCTGTATAAAGTTCTGCGTCGGAAGCAGTTGCAATATCCTTTTGGCAAAGTTCATTTAGTGTTGTTTTCATAGATTCACTCATGGGAGTTGCTCCTTTCATATATAAAATGGTTGTAGTTTCGTTAACTTAAGTTGCTTTAGTTATATCACAGGTAGTCCGTTGTTTCTTGTCAAAAGCGAGCAAGAAATGATACTATCCTATCATAGAGGCGGAAATAGATGAAAGAAAAAGAAAGTGGTACAAAATATCAGGAAACAAAACAGCATGGCAGCCGGTTGTTTCCGTTTAATATTTATCCATGTACGATTCCATTGGATTTTCCGGCGGTTCCTTTGCACTGGCATAAGGAGATGGAATTGATTTATATAAAAAAGGGAAAAGGGCTGATCCAGATCGAAACAAAAAGCTTTGAGGGAGAACCGGGGGATATTTTTGTAGTAACACCTGGAACCCTTCATGCAATTCATAGGATAAAAGGATATTCTATGGAATACGAAAATATTATCTTTGAAATGGATTTTCTGGGAGAAGGAGCAGCAGATCTCTGTGCAGGAGAATTTCTCGTCCCGCTTGCAGCAGGTAAGTTGTTTCCTCCGGTACAGATAAAGCCAGAGGAAGTGCATTATGATTCATTAAAAAGATGTCTTATTCAGATGGAAGAATTGTGTGAAACAAAAGAAAATGCTTATGAGCTAGGAGTGAAAGCTGCAGTTTTGCAGATCATATTTCTTCTCATAAGAATGTATCCGTCCAGAGAAATCGTGTCTTCTCCGGATAGGGAGCAGTTGAAAGAAGTACTGCAGGAAATCAGTGTTAAAAGCAGTGAGAATCTTTCGGTAGCAGACATGGCGAAATTCTGTGGCTGGAGCAGCAGCCACTTCATGCGTTGGTTCAAAAAGATGACGGGAGACAGCTTTACTTCTTATGTAAATGACCGGAGACTTGCGGAGGCTGCAGAGGCATTGTGCCAGACTGATGATAAAATATTGACGATCGCACAGGATGCAGGATTTATGAATCTGTCAAATTTTAATCGTCAATTTAAAAAACGCTATGGAGTTACGCCGAGAGAGTATCGGGAAATGATAGGAATTTAAAGATTGTGTTAAAGGAGGTACATATGAAAAAAAAGCGCGGATCAGAGCAGAAGTATTTATTGCAATTTTGGGACTGAATGTGACAGCTGCTGTATTGGGAGGCTGCAGGACGCAGAGTGTACGAAATTGAAAAATAAAAAAAGTTTCAAAAAGTGTTGACATATCTCTATGACAGTGGTATTCTAACTAAGCTGTCGCAAGGAATTGTTTCTTCTGACTAAACAATTTGAAAAGTTTTGAAAAAAACAAAAATAATTGTTGACAAAGAAACGA
>OGYG01000462.1_pt1 | contig 41653 bp, 38 predicted proteins | sample 1576481 | NCBI WGS metagenome assembly OGYG01 (sample SAMEA3541497, study PRJEB24748) | human gut metagenome | biome: human gut; feature: human-associated habitat; material: faeces | place: China | collected 2012 | reverse complement strand
GGATTAGGTGGCTCTCAATTGCGGACAAAGTGGCTCTGAGTGAGCGGAATACTCAGTAATCAATGTATTTCTAAAGGAAGTATTCCTTGTGGTTACACTAAATTCTGTAAAGGATATTCTGACTATGTACAGTTATCGAATGTGACCAATCATCTCACTCATAAACCTGGTAGTACGATAGAAGTTGATTGGAGCGGTCCTACTATGAGTATTTTGACTACAGATGGAGAAAGAATCAAAGTATATTTGTTTGTTGCGACTTTGCCTTATAGCCAATATTCGTTTGTTAAACCGTGTTTAGATATGAAACAGGATACTTGGTTAAAATGTCATATTGATATGTTTGAATTCTTTGGTGGTGTTCCTATTAAAATAGTCTGTGATAATCTAAAAACAGGAGTGATAAAGCACCCTAAAGAAGGTGAAATTATTCTTAACGAAGCTTACGAATCCCTTGCACAACATTATATGATAGCGATTATGCCTGCTCAAGTAAGGAAACCAAAACAAAAAGCAAGTGTTGAAGGAACAGTTGGTAAGATTGCTTCAGCCATCATTGCGAAGCTAAGAAATATACGATTTATTTCTTTATCGCATATGGAAGAAGAAATTTTCAAAGCACTTAAAGAATTTAATGATACTCCTTTTCAAAAAAGAGAAGGAAGCAGAACAGAAGTATTCATGAACTGTGAAAAAGAAATGTTAAGAAAATTACCTGCTATACCTTATGAAATTTGTACCTGGTTATATGATTATAAGGTTTCTTTAGATTTTCACGTCTCATTCAAAACAAATAAATACTCTGTCCCTTATCAATACGTTGGTAAGAAAGTAGATATAAAAGTAAATTCTAATAGTCTTGAGATATTTTATGACCATTCAAGAATAGCGATTCACCCTAGATTTCCTGATTATATGAAATACAAATATTCTACCATTGAAGATCATATGCCCGATTCTTTTCAAAAAGTAGAATGGGACGATGAGAGGATCAAAAGATGGGCAAACAAAATAGGTCCATCTACATTCATCGTTATCAATAAAATATTTGATTCGGTTAAAATTAAAGAGCAGGGATATAATTCATGTCTTGCAGTATTGAAATTAGCGAATAAGTTCTCAAATGACAGATTGGAAAATGCATGTGAACTTGCACTGACAAAAGTGAAATGTCCCCGCTATCATCATCTTAATGGCATTTTGATGAATAATCAAGACCTCATCTGGATAGAAGAAAATAATAAGCATAAAAAGAATGATGATGGTGGATATGTTAGAGGAGCAGATTATTACGGAGGAAAATACAATGATTAATGATGAAACAAAAAAGAAACTAGATATGATGGGAATGCATGCTTTAGTAGAAGCATTAGAAGTACAAGAAAAAGAGTCGCTTTATAAATCTATGACATTTGATGAAAGACTAAATGCCTCTGTGGATCATGCTTATCAAATTAAATATAACGAAAAAGTAAAAGGATTGATACGTCGTGCTCACTTTAGATATCCTCAGGCATCTGTAGAAGATATTTATTATTCAAAAAGAGAATTAGACAAAGATCAAATCATGACATTGATTACAAACAGCTATATCGATAGTTACAAAAATGTTTTGATTGTTGGATTTACCGGTTCTGGAAAAACATTCTTGTCAAACTGCCTAGGTAAGGCTGCTTGCCGCGATGGAATAAGTACACGTTATATAAGAATTCCTGATCTGTTTGTTCAGTTAGAAGAAGCAGAATTAAAAAGGGGAAGAAATAAACTAATTAATAAGTTTGCGAACTGTCCTTTGCTTATCTTAGATGAATGGCTTATAAATTCTATGAGTGAACAAGAAATAGAATTTATATTTGAACTTATAGAAAGAAGATATCAAAATAAATCTACTATATTTTGTACACAATTCAAAATTGAATCATGGCATAATCGATTAGGTGGAGGAGTACATGCAGATGCAATTATGGATCGTATCATTCATAATTCTGTAACAATCAATGCAGGTGATGTCAATATGAGAGAAGTAACTTCAAATATGAATAAAGAATAAAAAATGGGCACCACTTTCGAGTGGTGCTATCTGTTTGCACTGGTGGTGCTACAATTATCTACTACTGGTGCTGATGTTGTGAATTGAGTGGTTGAAGAACGTGAAATAATCAACTTTGTGTGCAAAGTGTTGGGATTTGTTACTATATAAATGAAATAAACGTTTATTTTAAAAGTAGTGTTAAGGAGGCATATGTATATGAACATTACAATTACAGCATTATATACACCAAAAAACGAATTTGATAAAGAAAATAAAGCTAAAGAAACTTGCTTAAAGAATCTGGTTACAAAAAAAAGTAAAAAACGCGCTGTTATAAATAAAGGCGAACATTATATTCAATGTATTTTTAATCAGAAGGAAGCTGTTAAATATTCTAAAATAGGTAATGAAATTCGTATTGAAAATAATGAAAATGAAGGCTTTGAAGTGTTAAAATGGTATGAAAAAACGAATAAACCTTATCTTCAAGGTATGAAAGAAAATGCATGGACAGATTTAACAGAATTAAATAATTGTATGACAGATGAAGGATTTATTGATCATCCATACGCAAATTTAGATGTTGACAGGACTCTTGAATTTTATGCCTTATTGGGGGATGACAGTGAAAATCGATATATTTTTAGGGCAACGCAAACTATAAAAGATAAAATCGTTACTTTTACGGTTCACTTGTTTGGAAAACTTAAAGATGAACTTCATTTTAATCCTTATGAACCTTTAGAAAAAGACAAAATTAAAAATGATATTGAGGAAGATTTATTAGATACAATTGTATTTACTGAGAACCAGCTTCTCCGTTATTTTGATCAGGGAGAATAGGAGTTTATCTATGGAAGATTATAAATTAATCGTAGAAAATGAGACTTTTTCCACTTTGATTAAGGGTCAAGTTTGTCTTTTATCTGAATGGAATGAAGCAAACAGTTCGCTGGTACAAAACAAAAAAGAAAAGTTATTGATGAAAATTAATTTAATTGATTTATTTACAAAATTAACACAATGTGTAAGCTTGTTAGACATCGTATACTGTTCTGTATCAGGCATTAATAATTTGCCGGAAATGGCACATACATTACAATCCGATTTATTAAAAGCAATTTCCGATAGTGAATTGACAATGACATCTTTTAGCAATGAGTCAGAAATGGTTATAGATTCTTTAAATAATGTTTATCCTTGTTTTGGTGATCATGATATTAAGACGGGAATACAGCTATTGGTTGAAACAGCCGATATAGCTCATAAAATGACAGAAAAATCTATCGAAATAAAGAATACTTTTTCGAAATGCCTTGATCAAGCAGAAACAGTGCTGCATAATACTTATAGCAATAACCAGAAACTATTAGAGAAAAAAGAAGAGATTCAAAATAAAATAGCTGAGGTAAAAGCAGAACTTGCTTCAATGGAAGTTCTTCAGGAAATTCTTCAAGAACAAATTGAAGAGATGAATCAAGAATATATTGCATTATCTAAGAAAGCGGAATCAGCTGAAAAACGAGCATATTCATTAGAACTTACTGGTGCAATCATGGGAGGATTAGGTGAATTGGTATCAAATATTTTTCCAATTAAAGATTTGGTATCTTCCAAATCAGAGACTACACAATCTTTTGACACCAATACTTCTAATACAGATGATACAGATTCTTCTAATATAGATGATGCAGATCCAAAAGAGAATCCCAAAGTCCAGTCAGTGGAAAAAGAGGTTCAAGATTTAAAAGCAAAAAAAGAAGCACTGAAAAAAGAAATTGATTCTTTAACGGAAGAAATTAAGACCAACCCATCTGATATAGAGCAAAAACGAGAAACTCTTAAGAAAAAACAAGAGGAGTATGATAAAGTAGAACAGGAAATTCTTGCACAAGAAAAAACTATTGAAAAAATTTCTGACTCTTTAAAATGTATAGGAAATAGTTTTACAAATGCTGCTGAACATCAAAATGCTACACTAGAATCTTATAATAAGCGTCTTACGGAACTTTATAAATTAAAAAAGGAGGTAAGATTGAAAGATGCTGCGAACAAAGCATCGCTTGCTAAATATAGAGAAACATTGGCGACATCTGTGAACAATCGTGCAAATTTAGAAATTCCTTTACAGGCACTGACTGTATCAATTGGAAGTATGAGACGCATTGTAACAATACTAAATGAAGTAATTCTTTTTTGGAAAAGTATTGAAGCGTGCTGTGAAACATTAGCTAATACAAAATTTTGGAATAAAATATCTATTGAAGAAAATCAATCGAAGTTTTATGAAAAAAGAATGTTTATACAGCCATTTGCGGATTATCATATTCAATGGGAAGCACTTTATCTTGTCTGTAAAGAATATGTGGATTCTATGAATAAAGTTCGTATTAAACTGAGCGATACTATTGCACAAGGCGAAGGAGAACCGGAACTACAATGGGACAAGGCTATACAGAAGGCCAAGAATTTAAAAGTTATTTAACAAATTGTTTTAGCGAACTTAATTCTTATATACAAGCACCACAATCGCGAATGCTTTGTGCTGCAAAGTCAGTGGAACCCAATAAAGCTATTGAATTAAAAATTGAAACTCTTCAAATTGAAGCTTTGCATATGAAAAAATTAGCAAATACACAGTATGAAGAATTTTCAGAAATGAAAAAAGAACTGCTTAAAATGAATTCTAAAATTATGGATGAAATAGATTTCAGCAATCAATCTCTAAATGAATGGAAACAAGAATTAGCATATTTGGAAACGGCTTTAAATGAATTTAATATGCAGACACAGAAAATAGATCAAGAAATTGAATCAATTCAAGAAGAAATAAAGGAAGTTAATAAGAAAAGAGAAAAAGCTAGCAAATGGTATTATCTAATTATTCCAGGTTATAATCTATATTTAGCAATTGATGCAAGTATCAATGCTAACAACAATCGACTTGTACAGCTTAAGAAAAAAATTGATCAAAGAGAAGATGAAAGAAAGACCATATTGCAGAAAATTAAAAATATTCATGAGCGAGTAATAAAAAGTGAGGATACTAATAATAAAACGGTTCAACTTCTTATAGAATTAAAAAATTATATTGTAGATATTTCACAAAAAATAACGATTGCAGGAAATGAAATAAAAAAGTGGAATGAACTTTATATTAAGTATGGATTTATGAAGCTTGATCTTGAAAATGGATTGCATATTGACTCTTATCATCTAGAAATTTTGGAACTAAAATGAAAGATTTATTCGAATATTTAAGAGTTCAATTAAATTTGGATTATATTTCTGATTTAACTTTAAATGAAAATATAGAAAAAGTTGAGTCTCTTATAAAAACTATAGATTATGAACAATTTTCTAAAAAACAATGGGAAGATTTATCAGAATATCTAAATAAAGCCTGTCAGAAAAAATACTGACAGGTTTTTTTGTGGGCAGTAGCTAGGTGGTGAAAGTTCACTACAGGCTTTGCAGTAGGAACTGTTAGCTTGTGTCTATCGTGAGGTGGAATCTGAAGGAAGTCGGCGGCAAAATCTTGAACCTATGAACAAGAACTGGTTAAAAGGCGCATAAGGTAGGATAAAGTTGCCAAACTAACCAAAGTCCTATACTGCACGAAACCTTATGTGTAAAATCATAGGTTGCATGAGAGAAAAAGTTATTGTACCTTACCTGGTGAGGTCTGTCAGAAATCAGCTCTGCTCGTAGCAGCGAAGAAAACTATGAAAGTAGAGGGAGCAAAGGAACAGACATCAAGTCGAGTAGCAAAGTTTGGATTATATACGTATATTGAATATTTCACCACAATGACGACATTGAAAACCTGCTCTTAACGAGTAGGTCATTTTATAATATTAAGATTTATTTTCTCGGGTTCTTATGGATTTTTTGGGTCATAGAATCTATATTCTATACCAATCTACATTCTGGAAGGCTCTTCATTGACCGGATTTTCTCAGATTTATAAGGTTTACTGCCAAGAAGGCCAAGTCTAATCTTTATTTGTTTCAGCTATAAAAAAGTGGCTATATGAAAATTACTTGGAATATCATTTTAGGGTGGTTGTAGAGCGAATATCCGGAGAAATTTGTGTAATTTTTTGTTAATGCCGTTGATGTGAGCTGTTATTGTTTTATTATGACATTTCTAGATGAAAAATACGAAAGTTCTCTACAGGGAACGGTGGAAGCATATTGCTTTTATAAGAGAACACCAAAAAACTTAAATTCTAATAATACAAAAGCAGCATCCATAAAAAATGTCCTGTTGTATAAGGTGTAGGAATTTATCCTAAAAAGTAAAGATACTTTATTTACGGATTGGGTATCTCTCGATTACAGATGAGGTGACTTCATGTAAAGAGAATACTCAATAGTATTTATATTAAAGAAAAATAAGTGATATAAAGTTCATAAAATAATATTTCTTACTTTTTTAAATTAAAAAATAATATTTCATTGACAATAGAACTTTTTGTTGTATAATCAGAAGTGTAAAAGATAATTTCATAAAATAAATTATGTGAAATTAAATTTCTTATGGGGGGTATATTATGTCTAAAAAAGATGTCTTAGAAATCATTAATGATCATTATGATGAACTATTTTCTGCTGAGAAGAAGGTTGCCGATTTTGTTCTTAATTATCCGGAAAAAGTAATTATGCTGAATGTCTCTGAACTTTCTTCAAATAGCGGAGCTAGTGAAGCAACGGTTGTTCGAGCATGTAAACATTTAGGGTTTGATGGATATTATCAAATGCGGCTGTTATTATCTAGAAGTTTAGGTAAGAGTGAACAAAAGGATATATCTGTAGATATGAATTCTGTACAAAAAATATTTTCATATGAGGTAGACAGAATTCATAATTTAGCAAACAGTATTCATGCAGATGAACTGTTGATGGCAGCTAAACTTATTTTACAAAGTAGTGTTGTACATATCGTTGGTGTAGGAAATACGGTTCCAATTGTAATGGATTTAGGGTTTCGATTGGAACGTAATGGGATTCGATGTATGTATAATTCTGTTCCAGAACTTTTTTATAATCATATCTCGCTTGCAGGGAACAATGATATAGTTATTGCATTTTCAAGAACAGGAGCTTCTACTCAGGTTGTTCGAGCGGTGGAATATGCTAGAGAGAAAGGGATGAAAATCATTGTTGTTACAGGAGAGTTAAATAAACAATTAGTTGATAAAGCAGATTGTGTTATACATATTAAAGAAAAGAGGACAGTTAATTCTTATATAACTAAACCAGATTCTCATTTACTTGAATATGCAATAAATGATGTTCTGGTTATGATGGTTAAAAATTTATCTGAATTATATGAAAGTGATCGCTTAGATGAAATCAGAGAGGAAAACGTTGAAAGGTTATTGAGTGAATTCAAACTCTAAAAAGGAGGAATATCAAATGATTGAAACATTTAGGATTGATGAAAGACTAATTCATGGACAAGTTATTGCGACATGGCTAAAAACATTAGGAATCACACACTTGATTGTTGCGAATGACGATGTTGCAAAGGATGAAAAGAAACAAAAGATATTGAAGATTGTTTTACCTGGAAATGTAAAGTGTCTGATTAAAGGTGTTGATGATGTTATTCGTGTGTTAAAAGATCAACGTTGTGAATCAATGCACATTATGTTAATTGTCGGTAATCCAGAAGATGCTTATAAGATTATGAAAAATGTTTCTATAATACCTGAGGTTAATTTGGCAAATTATGGAAGTATCACTAAACCACAAGTGGAAAATAAATTAAGTATTTCCCGTATGGTTTATCTTGATAAAGAGGATGTGGAGGTGATGAAAAAAATTATTTCTATCGGAAAACCAGTATTTACACAAAAAACGCCATCAGAACCTAAAAAATCAATTATTTTATAAAGGAGGAAATGAAATGGGAGATGCACTTATTACTGCCCTAGCGTATTGGGCGCTTATTTTGGTTTATCGCTTTTTTGCCAATAGTATGGCTGACCAACCAATTATCGTTGGTCCTGTAATTGGATTTTTATTGGGGGATGTAACTACGGGGGTATTGATTGGTGCTGCTTTAGAAGTAATTTATTTAGGTGTAGCCAATGTTGGAGGTTCTCAGTCAACAGACACACTTTATGCCACAGTTATGGCTGTAGCATTAGCTATTATTACTGGAATTCCACAAGAAGCTGCAATTACGTTAGGTATTGCTTTAGGATACATCGGTCTATTGATGCTTCAAATAACACGTATTTTCTTTGCATTTATGTGTCCTATTTTAGATAAAGTTGCTGAAGAAGGTAATTCACGTAAATATTCCATTCTATATTTTGGACATATCATTGTTGGGTATGGATTTGGTGCTGTTACTATTTTTATCGCATTGGCTGCGGGAGCAGATGCGACACAAATGTTTATCGATAGCTTACCATCATATGTAATGGGAGGACTGCAAACAGCTGCTGGTTTACTTCCTGCTTTAGGATTAGGAATTCTATTGTCAATGCTTTGGGAAAAGAAAAATATTATATATTTCTTTTTAGGATTCGCACTCGTTGTTTATTTAAATATTCCTACTTTAGGTATAGCTATTATTGGTGTATTCTTGATGCTTAATGATCTGTATAAAAACCAAGATATACGTAGGTTGAAAACTATGATACAAGAGGGTGGAATGAGTGAAAAGTCAGATGAGGAGGAATTCTTCGATGAATAACATAAATAAAGTTAATGCCATAGATAAAAGAATGATGAAAAGAATCTTTTGGAGAAGTTGGACAGTTGGAGCTGCCTATAATAACGTAAGAGGACAAGCACACGGAGCAATTTATAGCCTGTATCCTGTATTTGATGTATTGTATCCAAACAAAGAAGATTACGAAAGAAAAGTCAAAGCAATTAAACGACATGAAGTTTTTTATAATATCACCCCGCAAGTGAATACACTAGGGTTAGGACTATTTGCTGCCTTGGAAGAAAAAATAGCGAATGATGACAGTTTTGATGAGTCTTCTGTTAATGCAATAAAAGCTGCGATTATGGGACCAGCAAGCGGTATTGGAGATGCGATGTTTCAAGTTACTATCAAGTTAATAGCTGCTAGTATCGGTATGGGATTGGCTGAAGGAGGTTCTCCACTTGGAGGAATATTATTTTTCGTAATATTTAATGCATTCAGCTGGGTCGTTCGTAAATATTTATTAAGACTATCATATGATGCAGGTGAAAAAATTGTTGAAGATGCTACAGAAAACGGAATTCTTCAAATGATAACAGCAGCAGCTTCCATTATTGGATTGTTTATGATTGGTGCCATGGTAGCAACAACAGTTAAATGTTCATTTGGGTTGAGTTGGGCAGCCGCTGGTGGAGAGGTAAAACTACAAAGCTTTTTTGATGCAATTATGCCTAATTTTGTTCCTTTAGTGACTACCTTGTTCGTAACTTATTTATTGCGAAAAAAAGTAAATGCAAATGCAATAATGATTATAATTATAGTTATTTCTATTTTAGGAAACGCAATTGGTCTATTCTAATAGGAGGGAAGATAGTTATATGCTGGTGACAATGAAAGAAATTCTAGAACGTGCAAAAAAAGAAGGATATGGTGTAACGGCTCCTAATGTACAAAGTGAAGATACTGCTAGAGCAGTAATAGAAGTTGCAGAGAGCCTTAATGCACCTATGATTGTAGATGTAAATGCTTTTATTCACCCTGATTTACCCTGGTTTGTTGGATTTATAAGGGAATTGGCAGAAAAAGCTTCTGTACCGATAGCAATTAATTTAGATCATGGAAAAACATATCATGATATTATGCTAGGTATTAGTTCAAGGTTTACATCAATTATGGTAGATCGTTCCAACCTTACATATGAAGAGAATGTACAGGAAACAAAAGAAGTTGTGAAAATGTGTCATTGTTTGGGGATAACTGTAGAAGCAGAGCTTGGTCATGTGGGTCAAGGAGAAAATTATGAAATTGATGGAGTAAGTAACTTAACGATACCTGAAGAAGCAGCTTCATTTATTAAAGAAACAGGTGTCGATTGTCTAGCTATTGCTGTAGGAACTGCACATGGTCGCTATAAAGGTGTTCCACATATTGACTTCGAACGTTTAGAAGCAATTGCAAAAGCATGTGGAGATACACCGCTTGTTCTTCATGGAGGAAGCGGAACTGGAGACGAAAACTTGGCAAAAGCCGTCCGAAATGGTATTCAGAAGGTGAACTTAGCCACAGAATTGGTTGTTGCAGGTAAAGAAAATTTAGAGGAATTTATGAAGGATTCTAATTTTGATAAATGGAAATTGATGCATGCATTTATTGAGGGATATAAGGAACGATTAATTCATTATGTTAAACTGTTTGGACAAGAGAATAAAGCGTGGAAGTGATTGTATATGGTACATTTTGTGTTAGCCTCTCACGGTTATTTAGCAGATGGATTTAAAAGTAGTTTAAGTATCATTTTAGGAGAAGAAACAGCAAAAAACATACAAACTGTGAATGCATTTGTTGATAAAAATGAAAATATAGAATTAAGATTAGAACAACTAGTAAATTCGTATGATGCAAAGAATCAAATTATTATATTTACTGATATTATGTATGGAAGTGTAAATCAATATTTGATGCATTATGTAGATAATAGAAGAATATTTCTAATTACTGGAATGAATTTATCTTTGGTATGTGAAATTGTAACGCATTATTCTAATGAAGAGAAAGTGAATGCATTTGAATTGAAAGATATTGTGGAGAAAGCGCGACAAGAAATTATATTGGTAAATACTGAAGTAAGTGAAATTGAGAAGGATGATTTTTTTGAAATGTAATATTTGATGGAGGGAAAAATGATTAGATTAATTGATGCTTGTGGTAATATAGGAAAAACATTGGCAGTTCGTTTATTGCCAGGTACGGATTTAATTGAAGGAATTGAAGATGCGTGTAAGAAGCATAATATTAAACATGCTTATGTTAGCTGTTTTGGAAGCTTTTCAAAAGTTGGTTATATGTATCTCGTTCCAAAGAAAGAAGTGAAAATGAAAGCTGGGTATGGTGAGGTAATTGAAAAAGAAGGACCGATTGAATTTTTAAACGGTACCGGTGTGGTTTGTCAGAAAGAAGGATGCTATGATACACATTTTCATGCGACTATGTGTGATCAAACAGGTACAGTATTTGGAGGACATATTGTTAAAGGTACAACGACTGCATTGACAACGGTTGATTTAATTATCATTGAATTAGAAAAAGTAGAGATGCTTAGAACCTTTGATGAAGAGACAGAGTTAGTTCAATTTTTACCAAGAAATGAAAAATAGATTAGGCACTCAAAGAGTGCCTTCTTCAAAGGAGAGGAGAAGATGAAAAATATAAAAATGGGTATTATTGCAGATGATTTTACTGGTGCAGCAGATGCGGCATCGTTCTTGGTAAAAGGAGGAAATAAAGTCGTTTTATGCAATAGTATTCCGGAAAAAATCACATGTGATTGTGATTATATTGTTATTGCTGAAAAGATTCGAAGTGTAGATCCAGAAATAGCATTAGAACGCATAAAGAAAGATTTACAGTTTTTATCTAAGTTGAATGTGAATCGTATATACTATAAATTTTGTTCCACTTTTGATTCAACGAGAAAAGGAAATATAGGTCCAGTAATGGATTATTTACTTGATACTTTTGAACAAGACTTTTCTATTTTATGTCCATCACTTCCAATAAATGGCAGAACTGTAAAAGATGGAATTCTATATGTTGATAATATTCCTTTATCTTCTAGTCCTTTAAAAGATCATCCTTTAAACCCGATGTGGGACTCTAATATTTGTAATTTAATGAAACCACAGAGTAAGTATCCATGTTTTGTAATTAAAAAAGAAGATGTGAATGGGAAAACAATAGGTAAAATAATATCTCAGCATTTAAATAATCGTTTTTATATAATTCCTGATTACGTTAATGAGGAAGATGGTAAACAAATAGCAAGAGTATTTAAGGATTTAAAAATTATGGGAGGAGGTTCTGGATTACTAGAATTTATAGGAGATTATTGTAATTCTCATGAGAGAGGAATAACGACTGTCAGAGTCCCTAAAAGATCAGTTATTTTGTGTGGTAGTTGTTCACTTGCGACAAAAAGGCAAATTAATTATTTTCGAAATAAGGGAGGTCGCTTATTGCCAATTAATGGAGAGAAGGTATTTTGTGGAGAAGTGACAATTGATAAAACTGTAAAAACTATTCTAAAGAACCTGCCAGAATCGACATTAGTGTATAGCGATGCAATAGATAAGGATTTTCATGATGTTAAACGAGAAACCCAATTTTATTTGATTTCAAAAGCGCTTGAAGATTTTTTTGCTTTGTTAGGTAAGCGTTTAGTAGAGTATAATTTTGATGGAATATTAGTGGCAGGAGGAGAAACATCTGGTGCTGTGATGTTAAAACTTGGTTATCAATCTTTTTATATTGAAAAAAGCATTGCACCTGGTGTGCCTATTCTTATCCCTGAACAGGATAAAAATGTTTCCATTATTTTAAAGTCTGGTAATTTTGGAAATGATGACTTCTTCACTAAGGCATTGAGGTGGTAAATGTGAAGGTTGAAGTAATAAAAATTGCAAAAATGATATTTGATAGAAAGTTGGTAAATGGATCTTCAGGAAATATTAGTTTTAAAGAAAATGATTTGATTCAAATATCAAATAGTGGAAGTTGTTTTGGCTTGTTAGAAAATGATTCATTTTCCAGTATAGATATCAATGGTAATATCGAGAATGGAACTCCAAGCAAAGAATTTCCATTGCATTTATCCATATATAATATTTCGTTAAAGACAAAGTGTATTATCCATACACATAGTTTTTACAGTACATTATTTACATGTCTTAATAATTTTGAAAATCATGTTTCATTTTTGTTTTCATATACTCCATATTTAAAAATAAAGACAAATAGTAAAATTGGTTGTATTCAATATTATAGACCTGGAAGTAGAGAATTGTTTGAAGCATTCCAAAAAAAAGTTGATGAAGATATAAAGGTTTATTTCTTAGGCAATCATGGTATTGTGGTTTGTGAAGAAGACCCTTATAAAGCATTTTGTTTATTAGAAGAAGTAGAGTATAGTATTAAAAATTATTTAGAGATTTATAATCCATCATTTGAAGACTATCACCGCATTGAATGATGCTACAAATGGAGATGAAAAACAAATTTTAAAAAGAGGCTGAGTGAATTAAGAATTTTTCTGAAAATCACAGCCTTTTTATTCATGTAAGCAAATGCTTGCAAAAAGTTGGTAAATGTGGAGAATATTTGTTTATGATACTTCTGTATTCTGTTTGGTGCTTACGTTTATATTGGATTATGTATATTGTATAAACAGAGGAACGTGTATGAGGTTGCTAATTGATGAAAAGTAATTTTGTTTTTTAAGTGAATTGCTAAGGGAAAGTAAGATTGATGTATCGTTTGAAACATACACCCAAAATGAAAGGATAGCGTGTATCTTTTCCTGCATTTTACTGTTAGATGAGGTTTATAGAATATGATAAATACTTTTTTGTTTTCTTTTTTACTCTTTGGTTCTGGTATAATTTGTTAAATATAGCGTAATTTTTTTAAAATATGTTAAAATTTGCATATAAGATGAAATATTTAAAATGAAGGGTTGAAATATGGAACAATTACAGTATGAAATCGGAGAAACTATTAAAGAAGAAATTATAAAATACATAAAGGAATCTATATACAAATATGCAGTAATGATTGATGGTAAATGGGGCATAGGGAAAAGTTACTTTGTTTTAAATGAGTTAAAAACAGAGATAGAAAACAAGTGTTGTGATAAACGTATAATATACATATCGCTATACGGAAAGAAAAATATAGAAGATGTACAGAAAAGTATTTATTATGAAACAATGTCTACAATAAATAAAGCAATAAATGAAGGTATAAGTCATTTGAATGTTTTTAAGCCGATACTTAGTGCTATTTCTTTTTCGGGAATTAATTTGAAAGACTGTCTCGAAGAAACTAAAAAAATTATAAATGGTTATTGCAGTGATCCAGAAGAGAAAGACTTTTCAGGATTTGTATTTATATTTGATGATTTTGAACGATGTGCTTTTGATCTAACAGAGATGCTAGGGTATATCAATAATCTAGTTGAGAATTGTGATACAAAGGTTATTGTTATAGCTAATCAATCTGAAATAAAGCAAGACACAATAAGTGAAAATCAAGAGTTAAAGTATCTAGTAGCTACATTGATCAATAAAAATTGTGATGTTGAAGATGCTGCAAGAAATATTTTTAAATATAAGACGAGTTATGACTATATTAAGGAAAAAACTATTGGGGAAATTTTTTCGTATAAACCAAATTTGGAAGTTATATTTGAGAAAATGATTTCAAAATATGCTATAAACAAAGAGTTAGTTAAAGAACTAGATAAAAGAGTAGCATATTTTGTTAAAGAGATGAAAGAGGAAGAACATTTAAATATAAGAACTTTTCAATTCTTTTTATATAAAATGTGTATCTTTACTGAAAAAATAAAATCTATAATACCAAATAGATACAAAGAATTTGTTTATGAAAATGTAAATTTATTTTTTAAGTTTTGTTTGAAGTTTAAAATGGGAAAAACATCAAATGATGATTTGATTATGAATAATAAATTAAGTATTTTAATAAAAAACTTTATCGAGAAATCTATATTGAATAAAGAACTTGTAGAAGAAGCATCCCAAGAATTTTATCGATTTAAGCGTAAAAATGAAGCTTATTTTATACTTGAAATATATAGGGGGTGGTATTTATCAAATGACAAAGAAATAAAAGAAGTATTTAAAAACTTATGTGATGCAATAGATGAAATAGAAATAAAGGATTGGATTTACATCATAATTAATACAATCAGATTAGTAAATATACAAGTATTAGAAGAAAAAGATCTAAAAGATTTAAGTGTTCATATTGAAAAATCCTTAAAGAAAAAGAGAGGCAAATTAAATGATTATATAGAATCTCTTAAAGTAGGAAAGTTTCTTTTAGATAAATATAATGAGAAAAAAGCATACGATGATTTCTTAATACCAATTATAAAAAGCATAGATGAAAAGAAGGGAGAAAGTACTAGTTTAGATGGTTATGCTGCATGGTGTCAAGCTGTAAAAGGAAAAAATAATGCTTTATATTCATATGATATGAAAGTAAAAGATTTAATAGATGTAATAATAAAAGATGCAACGAGTCAAGATATCCAAAATTTGAGGGATTTGATTCACCAAAACAATTTTATAGAACGGGATTTAATTAATATTAGAGATTTAAAAAATGAGTTAACAAAAAGAACTGAGGAAATCACTGATAATATAAAAAAAACAAATGTTAAATATTTAACAAGGGATATTGAAAAAATTTTAGATTCAAAAAAAGATAAAATTATTGGATAGAGTATATATTTTAATCCTGGATCTTTTACTCTTTAAAGCTAGTTTTATTTTTCCTATGAATGAATATGTTGTAAAATCATGTTAGGTGATGATATGAAATCAGTATATTTATTTGAATTGGATTCTGTTAAGAATAGGGATGAGCAGGTTATTAAAGCCCAAAGGGCTTTGTTTGATGAAATTGTATGTAATGGGAATTGTGTTGTACTTTCTTTGAATCAGTTAGTAGATTCTCGTATGATTATGTCTATGTTAAATAGTGAAGAATATTATGATGTTTTAGTTTATCTTTTTTGTAATGGATATTTAAAATATTCACAGTATAACGATATTCATACACCTTCCCAGTATCTACAAAAATCTATAGAGGATAATAGAAGTTTTATTTATTCTGCATTGCCTGTAAAAAGCAATCAGAAGTATTTGTTTACTTGGACAATATACCTTTTTTCTTTTATCTTTCTTTGATAAAATAAGTTTGGTGAATATTAGGGATAAATTTTATAAAACAGGAGAAGTTGCAAAGCTAGCAAATTTAACAATACGTACAATTCGTTATTATGATCAGATTGATTTATTAAAGCCTAGTAAGATCGATGATAATGGGTATCGTTTATATACGCCTTCTGATTTAATTAAACTACAAAAGATTACCTCTTTAAAACAGATGGGTTTTTCTTTGGAGAATATTAAATCTATGACCATTAGTGATAGCTATTTATCTTTGCAAAAGGCATTAAGGATGCAGAAGGACTTAGTGGATAAACAAATAGAGAATTTAAAAGTATTAAGTACAATGTTGGATAAATTAGATTTTTATTTAGAAAAGAGACATAAACTGGGAAAATATTATTCATGAGATTCAGTTTATCAATATGGAACAAAATCTTTTGGAACAATATGAAAACTCGAATAATATTGATATTCGTATTCATCTTCATGAAAAATATTCTATAAATCCTCTACACTGGTTTGATTGGTTAAAACAGAATTATGAATTAGATAATAAGAAAATATTAGAAGTAGGGTGTGGTAATGGGAAACTATGGATGAAGGATGCTTCTACTTTACGATATGACCTTACATTAAGTGATATTTCCAGTGGAATGTTATTAGATGCGAAAAAGAATTTAAAAGAATATCCAAATATTAAATATCAGGTTATTGACTGTAATCAGATTCCTTATGAAGATGAATGTTTTGATGTCATTATAGCCAATCATGTATTGTTTTATGTAAATGATATTCATAAGGCATTAAAAGAGATAAAAAGAGTATTAAAAAAAGGTGGTATATTATATTGTACAACATATGGAAATCATCATATGAGGGAAATTACGGATTTAATTCAAGGATTTAATCCTAAAATTAATTTATCAAATATAAATCTATATGATATCTTTGGTTTAGAAAATGGAAAAGAAATATTAGATTCTTATTTTAAAGAAGTAACTTTATTGAAACATGAGGATTATTTAGAAGTTACGAATTATAAAGATTTAATGGATTATATTTTATCTTGTCATGGAAATCAGAAAGAGTATATACTTTCTGATTATGATGCATTTAATAAATTCATTAAGAAGAAAGTTGGAGAATGTTTCCGTATAACAAAAGATGCAGGAGTATTTGTATGCAGGAAATAGCATTTGTGATTCTTCACTGTTTTTATGCTTTGTTTTTGATTTTTCCATCAATTTCTTTTCCATCTTTTTCTACAGTTGAGGAAGAAGCTGGTTGTGGTGAAATACTAGTTTCCAGTACATCAAGAACTCTTTCCAAACCTTCAGAAAGTTTATGGTTGTTTGCTCGTACATTTACGTTCATTTCATCATTTTTTAAAGTGTCATCGGCCTCTTCGCTTTTTTTTATGGCAATCAAAAGTTGAATTTCGAATACGATTTTGATTGTCAAAGGTAACTTTATTGATAAAATCTGCTGTGCTTTTAGCTAATTGTTCCTGTGCTTTCGCTGCCTCCGATAAAGGTCCACCAATTAAATCTTTCATATCTAATCCAGTAAACCTACTACCGATTGAATTACACTTTTCAGAAATTTTATCTTTTTTATTCATAATGATTTCCCTCACTTTATATATATGTCGAATATTTATAATACTTTTTCAATATAAGTGTATCACTTAAAAGTATAGAAAGAAAGAGAAAGCTTTTATCATAAAAAGCGAATAAATTTGTGGCTGTATTAATTGCGGTATTAATGGGAATTGTTATTTTGTTTGTTGTAGTAATTATATATTCTTCTGATACTTACCTTCCACTATAAAAGGCTGTTGACTACTTTTGTCGACAGCCTTTTACCAGTAATGTTTTAAGTTTTGATTTTTTTCTTTATGATTTGTTAAGTTTGGCATTTACCATTGCACGAAGTAGATCGTGTTCTGATGTAGAAACTAACGTAATATCCATGGCATGCAAGAGAAGAAGAGAAAATGGAATATCTTCAGATCTTGATTGTGCAACCATTAAATCTTCAAATTGTAGCCTGTGTGCTTCTCCTAAAATTTTTTCTGCTTCACATAGTTTTTTATCTGCTTCTTCGTAATTATTGCCCAAAAGTGAGCTCATTGCATCATAGACGATGGATCGTCCTTCTCCTGCATAGCTAATCATCTGCATGCAAATCGTATTTAATTCTTCTAAAGTCATATAGTAACCTCAATTATTTTCTTGAATTGTTTTTAATGTTAAGTTTAGTATTTCTTGTCCTTTTACAAGACCGTATTCACGCATAGGGATTAACATGATTGGAATATGATTGAATCCTTTTTCATCCATATATTTACGAATATTGCTCATTTGGCTTTTTACTTGTGGAGCTAATAAAACGATGTCTACATTATTGTAATCGTAGCTTCTATAACGTAAACTTGCATAACATTCACAGTCTAAATCTAAATTGTTTTCAGGTGCGATTCTTTTTAGTTCTTCTACAATTAAACCAGATGACATGGCTGATGCACATAATATAACTACTTTAAGTTTTTTCATAAGATTTTCTCCTTTCTTGTAGTTAAATAAGAAACAAATGATTTTATAAACAAATTATAGCATAATATGTATATTTTGTTTAATTTGTTTCTTCTTCAGCCTGCTCTTCTTCTAACATTTTCTTTTCCCATAATATAGCAAAAGGATACCAAATTATAGAAACTAATACAATTAATATAGCCTGTGCTACAACATTTCTCCAATCTCCTGTTGATAGGAATGGTTGAATGAGTGGTGGAGTTGTCCATGGAATTTGTACAATTGCAGCACTTACCCATCCAAGTTTCGTTAATATGTAACCATACATTGTTCCAAATAATGATGTTAAGAAAACAAATGGAATAAACATAATTGGATTTAAAACAATTGGAACACCAAACATGACAGGTTCATTGATACAGAAAATCCCAGGTACAGTTGATACTCTTGCTACTTCTCTTAAAGTGCTAGATTTTGATTTCCACCAGAAGAATACAAGTGGAAGCGTACATCCAACACCACCAATCATTGTCCAGCTATAAAAGAATGGTTCTGTTAAAATATGAGGAATCGGATTTCCGGCAGCGGCAGCAACTGCATTTTCAGAAATATTTGCTAAAAGGAATGGATACATTACACCCCAAATAGTGAAGGAACCACCATGAATTCCTACAAACCAAAGCAGTTGAAGTAATAATACGCTGATAAATGCTGCATACCATGTATCAGTTACACTTAATAATGGTGAAATAATCGTATTGATTAAACTTGTTAAATCAAATCCTACAACAACCCTTAAAAACCAGAATGCAATTAGTAAAATTGCCATAGGTAATAAGGATGCAAAAGATTGTGCGATATTTGGTGGTACACTTTTTGGCATGCGAATGACAATATTGTGCTTATAACAGAAATGCATAAATTCTATTACAATAATTCCTATCAAAAACAGTGTAAACATTCCCTTAGCAGATAAACCTGTTGTACCCAATGCTCCAGTTTCCAAATTAATTGGTTCTACTGTAATTAAATAACAGCAAACCACAACTACACTGCTCATGACTGGATCTAATTCTTCATACATTTTGGCTAATTCTGAACCTAAAGAAATGGCAAGCCATAAGCTAATAAATCCAAAAGACATTGAATATAAAACATTTAGTTTTGGTGCGTATGGAGCCATAAACTCAGCCCATGATTCTACAGGTAGATTAATTAAAATTAAAGGTAAAGAACCTACGATAATTAATGGGATGGTACGAATAAGTGCGGCACGGATTGCAGCCATATGTGGTTCGTTTCCTATTTTTACTAAAGGTGGTGCAATATATTGGTCAATCCACATTCCTATTTTATCCATCCTTTGTTCAAATTTACTTTGTTTTGCCATATTTTCCTCCTCCTTTATTGAAGTCTGGTCGCTACAAAATTTGTATAGTCATCATTAGAATTACGATTTGGATCTTTATTATAATATTCTGGTATATAAACAGATAGGATTTGAATAGCTAAAGTAATTAATAAAACAGATGAATCTATTTCAAAATAAGGGATTTGAATAACATTTTCTTCTTTTATTAACTCATCAGAAGCGTTTATTAAAATTACTTTTGTTGTTATTTTTTTTAGATATTCATATGTTTTTAATGTAAGCTTACTCATTTCCTTATCTTTTGTATGCAGCAATATAATACAGCTATTTTCATTTATTGCACGATGCATTCCATGTGAAAATTCAACAATATCATTATACATTGATGGAATGTTCATAGTTTCAATTATTTTTAATTGACATTCCATTGCTGTTGCAAAATTCATTCCATATCCAAGTACATATAAGTTTTGTATATCTTTTGCAATCTCTACTTTACTATAACAGTTTAATGCTTGTTCCTTTATGTTTGAAAAGTAGGAAATTTCATTTTCTAGTTGTTCGATACAAGTAGAATAATAAGTTTGAGAAATTTTATTATTTCGCAAAGCATATTTCATTGAAAATAACATTAGTTGTAGAAGAGTGCAGCTCACACCTTTTGTCTTGGCGTTGCTATCTTCTTCTCCACACTTTAGAAACATCGTTACATCTGAAGTATTATCTAATAAAGAGTTTCTTTCATTAGTTAACCCAAGAATTTCAAAACCTAAGTTTCTTGCAAACTTTACTGCTTCTAAAACACCTCGACTTGTTCCAGTTTGACTTATTGCCAATACTATAGTTTCGAAAGGATTTTCTAAAAGGATATTATTGGTGTTATACATAAAGTCTGCCGGTGTATGTACAGAAACTTTTAATGTAGAGATTTTGCGTATAAAAGGAGCTATGCATAATGCAGCATTATATGAACTTCCATGAGCAACTATGTATATATTTTTAATATACGTTTTTATATGCTGTATTTTTTCGTCCAAGTCATTTGTCTTTAATAAGGATAGTAGAAGAGATGGTTCTTCATCGATATAATCCCACATAATGCTTTTTGAATTCATATTATTTACCCCTATTCCTCATAAGGAATACCTAAGATTTCAGCAATATTTTTTCCAAGCATCATTTCTCGATGCTCTTCTATATTTGAAATATATTTGACTTTTTCAATTTCTTGTTCCATATTTCCAAATGGAGCATCAGAAGAGTAAATAACTTTTTCAGGTCCGGCCACCTCATATGCCATTTTTATAACAGGGACATAGGCACCGGCAGTACTAACATAAAAATTTGGGATATCTCTTGCTAATTCACAAGCTCTTTCATACATCATTGGTACACCGATATGATATAAAATAACAGGAACTTCTGGATAGCTTTTTGCCATCTCTGCCCACTTATCTGGAATAGAAAACATATCAGATTGTCCATGGACAACGACACATTTTTTATATTTTTTACATAATTCAAAATATGGATCCAATAAACTATGACGATCAGCACTATATCCAAATCGAATTGCATTCATTTTTAATCCATAGAAATTATAGTCTCTAAAGCATTTCTCTAATTCTTCTTCACCATCTATATCCCATGGATTAATGACTGCGAATCCTAAAGTTCTATCAGGATATTTAAGGCAACATTCGTGAATGTATTCATTATTTACAGTTTCTAATTGTGAACAAATCATACACTTTTCTACACCTGCCTGATTCATGATTTCAATAAGTGATTCTACTTTATAATCTTCTCCTTTTTTTATTCCAATATGAGCTAGCATATCAATAATCATATTATTCACCTTCTTTTAAATGAAAAATTCTAGCACTATTTCTATAAACGATTTTTTCTAATCCATTTTCATATCCATTTGCGGCATTTTTGACTTTTAAAAGTTCTAATTCAAAATATCCTGCATCTGGAGTACCTGTTCCTAACAATACTTGATCAATACCAGCAGTTTTTATAGCGCGATGTGTGTTGAAATCCATACTTGAAGATGTTTCTAAAAATACATTTTTATGTTTTTTAGCGACTGCAACAGCACTTGCATTATCATACTGTAATCCCATTCTTCCCATAATGATGTTTACTTTAGGAAAATCATGAGCAATTTTATCAAAAAAGATAGGATTAGAAAATACTTCGGCTGCACCATATATCCATACAGGCAGATTATATTTTTGACATAACTCCATTAATGGATAGAATACTTGATGTTCAGATAACATGAACCCTTGACGTAATGGATCTAAGTATAATCCTTTAAAACCTTTTTCTTTAATTGCATTTTCAAAAAGTTCACATGCGTTATTTTTCCAAGGGTTGACCGTGTACAGTCCTAAAAATCGATTTGGATATTTTTTACAGGCATCATAAATAGATTCGTTATCTTCAAATTCTGCAAAGCAATGTATGACTGCAATATCGATGCCAGCCTTATCCATTTGATTTAATAAATCTTCTGCTTTTATTTCATTTTTAAATTTGTGTTTTCCAATTATATTTGATACATCAATAATCATTTGTAGTTACCTCCTAATGATCTTTTATCCAATCTTTACCAAATAACATTCCTAATAGAGTTTCTGATGCAATACTTTCGATTAACGGCATTAGAGAGTTGGCAAAACGTGGAAGTTTAACAACCTTAAGATGTGGTTCTTCTTGAATCTCTGAAGAAGTATAAAGTAATACATCTCCACCATGTTCGATAATATAATTCTTCATTTTCATTTCTTTTGTATTATCTTCAAAGATTGGGAAGAACATTTGCGCTAAATATTCTTTTCCTAGTTTAGAACTATGATATTGTCCATGGGCATAGTCAGCACATTCCCAAACGCTAGTACAATTATGTAATCCTTCTCTATATGCAAGTGAAAGTTGTTTGGCTGTAGCTAAAGAACTATCATTCGCAAGCAGATCATATAAGGTTTTGTTTTTTGAAAATTCATATAAAGGAGTAGAATTTTTTTCCCACTCACTAAGCCACTCATCAATCCACAAATTAACTTTATTAACTTCATTCCAAAAATTTTCATCACATTCATTCAATAATCGATGAGCAAAGATATTTAGAATTAGCATAGTAAATTCAAATGTCTTATTTGTAATAGATACTTCTTTATTTGCTTTTATTGGTAAAACAAAATCAGCAATTTGGCTTAGTTTACTTCCTTCATTATTATAAATTCCTACAACTTTTGTGATCTTTTGTGCTTTTTCTACTAATTCTATAACTTCAGCAGAATTACCGGATTGTGATGCGATAATAATTAAAGTTTTATTATCAATCAATTCAAACATAAATCTAGATAATTCAAAAGAACTAAATGCAATAGTGGGTACTCCATGAGAAGTTAAATAACTTCGAATGGAATCCATTGCATACAAAGAACTTCCCATCCCACTTAATATAATTTTATTTAATTCATTTTTTCGAAAATAAGTGATAATCTCATCAATGGAGTTCATTCCACCTTCTTTATAAAACTGAATAACATTTTTCATAAGTGAACCTTGTGTGCAAACTTCGTCGATAAATCCGTTCATCATAACACCTCCTAATTATTCACACATAATATTTCCGGAAAATTACGTTTGATATGAACATATATGTTCGTTACAAACAAATAATATACCTATAAAGTAGCAATGTCAAACATTATGTAGTTAGAATAAAAAAAAACAAAATACAACATTTAATTGAATAATGAACAAAATGTTCGAAACAAACATTTTGCTCTTGAAATTTCTAATGTTTGTGTTAGTATAAAAGGGGGTGATATATATGGCAGTAAATCATCGTATGGAAAGGATTACTGAAATTGTTCAAAAAGAAAAGAATGTAACTGTTAATTATTTAAGTAAAAAGCTTGGGGTGACAGAAAAAACAATACGTTTAGATTTAGAAAAATTAGAGAAAACAAATGTGTTGATTCGTGTTCATGGTGGGGCAATATGCAATGATAAATCAATTAGTGTATATCCTAACAGGGAATACCGTGGGAAATTTAGTTTAGAAAAAAAAGAAATAGCAAAAACTGCACTTTCTTTAATTGAGCCAAATGATATTATATTACTGGATGATGGAACAACAACTTTAGAACTGGCCAAATTGCTTGGTGATTTTCCAGTAACTGTTTTAACAAATGATATTACTATTTTTAATGAGCTAATATCTAAAGATCTTATTAATTTATATATTGTAGGTGGAGCATTAAGAAGGGATGGAAACTCATTGATTATTAGTGGAGATGATGCAGTTCAGTTTATTAAGAAATTTAGAGTTAATAAGTTGTTTTTAGGGGTTAGTACAATAGATAAGGACAATGGACTTATGATTTTCCATTATGGAGATAAAACAATTAAAAGAGCTTTTATGTCAATTGCCAATGAAATCATCTGTTTGGCAGTATCTGCAAAATTCAATCAAACAGCATTTACAAACTTTGCTGATATTGATGAAATCGATAAAATTATTACTGATTCCAAGTTGGATTATACAGTTTTAGAAGACTATAAAAATGCTAATATTCAAGTAATGGTTTCTGATGAGTATAAAGAATAAAAAATTGTAGAAAGTCTTGGGTTGAAACTTTTTTGTAAAAGTTAGTTTTAATTTTGATGATATTTTAAAGTGTAAAGATATAATATAGCATAAGACCATCAAAAATTTGATAAGTTTTTCTTGGTAAGACCTTAGACCATGAAGGATATCTTAATTTTAACGGGTATGATATTAAAAAATTAATACCTACTTCTCGAATCTTCATTGATTTTTCACCATTTATATGGATGATGAATACTTTACTGCAACGGGCAATACTTTCTGTTAATAGAGCCACCCTATCCATAAATGAGAACCAGTATATATTTTAATCCTGGACCTTTTACTCTTTAAAGCTAGTTTTATTTTTCCTATGAATGAATATGTTGTAAAATCATGTTAGGTGATGATATGAAATCAGTATATTTATTTGAATTGGATTCTGTTAAGAATAGGGATGAGCAGGTTATTAAAGCCCAAAGGGCTTTGTTTGATGAAATTGTATGTAATGGGAATTGTGTTGTACTTTCTTTGAATCAGTTAGTAGATTCTCGTATGATTATGTCTATGTTAAATAGTGAAGAATATTATGATGTTTTAGTTTATCTTTTTTGTAATGGATATTTAAAATATTCACAGTATAACGATATTCATACACCTTCCCAGTATCTACAAAAATCTATAGAGGATAATAGAAGTTTTATTTATTCTGCATTGCCTGTAAAAAGCAATCAGAAGTATTTGTTACATCTTATTCATGAAGCACTTAGAAATGATGATTTATCAATTATAAGAAGTAAGATTGAAAAACAAAAACAAGAAGAGGAAATTTTAGATATTTTTGATGAGTGGATAGATGGTGAAAATAAAAAGAACAATTTAACAAAAGAGCAGGCAGTTTCTATTCTAGAGTATATAAAACGCTTTTTAGAGCTTATTATTAAAATTAGTATCTCAAATGAAAGCTTTCATCCGGCTATAGAAATTGATGAGAGTCGTAAGAATGATTATTCATTTCGTAAGTATATGAATATGATTTTGTCATTTGATTCACAATTCACAGGATTTCAAGAAGCTTTGCATGTTTTAAAAAGTATTCAGACAATATTAGAAGAGAATGGTAAAAATGTAGAGAGTCGCTCAGAATGGATAAAATGTTTGTTTGTAGAAAGTGATGGAAAAACGAAGGAAGAACTTGTTTCTTATCGTTTTGCGGAGTGTATTGTAAATCTGTGTTACAACTATACGGTAGAAAATAGTATATATAATATTTCGAAGCATTATCAAGATACTATAGAGTCTTTTAGAGATGATTTTTTTGAGAGATTGGAAATAGAATGGAACTATGGAAGAAACAGTGAAAATTTATATTTGCAGGAAGAAAGCAATGAATTCAGCTGGTTTATTGATAAAAACCAAATGCCAGATTGGAATTTAGCACTTCGTTTATTGAAGAAGAATAAAAGCAGAATATCAAATGATGATACAGAGAATATTCTTGTATACGAAAACAACTACAAAGAGAATCGCAAGAAGCAGAAATGTAAGAATATCATGTATTTATTAAGGACATCGCTGATATCTGCGGTTTCTGTTATTTTGATTTTTATGTATTTTATTTTAGATTCTTTAATAAGTGGAAATATTGAGGGTGGTATTAACTTCATCATAAAAGATTCTTTGTTACAGTTAGTATTGTTTTTTATATGGGTAACTTTTGCTGGATTTTTAGTAGATAAGTTTTTACATATTTCCAATGTGGTAGATGTCTTAAAAGATATATATCATTCTTTATGTGATATTTTTCATTTGTTTGTATGGAAGAGTGCTGCCTATGTTAATATAAAAGGACTTTTACATAAGTTACATAATAAGAGGGATCAAAAGAAGGAACTTTCTTTTATGAAAAGTGATAGAATCCTGGAATATATAAAATTATGGAAAACGAGGAGAGAATGTTTTAAAGGATCTCAGCTAGTTTCTATCGTAGAACCAAATGAATCTAATTTGAAGATATTAGAAGATTATGAAATTAAACATGATGTAAAACTGGGGGTTGTATATAAGTCAGACTTTAATATTCATGTTGTAGATCTAATAGAAAAGAAAAATACGAAAGGAAAAGTGATTGGGTATTATCCATACGAGCGATTATTGCCTGTAGTAAAAACAGGTGCGGTAGTCGTTGTTACAAAGTGTAGAGGTAAATTTATATTGTTGAAACAGTTTCGACACTCTATACAAGAAAGTCAGTATTGTTTCGTAAGAGGGTTTGGAGAACTTAATATAGCTGCTGAAGATAATGCAATGAAAGAATTAAGGGAAGAAATAGGTGCAAGAGGAATTAGAGAAAAGAAGACGATAGGATGTATTGCAGCTGATAGTGGAATTATTGGAAATAAAGTTACAGTAGTGTATGTGGAAATAGATTCTTTTTCGAAAGGAAATATGCATGAAGGAATTGAAGAAATCTTATTGTTAAATGAAGAAGAAATGGAAAAGTATATCGTTAATAATAAAATCAATGATGGGTTTACGTTATCTGCATATATGCTTTATGTGAAAACTTTTGAGAAAAGAGTTGTGAAAGGATAATATCATATGTAAAGAAATCATAAAAATGCCTGTCAGAATTTTTTTATGCAAGTAGAAAAGCAGATTCTCAAACTGCGATTGGAGAACAAAGGTCAGCGAAGATTGCTTTGTCACTGAAGATTTAGAGTACTATTATTGAAAGCTAAAATTATTCTTCATTCTTTTTAGTATCTCTATACGTAAATATGAGGATGAACCCAATGTCATCTATAAAGAGGATTGATATTCGGATTTGGAATAGTTAGAAAACAGGCGAAATTGTAAATCAGAAGTAGATTTCACTTTATATCTTATTGTTTAAATTAGAGTGACATGGAAAATAAAGAAGAAAAAATATATGTGCCCTAATTACTAAGTTATGGTATACTGAAATAGCTATAAGAGTACATGGTATTTGTGCTACTTTAAATGCTACATAGCTTTACTTGACAAGTAGTAAACAATATTTATATGAAAATGATAACTAAGATGTATAATTCAAATAGATGAGTACTAGGTGTTGACCTTTTTAATAAAAACGTAGTGGGGATATACAAATGAAAGAAAAAAGAAAAATCGAACTGGAGGAAGAAGAACAGAATTATGTTGACTCGAAAAAGGCAATATTTGATCAGACGATGAGGAGGGTGAAAGTGAAAGAGCGTGATGAGTGGATAAATCAGTTAGATCATTCAGCTCTCATTCAACCTTCTGCTGTAGCGCAGATAGCAGAGCCTTTCATTTCAGTAGTCAGCTCTTATCATAATTTATTAGAATCTAATTCTAGAATGTTTACAGCAGCATCTTCAATTGCAAGTGTGACACATTCTGCAGTTTCAGATAGTCTTAGGGATTCTTTGACAAGTGTGCTGGGAGCGGCAACTACTGCAATGAAACCTTATCATGATATGGAAGGTTTCAATTTTGACATTCTTGCGTCTCTTGAATCAGCTGTAATGACTCCGGAACTATTACACTTTCAAACGCAATTTAAAGATAATATCCGGATGAAGGGATCAGGAATGCCTGCAATATTAGATTATGTGGACAAATTTTCGGCAAGATGGAAAGATGCTCTTGGAATGGCAGATATTGCACAACGTAGTATCGATGCACAGAATTTTGCGCTCGTCAGAATCCTTCCTGATTATAGAAAGCTGGATTTACCACGAGGCAGTAAAAGTGTATTGAAGTCGTTAACGAAAAGTGCTGCAGAGAAACTGACACAAACAGAAGATATTCGCTTTGATCCAAGAGAAAAAGAATTTTACCATAAGGATTTACCAGAACAAAAAGTAACTGCAGACCAAATTACGGTAGCAGAAAGTTCACAGGAACTTTTTGCAGATATTTCTTTTGATGAGTTAGTTTCTTTTGAAAGTCAGTTGTATGAAGATATTGCTTTTGCAATGGAACATCCGGTAGGAAAGAAAATTTTTGAAATTATCAAGAGCTGGAACAAATTCCAGAGTTTTGATGATATTACATATTTTCATGCCAGAAAAATTGAAAATGGGAAACGCCCGTTCCTGGATCAGGAAATGATGAAAGCTCCGCTTAATATATCTTCACATGGCCGTTATAATGCGATTGGAAAGAATTGCTACTATATAGCAGATACAAAAGATGGTGCAATAAACGAAATAAACAAGCATAGTGGTGGTACAAAGCCTACGATTCAGGTAGCAGGGCTGAAGCCAATCAAATCTGTAAGATTAATTGATTTGTCCGGAGAAATAAAGGGAATAAATCGTTTTATGGAGCATATGAGATTTACTGTGGACAATGAAGAAGGAAAAATTATAAAGGAATATTTACTTCCCAATTTTGTAGCATCCTGTTGTAAAAAATTGGGAATAGAGGGTATTAAATATAAAAGTACAGGATATAACTGCTGTGTGTTATGGAAAGATGATTATTTTGAATTTGCAGAAGGCAGTAGGGAAATTGTAGAACCGATTTAAAAGTCAGTGTTTTTGAATATATTTTTTGGTATGTAGCAGGTATAAAATTTATAAGAAAACAGGTACATTTGAAAGATTTTGATGATAACTTGTATAATTCAATGATTTTTATAAATGGTGCTTTGAAGAATGCTTCTAATCCATTAAATAAGAAAATAAGTGATATATATATGGTGATGAATGTCTATATGGAGAATTAAATGATATTATCTTTAAGAATATATGAACAAAAAGAAGATGTTGCTTCTTTCAGGATGTTTTTAAATAACAAGAGGGATTTATTAAAATATAATTAGTTAAAGTAAATATGACTATATAGATATTAATGATTTTAGTTTATTTTTTGTAAATTTATAAATGAATTTATGCAAATAATAAGGTGTATAAAAATTTGTGGTACTATATTATTGGAAATAGTATGAATATACTAATTTCATATACTGACAAAAGATGATAAAATATGTATTTACCTATAAATAAAATTATAGGTGGAGGTGAGATGGGGTGATATGGATGTGTATTGAAATTAATGAGTATAAAGATTCTCTAGATGATGATTTTTCTCAATATTTTAATTTGAAAGATATTGATAAAGATGCGGAGATTCTATTAAATAAGTTTTATGATAATTCGACGTATCAATTAGATAAGAGTCGCGGGAAAGCTACTCCTATTATTGAGATTGCGAAAATTATGGGCTTTAAAATTTACACTGGTAAATTTAAAGAGAGAAATCTCTCAGGTACCATTGGTATATCGGAAAAACTTAGAAATCAGGGTAATTTAAACTGGTGAGTGGTTTTTGAAAAATCCGCTTTAAACTAGCGTGTGTTTATAAAGAGAAAAACAGATGGTTTTATGGGCATGATTTGCTCCCTAAATATCATCTTTTTTTATGTGCCGAGAAAAGGTCTAGTAATTTAATTATTTTGTACTTTTATTCGATGTTTACTTATCTGATTTTAACTGGTAATTGATAGAATAGAATACTTTTCTATTTAGATAATAAGCAGAATAACTATGTAAATGAGCAATGCGTAACAATACGAATATCTAAGCTTTCTGGCTTCAAAGAGATGTGGATTTTGGTTAAACCGTTTGAAGAAATTACTTCAATCTTTTTGATCATCTTTTTGTCAATATTGAATAAATCTGTGATAAAATCGTACATAGGTTTATTACCTCCTTCGTGTGTATTTTCTCGGCAAAGAAATGATAACACGAAGGTTTTTCATATATAAAAAGTGGGGTATCCACACAAATGTTAAAGATACCCACACATAATGTTAAATAGGTTTTAAAATAGCAACACCAAAGTTTAAAGGTATGGCACACCCACACACGAATTTAAAGCGCCGAAATCAGTATGGTAGTAATAAAGTCATTATTTTAAACAATCAAGATACAGATAAACATATTCTTTTTACTCTTGCACATGAAATCGCACATTATATTTTTGATTATAAAAGAGAAAGTGTGGGATATTCAAATACATATCGTACGAATGAAGCACAAACAGATATTGAAGTGAGGGCGAATCGTTTTGCGGCATCTTTCTTAATGCCGCAAACAGTATTCATAAAAAAATACAAAGAAAATTTATGTATAGAAGATTTATCTAATTATTTTAATGTACCTGAAACAGCTGTAAAAATGCGTATACAGGAGTTGGAGTTAGGTAATGGATACTAATCATAATGATGGATTAAATGATTTTTCTGGAATAGAGGAATCGGAAGGTCTATCAGGAATAAATTCGCTAGATGATCTACCTCATATAAAAAAAGATGTGGGTGAATTGGATGATAGAAATAAACTTTATACGAAAATTTTGAAGGATTATTCTGGATATCTTAATAAGACATTAGATAATAATTCTAGGAATAAGAAAACTTTTGTTAAAGGTTTAATTTTGGTATTAATAGGAATTGGTATTTTGTTTGTTGCAGTATGCGATAAATATATTTCCATTACTAACTGCATTTATATCTTTTATAAGCGCAATTATAATTATTCCTACAAAAATAGTAGAATATTTATTTAATCCTGAAGAGATGATGCAGATAAATGAGGTCATTAAAAATATTCAGGATTATGATAAAGTTGTGAGAGATGATTTATATAAAAGAAAAAGGGATTAAAAGTATTTCTAGGTCATTATGTAACGTAATGGTCTCAGACTGTTGACAAAGGTGTCGACAGTCTTTTTTATTTAGTTTATAAAATGTGAATGATTTAATTCATTTTTTCCTTCTTCTTTAACATTTTTAACCCAATATAGAAACTTATGTACAATTATAGTAAAATAAATAGTAACTTTATAAGAAAAGAGAGGTTTGTTTATGTCTTTATTTGAAAAAATAAATCCATCTTTTTTCACTATATTAGTATCAAAAAATAAGGAGATTTATATTGAATTCTTACTTTATATTCATGAATGTATTTATCGTAATCATACAATGAGTATAGAGCGTTCTTTACTTTTTGATATGCTTGAACAATATATGGAAGAAAAAAGATATCGTATTGATTTTTGTGAAGAGGAAGATTTTATTGAAATTGAAAAAGAGTTAGAACAAGAGAAAATGCAATATGGAAAAGATATGCATTTTTTATTACGGTTATTTGAAAAGCATACATGGATCAATGTAGATTTACATATGGATACAATGAAAAAAATGGTATCTTTACCTTATCATACACGTGTATTTATCACCTTTGTTCATGATTTAATTAAAGAAAGAGAACAAATAGGATATTTAATTCGTATTTATGCATCATTAAAAGATATTGATGATGAATATAAAATACAAGATAGCTATCAACATATTCGTAATGCTTATGCAGATTTTAAAGAATTAATTTTAATGCTTGAACAAACAAATGCAAGAATTAAAGACTATTATACAATTCAAGTAAAAAAAGCATCAACCAGTATTTATCATGATTTTTTTGATGTTTATTATGAAGATATTGTAGAGGGGTATGTATTTCCAACACTTGTAGAAGATAGTTTGAAACGATTTAAACATCCTGTATCAAAAATTTTAGAACAATTAATTAATGATGAAAAAGTAAAAGAACAAATTATTGACAGTGCAATTACACATTATCGTGTTTCTAGTTATGAAGTAGCAAGGAAAAGTATTGAGGATATGCTTTATGCAATGTATAACGATTTATCTATCATTGAAAATTTAACCAATCATTTAGTAGAAAGTGATGCAAATTTTCGTCGTCTTGCAAAACAAAAGATTTTGTATCTATGCAATAATGATCAAGGGTTAAGAGGAAAATTAATTACCTTACTACAACATATGAAGGAAGAAGGTAATGATGTAATAGATGCATGCAATGCAGCACTATCGATTCCCCAAACTTGTTATATGGAAAAAGATGCAGTGTATGATTTTAGTAAAATAACGAAAAAAGTAGAAAAAGAAGTGATGCATTTTCATTTTGATGACAATAAAAAAAGTCAAGAAGAGCTGGAGCAACATATGGGGTTAGATCGTCATTTTAAATTTAGTAAAGAAAATATTGAAGCATATTATATGGAAAAGTTAAATGGTCAGAAAGCCGGGAAATTAAAAGATATTGGTATTTATGATCAAGATGATTACATTCGTTCGATTCTTTTATATGTTTATGGAAAAGATCGTAAAATGCATTTACAAACTACGATATTACCAAATGAAAAAGATGGCATTACACAAGGAAAATTCCAATTCCCTAATTTATTGATTATGAAAAAGGAGTAACTTATGAAAATAGAATACTTAGATGTTAAAGAACAAGAAGAATTTACTAGAATCGTAAATACATTATTAGCAGAAAGCTGTATCTTTCAATATACGAAAATAAAAAATTTTGATAGGAAAGAAAGAAATGCAGATTATTTATTCATTAATGAACATTATGAAGTATTTGAAGAATATCTTTACTATGCGGGTTTTCTATTGTATAAAGATCGTTCCTCTTATATGGGAATGTTTTATTTACAAAGCTTACAAGAAGATGGAAAATGTCACATTCGTTTAAATAAATTAGAAACACAATTACTTTTATTATTAAGAAATTATTATGAAGAAAAAATGATTGAATTAGATACATCGTTAACCATTCGTATTTCTGTTAATGAATTAATACGATTACTTGTAGATGTATTTTCACTTACTTCAGCAAAACCAAGTAATTTTTTATTACAGAATGCATTAAATAACTTACAAAGGTTAAATATCATTCAAAAATACACACAAGGTGATGAAGAAATGATTTGGATTTTACCATATATTACATGCGTATTAACATTAGAAAAAATAGAATCTATTTTACAAATCATTCATCAAAAAGGAGAACAAGAAGATGAAATTAAAGAAGATGCTGTTAGTGAATTGGCTGTATTATGAGAAAGAACTATTATCAATTGATGATATTGTTTTTTTAAGTGGAAAAACCGGAGAAGGAAAATCTGCATTAATTGATGCGATGCAAGTTGTGATTTTAGGAAGATGTGATAATGCAATCTTTAATAAATCAGCAAATGATAAATCCTCAAGGGATTTGTTGGGCTATTTAACTGGAAAATACAAAAATGGAACATGCAAGCGAGAAAAAGGGGCATTTAGTAGTCATTTATGTATGGAATTCGAAAATGAAAATAAGGAAGTTTTTAGCTTTGGGATTGTTTTTGATATTTCAGGAAAATCAAGATCCGATATGCAGTATCATTATTATATGATGAATCAGCCAATTCCTAACCATTGTTTTATCGAAGAAGGTCAAATCTATAATATTCGTAAAATGAAAAGATATTTAGATCAATTCCAACATCGTAATTGCCGTATGTTTACAACCAATACGGATTATCGTAACTATTTCTGTCAAAGAATGATGATTAAAGATGTACGCTTTTTTGATGTATTTAAAATGGCAGTTGCTTATACTCCTATGATGAATATTTCTCAATTTATTGTAAAAAACATTTGTCAAGAAGAAGAGGATTTAGATTTGGAAGTTATGCAAGAAGAAATGCATGACTATCGTCAAATGAAAGAACAGCTAGAAACTGTTAAAGAAAAAAAAGAACAATTAGAACTAATTCATCAACAATATATAGAGATTTGTAATGATCAAGAAAGAAAAGAGAAATTAAAAGAAGAAAAAAAAGTTGTGGATTATTATGAAATTTTACTAGACAAAAGACTAAAAGAACAACAATATGAAGAACTATTAAAAGATTGTATGACCATAGGAGAATGTATTGAACAATATGCTAAAAAAAGAGAACAAGTAGAAAAAGAATATGAACAAATCAAACAAGCATTAAATGAGAATACATCGTATCAGCTTCAACAAAAGAAGGAACAGCTTACTTTACAAATCCAACAACTTCATCAAGAAATCACTCAAGTAAAACAACAAATCAAAGATAAAAATGCATCACTTGAAGAACAATTGAGACAATTAGAATCAATTGATGAAGAAATAGAAGGATTATTTGATCTTTCCCATCAAAGATTACAAGTAAGTAAAATGCAAAATCAACTCCAAGAGTTTTTACAGTTTAATTTAGAAGAATACAAAAATCTACAACAAAAACTACAAGAATTAGATGACCATATCAGAAACAGTGTTGGGAAATATAGTGTAGAAATAGAAATATTAAAACAACAAAGAGAAGAATTAAAAACAAAACGGCAAGAATTAGAGGCAGGGAAAAAAGTATATCCTGCAAAATTAATGAAATTAAAAGAAGAATTAACTACTAGACTTTCTAATCAATATCATCAAGATATACAAGTAGAAATATTGGCAGATGTTTTACAAATAAAAGATGTAGAATGGACAAATGCGATTGAAGGCTATATTCATAATCAAAAGTTTAACTTAGTTGTAGAAGAAGCTTATTTTATGGATGCTTATCATATTTATCAAGAAATCAAAGAATCTTATAAAATTCATACATATTCAATTATTGATGTTGGAAAAGCTAAACCACGAAAACCAGTAAATCAAAAAACATTATTGGATTGTGTTGAAGTAAAAAGAGAAGATGTTAAAAATTATATTTCTTTTTTATTAGGGCATGTGGTATGTTGTGAAAACGAACAAACATTAAGAGCATATCCAGTAAGTATCACAAAAGATTGTATGTTGTATAGTGGATATGCAGTTTCGGCAATGAATCCTAGATTTTATGAGCAACATTATATAGGAGAAGATTCCATTGCTCAGCAGCTGCAAGCTTTATTAAAACATCAAGAACAAGTAGAACAACAATATCAAAAAGTTCATAAAGCTTACTATGCATTACAAGGAATACATCTTTCTGTGCTGTTAAATGATGATTTCATATATCGAGTAAGTGATACTATAGAAAAAGCAAAAAAACAAGTGGAATTAGAAGAAGAGTTAAATCAATTACAAGCACAAGAAAATCCGGAAACATTAACGAAAAAAATACAACTGCAAGAACAATTAGAACAATTAAAAAAGGCAAAAGAAAAGTACTTGCAAAAAGAAATTAATGATCGTGCGCAACTAAAAAAATTTGAAGAAGAGCAAGATAACATCAATAAGCAACTTCAAGAGTTAACACAGAAAGAAAGAGAGCATCCAGATAAAAATACAATAGAACTACCAACCCATTTACAAAAAATTACAGAGATGGAAAAATTATGCAGTTATAAGAAACGTTTGGATCATGATTTTGATACATTAGAATATGAATTAAAGCTTCAACAAGAACAATTAATTAATAAGAAACTGCAGTATAATACAACCTTTCATATTCATTTAAATACAGGTTTTTATTGTAAAGATTATGAAAAAGAATACGAGAAACATTCCAAGAATAAAGTAGAAGAGTATACTAGTAAATGTGATTTAGCTAAGCAAAAAGCATACGAATGTTTCCAAAACAATTTCTTTAGTGCGATCAATAGCAAAATTGAAAATGTGAAAATGCAGATTGACCGTTTAAACCGTGCTATAAAAAGGCATCAATTTGGACGTTCTCGTTATGAGTTTGTATGCAGTTGTAATGAAGATTATAAAGAATATTATCATTTGATTACAAATAAAGAATTGGATGGAAGAAATCTATTAAATACAAAAGTATATGAAGAAAATGAAGAATTAATCAAAGATTTATTTAATAAAATATCTTCACTTTCATCAACCATGGATCATAAAAAATATGAAATTTTGGAAAAAGAAGTAAAAATGTTTTCACGATTTACGACATATTTAAAATTTGATATTTTGGAAAATGGAAACTCTTTGCGTGCAACGATTGGCTCAAGTTCAGGAGGAGAAACCCAAACACCATTTTATGTGGCAGTATTAGTATCGTTATTTAGTGTATATGATCAAGTAAATGATGGGTTACAACTTGCGATTTTTGATGAAGCATTTGATAAAATGGATAATGAGCGAATAGAAGAATGCATTTTATTATTAAAAAATTTAGGCTTTCAAGCAATTATCGTAACACCAACGGATAAAATTGCGAACTTAAGTAAACTTGCAGATGAGACAATTATTGCGACAAGTGACGAAATCAACGGACAAAGAACTTCTACATTACAACAGTGGAGACAAGGACTATGATATTACACGATCATGCAAAAACAATTCTTGATGCATTAAAGAAAAAATATGAAGGAAGCAAGCAAGTAAAGGTAGATGAACATAAAAAGACAAGGAAAATCGCAGTTTCTATGAAGAAGTTTCCATTTTATGATAAATATGATTATGGAAGTGTAGAAGAAGTAATCAAAGCACTGCAGCCACTTGTTGATCGACAATATGTTAGCGTTGTATATGAAAAAGAACATAACAATCAAATTAAAGAAGTAAAGTTAAATGTAGAACATATTGAAAAATTATATCAGGAAATTTATCAGTCACAAACTCCAAAAACATTACTAAAACAATGTAAGCATATACTTCAGGAAAATAAAGAAAAGATATACATACCATGGATGAAGAAGTTTTTAGATGATGAATTGGACTACATAGAAAGAAAAGGCAAACTACATCAATATGCAGGAACAAACGAAAAAGAACTGCAAGAACGATGTGAAGTTTTGCGGTATATACAAGATAATAAATTAAAATATATTCGTAATATGTCCATTGAATTATTTCAAGACACAAAATATTTTGAAGAATGTATCCAAAAAGACTTTCTGCAAATTGTACGTAGATATGAACCAGTTTATCAACAAGCAAAAGAAGAAGAATATGAAATGATTGAAAGTGAAATATTTCGAAGCTTAGGATTTTCTATGTTTCCTGAGATATTTTTGTGGAAAGGAAATGTAATATGGAAATTTAAAGATGGAAAAATTTTAGATACAGGTATTAGTAAAAGTGGATTTGCGATACAAGATGATTTGCTTGATGAATGTGTAGAGGTTTTATTTCCAAAAGATGCAAAATTTATTCTAATAGAAAATAAGACGACTTACTATCAATATGTTGAGTATGCAAAAGAAAATGAAGTAGTTATATTTGCACAAGGACACTTTAGTCCAAAAAGAAAACAGTTTTATCAATTGCTCCAAAGCTTTCATAATGGTCCTGTTTATTTATGGAGCGATCTTGATTATGGAGGTTTGACAATGTATCATCGCTTAAAAACGCAAGTTTTTCATCATCTTTTACCAATGCATATGGATATAAAAACATGGAATACTTATCAACCATATGCAAAAAATGTATCTGATGCATATATAGAAAAATTAAAAAAATATCGAAATAAAGAAGAATATACCATATTTTATGAAGTATTAGATGCGATGATTCGAGCAAAAAAAGTGCTAGAACAAGAGTCTATACAGATTTTATAATTGAATATATAATTTTTGGAAGATCTTATATTTTATCAAAAATCATTATTTAATTTTTTCTATAAATGATAAAAGCAAGGAGAATTTATTTGGATGATAGACATTTAGAAAGTTAAATAGCAAAATTATTCAAAGTGATTTTACAAGAGGAATTAATCAGTACAGCAGGTGGATTACATAAATGATTGTTCTGGTATATTCTAAAATGATATATTTTTAAAATTTAGAACTTTAAATTGTAAGTATTATGGTGTTGCTAAATTAACTTAAAAATGCTTTATCAATTGTGATGAGAGGGGGAGTTTAATGAATGAATTATTTTCTAGTAATATATATTTAATTTATATGTTTTCAATAATTTTATTTTTTCCAAGAAATAAAGAAAATGTACAACTATCTTTTGTGTTATCCTACTTAATAACATTTTTATTAAGTGCTTTTGATATTCTAAAAACTAAAGAATTAATAATTATTTTTATAATAGCTACTTTTATTTTATTTGAATTGTTTTCTGATGAAACAAAAATTACAATAATAACTAAAATCCGTTATAAAGCTATGGACTATATTTATATGATGCTTTTTGAATATAAGTTTTTCTATTTTCTTCTAATAATACTTATTTCAAGTAATAGTTTTAAAAACTTGATATCTTTTCTGACATATATAAATGAAGAAACAATCAATGTTTTATCATTACTCGTAGGAGGTATTATTTTATTAATCATTTCAAGTAATATATTATCACAAAAGTATAAAGTTTTTTCATTTAATAGATTTTATAATAACTTAAATAAAATATGTAGATTTGATGAATTTAGAGAGAAATATGGAAAAATGAGAGATGATAGGTTTGGTGGTTTAATTTTATTAGAAGATAAAGACTATTATAAAAGAGAGGGAAAGTTCAATAATTTATATCGTGAGTATATATTTAAGAAAATATCATTTTATTTTAAACAATTTTTACATAGTGAAAACAAAAAAAATACAGTTATTAGATTCATTAAAATAATAAAAAGAGGTCATTCAACAATTGAGATGCAGATAATACGTACATTAGGGATAGAAAACGGATATAAAAATGTTTTTAAGAGAAAAATCTTTGAATTTATATTTTCGCAGATTTATCTAAAAAGCTTAGAGACGCATTATAAATCATTGGGTTGTCCAAGCGGATATTTTAAAGATTATTTATTGTATATTTATATAAATATTGCTCCAACATTTGTTAGCGGTTATATGTTTTCAAATATGATGAGAATGTTTAATAAAAGTATTGATAAATTAAGTGTAGAAGAAGTGTTTGTAGGAACACTTTGTTACAGTGGAAGAATAGATATATTTAATGAACAAGATATTTTGGAGATATATGAAGATGAAATACAACAATTAGACGCAAGGCCTGATGATATAATTTCGGTAATTAAGAATACAAAGGAGTTAACTTATTATTATGAATCCATTGAATTATCAAGAGAAGTTTATATAGACAGAACGGAATTAACAAATGAAGTTATGTTGGTTATTGAGTATACAAACCTAAGTTTAAAGGGATTTAAAAAAATGGAAAACCAATTTATAAGGAGATTTCCATGTGTTGAAATATTATATGCAGATAAAAAGAAAATTCATATTGGTTTTAGGACAGTTGCATTGTTTGAAAAGATAAATCATAAAGTATTAAGTTTTATAAATGATTATGTTACAGTGATAAACAAATATGTTGAATAGTTGTTTGTTGATTGGAAAAATATAAAATAATTATGTTGGAAGCATTAACTGCAAATGGTGGTCACTTCGGTGCACCTCCGACGATTTGATTGGTGCACATTGACGGACAATTCTGTGCTTTGAGTTTCGGTAAAGGTTTTCCACATAATTGAGTAGGAGGGAGTGACGAGGGAATATAAAAAAGATGTGTAAATAGTTGAAAACAGGTAAGAATGTGAAAGTAAAACAAACTTACAAGGAGGAAATCAACATGAACACATCTTTTATTTCGACAAAACAAATCAGGGATCTGGTTAATGAACAAAAGTTTACATCTACTCAAGATATTATGAACTGTATGAAAGGAATGTTTGCAGATGTTTTGGAACAAACTCTGCAGGCTGAAATGGATCAGCATTTGGGTTATAATCATGCGGAAAGAAGAAATGATGAAGGAGAAAAAAACTATCGTAATGGCTCTGTTAAAAGGACGATGAAGACGCAGTTAGGCGAAGTGGAAATCAACGTTCCAAGAGATCGCAACGGTGAATTTGAACCTCAGATCATCAGTAAATATCAACGCAATACAGACGGCATAGAAGATCGTATTTTATCTCTTTATGCTGCTGGTATGTCAACCCGTGATATCAAGGAACAAATCAAAGGTCTCTATGATGTAGAAATTTCAGAGGGCCTGGCAAGCAAGATAAGTGAACGTATTCTTCCTGAAGTGACGCAATGGCAGAACCGACCTTTAGAGGCATATTATCCTTTTGTTTTTATGGATGCCATTCATTATAAGATACGTGAAGATCACCAGATAGTAACAAAATCAGTTTATGTCATTTTAGGGATCAACAATGAAGGAATCAAGGAAGTACTGGGATTGTGGGTAGGTGCAAGTGAATCCGCAAAATACTGGATGGGAGTATTAAATGAGCTGAAGAGCAGAGGGGTACAGAATGTTTCTCTATTCTGTGTAGATGGACTTGCAGGGTTTAGAGAAGCAATCACAGCTGTATATCCAAAAGCAAGAATACAGCGCTGTATCATCCACCAGATTCGCAACAGTACTCGCTTTGTAAGCTATAAGCACATCAAGGAATTCATGAAAGATCTGAAGATGGTATATCAGGCAAATACGGAAGAACAAGCAATCGGTCAGTTAGGAATTTTCAAAGAAAAATGGGGCAAATACTATCCAATGGCTGTACATAGCTGGGAAGATAACTGGGACATACTAAGCACGTATTTTGATTATCCGGTGGAAATCAGAAAAATCATATACACAACAAATGCAATTGAAGGATTAAATCGACAATTTAGAAAAGTAACAAAAACGAAGAATGTATTTCCAAATGATGATAGCTTGAGAAAAATGCTGTATCTGGCAATACAAAATCTGAGCAGCAGATGGACCCAAAGATGTCGTAACTGGGACATAATACAGAATCAGCTAATGATAATGGATGGAATACAAGCATAGGATTGTAATAATTAAATTATAAAAAGTCAGTATAAAATCCAAATAATTGGGTATACTGACTAATAGATAAAAACAAAGATGCATAGACAATATTCGACTTTCACAAATCGAACTATGTCAAAAATTACTTACACATGATATTTCACATTCTCGCAGAAACCACCAAGCATTCTTCCCTTGAAATCTTTCCATCTTCTCATCTTCTATGTTTTATTATGTAACAAAACAAACAATATTTATAAATATATTTTATCAAGAATCTACATATTTTATCATTAACATCTTTTCTTCTTTCAACATTTCTTTAATCATACTATTCTTTCTTATCATGATCATATTTTAGAAAAGCTTATGTTCTTCTTTCATATATCAAATCTACGATACCATTATAATTTTTCGTAGCTTTTAATGTCAGTTTTTGGTTAATATCTATGTTTTCAAAAAGACGAATACCTTTTCCTAATAATATTGGAATTACCGATATATAATATTGATCGATCTTATCTGCATTCATTAGCTGCTGTGCTATGTTTGCCCCATGGAGGTTGTAGATAACGCAAGTGATGAAAACAACGAAAATACAAGG
>OGYG01000456.1_pt1 | contig 41982 bp, 37 predicted proteins | sample 1576481 | NCBI WGS metagenome assembly OGYG01 (sample SAMEA3541497, study PRJEB24748) | human gut metagenome | biome: human gut; feature: human-associated habitat; material: faeces | place: China | collected 2012 | reverse complement strand
CCGTTCCTTCTGCATATGCCTGTTCTTTTATTCCCTGACTCAGATTACACATATCGTTCACATCCTCTTTTTAAGGCAACTTCTTTACTAAAATCCACCATCCTGATACGCTCTTGCAATTACATATGACGGTTCATAAAAAGCACTGCAATTATAATTATCAATCACGTCACAAATTGAATCATTATACACACGAATAATTCCATCCACCAAATCTTCCTTTGTAGAAAGGGTATCTGCAATCAATCTCTGATATACTTCTCCCATATCTAACGGCGTTGGAATAATTGTTGCTAACTCCGGGTCAACCTTTGTAATATCAAAATCTCCCTCTTTAAGTTCATAATCTCTAATCCAATCGTCTTCTACTTTTTCTGGATTTTCACAATGTAGGACATTGGCACAACTGAGTAAATGATATAATTCGTCTCTACCTATGGCATTGACCACATAGCTGTTTTTCTGCTTAATATGCCGGGCAACCCGCTCAATCATATAACAAATAAAATATAAATCATTCATAGTTATCTCTTCTTCTGGGAAATATTTATTTTTCATAATGTATCACTCCCTTCAAAAACAAGAGTTTTTAATGCCTTCTCTGTACAAAATACTATTTGATGAGTTGGATAATTAAATTTAACCAACTCCCAAAAGGCTGCCCTAGATACCCGTCCTGCAATAAATCCTTCTACAAAATTCCAAATCTGGTCATCTGCCATTGGTCCTTCCACAATATCATAATCATGTTCTATTCCTCGTCTACAGGCTACAACAAAATCCAGCCATTCATCAGACATTTCTGGAAAACTTAGAATTTTCTGATTCTTATCTGATATATATTTATAATAATTTACCACTGTTTTCCCTCTTCGTGTCATTGCCCATCGCTTAGCTTGTCTCTTCATATTTGTACAATAAAATCCATAACCAAAATCTTTATAGAACCCATTTTGAAGGATACGTGGCTTGGATACTTCCACATTACTACCATGATAAATGATTTGTTCCATATACATTTTTCCTTTCTTTTTTATACATAAATGCTTTTTCTACACCAAATACTTTTTGTTTTTTATTATATCCCACCTTTGATATGTAAAGCAATATTCTTCAGCTCTTTTCCTATCTGCCCCAAATTCTTTTCTATAATATTTTCTTAATATATAATATAATCCTATAAAAAGAGCATTAAAAGCCCTCAAAGTTATAACTTTGAGAGCTTTTAAATTTAATACTTATGAATATTCATATATGAGCTGAACTACTCATTCTCTATAATTTTCCGTACCTCCTCAACTTCCATATCTAATATGTCGCTTATCTGCTCTACTTCATATCCTTTTCTGTACATCTTAATTATAATTTTTGCAACACCTTTCGCAATGCCATTTTCCGTTCCTTCTGCATATGCCTGTTCTTTTATTCCCTGACTCAGATTACACATATCTTTTATGCCTTTATCTGATTAGTATTTACCACATTAGCAATATAATCATCAATATCCTGTACAATATAATTATCTCCCATTGTATGCAATGCTTCAAAATATTTTGTTATATATCCATAAATATCATATTTTTCAAAAATTTTCGCCACATCTGCACCTGAAAGCTTCTTTAAGTAACGGTATCGCTCCATGCAATAAATTAAAAAGTCCGCTTCTTTACTCATAACTTATGCCTCCTCTGGATAATCATAACTTCCTGTTAAAAGCTCATCCTGATACATAGTATACAATGTCAGAGGACTATAATGCCACAATTTTGATTCTTCATCCGCAAGTTCTTTATACAGCTCAGATTGATAAAATTTTGAAATAGCCTTATTTTCATCTACATTACTATTCTTTATAATCTGCTCAATAATCGGTGGTACAATAATCGCCAGCATCGCACTAAACTGATTATCATTCATACAAGCTCACTCCTCTCAAAATGCAGGTATTTTAAAGATTCTTCCGTTGCAAATACCATCTGAGATTACTCATTCTCTATAATTTCCTGTACCTCCTCAACTTCCATATCCAATATATCGCCTATCTGCTCTGCTTCATATCCTTTTCTATACATCTTAATTATAGTTTCAGCAATTCCTTCTCGTTTTCCAATAGTAATTCCTTCTTGCTTTCCAATGGCGATTCCATTCTCAGTACCTTCTACATATGCTTGTTCTTTTATTCCCTGACTCAAATTACACATATCATTCACATCCTTTCTAATATCGCTTTCCAATGGAATATCAAACTCGTTTCCTATAATATCCAATTTCGTGTTTACATCCAGTTTAGCAGATAGTAATGCTCCTAGTAAACGATGAAGTTCATATTTTTCTTCTTTTTCCGGGAGATCTTCTGACAAACCAATCAAAACAATATTTGCAAGGTCTATGTCGCCCTTCCACTGATAAGTGCCGACTACACTTTCCTGTGTAAAATGAATATAATTCATACAGTTTTGTGACAGATTCATACAAACCCATATGGAATATACTCGTTTTATATCATTATAATTGGAATTCACAAATTCTCTACCCTTCTGTGAGGAAATCATCCTGCTGATATAGAATACTGCTCTATTTAATTAAATAATAACTAAATACCGTAAAATCCTCCTCGTTTATGATTACTTCCACTACATTTAGGAAGTCCCTTTGTATCCCATGACATTCCAATTTCATTTCTCCAGGTTTTGCTGCCTGCCAGAAAATATCCGCTCTGAGCATCGACAATATACCATTTTCCATCCACTTTCACCTGGTTCCATTGATGGCTTGGATTTAATGCCTTTTTATTGGCATGAACATAATAACATGGTACTCCAATGGCATCGCATAAAGCTTTCATCCCTCTTGCATATCCAGAGCACTGTGCTTCACCATATACCAATGCTCCCCAAGCTGTATTTGCTCCATTATACTGCCAGCCTCTTGTCGCATACTTACAATTCTGGTTAAGATAATTAAATGCAATAAATGCTTTCTCATAGTTGCTCATACCTTTTTTGATATAGTTTGTTTTAAAACTCTGAACAACTCTTCGAACCTGCATTAACTGATTGTTATTAAGTGCCGGGCCATAAATACTGCCCTTTTTGTAGGCTCCTTTTACAGTAGGCTTTTTCAATGATGCTTTACATACATATCCAAAATTGCCATAAACCTTTTTACCTTTCACAGTTCCGTAAGCACGTACTTTATAGCGGTATACCTTATTCTTCTTTACCTTTTTATCTACAAATGTAACCTTTTTACCGCTTTTGATTGTCTTAATTACTTTCCATTTCTTACCTTCTGTACGATAAATCTGATATCCTTGCGCTTTGCTAACACGACGCCATTTTATCTTTACTTTCTTCGCATCAGCAGAATAAATATTTAAAATCTCTGCTGTATCTAATGTTACTGCAACAGATACCGTTCCAGACGTAATTTTACTTCCATCGTAACAGGTGAGAACTACTTTATAAGAATAACGATTTCCCACAGTAACAGAATCATCTTCAAATACTACTTGTCCAGCTACCTTTGTATTATCTGCATAGCAAGTTACCTTTTTCTTATTACCTACAGTATACCAGCCTTCACTGTAAGTATTCCATAACTCCCCTTCTTCTGTGAAATTATCAACTAACTGAAATGCTCCGCCTGAAGTCGAACGGTAAATTTCAATCTTCTGATAACCATTCATTTTAAATGTTGCCTCAAAAGCTACCTGACTTCCACCATATGCCTGAATATTTCCAATCTTCAATGAATTTTCCGCCTTAACCTGTACAGAATTTGTAAAAATTCCTATTCCTAAAGTCAGGCAAAACATAAGAGCCAGCATTAGGTTTTTCTTTAAAAGTTTCCTGTAATTGTGCATTGTTTTTTTCATTGCTTTTCCTCCTCCTTGTTTTTATATATTTTATCACATCCTTCTTATACATTCTATAGAATTGATTTTCCTTTCGGCGCAATCTTTCTTTTTGCCTTTATAATTTCTTTCGTCAGCTGTGCTGCCTGCTCATTTGTTAAATCAGAAATAACTGCTACTACTCCATTGTTCTTTTTTCCTGCCATGATTTTTCTCCTTTAGGTTCGTTCTTGTTTGCGATTGTATAATAGCAAACAGGGAATCTAAATTTGTAATTGTGATTTACTATTTAATTCATTAAGCGAACTATAGACGAGGCCAGTGCCTCGAATAAGGGATTTTTGTTATATCCTCATAATTTTCAAAAAAATAGTGGTTTTTTCCAATATGCTATAGTATAATAATTTTACAGGAGGATATTTATGACAAAAATTAATACAGGGAATGCAAATCGAGAGTACAAAGACCGTTTATTTCGTTTTGTTTTTGGTGCAGAAGAGAACAAAGCTTATTTATTATCCTTGTGTAATGCAGTAAGCGGTACAGATTACACCGATGTAGATGATATTGAAATCACAACATTAAGTGATGCTATCTACATTAAGATGAAGAATGATATTTCATTTTTAATAGACAGTCAGATGAACCTATTCGAACATCAAAGTACTTTTAATCCTAACATGCCTCTTCGTGGTATGGAATATTTTGCAGAACTGTATGGAATTTATATTACAGAAAATGGCTTAGACATTTATGTAAGTTCTTTACAGAAAATTCCAACGCCAAGATATTATGTTTTTTACAATGGAACAGAGAAACAGCCAGATGTAGTTAAACTAAAATTATCTGATGCCTTTCAAGTTCCAGACGATTCAGGAGAATTTGAGTGGACAGCGACAATGCTTAATATTAACTACGGACATAATCGAGAATTATTAGAACAATGTCAGCCATTGTATGAATACGCACATTTTATTAAACTCGTAAGGGAATACTCTGAAGCAATGGAACTAAAGAAAGCTATAGATAAAGCAGTCGAAAAAGCCAGAGAATGGAAATGTATAGGAACATTTCTATACCAATGTAAAAGTGAGGTGAGCGTTATGTTATTAACCGAATTTGATGAGAAAAAACACGAAGATAATTTAATAAAACTTGGTGAAAAAGAAGGTAGAGAGAAAGAACGTATGAAAAATATATGTAGTATGCTGGCATTAAGTCTTTCGCCCGAAATAATAGCGAAAGCTTGTGAAGTTTCTGTAGATTATGTATTAAATTTGAAAAAAGAGTTGGAAAGTAAGACTACGAGTTAAATTAACCTAATCCATCTACAGCAGACTGTAATTAATTCTGTGTAAACTCTAAAAGAGCTATATATCCTCTTGGATTGATGTTAAAATAAATATCAATTCAGGAGGATTTTTTTATGGCACGAAGAAGAAAAATGGATCCGGAACGCAAAGCATTCATCAGTAGCTTGTTGGAACACTATCAACCAAAGGATGCCTAGGACGTCCAGGACATGCTGAAAGACCTGCTAGGCAAAACGCTGCAAGGCATGTTAAATATTGCCATTTTTTCGTGTTGTCCTGTTTTACATTTTTTCTTTTCAGCTATATCTCCCACATGCCACATGAACATTCTCTTCCACCTTTCTTTCCATTATTATACGGATTCAGGCAGACAGAAAATGTCTATCCATATCTTTTTTATAGTTTTCTGACATTTTTACAAGTTCACCAGCCGGAGGGATTTGGAGAAGAAGGCTGAAGGCATAGAAATATCCAGAAAAACAAATTCTGAATTTACTTAGGCAACCAAAACACAACCCACAGAGAATATAATATTCTCTGTGGGCGTCTCTCCTGCTACGCAAACCAGAAGTTATTCAATAATTGTTCCGGTTTTCTCCAGATATCCTTCTAAAGCTTTATCAATTGATGTAATAATTACCTTTCTTCCATTGCCTTTTTCAAGGAAAGAAACACCTGCTTCAATCTTTGGAAGCATTGTATTTGGCTCGAACTGACCTTCATCGATGTATTTCTGTGCTTCTGCTACAGTAATATGCTCTAATGGAGATTCCTGTTCTGTATTGTAACCAACACAGACATTCTCTACACTTGTTAAAACCATGAATACGTCTGCATTCAACAGTTCTGCCATTCTTCCACTGGCATAGTCTTTCTCGATAACTGCGCTGGCACCATGAAGTTCTACTCCCTGTGCTAACACTGGAATTCCGCCACCGCCGCAGGCGATAACTACCTGCCCCTGATCAGAAAGCGCTTTGATAGAATCAATCTCGATAATTCCCTGTGGCTTTGGAGCTGCTACAATTCTTCGATAGCCGCCCTCTACTTCTGTAACATAGTTTCCATGTTTTTCTTCCTGCTCTGCTTCTTCTTTCGAAAGAAGTCTTCCGATAACTTTAACTGGCTCATTAAATGCATCATCATAAGGGTCTACCATTACCTGTGTGATAATTGTACATACTGGGCGATACACTCCTCTTTTTAAGAGTTCGGCACGAATCGCATTCTGTAAATCGTAGCCGACATATCCCTGACTCATGGCAGAACATACGGACATAGGCGCCTGTGTATAGTCTTCTCTGTCCTTGCTAAATTCATTCATCGCTGTATGGATCATTCCAACCTGTGGTGCATTACTGTGGGATATAACAACGTCTGCTCCTGCTTCTACTAAATCTGCAATTGCCTTGGCTGTATTTCTTGTTGCTTTGTACTGTTCTGGCATTGTTGTTCCTAATGCTCGGTGTCCGAGGGCTATTACTACTTTTTTCTTGCTCATAATTCCCAATCCTTTCTACAGTTATACTTGAGTTATATTTGTCTTTTAGTCTACCAGAAAATAAAAAGAATTTCCAGAGCGTGTTTATAAAATTAGTTTCCTGTAAAAGATTACAAGATGTAAAAAACATTTAAAACACGCCGACTATTTCTCCAAATATTCTTTCATCGCCTCTATTGCCTTTTCTCCGTCATGAAGTCCCTGTTTATAAAGAACCGTAAGTTTGGCCTTATCCTTTTCAATTCTTCCTACTTCCACTTTTGCTTCTGGACGAATGATAAAGACCTTTCCCTCTTTTTCCTGTTCTTCTAAGAAATCTATTGTCTCATTATAACGGACATGTCTTGTCTCCATAGCATGAAGAAATTCTTTATACTTTGGATAACGAAGACGCATGATCGGCATCAGCTTATTCGGCGCCTTACGATATCCGTGGTCTCTTGTGAGAATGACAACATTCTTCTCATTGCCATCTTCTATTGATTTACGAATCGGAATACTGTCAGCAATTCCTCCATCAAGAAGCTTATGTCCTTTTACAACGATTGTCTTAGAAACTAATGGCAGCGAACTTGATGAACGAATCATCCACATCTGCTTTCTAAGATCGCGCACTCTTAAATATCTTGCAGCTCCTGTTTCCACATCAGTAACTACTGCATAAAACTTACCTGGATAATTCAAAAATGCCTGATAATCAAATGGATCTAACACATCTGGAATCTGCTCATAAAGCATCTCTGGCCCAAAAACATTTCCTGTTTTCAAAAATGTTTTTGCTCCACAGTAATTCGGGTCATCAAGATAATCTACATTTACTCGAAATGCCCTTCCTCTCTGTTTAGAAAGGTAACTGCATGCATGGCAGCTTCCGGCAGATACTCCATATACACTGGAAAATTCCTGCATCTAAAAAGGCATCTAATACACCGGCTGTATATACACCGCGCATTCCGCCGCCTTCTAAAATCAATCCTGCATTATACATAATCGACCTCGCTTTCTATTTTGCATTTTCTTTGCTGTCTTTTTATATAGAACATAGTATAACTCGATTCCGGTAAATTCTCCACAGTTATTTTTTATAGTAATTGCTGCGGGCATCTCCTTGCCTGCGGCAAACCAAATTTCACTGTATCACCTGCTGGCGTTTATATTCGCTGATGGGTTTTCTTCCTGCTTTTCTGGCAGCAATCTGTTCATACAAGTCTGCGGTTCGTATATCTATACTGTAAATCTGTGCCTGTGCCGAACTGTTGGAATAAAGTTTTTTACCCTCTGCAGGACGTTGGATGATATCCAAAGTGGCATTTTGACGTATTTCTTTTAGCAGGGGAGAAGAGGATTTGGAAAAGCCTAATATTCTTGCATATGGTACCGGAATGTCTTTGGCTTCTTCTAAGAATGGATAGTATTTCATGTGAAGTACGATATGCAAAAGAACTCTTCTCAATGCCGCATCCGTAATCTGTCTGGCATGAAGGCCTTCTATCAAATCTTCGAAAGAAAGTCCTGGCTCATAAATATTTTGAAATCTTCTTGCTAAATCAAGATTCATTCCAAAGTATTTGCCAATTACTTTATTTTTCAGAAGAAACGTATAGTCAAGATAGGGCATTAAATCTTCCCAGGTCACAAAGTTATTCTGTAAAAATCCTTCTATAAAAGGAAGATATTCTCCACAAAGTGCTTTTTCAAATGCCTGGGGTGCATCTTTTTCTTTGTTATAAGTATTATTATAGATATTGCTGACTCTGTTATTGGTATTTTTTCCCGTATTTCCACATTTTCTGCTATTACAAGTTTCTGTATTATACGGATTTTTTCTACTGAAGTTTCTATAAAAATGGTACATTTCCTGGCGGATTGCTGTTGCGGAGGAATAGTTTTCTGTCAGTTTATTTTCATGATAATGATTTCCTTTTCTTTTAATAACAACTGGCCTGATCAAAGAATTTCTTCTTTTTAATGCTTTGATATATTCCAAGCCTAAAATGTGATTTGGCTCTTTTAAAAATTCTATTGCTTTTTCTGGTTTCGAATCGAATAATAAGTTTCCCGCTGCGAAAGCTCTCGCTTCTGGAAAACTTTTTCCCGATTTTAATTGTTCCTGCAAAATCTGTTTATATTCTTCCGATTCTTCAAGAAATAAAGTCGCATATGCCGAAAAATCTTCTACTTCTGCCCATTCGCTTCCAAAGGAAAGATAATCGACACAGCCTAATTGATCAAGAATCCCAATCCCTGCTGTAGCAAAATATTCGGCACTGGCTGTCGCATAGATTGCCGGCATTTCAATAATCAAGTCTGCTCCGCCAGAAAGCGCCATCCGGGTTCGCATATATTTATCTGCAATTGCCGGTTCTCCACGCTGTACATAGTCCCCGCTCATAACTACAACAACATAATCTGCCCCTGTTTTTTTCCGTGTTTCTTCTATATGATATTGGTGTCCTTTGTGAAATGGATTATACTCTGCGATAATTCCCGCTACTTTCATAAATGAACTCCTTTCTCCTTTTATTTCTACCTGAATGCAATTCATCTCCCACCTTAGAGGTCGGAGTATTCTTGCTGTAAGCGGATAAATCTGCTTATCTTTGTCCATATTATAACCGAAAACAAACGAAACAGCAATCTTCCTATTTTTTGTATTTCTTACTATTTTTTATCGTTTTTTGATGAATTTTTTCGATTTTTTTGGACATTTTTATATTTTTGTCTAATCATGTTAACTTTCAAACAAAATCATTTATTGTTTACTATGAAATACAATTACCTATCAAAACTCAAAAAAAAGTGCCGAAATAACAAAAAAACTCCATCATAAGCTGAATAAGTACATTTTCAAGATAAAAAAAACAAGCTATAATATGCCTAGCAAAATAAAATAAGCGAAATTTGGCGTTTCGTAATAAATAATTATACAAAAAGGAGATATGAAATGAAGGTTTTAGTAATTAACTGCGGTAGCTCTTCCCTGAAATATCAGGTTATTGATTCTGAGACAGAACACGTTCTCGCAAAAGGTTTATGTGAAAGAATCGGTATCGATGGTGTTTTAACTTATCAGCCAGCCGGCCAAGATAAGATTAAGTACGAAGCTGCAATGCCTGCACATCGTCAGGCTGTTGAACTTGTATTAAAACAGTTAACAGACCCTGAAAACGGTGTATTAAAATCCATCGATGAAATTGATGCTGTTGGACATCGTATGGTACATGGTGGTGAGAAATTTGCTTGTTCCACATTACTTACAGAAGAAGTATTAAAGACAGTAGCATCTTGTAACGACTTAGCTCCTCTTCACAACCCTCCTACATTAGTTGGTGTTGCTGCTTGTAAAGAGCTTCTTCCTACAACTCCAATGGTTGGTGTATTTGATACAGCTTTCCATCAGACTATGCCACCAGAAGCTTACATCTATGGTCTTCCATATGAGTACTATGAGAAATACGCTGTTCGTCGTTACGGCTTCCACGGAACATCTCATAAATATGTTTCTTTAAGAGCTGCTGAGATTCTTGGTAAAAAACCTGAAGACTTAAAGATTGTTGTATGTCACCTTGGTAATGGTTCTTCCATCTCCGCTGTTGATGGTGGAAAATGTGTAGATACTTCTATGGGTCTTACTCCATTAGAGGGTCTTGTAATGGGTACACGTTCTGGTGATATCGACCCTACTTGTATCGAATTCATTGCTCATAAAGAGAACCTTTCTCTTGAGCAGGTTATGGATATCGTAAATAAGAAATCCGGTGTTCTTGGTATTTCCGGTGTTTCTTCTGACTTCCGTGATCTTGATGAGGCTGCAAAAGCTGGTAATAAACGTGCTGACTTGGCTTTAAGAGTATTTTCTCATTCCGTAGTTAAATACATCGGAAGTTTCATCGCCGTTATGAACGGTGTTGACGCCATCGTATTTACAGCTGGTATCGGTGAGAACGACGATATCATCCGTTCAAGAATTATCGAACATTTCGATTACCTTGATACAACTTTAGATCAGAAAGCAAACAAGATGCATGGAGAAGAACGTATTATCTCCACTCCAGAATCAAAAGTAAAAGTTATCTGTATCCCAACAAACGAAGAGCTTGCAATTTGCCGCGATACAGTTGAAATCGTTACTAAGAAAATGGTAGAAGATACAGTGAAAGATGTTTTAAATAACAACTAATTCTTTCCTATTTTTTATCATATCTTCATTACTTAATATAAAGAATCCCCCGGAAAGTTCCTCATCCGGGGGATTCGATTTTTATTCGGGAATGACAGAGGATAGACAAAAAATTCAAAAACAGACGAATCCAGGAAGATAAAATATCCCTATTTGTGGCCTGGGAGCAAATAGGGATAAATGCCACCTATTCGATTCTTTCAAACACCATTGTTGCCTGGATGCGGTCACCGCCTCCAAGTCCTTTACTTCCACCAGATGTTGTGCTGATGGTATGTAAACGATATCCTTTATCTGCCTGTTTGTTAATTACATCTTCTAACTCGCTTAGGTTTTTAGATGCTGTTCCGATTAACTTCTCCTTTAATGTTACCTGTAATACAACTTATTTCTGCATAAGTTCCCCCTTTATCGTTTGCATTTCCACATGTTTCTTCATTTAATTATACTATACAGCCAGATTTTTGTACAGAAATTTATACAATAAAATAGGAATTTGCCGCAGGCAAAGGAGACGCCCTCTGGAAGATAAATAAAGCATATTTGTGACTTTAGTCGCTGCAGGTTGAATGCTCGCTTTCGCGCTCGCATCCAACCTTTGCTCCGAGGTCACAAATATGCTTTATTTATCTTCCAGAGGGCTGTGTTTTGACTGGGGATGGAATTGCTTTTTATTGTTGGAGGGATTTGAGGACGCTCCAGAAGGTTATAGCTTTCGTTATAACTGTTTTTTGAAGAATTGATTCGAATTACTTCTATCTCTCCTGACTTCTTCCCCAAATCTTTCCACAAATTTGCCCGGGTAGCCAGAAAACAGAAGTCCGAGAATCAAATCATCTATATTTGTGATTTGATTCTCAGACTTCGTCTGTTTACTCACCCCGGCAAATTTCTATTTTCTATGCAGGATTCTGATGGAGTTGAGCAGGCACAATACCGATACTCCTGTATCAGCAAATACCGCAATCCACATATTTGCGAATCCAAACAGACCCATAATCATAACGATAATCTTGATTGCAAGAGCAAATACAACGTTCTGCCATGAGATACTATTTGTCATTTTGGCAATGCCGACGGCTTCTGGGATGGCTTTCATTTCGGAGTTCATGAATACGACATCTGCTGCTTCGATTGCTGCGTCTGCGCCGCTTCCCATAGCTGCTCCAACATCAGCTCCGGCAAGTACCGGTGCATCGTTGATACCGTCTCCGACAAACATAACCGCTCCATGATTTTCTCTGATTTTCTTCAATTCAGATAATTTGTCCTGTGGAAGCAGTTTTGCGTGTACTTCATCAATTCCGGTTTCTTTTGCTACAGCATCTGCACTTTCCTGTGCATCACCCGTAAGCATTGCTGTAATAATTCCCTGTTTCTTTACAGCGGCGATTGCATCTTTGGCATCATCTTTTACTGTATCGGAAATGACGATATTTCCAACAAATTTGCCATTTAAGGCAACGAGTACTTCTGTACCAAAGTTTTCTTTCTGGTATACACTTAAGTCTACGTTCTGTGCATCCATAAGCTTTCTGTTACCACAGAGAGCAACACCTCTGCTAAGTTCTGCACGAATACCATGTCCGGCAATTTCTTCTACTTTCGATGGTCTTTCGATAGAAAGTCCCTTTTCTTCAGCTGCTTCTACGATGCTATTTCCAATTGGATGTGTAGAAGACAATTCACAACTTGCACTGATTGCTAATAAATCATTGGCAGTCATTGCATTTCCTGCTGGATTGGCTTTCTGAACAACAAAGTTACCCTTTGTGATCGTTCCAGTCTTATCCATTACGATTGCTTTTACATTTTTCAGGCTTTCAATTGCAATTCCACCTTTGAAAAGGATACCTTTCTTAGAGCCTGCTCCGATTCCAGAGAAGAATGCCAGCGGTACACTTAATACTAACGCACATGGACAACTGATAACTAAGAATGTCAACGCTGTGTAAATAGATGCTGTTCCGCTTGTTCCATGAATCGTATTTACTGTTCCTGTATAGGCACTATCTACGAAGAAATGCCAGTTCAGGGAATCTGGTAAAATAAATGGAAGTACTACTGCTACAAATAATGCGAATAATACAACGAATGGTGTGTATACTCTTGCAAAACGAGTAATAAATTTATCAATGTTTGGTTTACTTGCCGCTGCATTTTCCACAGAGTCAAGAATTCTTGTTACCATAGATTCTTCAAGAATTTTTTCTACACGAATCTTTAACTGTCCAGATGTATTCACACATCCGGAAACGATGTTGTCCCCTGCCTTTGCCATAACAGGTACTGGCTCACCGGTAACTGGTGAAGTATCAATACGGCTCTCTCCATCAATGATAACACCATCTAATGGAATACGGTCACCCGGACGTACTAAAAGGATATCTCCTACATTTGCTTCTTCCGCATCAATAATACGGACATCATTTCCAATGACAAGATTAACAACTTCTGGTCTTAAGTCAACCGCTTCCATAATCTGAGTACGGCTCTGCTCGGTTGCTTTTTCTTCAAAATACTCACCGATACGATAGAAAAGCATTACGCCTACTGCTTCCGGGAATTCCTGAATACAGAACGCACCAATTGTTGCAATACACATAAGGAAGTTCTCATCAAATACCTGACCTTTCATGATATTCTTTCCAGCTGTGATTAATACCTTGCCGCCAAGAACTAAATAAGCAATCAGGAACAGGGCAAACATTGGAATGGTTGGTACATTTCCCACATGTTCAAGAATTTCACCAATGATGAAAATAACTGCTCCCACGCCGATGCTTACAAGAGGATTGTTAAAAGAGAACTTCTTCTCTCCTGCTTCTTCAGATTTTATCACTTTATTGTCTTTTGGAACAATTGTGATTCCATCTTCCATTGCATCAATTGTCTCTTTAATCATCGGAATCATCTGATCTGGATTCTTAGCAGAAAGTTTCATCTGCTTCGTTGCATAAGTAATTGTCAGGTCATCCACACCATTTAATGTTCTTAACTTTGCTTCTATCTTTGCTGCACAGTTTGCACAGTCAAGACCTTCTAAAATATATACCTTTGTATTAGAAATGCCGCTTAGCTTCTTACGCTGTCTTGGAACAATTGTTACTCCATCTTCAATAGAATCTACAACTGCCTGCATCTTTGGAAGTAACTCTGCCTGATTATTTGCTGAAACTCGAAGCTGCTTTGTTGCAAATGCTACAGAAGCGAATCCAACTTCCGGCATCTGACGAATCTTCGCCTCAATCTTTGCTGCACAATTCGCACAGTCGATTCCCTCTAAAATATATACTTTCTTCTCCAAATCTTCATCTGGCATATGACAGTTACATTTTGCAAGGCTCTCTCCACAAACATCACAATATTCTACATAGGAATTACACTGCTCACACTGACAGCCTTCCGGATGTCCTTCTACCTGATGATGGTCTACCTCAAAATGGGTGTGTGAACGAGTTGCCTGTGGTTTTGCTGGTTCATGATGGTGGTCATGTCCGCATCCACACTCATCTCCGTGATCATGGTGATGATGATGCTCATGGTCGTGGTGCTCATGTCCGCATCCGCACTCTTCTCCATGCTCATGATGGTGATGATGCTCATGGTCGTGGTGCTCATGTCCGCATCCGCACTCTTCTCCGTGCTCATGGTGATAATGATGCCCATGGTCCTCGTGGTTATGGTCGTGGTGGTCGTGTCCGCATCCACATTCTTCTCCGTGCTCATGGTGATGATGATGCTCGTGGTCCTCGTGGTTATGGTCGTGGTGGTCGTGTCCGCATCCGCACTCTTCTCCGTGCTCATGGTGATGATGATGCTCGTGGTCCTCGTGATCATGATCGTGATGGTCATGGCCACATCCACACTCTTCTCCATGTTCATGATGGTGATGCTCGTGTTCCTCGTGGTCATGATCATGGTCGTGGTGGTCATGGCCACATCCACATTCTTCTCCATGTTCATGGTGATGATGCTCATGATTGTGAGTTTCTGCTGCTTTACGTCTGCTGCGGGTTCTCTCAACAACTTCTACATCTGGTTCCATAGACTGAATTGTCTCTCTGATTTTTGGCAGAACCGCTTCCGGATCTTCTGCTGCAAATCGAAGCTGCTTGGTTGCAAATGTAACGGATACATCGCTAAGCTCCGGCAGCTTACTAAGCTTTCTCTCAATCTTGGCTGCACAGTTTGCACAATCAAGGTTCTCAAGAATATATACTTTTCTCTGCATTGTGATACCTCTCTTTTTGATATTATAGAATTACCCCAGTACATGTTGAAAAACAACAAGTAATCTACACGCTCTAGAGCGTGTTTGAAACACTCTCTAGGAATCGGTATGTGTCATATGTATTAATGCTTCTTCCATAATATCTACAATATGCTGGTCATCCAGTGAATAAAAAACATTTTTCCCTTCCCGTCTTGCTCTTACCTGATGCATCTTACGCATTACGGCAAGCTGGTGGGAAACTGCAGACTTAGTCATGTCAAGGAAAACTGCAATATCACCGGCACACATCTCCTGCTCCTTTAGTGCATACAGAATCCGTATTCTTGTGTCATCTGCTAAAACTTTAAAAAAGGATACTACCTTATCAATCTCGCAGTCTTTCGGCATACTCTTCTGTACCTTTTCAATACTTTCAGGAAACATTGCCACACAATCGCTCTTTTTCGTTCCCATAACTTCCTCCTTCATCAAACAAATAATTGAATACTTGTTCAACTGTCCTTATTATAGTTGAACAAGTGCTCAATTGTCAATAGGTATTTTTAAATTTTTTCTACTTTTTCAGTATGATATAAATTTTAAATAAATTTCTATTGTAAATCACATGGTAACCCTTACTCAGTCAAAGAAACCTTTTTTCTGAAATTTTATTAAAACCTGATTACATTTCCTGTGCAGTTAAAAATAAATTTTTCTCCAAAGTTATTTTTTATCGTTTCTAAATTGTCCTCTCCCGTACAATGGGAAACGGCAATAAAATTTATATTCATTTCTTTTAAGTCATCTATTGTCTTTCTAAGCCGCTCTCCGTCCGCTTCCATCAAATGGGTTCCTCCGACAACTCCGCAAATCTTTTTACCACTTCTCTTTTCAATCGTTCTAAGAATATTCATAATGCCCGGATGAGAACATCCCACTATAACGACAATGCCTTGCTCGGTATCTAATGCTACGGCAATTTCGTCTGTGAAAGAATCCTTCGTATATTCAGATATTACTTTTTCTATTGCCGGCTTCACGCTCAATTCATCAGAAGAACAATCGGTACTGTACGCAGTCATTCCTTCCTCTGTTCCAGAGTGTGTTTGAAAAAAGCTTTCTGCAAAGCAACCAGCAACAATTTCCTTGTCTTCTTTTTTTACAAAAAAACGAGGATTTAACTGTTCATATCCTACAATGCGCTCAAAGTTACGATATAATGTTACTCCCGGAAAAATCATTTGCATATCTTCTTTTACCTCACAAACGGTTATTCCTTTTTTCTCTAATTCTTCCTTGGAAAATGCAATCCCAATATCTTTCATCGTTCCATCGTTTTTCTCATAATATTTCCCCTGAAAAAAATCTTTTCCCACATATATTTTTCTGATTGTCTCTTCTTCTATGAGTCTTTTCACACCACCAGCATGATCATAATGGGCATGGCTAATTAATAATGCACTTAAATTTTCAAGAGAAATCCCCATTTTCGCTGCATTTTCATAAAATATTCCACTCTGCCCTGTGTCCATTAACAGGCAAACCTGTTCCTCTTGATTCTCACTTTCAATCAAAATAGCAAGGCCATGCTCACACATATATCTTTCCTCTTTATCCACATGATTTTCAATCAACGTAGTCAGCTTCCATCTCATAAAAAGTTCCTCCATTCTCTATAAATCATGATACAATAGATTTAGATTTTTGAGAAGTTTTTTTAAAGTTAAGCTGTGACTATAGTAATTCCACAATTACTATAAAAAACCCATCATTATAAAATGCAATTACTACGCTATACAACTACACTATATCTCAATACTTTCCTCTTTTTTAAGTGTCCGTAGTGTAATATCCATTCAGTAATAACAGTTTATGAATAATGATTTGACAGTTCACAATAAAAGATGTACAAGGTAAACTGGCAAAATTATATTCAATAATACTTTTAGAAACCAAATGGATGAAGCAGTAGTTACATCTATAATTACAATAAATTATTTCTGGAGGTTTTATTATGAAACATTCTCTTCATTTATACGGAACTCTTGGTCCTGCCTGTGCCACAAAAGAAAAAATCCGCACAATGTTTTTATCTGGCATGACCGGAATGCGCCTTAATCTTTCCCACAGCAATCTTGATGACTGTAAAGACTGGCTGCAGCAATATTACAAAGTTTCCGAACGTCTGCACATCGTTCCTGAACTTCTTGTTGATTTACAGGGTCCTGAACTTCGCATCGGAACTCTGGATATTCCACTCTCCCTTTCCGAGAATGATCTTATTTTTCTTGTATCAGAAAAATCATTTGATAAAAGAAAAGAAAACTCCGCTATATTTTCACGAATCATAGCTGGAGAAGATGAACTTTCTATTATTCCATGTCCTGATATTCTTTTTTCTTATTTCGATGAAGGACAGGAAGTAAAATTAAACGATGGAAAAATTGTATTAGAATTATCGGCACCTTTAGAAGAAGATATTTTCTGTGCCAAAGTCAAAAAAGGCGGTGAACTGACTTCAAGAAAAAGTATTGCAATAAAGGATGTTACCGTTCCTCTGCCTGTACTCACTGAAACAGATAAACAAAATCTGAAATTACTCAGAAAATATCACGTTACCGGTGTTATGCTTCCTTTTGTAAGAAATGCTGATGATTTAATCACTCTCCGAAAGGAACTGTGTGCCGACGGTATGGATTATATACGCATCTTTGCAAAGATAGAGTCGTTAGAAGGTGTAGAAAATCTGCCTTCTCTCCTGCCTTTCTGTGATGAAATTGTTATAGCAAGAGGGGATCTCGGAAATGCCATTCCTCTGCCAAAACTTCCCGCCATCCAGAAACGAATCGCCATGACCTGTCTGCGTGCAAAGAAACCATTCATGGTGGTAACCCAGATGCTCGCCTCGATGGAGCAAAATCCTGTACCAACCAGAGCAGAAGTAACGGATATCTTTCAGGCAGTCTTAGATGGGGCTTCTTCTCTCATGTTAACGGGAGAAACTGCTGTTGGGGCTTATCCTGAAGAAGCGATGAAAATACTGGCACAAACAAGTGAGGAAGCTCTTCGCTTTAAGATAGCGAAATTCTGATTTGTGAGGCTGCGGAGCAGACGAACTCCTGAATTTGCATGGGAGGCCAACAAACAGCTTCCAAAGAGAGCCGATACCCTGTATTTGTGGCCTCGGAGCAAAGGTTGGATGCGAGCGGTTAAGCGAACATTCAACCTGCAGCGACTAAAGTCACAAATACAGGGTATCGGCTCTCTTTGGAAGCGTCTCCTTTGCTGCGCAAATCAGGATTTATCTTCTTACTTTTACTCCCTTTCCATCTCTTCCCATGAGTCGTATTTTACTGAATACCAACTCTTTTTCTTTATAAATAATCGATGGGTTGTCTTCGTTTTCCACTCCGGTAAGATATACATGTTTTATATGATCATCTTCCTGAAGTTTCATGCCACGGATACCGATGGCTCCCTTTTTCTTTCTTGTGACTTCTTCTAATGGAAAACGTAGGAAGTATCCTTCTTCACTCTGCATGATAATCTGCGCATTTATGCTGCCTTCTTTCGCGGCAACGAGGCGTACTGCTGCCAGGATATCGCCTTCTGCGAGTTTAGTGGAAGCTACTGTTTTCTTTTGTACGATAAATTCTGCTCCATCAACAAGCTTTATCATAGATGAGGCTGTTACAAAGAGAAGGGAGGATTCTTTTAATGTTCTATCTGGAACGATGAGAAGAATCTGTTCATTCCGGCTATCATAGTTTCCGATATTATCGAGAGGAGTTCCCTTATCTCGGAGCCGTCCTGATGGAATATCCTGTACTTTTATCTGATGCATCACACCAGTATCGGTGAATACACAGATCTTATCAGTATTCATACAGTGTACGATATGACGGTATTCCTTTAATACAGTTTCTTCATTTCTCTCATAAGTGTTTTTATCAAGAATCTTGGAGTAACCGAAACGATCCATAACAAATACAACTTCTTTTTCTTCAATTGGCAGCGCTTTTACAACAGCTGCTTTTGCGTTTGTAAGCTCTGTCTTTCTGTCAAAGCCGTAGTTCTTTTTAATTTTTTCCAAATCCTTTTTCATGACACGCTTCATGGAGGCTGGATGCTCTAAAATATCCTGATATTTGTCTATCTTTTTAAGAATTTCCGCATACTCTTCCTGTAATGCCATGATTTCAAGTCCGATGAGGCGGTACAGGCGCATTTCAAGAATGGCGGATGCCTGCTTTTCCGTGAAACAAAGTTTGGATGCTTCTTTTTTCGATTTCTGTGTTTTAAAAGTGATATTTTCTGTATCACCATTAATCAGGCAGGATTTGGCATCTTTTAAACTTTTGCTTCCACGAAGAATCTCGATAATCAAGTCAATAATATCACAGGCTTTAATCAGACCTTCTTTAATTTCCTTTTGTTCTAATTCTTTTTTAAGAAGAGTCTCATACTTTCTCGTAAGTACTTCATAATGGAACTTTGTGTGGTGGCTGATTATATCCTTTAAACTTAAAAGTTCCGGCTTACCATTAGCGATGGCAAGCATATTTACCCCAAAAGTATCCTCTAGTCTCGTCTTCTTGTAGAGAAGGTTTTCTAAACGCTCTTCATCTGCATTTCTGCGAAGCTCTAATACGATACGGATTCCCTCTTTAGAGGATTCATTAGAAACATCAATGATATCACTTGTTGTTTTATTCTCAATTAAACTGACAACATCGGAAATAAACTTGCTGATATTAGCTCCAATCATTGTATATGGAATCTCTGTAATGACAAGCTTATCCCTCTCGGAGCGCTTCTTTGCTTTTTCAAAATGTACCTTTCCACGAAGCTTCATTTTCCCGCTTCCAGTCTCATAAATATTCTTTAATTCTTTCTGGTTTACTACGATTCCTCCTGTTGGGAAATCCGGCCCTTTCACATATTCCATCAACTCTTCTGTTGTAATTTCTGGATTATCCATGTAAGCTTTTACCCCATCCACAACTTCAGAAAGGTTGTGTGGAGGAATACTTGTAGTCATACCTACCGCAATTCCTTCTGCGCCGTTAATCAAAAGATTCGGAATACGAACTGGGAGAACAACAGGCTCTTTTTCTGTCTCATCAAAGTTTGGCTGAAAGTCAACAACATTCTTATCCATATCTGCAAGATAGACATCCTGTGTGAACTTCTGAAGCTTTGCCTCCGTATAACGCATGGCCGCCGCTCCATCTCCCTCGATAGAGCCAAAGTTACCATGTCCATCAACTAAAGGCATTCCCTTTTTAAAATCCTGTTCCATTACGACTAACGCTTCATAAATCGAACTGTCACCGTGCGGGTGATATTTACCCATTGTATCTCCCACAATACGGGCAGATTTACGATGTGGCTTGTCTGCTGAAAGACCTAACTCCTGCATCGCATACAGTACTCTTCGCTGTACTGGTTTTAAACCATCCCGCACATCTGGTAACGCCCGCTGACAGATAACGCTCATCGCATAATCAATATAAGACTTCTGCATTACGTCAGAAAACTCTGTTTTTATAATCTGCTCAGACATTTCTTTCTCCGTTTCTCAATCTGTTTGTAACTATTCAGGTTTATTATACATTTTCAATAAATATATTTTAAAAAGCTATATAATAATCACTCTTTTCCTGTTACATCTATTCATAATTTTCTAAAATTATTATTCCTATTTTATAAATCTAAATCCGCATCCTGCGCGTGTGCATGAATAAATGCTCTTCTTGGTGGAACTTCGCTTCCCATCAGCATAGAAGTCACTTCTGAAGCCAATCTTCCATCTTCAATCTCGACCTGCTTTAAAATACGGGTTTCTGGATTCAGTGTTGTCTCCCAAAGCTGCTCGGCATCCATCTCACCAAGACCTTTAAATCGCTGTAAAGTAAAGTTACTCTTATGGTTCTTACGATAGTTCTCCAACGCTCTGTCATCATAAAGATATTCTTCCTTGCCTCGCTTAGGAATCGCTTTATAAAGCGGTGGTGTTGCCAGGTAAACGTGTCCCTGATGAATGAGATCTGGCATAAAGCGATAGAAAAATGTCAGCAACAATGTTGCAATATGGGCTCCATCGACATCGGCATCCGTCATGATTACGATTTTATTATATTTTAACTTGGAAATGTCAAAATCGTTGCCGTAACCTTCTGAAAATCCACAGCCAAAAGTATGAATCATCGTCTTAATCTCTGCATTTGCAAGGACTTTATCCATAGAAGCCTTCTCTACGTTAAGAATCTTTCCACGAATTGGAAGGATAGCCTGTGTACGGCGGTTTCTTGCCGTCTTTGCAGAACCACCCGCAGAATCTCCCTCCACGATAAAGACCTCACATTCTTCTGGATTACGACTCTCACAGTTTGCTAACTTTCCATTCGTATCAATGGAGAACTTAGACTTGGAAATGAGATTCGTTCTCGCTCTCTCTTCTGCCTTTCGAATCTTGGCAGACTTCTCTGCACAGGCAATGACTTTCTTTAATTCTTCAAGGTTTCTGTCATAATATAAAGGAAGTTCTTCACCGAGCACTTCACTGACAGCCTTACCTGCATCTGGATTATCAAGTTTTGTCTTTGTCTGTCCCTCAAATCTTGGGTCTTTATGCTTAATAGAAAGAACTGCTGTCATCCCGTTACGCACATCCGCTCCGGTAAAATTCTTATCTTTTTCTTTTAAAATGCCGAGTTCTCTGGCATACTGGTTCATAACAGAAGTAAACTTTGTCTTAAAGCCAGTAATGTGGGTTCCGCCTTCCATTGTGCAGATATTGTTGCAGAATCCCATAATTGTCTCCTGGAATTCATCTACATACTGGAATGCAGCCTCTACCTCGATATCGTCTACTTTTTTCTTAAAATAAACAATTTCGCCAACTGCAGGCTTGCCTTTATTTAAGTCTCTGACATACGCCTTTAGGCCTTCTTCTTCATGAAAAAGGACGGTTTCCTCTTCTCCCGGTCTTCTATTTTCAAAGGTAATAGATAATCCCGGATTCAGATAAGCAGTCTCATGTAATCTGCTCTTAATGGATTCCGCCTTAAAGTATGTCTTATCAAATATTTCTCCATCTGGTAAAAAAGTAACAGTTGTTCCTGTATCACCTTTTCTACAGGTACCGATTACTTCTAACGGGGCAACTGCTTTGCCTTTCTCGTACATCTGCTGGTATACCTTACCCTCAGAACGTACCTTAACTTCTAACCATACAGAAAGTGCATTAACAACAGAAGCACCTACACCATGAAGTCCTCCTGAAATCTTATACCCGCCTGTACCAAACTTGCCTCCGGCATGAAGCATGGTAAATACCATCTCCACCGCCGGAATGCCTGTCTTACTGTTAATTCCCGTAGGGATACCTCGTCCATTATCCTGAATCGTCGCTGTTCCGTCTTCATCAAGAATCACCTGAATATTACTGCAATATCCTGCTAAATGCTCATCTACTGCATTATCTACAATCTCGTAAATCAGATGATTCAGACCTCTGGTAGAAACACTTCCGATATACATTCCCGGACGCTTTCTTACCGCTTCAAGTCCCTCCAGAACCGCAATACTATTCGCATTATATGTTGTCTGCTGTTCCATAAATACCTCGCAAATTTACTTATAATCGCTTCTTTTCTAAACTATCTTGTCCGTCCCTTTTTATAAACAGGTATCTGTTGCTGCCAGTCAGGACAATCTACATCATAATATAATTTATTCTCATAAATCATATTTATTTCACCATTTTTATATTCAAATGCTGCAGAAGAGCAATTCCTTCCAAAAGGCGTCTTCCAGAACTCGCTGAGAGGGCGCTTTGTAAAATTAAGGATAAAACTTCTTACTACGCAGCCATGTGCCACAATAAGAATATTCTCTGCCTTTCCCTCTAGAGGAACAATCTCTTCCTGGAAAAATTCATCTGTTCTCTTTAATACATCCTGAAAATACTCTCCATACTTTGCAGGACGGAAATGTGCCGGATCAAGACGGAATCTCTGATAACGAACCATTGCCGGATTCGCCATTATTTTCCCGATAATCTTTCCTTCCGACGTTCCAAAACTCATCTCTTTTAAACGGTCATCACGGACAATCTCTATCGGACGGTCTCTTCGAACAACCTGTGCTGTCTTGTAAGCCCTCTTTAACGGACTTGAAAAGATATGGTCAAAGGGAATATCCTTCATTCCTTCTGAGGTCATCTCTGCCTGCTCGATTCCCTTCGGAGCCAGGGGAATATCCACCTGTCCCTGAAGCTTACTTCTCTTATTCCACTTTGTCTCTCCGTGTCTCATTAAATATATCTTCATTTTAATACCTTCTTCTCATTCTGTAAAAAAGCTTCTGCAATCTCCTTTAACTTCATTCCATTCGATGCTTTTAATAAAAGAACATCATCTGGGTGTACATAAGTTAAAAGGTAATCCTTTAACGCATCTCTTGACTCAAAATGCTTCACAACGATTCTTTCGTTATTATCTTCAACACCTTTTAAAATCTCTTCGGAAAGTTCACCATAAGCAGCAACCTCATCCACCTGTGTTCCTGCAATAAACTTACCTACTTCATAGTGATATTCTCTCTCTTTTTCTCCAAGTTCAAGCATATCTGCCAATGCTGCGATTCTTCTTCCTTTCACACCTTCCATAGAGGAAAGAACGGAAACACTTGCCTTCATAGAATCCGGGCTTGCATTATATGTATCATCAATTAATGTGCAGCTCTTTAAGGTATGCATCTGCTGACGCTGTCCGTGGAAAGTAACAAGCGCTTTCGCAGCCGCTTTCATATCAAGTCCCATCTGATGAGCAACTCCAAGAGCAACTAATGCATTACGCACGTTATGTTCGCCCATTGTTCCGAGAACAACTTCCATATCTTTTATTACTTTCCCTTCTTTATAGAAGAAATGAAAAATGGTCTGTCCGTCTTTTACATGCACATTCTCTGCTCTGTAATCACAGGCTTTATCCATTCCATAGAAAAATGTCTTATGAGATAACTTACCGCGATATGGTGCAAGAAACTTGTCATCCCCATTAAGGAACACCATACCATCTTCTGGAAGCCCCTTCACAATATCCATCTTCTCAAGACAGATATTCTCCTGCGTCTTTAACTGTGCGATATGACTTACACCAATCATTGTAACAACGGCTACATTCGGACGAATCATATTCGTAAGCTTCTCAATCTGTCCTCTCTCACTCATGCCGATTTCAAGAACAGCAATTTCATCCTCTCTGGTCAAATGAGAAAGTGTTAAAGGAACACCAATCTGGCTGTTCTGATTTCCAATTGTCTGAAAAACCTTCTTCTGAGAAGCCAATACCGTACTGATCATCTCTCTTGTTGTTGTCTTACCAACACTTCCTGTAACTGCAACAACAGGAAGATTCATACGATTTCTGTAGAAAGTCCCTACCTTCTGCATCGCTTCCACTGTATCTGCAACCTTAATCCATGGCTTATTCTCAAAACCCTCTAACGGTTCGTCATGTTCTGATGTAAAAGTCGCACCGTTAATCTTAAGAGCACCATCAATAAACTTGTGCGCATCTACTCTCTCTCCGATAATCGGAACAAAGATGCTATCTTCACTTCCAGAACGGGAATCAATTGAAAACTCCTTAATTACTTTATTCTCATCTCCACATAAAAGCTGTCCACTGCAAGCTTCTACGATATCTTTAATTGTTATATTCTCCATTACTATCTTCTCCTGATAATCATACTTATCCTTAAACGACTTTGGAATGTCCAGCGGACATTCCAACATAATATCTTACAGCAATCTCTAAATAGATGCAAGAAAATTCTCTTTTTCAAACATTTGTTCTGGTTTATTATATAACATGATAAGAAATTTGTCAAATCATATTAAATCCTAATTTGCCTCAGGCAAAAGAATAGAACTCGGGGAGATAAATAAAGTATATTTGCGGCCTCGAAGCAAGGTTTGGATGCAAGCGCCTAAGCGAATATTCAAACCGCCGCGACTAAAGTCACAAATATGCTTTAATTTATCTCCCCGAGTTCGTCTCCATTGCCTGCGGCAATCAGAATCTATTCCGGTATTGTAATTTTCCCATAAATTGCAGAAGTAGCTGCTGTCGCAGGGGATCCTAAATAAATGCCTACTTTAGATGTTCCCATACGTCCTAAGAAGTTACGGTTATTCGTAGCGAGTACCTTTTCTCCGTCACAAAGGATTCCGCCAGAACGTCCACAGCACAGTCCGCAGCCTGGCTGTGTGATAATTGCTCCGGCTTTCGCTAATGTTTCCATATAACCTGCTTTTACTGCTTCAATATAAATCTTACGGCTTGCAGGTGTTACGATTGTACGGCAAGCTACTGTTTTTCCCTCTAGAATCTTAGCTGCTCTTGCTAAGTCTTCTAAACGGCCATTGGTACAAGAACCGATAAATACCTGATTAATCTCCGTTCCGACAAGTTCACTTACAGGATGAATATTATCTACCTGAGATGGACAGGCACAGACTGGCACAAGTTCTTCTGCCTGATAAGTCATCACACGGCAGTAAGATGCATCTTCATCTCCATAAAGCCAATCTACATCTTCGAGATTCACTTCTGAATACTCACAGGTTTTCTCATCTGGACGGAAGAGACAGCACTTCGCCCCAGCTTCAATGGCCATATTGGAAATAGTCATTCTGGATGCAACGCTCATTGCATCTACTGCAGAACCTGTAATTTCAAGTGCCTTATAAGTAGCTCCATCAGCACGAAGGTCACCGATCAGACGTAAAATAACATCTTTTGCTGTAACATTGGCCGGAAGAGTTCCATTAATCACTACTTTAATTGTTTCTGGTACACGAATCCACATCTCTCCTGTTCCAAGAATAGATGCCATCTCTGTATAACCAATACCAGAAGAAAAACAGCCAACACAACCATAAGTTGTTGTATGAGAATCTGTACCAAAAACAATATTACCTGGCTTTGCATAACCAGCTTCTGTCATAAGCTGATGACAGATACCGTCACGTCTATGTACATGTGTTAAACCATATTTATCTGCAAAGGCATCACCAATTTTAAAATGACGAACATCCTCTACTGCACTTGTAGGTACAAGATGGTCATAAATTAAAACAACCTTATCTGGATCCCAGAGTTTTGTAAATCCCATCTCTTCAAATTTATCTGCGACAAAAGGAATGAAAATATCATGAATCATTACTCTGTCAACATTTACAGTAACAATCTGACCTGGAGTTACTTTAGAAAGGCCAGTATTTTTTTCAATAATTTTTTCAATTAATGTACTTCCCATGACTGCCTCCTAAATAATTCCGTTACGTTTCTGCATTGCTTTTACAAGACCACCTGCATTGATAATATCCATCAGATTATCTGGCAGCGGATGAATCGGATATGTCTTTCCATCAAATTCTAAAGACTCTCCCATATTTACTGTGAGACTGTCTCCTTCTTTGATTACATCCTGAATATCACTATTCTCAATAAGTAAAAGTCCATTATTGATAGAGTTTCGGAAGAAAATACGGGCATAGGACTTCGCAATAACGCACTTTACCTTTAATGCCTTAATAATTTCCGGTGCCTGTTCTCTGGAAGAACCACAACCAAAGTTCTTGCCGGCAACAATAATGTCACCTTCCTGAATCTGACTTGCAAGTTCCGGTCTTAATGGAGAAAATCCATACTGCTTCATATTTTCAACGGTAGGAAGTGCCAGATATTCTGTAGGAATAATGATATCGGTATCAATATCATCACCGAGCACCCATACCTTTCCGGTAAATTGTTCCATAATAATACCTCTTTCTGTTACATAAACACTATATATAATCTTATATCGATAGTTATAATAGACATGCACCGTACTTATGTACTACATAGACGATGTAACATAATTATTATAAATTCGTAGGAATCTTTAATTTCTAATCTTCTGGTCCTGTAATATAGCCTGCGAGAGCGGATGCAGCTACGGTTGCTGCACTTGCCAGATAAACTTTAGAGCTTGGTGCACCTGCACGTCCCTTAAAGTTTCTTGTACCTGTGGAAATAAGCACTTCATTCTCACCGATAACGCCCTGGCAGCTTCCCCAGCATACGGAACAGTTGCAGTTCATAACCATTGCACCAGCTTCCATTAATGTTGTAATGATTCCTTCTTCTAATGCCTGAATATAGACTGCTTTTGAAGCAGGAGCTACAATAAAACGAACCTTAGGATCAACCTGCTTTCCTTTTACAATTTCAGCCGCTACGCGTAAGTCATCAATACGTCCATTATTACAAGAGCCTAAGAATGCCTCATCAATCGCAATTTTCTCTTTTTTTACATCTTTAAGAAGTGCAAAGTTATCTACAAAATCCGGACGTACGACTACAGGCTCAATCTTACTTAAATCATAATCATATACTTCACAGAAATGTGCGTCTTCATCACTCTTAAACATATGTACTGCTTCTCGGCCATGTGCTTTACAATATTCTACAACCTTTTCATCCGGTTCAACAATACCAGCCTTTGCTCCTGCCTCTACAGTAAGATTACAAAGAACCATACGGTCATCAACAGAAAGATTATGCGCTCCGTCTCCTGCAAATTCCATAATCTTATAATTGGCTCCATTCGCTCCGATATCTCCGATAATGGTAAGGATTAAATCTCTTGGATAAACACCCTCTCTTAACTTGCCATGTAAGTTAAAACGAATTGTTTCTGGAACCATAACCCAGGAAGTACCTGTTGTCATCGCATACAAAAAGTCTGTACATCCAACCCCTGTACCAAATGCACCTAATGCACCGTAAGATGTAGTGTGGGAATCCGCACCGAAAATAAGCTCACCTGGGCAAACATAATCTTCCATCATAATCTGATGGCATACTCCCTGTCCCTCGTACAGCTTAATATCATTCTCAATTGCAAAATCACGCATCTTCTTATGCGCTTCTGCAGTTTTGGGATTCTCAGCAGGAACGTTATGATCCATAATGAAAACAACCTTATCCTTATCTGCGATCTTTGGATTTTTCAATTTATTATGGTACATATCAACAGTCAGATGTGTTGTACCATCATTACTCATCATGCGATCAAGTGTAACAGTATGTATATCGTTCGGTTTTACAAAATCAACACCGGCAGCGCGGGCGATAATCTTTTCTCCTAAAGTCATTCCCATGATTTACGCTTCCTCCTTATTTAAAGATGCAATTAAACCTCCGGCATTCAGAATATTCTGCATATATTCCGGAAGTTTTGTACAGGAAAATACCTGCCCATCAACGGTAACTGTACCAGCAGATAAATCAAGATCTGCCTGTCCACCATCTTCCACATGTTCATATAAATCTTTGCATACAATAACAGGAAGTCCGATGTTAATCGAATTACGATAAAAAATTCTGGCAAAAGACTTCGCAATAACTGCCTTAATTCCAAGTGCTTTTAAAACACTTGGTGCCTGCTCTCTTGAAGAACCACAGCCAAAGTTCTCACCGGCAACAATCAAATCTCCTGGCTGAGCTTTCTTTGCAAAATCAGGATCTAAAGACTCAAAAGTGTATTGTTTCATTGCTTCAATATCTGGTAAAAGCAGGTACTGAGAAGCAATAATCTGGTCAGTATCCACATCATTATGAAACTTCCATACTTTATTCATAAATATTACCTCCAATAAAATGTTCTATTTATTAGAATACTACAAATTAAAAATGAAGTCCAGAAATTAAATTGCGAACTCCCCAGCTTATAAACGCTAGAGTGGGTTTGAAAAATGCTTTCTGTAAGATGTACGTTACAATTTATGGAATATTTTTCCTGAATTAGGGCGGTGTGGCGGGCTACGGCAACTGAATGAAGGCAAAATATACCGTAAATTACGGCGTGCATGTTGTAGGAATGATTTTTCAAACATGCTCTAAAAGTTTCTACTACAAATTATAAAAATAATAAAATGCATAATTATTAAAAATGATATTGTAACTTCCACTCTTCCAAAATTTACAAAAAGAAAATGAATGTACTAAAAATAGTGCATTTTTCTTTCTTTTTTCCCTTGCTTTTTTCTGCAATTTCAGATACAATTTAGACATAAGTTAGATAATGTAATTCTAATTTTAAAGAGATGCCCTCCTCTGCTGGTTCTTTGGTATTTATTTTTTATATAGCATACGGGGCATCTCTTTTTTTGCATTTTTATAATTATTCAATTATATTGTTAAGAAGAATTCTTAAATCATTATATCAGATGTGCGATGACTCGCATCTCTCAACAAGAATGCCGAGACATTCTTGAATTTAGGAAAGGACATAAAAATGGGACAATTACCACAAGATCCAATTATGCTTTACAGCGTTATTAACACAAAATTAAGAGATTTCTATTCTTCATTAGAAGTATTATGTGAAGATATGGGCCTCAGTGAGGAAGAACTAAAAGAAAAATTATCTTCTGCAGGATTTGAATATGATAAAGATAGAAATCAGTTTATATAGTATTACAAAAACTTTTTTCTAATTCCTGTAATATTTCTTCTGACATCTACTCAGCCACTTCTATTACTTCTTTTATCTGTTCTTTTACTATTCCATCTAAATGAAACCCACCGATGCACACTATCACTATTTCCATCTTACCACATATCTTCTCTATTAAAATCCGGGTCATCTGCTTTATGAACTACCTGCTGGCACGGTGCATTTCCCTTATACTCTACTTCTACATCTGCTTACGCACTATCTTATATTCATCGTCCATCTGAAAATACGGACAGCTATCTGATGAGCCGGACAACATCCTTGCCAGATCATCCTCATCCAAATTCACCTGACATTCCCCTGTTCCATCTTCCTCATCAATCCAATAATATGCACATAAATCACATTGACTTGTCATAATCAATCTCCTTCTTTTATTTGTAAAATTCTTACATTTATCTTATCACATTTCCAATCGCATTTCAACCTCTTTTTCACACATTTTTTTACAAAAATTTGACTTATATTTCTTTCTTTTTTTACCAATACTTGTTATTATAATAATAATACTGACTTTTTCGGAATATATTATTTTTTCAGGAGGTTTTACTTATGAAATGTGCTATTGTCGATTTAGGATCTAATACAATTCGTCTTTCCCTTTATAATACCCTGGAGAATGGCGGATTTGAAACTTTATTTTCTAAGAAATATATGGCAGGACTTGCCGGATATGTTTCTCACGGAATCATGTCTAACGATGGTATCAATCAAGCTTGTGCTGTACTGCTTGATTTCAAGATTCTTCTGCAGCAGCTCAGCGTAAAAGATATGCATGTATTCGCTACCGCATCTCTCCGTAATATCAAAAATACAGAGAAGGCTCTTGAAACAATCAAAAGAAGAACCGGTCTCTCCGTTGATGTAATCGAGGGAAGCGAAGAAGGTATCCTTGGTTACTACGGTGCTTTATATACAACCGATTTAAAGAACGGTATGATGTTTGATATCGGCGGTGGCAGTACTGAATTTGTACGCGTAAAAAACGGAAAGGTTAAAAATTCACAGAGTGTCTCTATCGGTTCCCTCAATCTTTTCCACAGTAACGTTTCCGGTTTATGGCCAGAGAAAAAAGAACAGAAAGCAATCACAAAACAGATTAATAAGAAACTTAATACCGTAGATTTTCCAAAAAAATCTCCAGAAAAGGTTTGCTGTGTCGGCGGTACCTGTCGTGCGATTTTAAATATTGTAAACTATCATTTTAACAAGCAGGAAAATAATCGCATTATCACAAGAGAAGAATTTGATAAGATTTTAAAAATTTTAACCAAACACGATATCACTTCCCGCAATTATATTTTAAAATTATGCCCAGACCGTGTGCACACAATTATTCCAGGTATGATGGTTGTAAAAGAGATTATGGACCGTCTGAATTGTAAGGAATTATGGGTATCCCGTTACGGTGTACGAGAAGGATATCTTTGCAAAAACTTTCTTATGACTGGCTCCACACAGGAAGTTACGAAATAACTTTCTTCTGTAAGACTCCTTGAAGATTTCACAATAAATGCTATAATTATTAATTGTGAAGATTTTAAGGAGGAGAATATCATGACAATACTTGAAAAAAGAAAATTAGCTCCAGAACGTGACGAGCATTTAAAAAAAGGAGAATTCACTGTTTTAAACGGAGAATATTCCAAAAATTTTAACGTGTACGTTGTAGGTGAGAAACATAAAGAAGCAGTTGATTTTATCAAAGTTGCTTTAGACCGTTCTACAGATAACGTTCTGGGCTTTGGAATTAAAATGGGATGCCAGAAGAATTTTAATGTCATCGTGTGGGATGAGGAAGATATTCCAGAAGAGTATAGAGTATAATTCCGGGTTGCAATATTGATCAGCGATACAGACACATTATTTGTAATCAGGTCAATACTTGTTGACTGTTGTGTAACATCTGTATAATCATAGGCATTCGAAGTTTAATGGCATTACAATATCTTCCAGTGCAACAGAAGAACTTGTTTCTTTAGCAAAATCATATTGAACAAAATCGCTGCGCGATGGCTTGCGAAAGCTACGTGCAGCGATTTTGTTCAATCAGGATTTATTCACAATGTCCTTTTTCCTTGATGACATCAATTACAGAGTCTACATATTTTTCGCACTCTTCCTCGGTCTCAGCCTCAACCATAACACGAATCACTGGTTCTGTACCACTTTCGCGTACGAGGATTCTTCCTGTACTTCCAAGTGTTTCTGCAACCTGTTTTACTGCTGCCTGTACATCAGCATCATTCTGTGCCTCTGGTTTGCTCTTTACACGGACATTTTTAAGTACCTGTGGGTAAATGCGTACTGGGGATGTGAGTGTTGCAAGAGAGGACTTTTTCTCTAACATAACTTCCATCATCTTGATGGCTGTGAGGATTCCATCTCCTGTTGTTGCATATTTACTAAAAATGATATGCCCAGACTGTTCTCCGCCGATACGGTGTCCGTTCTTTACCATGTTTTCGTAAACATATTTATCACCAACCTGTGTTTTTTCGTAATCAATACCAAGTTCATCAAAGGCTTTGTAAAGTCCGAAGTTAGACATGATTGTTGTTACTACAGTGTTGTTGCGAAGTGCACCTTTTTCTTTGAGATAGCGTCCATAAACGTATAAAATTAAGTCTCCGTCTACGACATTTCCGTTCTCATCAATAGCGATACAACGGTCTGCATCTCCATCAAAGGCAAATCCAACATCAAGCTGATTCTCTTTTACGAAGTTCTGAAGGACTTCAATATGTGTGGAACCAGCATTCATGTTAATGTTCAATCCATCTGGTTCTGCATTGATTACATAAGTTTTCGCTCCTAATGCATCAAATACGCTCTTTGCAATCATCCAGGAACTTCCGTTAGCACAGTCAAGTCCAACCTTGATGTTCTTATAAGAACGTGTTGCAAGAGAAATCAAATATCCGATGTAACGATTTCTTCCTGCCGAATAATCAACCGTACATCCAATCTGGTCTCTTACTGCCATTGGAACTTCAATCTTTCCATCAATATAATCTTCGACTTTAAGGATGGTTTCTTCATCCATCTTTTCACCTTTTGAATTGATAAGCTTGATTCCATTATCATAGTATGGATTATGGCTGGCAGAAATCATAATTCCGCAGTCAAAATCTTCTGTTCTTACTACATAAGAAACACTTGGGGTTGTTGTTACATGTAACAGATAAACATCTGCTCCAGAAGCAGTTAAACCTGCTACTAATGAATATTCAAACATATAGCTTGAACGGCGTGTGTCCTTTCCAATAACAACTTTACATTTTTCTTTTTTATCTTTTCCATAATACCATCCAAGAAAGCGACCAACCTGATATGCATGTTCTACGGTTAAATCTACGTTTGCTTCGCCACGGAAACCATCTGTTCCAAAATATTTACCCATCGTTTTTCTCCTGTTACCTATCGTTCTTTATTAATCTTATCTACATTCTATTCCTGTAATTTTGTAATATATCTACAAAATATAGAGTTGGCATGTACGGATACATTGATATTCAAAATCATATTCTCTGCCCGTATATCCGTACAAATGATTTCTCTATTACAGATATTTGCTTTTTAGCTTTAGTATCATAGCACTATTCATGACGTAATGCAACGATTGGATCTAAGTTTGCAGCTTTTACTGCCGGTAATAATCCAAATACAACTCCGATAACTGTGGAAAAGGCAATAGCAAGGATTACGGCCGGTATACTGATAGCAATCGGAACATTAGATATCTTTCCGATAATTTCAGCTAAGGCAATACCTGTAATCGTACCAATGATACCACCTAAACTTGTAAGTACCGCCGCTTCAGTTAAGAACTGGGCAAGAATTCTATTCTTTCTTGCACCAATCGCTTTTTTAAGACCGATTTCTCTTGTACGCTCTGTTACCGATACCAGCATAATATTCATAACACCAATACCACCAACTAACAAGGAAATACTTGCGATCCAAATTAACTGTTTATTCGTTGTTGCACTTACCTGCTGGCTTTCTTCCGCAGTCTCATTCATATTGGCTGCACGATACTTAATACTCTTACTTGTTACCGTCTCATTTAATAAGGTCTGCGCCGCCTTTCCAACGGATGTCATATTATCTGTTGAATCTGCAAGCAGCTTCGCATTCTGTGGCTCATCATACTGCTGCACAATATTCCAGTCAACATCTGGAATTACAACAATACCACTGGCACTTCCATCATTATATACATAGGTATAATAATCTTCCACCGAATTAATTACCGGACTAAACGCTGTTGATTCCTCAATAACACCTACAACGATAAATGGTTCTCCCTTAATATCAATTGTCTTTCCTACCGGGTTGGCGTCTCCAAAAAGAGAATCGGCAGCTACACTATCTATTACCGCAACTTTACGATACTTTTCATAATCGCTGTCTGTAAATCCTCTTCCTCTTTTCATAATGTATCCACAAGTCCCAAGATAATGGGAATCTGCTCCGATAAGCTGTCCGCCTGAAAGTGATGTATCATTATAGTAAATGTAGTCAACCTGTGTACGGGATACATATAAAGATGCATCTTTTACATGGTCAATATCTGCAAGCTGCTGGCGCATATCGTCATCAAGAACCGGGATTCCTTTTGGAATTCCATATTCCATCTCTGCTGGATAGTTTCCTTCTTCTGTAAGCTGCACTGTTGTCGTGTTCGTTCCTGAACCAATCAGGTTTTTCTTAATCTGTTCATTTGTTCCTTTGATTGTTGATACGATAGCAATAATTGCTGCGATACCAATAATGATACCTAACATTGTCAGGAAGGAACGTAGTCTGTGACTCCACACACCCTGAAAAGATAATCTTATATTTTCAAGCATTGTTCTTCCTCCTAATAAATCATTTCGCTATCGTCTTCCGAAATTTTTGTCTTTACTCCTTCTCTTAAATTCTTTCCATAAGGGAAGGCAATATTATCGTCTTCTGTAACACCTGAAACAATTTCGATATATTGTCCATTCATTGTCTTTCCAACCGTTATATACTGTTTTTTCAAGCGTTTTGTCTTCTTATCTCTAAGATACACATAACTCTTCTTATCTTCTGTTCGAATATACGCTTTCTGAAGATATACTGCGTTTTTGTTGGCCGTTCCCATAGATTTCGAACTGTAAGAAACTTCAACACTGCCTCCAGGACTTAGCCCATCTGCATCTTTTATAAATGCAACGATTGGATAATAGGAACTGTTTGGATTAGATACATCTCCGCCATTACTACTGTCTGCTGTAGGAAAATCAGAAATTTCTTTTACCTCTGCAGTATATTCATCTCCGGTATCACTTGATACACATTTGATCGTTCCACCGACCTTTACACTATCAAGTTCCATCTCGTTGATTGATGTTTTTACATACATTCCATCTGCAGCTTTTACCACGATTGCGGCTGAACCATCCGTTGGAAGTGTTCCCTTGCTGTACGCTGTCGTTACTGTCCCGGCAAGTTTTGCCTTTACTGTTGCCTTATCCACTTCTGCCTTAGCTTCTTTATAACTAATCTGTGCCTCATGAAGATCTTCTTTGGCCTGTGCGATATCATCTTCCTTATCAGAAATCTCTTCTTCTATTCCGTCATCTATACCACCGCCAGAGCCTGAACCTGAACCACCGCCAGAGCCTGAACCTGAACCGCCGCCAGAGCCACCTCCAGTATTATCACCACCACCAGTATCTGCACCTTTTACAATCAGTGTTCTTGAAATCTGCTCTTTTGAAATTCCTTTTACATTCTTTACCTGTGCTGTGACTGTTACAGAAGAGGATGGTTCCCCCTCATCTACATACAGCCATACACCAGACTTTGTTCTGGTGATTGTCGTATCTTTTGAGATATTATCACTAAGCTTCCATGTAACTTTACTCTGATCAATACTCTTTCCATCTTCTGTTACAACGGTAAGCAGACATCCATTTCCTGCGGTTACTCTCTTGCGATTCTGTTTAAACTTAATCGCTTTCTCTGTGGTAGAAGGTTTCGTTGGATTCTTACCTTCTGTTGTTGGCTTCGATGGATCATCTTTCTTCACCTTACTCTTTAAATAAGAGATGGTATATCCTGTCCCATCTGCTAATTCTACTGTAAACTTACTTGATGAAGTAATCTCTAACGTGTTTGCATTCTCTGTATTCTCATTATCATAATCTTTTTCTGATGCATACTCGATAAACTCCGCATGGATGCCCTTTTTAATCAATTCATTCAGTAAAGAACCACTGATCTTACCGCCTTTTTGTAAGTAGAAAATGTATTTGCCGCTGGAATCTTTCTGTCCATCCTCTAACTTATCTGCTTTTAAATCTTTGTATGCAGGTCTTATAGTTAAGTTGTCGAAATCTGACACTTTATATAATCCATCTTCCTCTAAATCTGTGAATACCGTAGATGGATTATATTCGTATCTGTTTCTTTCCTTACCATTCTCATCAAATTCAATAAACGTAGCATACTTTTTAGAATCATGTAATGACTTAATGACCGAACCCTTTACTCTTCCGTTAACGTTCAGATAATAAATATAGGCATTGCCAGCAGAAGAACCATCTCCACTAGAACTGTCTCTTTCACTGACTGATTCTATCGAATTATGTAAAGTTCTTGAATCTCCACCTTCGTTTAACTTATTAACTGTATAATTATCGTTATCATAAACATTAACTTTCGTGTCTGGCGAAAGCTCAAATGTTGCAATTGGATTCTTAGATTCTTCCGATTTATATGAGCGGAACTCTGCATATTTTCCTTCGGAAATAAGCTTCTTGACAAACGCTCCACTAATCGTTCCATTTTTTGTAAGTGTGAAAATAAGTGAATCATCTTCTTTTGTTCCTGCACCGGACGTTGCAGCTTTATCTGCTTCACTACTAACATGATCCCGTAAAACTAACTTTGTCTCTCCAGAGCCGGAGCCACTCTCGGAACCCGAACCACTTCCGGAACCACTCTCGGAGCCTGAGCCACTTCCGGAACCACTCTCGGAGCCTGAGCCACTTCCGGAGCCACTCTCGGAACCTGAGCCACTTCCGGAACCACTCTCGGAACCTGAGCCACTTTCGGAACCACTCTCGGAACCTGAGCCACTTCCACTTTTAGAGACAGCATTCCCACTCTGTACTTTAACATCAGAACTTGTACCCTCTGTATTTCCATTCGCTTCTGCCACAAGATAACTAAGACTTGTTCCCTTAACAGCAGAAAGATTCACTGAGGCATTCATAACATCACTGTTTCCCGTATTTACAGCACCAACTGTTTTTCTATTTTTAAGCTTTTTCAGCTCTTTTTCCATCTCGGCGATTTCCATTTTAGAAGACTGTATCTGAAGTTTTTGTAATTTCAAATCCAATTCTTTCTCAGAGACATTATATTTTAAAAGAATATCTCCTTTCTTTACTTTATCGCCCTTTTTTACATAGACTTTCTTTACCTTCTGTCCACCATCAATATGAACTTCCTGTATATAGTCTGAAGTAAGAGTTCCCGTAAGAGAAGTATCTGTATCAAACCAGTCCGAACTGTTCAGCATACTTACCGGGAATACTTTTACTACTGTTTTGTTTCTATTTCTTATAACGACAATGGAAGTAATCCCCACTGCCAGCACAAGAACCAGCACTACTGCAAGTAGTATCTTTTTCTTTCCCTTCAAATCAGATCTCTCCTTCCCACTCTTTTACGCCAAAGTCCTGTTCGATTTCTGAAAATACTGTATCATCCTTCGCTTCTTTTTCACTCTGAACTTCGGCCTGCTGCTTTTCTTTTCTTTCCTTGTCTTCCACAATCTCTCCATCAAAAATATGGAGTACTTTCTTCGCATGATTCGCAATATTGGCATCATGCGTAATCATAATAATCGTTACTCCCTCTTCATTCAATTGCTGGAACAGACTCATTACCTGAATACCAGAACGGCTGTCCAGTGCTCCTGTTGGCTCATCCGCAAGAATAATCTTTGGATTATTTACCAAAGCTCTTGCAATCGCTACTCTCTGCTGCTGTCCACCAGAAAGCTGACTCGGCCTAAAATGTACTCGCTCTGCCAGCCCTACTCTCTTTAATGCCTGAAAAGCAATTTCCTTTCGCTTTTTTACCGGCACTCCTGCATAACTTAACGGAAGGGCTACGTTGTCAAGTGCTGTCTGTTTTGGAAGAAGATTGAAACTCTGAAATACAAATCCCAAAGTATTCAAACGTAAATCCGACAGGCGGTTCTCGTTATAATTAACAATAGATTCCCCTTCTAAAAGAAATTCTCCCTTTGTCGGACGATCCAGGCAGCCGATAATATTCATCAGTGTTGTCTTTCCAGAACCAGAAGGTCCCATAATTGCCACATATTCGCCCTCATCAATAGAGATATTTACATCTTTAAGAACTGGTATGACAATCTTATCCTGTAAATAATTCTTATAAATATGTTTTAGTTCCAAAAGCATATGCTATATGTCCTTTCCTGACGGGAATCCTTATTCCCCAAAGTCCGCAATATCACTATCACTTGTTCCACTGTTACCAGAATCTGAGCTATCACTTCCAAAATCTGCACCGTCACTCAGACTTTCATCATCAGAGCTGTCATATGTATCCGCACTATCACTGTAATCTGAATAATCCTCTCCCACATCTGAAGTATCTTCAGATGCATCTGAACCAAATGACTCTGCATCATCATTCTCCTGCTCATCTCCATAACCAGATGTATTATCTTCCGGACTTACCTTTGTAACTTTCATGCCTTCTTTTAATGTACTGTCGTCGCATGCAATGTAATCACTTGTTTTAAGGCCGCTCTTTACTTCATACTCATCAAGATTCTCATCATACTCTCCAACCTGAATCTCATGAAGCTTTAACTTATTATGAGAATCGAGCCATACATAGTATTTGTTATTATTTTTCTTTATGTAAGCAGATGGCAGCCACATACCCTCTTTCTGCTCGTCCTGTCCATTATCCTGTTCTATAAGGACATGCTGTCCCATCATCAGATTCTTATCATTATCTAACTTCACATAAAAGTTATACTTGGAGGCAGTTTCTCCTGTACTGCTTTCATCATCTGAATTATCAGAGCTGCTGTCACTGGTATCATCTGCCGTCGTATCCGTCTTAATACTGCTGATCGTTCCTTTCCAGGTCTGGGAATTATCCACTCTTGAACGAACAATAACTGGATCTCCCTCGTTAAGACTCCATGCATTCGTCTCACTGACAGTTCCCTTAATTCGGTAATTACCTACCGCAAGAATTGTCATGTAAGAGGAATCATCAGAACTTCCATCACCAGAATCCGAGCCGTCATCCGAACTATCATCCGAAGAGGAAGTCTCTAAAGATGCATTTACTTTCTTTACAAGACCTTTCATCTTACTTTTTACTGTTGCATCTTTAATGTTCTTCTCTAACAACTTAATTGACTCTTTATTGGATTTAATCGTATACTGATTTTTTTTAATTGTTGTCTGAGCCGTTAAAATCTGTGTCTGAAGCTGAATCTTCTCACTGGCACTTGCAGACTTCAAATCAGACTGATAAGACTTAATATCCTTTGTCAACTGTGTAATCTCATTCTGTAAAGTCTCCTGCTCAAGTTCTTTCTTTTCTTTAGAAAGCTTTAACTCCTGTGTGTTGTACTTAAAGAGCTTATCTCCCTTCTTTACCTGATCTCCTACATTAACATAGCGTTTCTCTACAGATAAATCAGACTGTAATGTAATCTTCCATGACTTCTCTGCTTCAACAGTTCCTGTATAACGGTTATTCGCACCACCGGCAGTTCCCAGTCCTGTAATCTCACGAACAGATTCCACATAAGCCTTGCCCTCACTTGTTCCTCCGATATTGCGAATCACAAAAAAAACAACAGCGATCACTATGACTGCTGCCGTACCACAGATAAGCGCCAGCTTCTTCTTGGAAAACTTCTTCTTCTCCGGCTCCTGCAAAATAATGGCATCGTCATCGCTTAGCAGACTCTCTTCCTCTTCCTTAGTACCTTCAAGCTTCTCCGTACCGCCAGATTTTCCCTCTTCTTTCTTCTTGCGATGGAAAAATCCCCGTTTCTTCTCTGGCTTTTCTTCTTCCTGTAACTCTTCTAATTCTTTATCATATTCGTCTTCATCGAAATTACTGTCATCCTCGATATATCCCATATCGTCCTCATACAGATTGATTTCTTTTTTCTTTTTCCTGTGGAAAAATCCTTTCTTCTCTTCCTTATCATTTGTGGATGAATCTAAATTCGTCTCATCCATAAATTCCTGCCCATTCTTCTTCCGAAACATAACAACCTCCTTAATATCTTTTATAAAAAGCCTAGAGTATGTTTGAAAAATCATTCCTGCAATCTGCACACCCCAATTTGCATTTTTCAAACACGCTCTGGCAAAGCTTTAAGATAGTCACTTGAAACTTATTTTGTTATGATAGCACAATTACTCTGAAAAATCATCAAACATCACAATAAATTAAAAGAATGTTCACAATTACGGAACATTTTTATATTCTGCATGTTCTGTAAAAAGAATCTTATTTAAAAATTCTTAAATCTGCCTGAGAATATTGTACCACATCTTCATTATACATGGTAGAAGGTTACTTTGACTTCTTAATATTTATTAAGAATATTTTTTGAATTCTTTCTACTATTTTATCCAATTATTTTACTCAGTAAAGCACCTAACAATTGTATGACGAAGTCTCTCACTTAATTTTCTAAAACATTTGACATTCTATTCTTTTTTCTTTATAATACATAGTGGATTTTTATGGTTTTCTTTACATTATAATAAATGTAAACCATTAATTTAGGAGGTAATTTGATGAATCAGGTATATGATGTTATTATTATTGGCTGCGGTGAAGCTGGTATTTATGCCGGTTACGAACTTAGTTTAAAAAATCCTTCCTTAAAGATTGGTGTTTTTGAACAGGGAAGGGATATTTATAAAAGAAGCTGCCCTATTGTAGCAAAAAAGGTAAAGCAGTGTATCAACTGTAAAGTCTGTGATACTATGTGCGGCTTTGGTGGTGCTGGTGCATTTTCTGACGGTAAATTTAACTTTACTACAGAATTTGGCGGCTGGCTTACTGATTATATGGATCATGATGAAGTTATGGAACTGATTCATTATGTAGATGATGTAAATGTAGCTCACGGTGCTACTACTAGCTATTTCTCTACAACAACTCCAGAAGCACAGGCTCTTGCAAAAAAGGCTCTTGAATTCGACCTTCATCTTTTACAGGCACAGTGCAAACATCTTGGTACAGAAAAGAATCTTATGATTCTTACAAATATTTATGAAGATTTAAAAGATAAAATGGATTTCCATTTTAATACTGCTATTTCTGAGATTAAAACCTACTCAGAAGGTTATGAACTTGTAACAGAAAAAGGCGATGTTGCACGTTGTCAGTATTTAATTGCTGCTCCTGGACGAAGCGGTGCAGAATGGTTTGCAAACCAGTGTAAGAATCTTGGAATTAAGCTTATTAACAATCAGGTAGATATCGGTGTTCGTGTGGAACTTCCGGCACGAGTATTTGAACATATCACAGATGTCGTATATGAGTCAAAACTTGTCTACCGTACAAAACAGTATGGTGACAGCGTCCGTACTTTCTGTATGAATCCTTACGGACACGTTGTTGCTGAAAATGTAGAAGGAATTAACACGGTAAATGGTCATTCTTACTCTGATGCTTCTCTTCGCAGTGAGAATACAAACTTTGCCCTTCTTGTTTCCAACCGTTTTACAGAACCATTTGATGAGCCATATCGTTATGGTAAGCACATTGCTTCCCTTTCTAATATGTTAGCTGGCGGCGTGCTTGTACAGCGTTTCGGTGACCTGGTAAAGGGTGTCCGTACAAATGAACATCGTTTAAGCCAGTCTTTCGTAAAGCCTACACTGACTGCTGCTGTTCCTGGAGATTTATCTTTGGCACTTCCAAAGCGTCAGCTTGATGATATTATTGAGATGATCTATGCCCTTGATAAAGTAGCTCCTGGTACTGCAAACTATGACACTCTTTTATATGGTGCAGAAGTCAAATTCTACTCTTCCCGTTTAGAGTTAAGCCACGAACTTGAGACAAAACTTCCTGGATTCTTCGCTATCGGTGATGGCGCAGGAACGACAAGAGGACTTGCACAGGCGGGGGCTTCCGGAATTAAGGCCGCAAGAGCGGTACTCGCAAGACTTTAAATCCTGATTTGTAGAGCGAAACAGACGCCCGAAAGAGAGCCTATCCCCTATATTTGTGACTTTAGTCGTGGCAGTTTGAATACTCGCTTACACG